>Ga0302322_100000444_pt1 | contig 31697 bp, 24 predicted proteins | sample Fen_T0_2_FD_203757 | JGI IMG/M metagenome (GOLD analysis project Ga0302322, IMG submission 203757) | Peat permafrost microbial communities from Stordalen Mire near Abisko, Sweden - Fen_T0_2 | ecosystem: Environmental > Terrestrial > Soil > Wetlands > Permafrost | place: Sweden: Abisko...
TCGCGGCGCGCGGCGTCCTCGTCGTCCACCGCCCGGGCCGTCACCGCGACGAGCGCGGGTGCCAGCACGAGCAGCGCCGCCGGGGGGATCGACACGCCGCTGTCGTTGAGGGCGAACCCGAGCAGCAGCAGGACGCCGATCGCCCCGACGCCCGGGCGCAGCAGCGGCTCGCGGTCGTAGGCGGTCCGCAGCGCGGGCGCGTACCAGCGGTCGGGGCGCCACAGCACCGCGGCCAGCACGACGGCGGCCGGGGGCACGAGCAGGGTGAGTAGCGAGGACACGAGCTGCGCGCCGTTCTGCCCCAGCTTGCGCAGGACGACGTCCCCGGCGCCGCCGTCGAGCACGGCCTGCACGAACCGGCCGAGGTGCGTCCGCTCCGCGGCCGGGCGCAGCCAGTCGAGCATCGAGACGGCGGCCAGCACCCCCGCGGTGAGCAGGACGATCGCGCCGCCGCGTCGCCACGTCACCCGCACGCCGGCCACCCGCAGCGCGAGCAGCCCGAAGGCCGGCACCAGGGCGGGCGGCCCGCCGACATCGCTGCCGAGCCCCGGGACGCCGTCCACGAGGGTCACGACGGTCGCGACCGCCGCGACCGCCAGCGCCTGGTCCCGCGGCGAGCGGCCACGGCGGCCCAGCACGTCGGCCAGGGCGAGGGCCGCGAGCACGGCCGCCACCGCGAGGATGCCGAACACCGGGTTGCTCACGCCGTAGAACCGCCCGGCCACCAGCGGCTGGCCGCCGATCAGGGCGACGAGCGAGAGCCGGGACCCGGTCAGCACGTCGGCGGCCAGCACCGCCACGGTGAGCGCCCCCGCGACCCCGGCCGGGCCGAGCGGGTGGCGTCGCCACGGCCCGGCGAGCGCCACCCCGGCGAGCGGCAGGACGGCGACGACGACGGCGATCGCCAGCTCGGCCCCCGGGGCCGGGCCACGCCACCACGGCCACAGGTTCGCCAGGAAGGTCGCCGCCGGCACCAGCGCGATCGTGACGGCGGCGGCCCGCAGCAGGACGAGCGCCCGGTGCCGGGTCGCCGGGGCCCGGCGGGCGCCGTGCGCCGCGAACCCCAGGACCAGCAGGACGGCCGCCTCGAGCGCGCCCGCGATCGCGAAGAACGGGGTGACCAGGCCGAGCAGGAGCTGCGAGGCCGTGTCCAGGTCCGTGACGTGCTGCAGCCGGTCGGCCGTGGCACCGCCGGGCACCCCGACCAGGGGCGATCCGTCGGCCGTCGCCGGCACGGGCACGCCCAGTCGACCCAGCACGGTGGGCAGCAGGTCGGTGGACTGGACGAGCCCGTCCTGCCGGGTCGACGAGCTGTGCAGCAGGCCCGAGGTCAGCGCGGGCCCCGCCCCGGACGCCGGGGCGTGCGCGGCGACGACCGCCAGGTGCGTGGCCGCCGTACCGTCGTCCGCGAGGGAGGCGAGCACGACGGTCGCGTCCGCCGGGAGATCGGCGAGGACGAGGCTGAGCCGGGTGTCCAGCGCCATGATCTGCTCGGGGCGCGTGACCGGGGCGTCGACGTCGGCGTTGTCGGGGCCGGGGGCGGGCACGTCCCGCACGGTGCCGAGGTCGACGACGACCAGGTCGGCCCCGGAGCCGAGCGCCTGCGCCACCTGCGCGGCGAGCCCGACGTCGTCCCCGCCGGGGGCGATCGTGCCCAGCGGTCCGGCGGGCAGGCCCGGCCAGACACGCGCGGTCCGCCCCGCCAGGTCGGCCGTCGCGATGGCCGCGCCCGGCCCGACCGCCGCGACGGTGCGGCCGGCGGCGGTCAGGGTGGCGCCGAGGAGGCCCGGGTCCGCGTCGAAGGAGCCGGCGTCGGCCTGGGCGCGGTAGGTGTCCCAGCCGGCGACCCGGCCGGCGCCGCCGGACGTCGTCCCCGGCTCGAGCCGCGGCTCGCGGCAGCGGGCACCGGGCACGGGCCCGGCCGGCGGCGGCGCGTCGGCCGCCCGCCGTCCGGCGGAGAGCGCGAGCCACCCGTCGACCGGGCACGTGGTGTCGCGGACGCTGCGGACCGCGAGCGCGGCGACGGCGTCCGCCTCGACGAGGCTCGCCAGCGTCGGGGTGAGGTCGACGACGTCGTCCCAGCGCAGGCCCGCGGTCCCCAGGACGACGACGGGCCCGGCCGGACGGCCGGCGGCGGGGGTGCCGGCAACGGCCGCCGTGGAGCCCGCGACGGCGGATCCGGCACCCAGGGCGACCGTGCCGAGGGCCAGGACGGCGCCCAGCAGGGTGCGCACGACCAACCGGGACACCGCATCAGGGTAGACCGGGGAGAATGGCGCGGTGACCGCTGCCCCGGCGACCCCCGCGACCCCGGCCGCCCTGCATCCCTGGCGCCGCGGGTGGCCGTGGGCGCTGCTGGGGGTCGCGGTGTTCGCGGGTTCCGCCTGGTTCCTGATCTCGAAGTATCTGCTCGACTTCCCCGACGAGATCTGGCTGGTCGACCTGGAGGTTTACCGGGAGGGCGCGCACAGCCTCGTCGACGGGCGCGGCGTCTACGCCTGGCTCACCGACAACCCCCAGTATCTGCCGTTCACCTACCCGCCGTTCGGGGCCCTGATGGGCACGGTGATGCTGCTCGCGCCGTTCCGGGCGGTGGGCTGGGCCTGGACGGCGATGCAGCTGGTGCTGCTGTGGGTGTGCACGGGGATCGCGTTCCGGCCGTTCCTGGCCCGGTTCGGGCGCCGGTCCGGCCTGGCGCAGGGAGCGGTCGCCGCCGTCCTGGTGCAGTTGCAGCCGCTGCAGGAGGGGATCCGGTTCGGTCAGGTGAACTCGATCCTCGTCACGTTGTGCCTGGTGGACGTCGCGCGGCGCCGGGCGGGCTGGTGGCCGCGGGGGTCGCTGACCGGCATCGCGGCTGCGGTGAAGCTGACGCCGGCGGTGTTCTGGGTGCACTACGCGCTGGCGCGGCGCTGGCGGGCGCTGATCGTGTCGGTGGGGACGGCGGCCCTCGTCACGCTGGTGACCGCCGCCGTGGCGCCGTCACCGTCCGCGGCCTACTGGTTCGACGCGCTGCTCGACCCGGGACGGCTCGGCCCCAACGCCAACAGTGCGAACCAGTCGATGCGCGGCGTCCTGCTGCGCACCGGCCTGCTCCCCGAAGGGAGTCACCGGCTCACCGCGGTGTGGCTGGCGCTGGTGATCCTGGTGGCGGTGGTCGGGTACCGGTTGGCGCTGCGGCTGGACCGGCTGGGCGAGCCGGTCGCCGTCGTCGCGGTCATGGGCATGCTGGCGGTGCTGCTGTCCCCGGTGTCGTGGGTGCACCACGTGCACTGGGGGATCGTCGTCATCGGCGCGATGCTCGGGGACGCGCGGCGACCCGGGCGTGTGCTGGCGGCGCTCGCCGGGACGACGATGCTCTGGTTCAACCTGCCCTGGGACGGCTACTCCTGGGAACGGAACCACGACTGGACCCGCTACGCCGGCTACGTCGCCGAGCAGGGCTACTGCTGGTTCGCCCTGCTCGCGCTGCCCGCGTTGTGGCTGCTCGTGGCCCGGCGCCACCCGGCGGCGTCTCCGACGGCGGGTGCCCCGGACGACGGCGACGGCGCGGCACCGGAGCGGGTGGACGCCCTCGCCCGCTGACGCGCCGTTCTCGGCCGGACGGACACGACGTCCCGGCGTCAGGTGCCCTGCAACTGCCACAACGCGCTCACCGGGACCGCCCGGAGCCCCTCGCCGAACGGCAGGGTCGCCCGGCCGATGTACAGCACGATCCCGACGACGAAGTCCGGGCCGAGCCTGGCCTGCAGGTGGCGCAGCCCCCGGATGGCGGTGTCATAGTGCTTCTGCCGCTGACTGCGTGGTGATCCTGCCGCTCGTCGTGTGGGCATCCTGCCGCAGGATGCGTGGTGATTTCGCCGCTTCCCAGCCGCGGTGCCGGGTTCGTGTCAGGCGCCGGACTTTCCGGTCCGCAGCCGACTCTCGCACGGTGCCCTCGCCGGGTGAGATGCCCGGCGTCGAGGGCGGCAAGCTGAGGCGGGGGCTGACGGTGGCAGAGGGCCTACCCACGATGTTGCCCAGTGCTGAGGATCATTCCTCACGATTGTGGCGCCAGGTAACGCTTCGGCGGGCGCGTGGCCTGGCCCTGGCCTACCGCGCCCGCCGAAGTCTCTTGTCAGCGGACGATCGGACCGCTGACCCGTCCTTGCTCGCGGAACCGGGACACGGCTTGACGAGTGGCCTGTCCTCGGTCCCGCACCCCTGATGCCGAGAGCGCCTTGCGGTAGGCATCCAGGGCCTCTACTGCCTCACCGGCGTCTTGCATGCGCTCGGCGAGGTCGCGCCAAAGGAGCGCGCTGGCGCGGCCGTTCCCGGCAAGATCGAGTTTGGCTGCAGCCTGTCGTCTGCACTCTGCAGCTTCCTCCGACCGACCTTGTGCCATGAGCGCGTCCTGCAGGCGGAGCCAGGCAATCGCCGGCTCGCACGGGGAACTATCACCGAGCAGGTCGAGCGCCTGGCGTGCTCGCCCTTCGGCGCCCGATGCGTCGCCCTGGTGGAGCAGCACCGCTGACTTGGCGTGGTTCCACTCACCGAGGTCGAAGTTGCTACCGAGATCCCTCAGGTCAGGTAGGCAACCGTCCAGGAGTCGGTTGGCATGCTCGACATCCGGCTCCTCCAGCAGCAGCAGGATGGCCGCTGACGCCAGGCGCACCTTCGCATAATCCCGGAGGTTGTCGAGTTCGCTCAGTCGGGCAAGCGCGCGCTCACTCAGGCGTACGGCCTCGTCCAGTCGGCCCTCCAGTTCGGCCACGATGGCAGAGTTCCAGTACAGCGCCGCCTGTCCGGCCGCTTGACCGGAATCCTCCGCCTCCCGGATGAGCGACTCTGCCCAGATGCGCGCGTGCAGGAGATCGCCCAGATCGATGTGGGCACCCATCACCGTCGCAGCAAGCCGGAAGAACTCGGAGGTCCCACCGAGACCCTGTGCGCGGGCAGCCGCCAACGCGCGCTCGCCGACGTCTGCGGCCCTGTGAACGTCACCGGAGTCGATGTAGCAACGACAGAGAACCATGCTGACCTGTATGAGCAGGTCGGTCGAAAGGCCGGCCTCTGCCCTGTCGAGCAAAGGGTGGAGGACTCTGACGGCTTGGCCGTACTCGCTGAGGCGCTCGTGTGCCGTGCCGAGGAGCAGTGTCGCCTCGTCGCGTACCCGCAGGGGAACGCCGTCCTCCGCCAAGAGGCGGTGAAGTCGGTTTCGAGCATCGAGTGACTCACCGTGCTCGATGGCGAGCTTCGCGTACGCCATTTCCAGTTCGATGCGCTGATCGCGATCCGATGCCTGCCCGTCGAGCAGCATTGAGCCCGAGCATCCCAGTCGAGCCGACAAGAGCTGTACGACGTCGTGGCTGGGAGTGCGCTTATCTGCCTCGAGCAACGAGACATAGCTGGCAGAGAGCTCTTCGCCAGCAAGGTCGGATTGGGAGAGACCGGCTTGCTGACGCAGCTCACGCAGTCGCTTACCGAACGTTGCCACCCTGTCACCCCCAAACCTCTACCAAGCCCCGAGCGCGGCTGCTCAGGGCAAATCTGTGTTGCTCTCGGTGAGAGGGCTGTCAACACGGCTTTGGATCTGTCACGATCGGTTCTGACAGCCAGTCAGAATCCCTGTGACACATCCGGAGCCATCATGTTGACTCGTACCGTTCGCGTTGCTGCCCCCGTCGCCCTCATGCTGTCGCTCTTGGTCTCCAGCGCCGTCTCCACGCCGGACATCTCCCCTGCCCCGTACGCCTTGGCCGTCAATAAGTGCTGCTGACGTAACGGTTCACGCTCCACGATGACGAAGGCCAACACTCAGTTGTGCGACTGAGTACAGCTAGTCATCATTGCCCGAGTTACCGAGCGGGAGGTTGTGGAAGAGGAACGGCGAGTCGATGGCCCGACGTCTCGCCGTTCCCCTTCCGTGTGCCGAACTGACGAACCCCGCGGCCCAGAGGGGCCCGTCTGATCGGTACGCGTCCAACATAGTCAAGTCAGGCGTGACTCGCCAGTCATTGGAGTGATGACTTTGCGTCCACGCCATGTATCACATTGTGTTCGTTTGGATACGGGTCGTGATATCAGCGAATGCCTCGTGAGACGTGCATGAGATCAAGGGCTTGCCGGTAGGCGGTTGCGGCGGACTCCCCGTCTCCGATGTCGGACCAGAGGTCCCCCAGTGCCCGCCACTGTCTTGCGTGCGGCGCCCCCATCGGAGACCGGCTGAGCAGCGAACCAGCCTCTCGAAGGGCGTCCAGCACGTCCACTCGCCGACCGATCAGTCCGAAGCACTCGGCAAGGCTGATCCAGGCGTCGACCTTGTCGGTGTCGTCGGTCGTCTCCGACGACACGAGTTCGTCGAGCAGGACAAGTGCTTGTGTGAGGTTCTGTGCCGCGATCGCTGCTCGGGCGCGGATGAGGGTCCATGCGGTGCGGTCACCGTGGTAACCGTGCTTGACGAGCGCATCCCGGCAGCTCTCCAGCACCTGGACCGCCTGTGTCGTGCCGCGTCCCCCTGCGCGCGCGAGCATTCCTCCGTAGACCATCTGCAGTCTCGCGGCGTCGCCCGGATAGCGGGAGGAATCCTGAAGGTCGAGCGCTGTCGTGATGCGGCCCAGTGCCTGGCCCAGGTCTCCCCGTTGGATGTCCGTCAGGGCGAGATTCCAGTGCAGCGCGGCCGCTCCGGAGGGGTGGACGTCCTCGCCTTCGCGCCGTAGCTCGGTCAGCCACCACTCTCCCTGAGCGGCGGCGAGATCCATCGGGCTGGTGGCGAAGTGGATTCCCATGAGTGTGGCGGCCAGTCGCCACCAGTCGTCGTCCCGCGTGGAAGGCGCGGCAGCCAGCAACTGCTGGCCCACCATCCAGGCGTGCGCCAGGGCCGCAACGTGTCCGTCGGCGGTGTTGATCAGTGCGCGGACGTAACCCTGCCCCAACAGGACGGGTGAGACGTCGCTCCCACCCTTGACGACGTCTTCCACCAGTGGCGTCAACAGGTCGATCGCCTCGAGGTCCCGTCCGGTCGCGCAGTAGGCGCGCCCTCGCAGCAACGCAGCCGTCTCCTGTTCCCCATGGTGCAGCGGGCGCCCGGGGTCGCCGTCCAGCAGTTGAGCCACATGCCTGTCGAGCGCCTGCCAGTCGGCCGCATGGAACGCTGCCCACGCCTTCTGCAAGGTGCTGGTGATCCGCCGGGTCGCGGGGGACTCCTCGCCGCTGCGGAGCCACTCCGGTTCCCGGCGCAGGGCTTCGGCCAGCGCCGTCAGCAGCCGCGGGCTCGGTGACCGCGCGTCCGCCTCCAGATAGGAGAGGTAGCTCTCGCTGCAGTCGGCGATCCGGGCCAGCTCGCACTGCGTCAGCCCTCGCGCCAGGCGGGCGGCCGTCAGCCGGCGTCCGAACGTGTCCGCGGCGCCCCGGGGAGGTCGCAGCTGGTCCCGCAACTGCCGGCTCTGGACGGGAGTGCACCGCAGCCCGCGCCCGCGCAGGTAGGAACGGATGCGCGATGCTGGGGCCGTGGTCGTGAGGTCACCGTCGGCCACGGCCTGGCGGACCAGATCGCGCAGCTGCTCCATCGGCACCTCAGTCTCCGGGGTGGCGACGCTATCGATCACCGTCCCATTTGACCATCGTTGTCACCGTCTGGGCAGTCGGTAGAACGACCGGGTCTCAGGGTGTCCGGACGCCGAGCCCCAGGTGGTCGACCCTGGCGCGGAGCACGCGCGCCTCGCACGCCGGGTCGCCGTCCAGCTGGATGGCCAGGGGCTTCTCGGCCCGGATCTCCAGGCTCCGGCAGCGGAAGTGCTGCACCACGGGGTTCCGGCCGCGCCCGACGGTGCGCGGCCGCACCCGGGACAGCACCGACACCACCACGGCGCCCCACTGCACCACGCGCCGCGGGGCGACGACGACGATGTCCAGCCAGCCGTCGTCCACCTCGGCCTCCGGCATGAGCTGGACGCCGCCCGTCAGCTCCCCGCAGTTGCCGATGATCACGCCGCGCACCCGCAGGTGCATCGGCTCCTCGTCGTCGAGACGCATGACCACGCCCGTCGTGCGGCCCCGCAACCGTCGGGCGCCCGCCACGACGTAGGCCAGCCAGCCGACCTTCTGCTTGAGCTCGGGCTGGACGGTCGCCATGACCTCCGCGTCGAAGCCCAGCCCCGCCATCACCAGGAAGACGTCGCGCACCGGGGTCTCGTCCTCGCCCGAGACGTCGATCTCGACGATGCCCAGGTCGATGCGCCGTTCGCGCCCGACGAGGGCGATCTCCACCGCGAGGTTGAGGTTGGCCAGCGGGATGCCCAGGTTGCGGGCGAGCAGGTTCCCGGTGCCCATCGGCAGGATCCCGAGCGTCGCCCCGCTGCCCTCCAGGCCGGCGGCCACCCCGCGGACCGTCCCGTCGCCCCCGTAGGCGATCACCGTGCGTGCCCCGGCGGTCACTGCCTCTCGGGCCGCGAGCGTGCCCGGCTCGTCGATCTGCGTCTCGAGCCAGAGGGGACGCTGCCAGCCCAGCTCCGCCGTCCGCTGGGCCAGCCAGGCCAGCTCGCCGTCCAGGTGGGAGATCTTGGTCGGGTTCGCCACGACGGCCGGCAGCGGGCGCTCCTCGCCGAGGGAATCCGGGACGGCGAGGACGGCGTCGACCGTCGCCAGCCGACGGCGCCGCGACCGGGCGGCGGCCGTGAGGGTGACCAGGGCGACGAGCAGGACCACGAGCAGCAGGATGAGCTGCACGCCGTATGCGGGCGGCATGACGGAACGCTAGCGGGAATGTCGCACGACGCCGGAACGCCTGCCTGGATAGGGTTGACATCGTGATCGACCTGCGTCAACTGCGTGACGACCCCGAGACCGTGCGCGCCAGCCAGCGAGCCCGCGGCGACGACGAGGAGCTCGTCGACGCCGTCCTGGCCGCCGAGGAGCGCCGGCGGGCGCGCCTGCAGGACTACGAGCGCGCCCGGGCGGAGCAGAACGTCCGCGGCAAGCAGGTCGCGCAGGCCAAGGGCGACGAGAAGCAGCACCTGATCGCGGCCAACAAGGAGCTCGCGCAGCAGGTCAAGGCGCTCCTGGCCGACGCGGACGCCGCCCAGGACGAGCTGAACCGGCTCGTCCGCCGGATCGACAACGTGGTCGAGGCGGGCGCACCGGCCGGCGGCGAGGACGACTACGTCGTCGTCCGCACCGTGGGCACCCCGCGCGACTTCGCCGCGGAGGGGTTCACCCCGCGCGACCACCTGGAGCTCGGCGAGCGGCTCGGCGCCATCGACACCGAGCGGGGGGCCAAGGTCTCCGGCGCCCGGTTCTACTACCTGACGGGCGTGGGCGCCCGGCTGGAACTGGCCCTGCTCATGTGCGCGATGGACCGCGCCGTCGCCGCCGGGTTCACGCCGGTCATCACCCCCACGCTGGTCAAGCCCGAGGTCATGGCCGGCACCGGCTTCCTCGGCGCCCACGCGGACGAGATCTACCACCTCGAGCAGGACGACCTCTATCTCGTCGGCACGAGCGAGGTGGCCCTCGCCGGGTACCACTCGGGCGAGATCATCGACCTGTCCGGCGGTCCGAAGCGGTACGCCGGCTGGTCCGCGTGCTACCGGCGCGAGGCCGGCTCCTACGGGAAGGACACCCGGGGCATCATCCGGGTCCACCAGTTCCACAAGGTGGAGATGTTCAGCTGGTGCCGCCCCGAGGACGCGTCGGCGGAGCACCTGCGCCTGCTCGGCTGGGAGGAGGAGATGCTCGCGGCCGCGGAGGTGCCGTACCGGGTGATCGACGTCGCCGCCGGGGACCTCGGCTCGAGCGCCGCCCGCAAGTTCGACTGCGAGGCCTGGCTGCCCACCCAGGGCCGGTACCTGGAGCTCACCTCGACCTCCAACTGCACCGGCTACCAGGCCCGCCGCCTCGACGTCCGGGAGCGCGACCCGCGCGAGGGTGCCACCGGAAACCGGCACGTCGCCACCCTCAACGGCACCCTGGCCACCACCCGCTGGATCGTCGCCATGCTGGAGAACCTGCAGCTCGCCGACGGGTCCGTGCGGGTTCCGGCCCTGCTCCGACCGTACCTGGGCGGCCTCGAAGTGCTCAGCCCGACGGCGTGAGCGAGCGGGTGCGGCTGGCCGCGCTCGACATCGACGGCACGATCGTCGACCACGACGACAGGCTGTCCGAGCGGGTCCGGACGGCGGTGGCGGACGTCGTCGCGTCCGGCGTCGAGGTGGTCATCGCGACGGGTCGCTCGCTCCACGGGACGTTGCCGGTCCTCGACCGCCTCGGCCTGACCACGGGGTGGGCGGTGTGCAGCAACGGCGCCGTCCTGCTGCGGCTCGACCCCGGCCTGCCGACCGGCTACGAGATCGCCCACGCCGAGACCTTCGACCCCACGGCCGCGCTGGCCCTGCTGCGCGAGCACCTGCCGACGGCGATGTACGCGGTCGAGGACGTCGGCGCGGGCTTCCGGCTGTCGGCCCCCTTCCCGGCGGACGAGCTCACCGGCGAGCTGCACGTCGTCCCCTTCGACCAGCTCCTGCACCGACCGGCGACCCGGGTCATCGTGCGGAGCACCGACCACACACCGCAGGACTTCACCGACCTGATGCAGAAGATCGGGCTGCACGGGGTCAACTACGCGGTCGGCTGGTCGGCCTGGCTGGACCTTGCGCCGGACGGCGTGAGCAAGGCGAGCGCACTGGAACGGGTGCGGCAGGAGCTGGACGTCCCGGCGACCGAGACCCTCGCCGTCGGTGACGGGCGCAACGACCTGGAGATGTTCGCCTGGGCCGGCCGCTCGGTGGCGATGGGCCAGGCGGCCCCGGAGGTGCTGGCGGCGGCGACCGACGTCACGGAACCCGTCGAGCGGGACGGGCTGGCGCTCGTCCTGGAGGCGTTGATCCCCTGATCGTCCGATCACAGCCTCCGCCGGCCTGTTGAGCTGCTCGCTCCACCCCCGTAGGCTCGTTCACCACGAGTGATGGCGCTCGAACGCGGACACCAAAAGCACTGGCCTCTCGTTCGTCCAGGGGGACGCACCGTCCCGGTGGGCGGCCGGAGGGCTCGGTCGCCCCCAGCAGGGCGTGCCCCGTGCTGGTAGTTTCGGATGTCTGGAGGGAGGGCTGTGGAACACTTCGTGACGCTTGAGCGCGCCATCGCGTGTCCGCGAGCCTCGGTGGCGGTGGCCGCCGACACGGCTGCCCAGGTCCTCTCCTCCGCCGGCTACCGCCGTGGGCTCGGGTTCGGTCCCACCCAGAGCTACGTGCGTGCCTACCGCCCCACCTGGGCCCTGGTGCTGGCGGTGGTCCTCGCCGTCCCGACCGTGGGCGTCGGCCTGCTCCTCCTCCTCGTCCGCACCAAGGACCACTGCAACGTCGTCATCGAGGACGGCCCCTACGGGGTGGTGGCGCTCGTCTCCGGGCGGGTGCCGGCGTCCCTCCCGGCCGCGCTCGAGGCGGCGACCGGCACCTACCCCGAGTCGCAGGGCCACAACGGCCAGTCCTCACAGCCGCCGCCCATGCTGCTGGCGCCGTCCGCCGGGGGTGGTGGGTACGAGGGCACCCCGCCCCGGTCGGCGATCCTGCGCCCGGCGACGCCGGTGCCCGGGGTCCACCCGGAGCAGGGGTCGCCGCAGGGCGTCAACGGCCAGCAGTACGGGAACCCGCAGCAGTACGGCGGTCCGCCGCAGTACGGGGGCCAGCCGCAGTACGGCCAGCAGTACGGCCAGCCCCGGTACGGGCAGCCCCCGCCGTACGCGCAGCCGCAGCAGGGCCAACCGCAGTACGGGCAGGCCGCCCAGTACGAGCAGCCGCAGTACGGCCCCCCGCAGCATCCGGGCCCGCAGCAGCCGGGTCCGCCGTCACCCGGTCCCGCCGAGCAGCAGGGGCCGCCGCCCGAGCAGGCCCCCGCCCCCGTCGCCTTCCGGCCGCCGTCCCGGCTCGCCCCACCGATGCCGGCCGACCCGCCGTCGGGTGCCGGCGCCAACGGCTCGCCCGCGCCGCCCGTGAACGGGTCCGCCCCCGCCGCGCCGGCCGCCAGGGCCTCGGACGACGACCCCTTCTCCTCCACGTCCGGCCGGGTCCCGTGGGCGGTGGCCGGCGGGCGTTCCCCGTCGTTGCCGTCTCCCGGTGGCCCGCCACCGGTCTCGCCGCCCGCCTGGTCGCCCGATCTCGGCGCGGCTGTCGCGGCGGCGTCCGGTGCGGGCGGCGGTCCGGCGGCCCCCGGCGGCCCTGGCGCTGGCCACGGCGGCGGTCAGGGCGGCTCCGTCGGTCGTGGGCCGGCCCTGGCGCCCCAGCCGGGCGGTGTGGCCACCGCGGTCGGCGACAGCGGGTACGTGCTCCGGGTCGACTCCGGCGAGGCGCTCGAGCTGGGCCCGTTCTGCCTGCTCGGCCGCGAGCCGGTCGCCCGCGACGGCGACCCGCCGGCGATCTTCGTCCGCTTCGACGACGTCAAGCTGTCCGTGTCCAAGACGCACATCGCCTACGGCGTCGACGAGCGAGGGCTGTGGGTGATGGATCGCAACTCCACCAACGGGACGACGGTCATCGAGCCGTCCGGCCGCCGCGTCCCGTGCGCCCCGGGCGCCCGGGAGTACCTCGAGGTCGGCGCGCAGGTGCAGATCGGGCAGCGGCGGCTCACCGTCGAGGGGCCGGGCGGCTCCGACGGCCCGGCGCACGCGTAGGACTTCCGGCCGGACGGCCGAGGTTCTGTCCGCCCTGGGTGACCTGACGCTACGCTCCGGGGTGCGGTTGGAGAACCGCTCCTAAACCCACGATTCAGGACGGGGATCCATGATCGTCGTGACCTGGGGGTCCGCCACGGACACCGGCCGGGTCCGGGTCCGCAACGAGGACGCCGTGCTCGCCCAGGCCCCGGTCTTCCTCGTGGCGGACGGGATGGGCGGGCACCTGGGCGGCGAGGTCGCGAGCCAGCTCACCGTGGACACCTTCCGCGAGATCCTCGGCCGGCCCACGGTCGTCGCGGCCGACATCCCGGCCCTGCTGCAGGAGGCCAACGAGGCCATCCGCCGGCGCGCCCGGGTCGACCCGGCGGTCACCGACATGGGGACGACGGCGGTCGGCCTGGCGATGGTCAAGGAGCCGGAGGGCGACTTCTGGCTGGCCTTCAACGTCGGGGACTCGCGGATCTACCGGCTGCACCGCGGTGCCCTCACCCAGATCACGGTCGACCACTCGTACGTGCAGGACCTGGTGGCGGCCGGCCGGATCGCGCCGGAGGAGGCCCGCACCCACCCGGAACGCAACATCGTGACCCGGGTGCTCGGCGTCCAGGAGTCGCCCGTGCCCGACTTCTGGGTCTTCCCGCCCGAGCCGGGCGAGCGCTTCCTGATCTGCTCCGACGGCCTCTCCGGCGAGCTGGACGACCGCACCATCGCCGAGCTGCTCTGCGTGCCCGCCGAGCCCCACGAGGTGGCTCGCCTGCTCGTCGAGACGGCGAACCACACCGGCGGGCGGGACAACATCTCGGTCATCGTGGTGGACGTCGCCGGCGCCGAGACCAACGGCGCGCTCGTCCCGACCGTGGGGATGCCGCTCTCCATGGCCGACACCACCCGGGACCTGCCCGTGGTTCCCGCCGACGACCCGACCGGTTCGATCCCCGGCTACCCGCCGCCACCGCCGCCGCCCCGGCGCGGACGCCGGGTGGCCCGCCCGCCGCGTCACCTCGAGCCGGGGGCCGAGCCACCCGCCTGACGGCCGTCAGGCATCCACCCGGCACTACGGCGGCGCAGGCGCGTGGTGGTCGGCGCCGCGCGCAGCCGGGCAGGCTCGTTCGAGAATTCACACCGGCGAACGCGGGACGCCGGTGTGAATCTCCGGTGGGAGGTCCGGGTGCCCGCCCCCTGACGCGCCGGACGGGGTGACCGGCCTCAGGGCCGGCTGACGACGACCTCGGCCAGGTCCTGCTCGATCGGTTCGGACGGCCGGCCGTGCGCGATCGCCGCCAGCGCCTGCGCCAGGGCGTCCAGCTCGTCCGGATCGAAGGCGCGGGCGGCGTAGTGATCGCCGCGCCAGGTCTGCAGGTTCAGCACGTGCAGGGTCGCCATGGCCGCCACCGGCGGGAACCAGGAGCGGGTCGCGGTGTGCTCGACGACCAGTCCGGTCCCCGGGGCGGCCACCGCGTCCGCGGCGATCGCCGGCAGCGCCTCGCCGATGTCGAGGGCCTGCCCGTGGTACGCCTGCAACTCCGCCACGAGCTCGTAGTAGCGGCCGAGCGCCGGCTCGCGGCTCACGAGCCGGGAGACCTCCTGCAGCAGCATCCGGCCGCCGGGCCGCAGCAGGCCGCCCCAGGCCCGGACGGCGGCGCGCGGGGCCGCCAGGTGCGTCACCAGGAACCGGGCGTGGACGACGTCCGCCTCGTCCACCGGCAGGGGCTCCTGCGTGACGTCCGCCTCGACCACGGTGACGTCGGGCTGCGCCAGTTCGGCGGCCAGCGCCCGGGCGGCGTGCACGTACTCGGGCGAGCGCTCCACGCCCGTCGTGCGGCGGGCGCCGCTCACCCGGTGGAGCAGGAGCGCCGTGTGGCCCGGCCCGCAGCCGAGGTCGACCGCGTGCTCCGGGGCCGGCGGGCACCAGCGGGCGAGGAGCGCCCGGGTGCCCGCCTCGTAGACGTCCGCGAGCAGGGCCAGCCGGGCGGCCGCCGTCGGGTTCGTCCCGAAGGTGTAGACGTCCCCGTCGCCCGGCGGCACGGGTCAGCCCACCGGGACGGCGAGCGCCCGGTCCGTGAGCCTGGCCCGCCCGGACATCGTGACGCCCACGGTGATCCGGCCCTTCTTCGCCGCGGCCGCGACGACGACGACGGCGTGCCCGGTGCTGTCCAGGCGGGTGGACCAGGCGTGGCCGCCGACGGTCACGGTGACCGTGGCGCCCGTGCACGCGGCCCGGCCGCAGGCGGGACGGCGGCTCGGCGCGAGGGCCAGGTCGACGCGGTACCGGCCCTTGCCGGCGCCGACCGCGGTCCCGGAGAAGGGGACCCGCGCGTTCAGGCCGACGCGGGTCTCCTCGATGTCGTTGCTGCGGCTCGACCCGACTATCACGCTGATGTCGAGGTCGCCGCCGGGCAGGCTCTTGGCGGGGATCGTCACCGTGGTGGGGACGGTCACGTTCTCCTTGGTGAGCGCGAACTCACCGTTGACGAGCACGGCGTACTGGTCGGCGAGGCCTCGGTTGCGGGCCGGGTTCGACCAGCGCAGCGTCACCGCGCCGGAGGACGTCCAGGCGGCCTTGAGCCCGGTGACCGGGTACAGCGGCGTGAAGTCCTGGCCGGCCAGCGGGAACCAGACCGGGGCCGAGCGGACGTCGCCGTCCGGGCTCGTCGCGGTGACCTGGTAGCCCGCCGGACCCGCCGGGAAGAGCGCGCGGACGGTCCCGGCGTCGAAGCTGGTCTCGGTGGTGCCGGCCGTGGTCCAGCGGGTCACCCGGTAGCCGGTCGCGGGGAAGTTCGGGTCCGGCACCCAGTGCAGCTCGGTGCGGTCGTAGACGCCGGCGCCGTTCGCGTCCACCTTGGTGGCGTAGGGGTCGGCCTGCGACGCCAGGACCGGCACGGCCTCGGGGGGCGCGGTGCTCACGCCCAGCGCGGCGGCCGGGTCGACGGTGCCCGCCCCCGTGCGCGGGTCGCGGCCGGCGGGTGCGACGTCGGCCGCAGTGGCGACCAGGCGTGCGGTGACCTGCGCCGGCGTCCAGTCCGGGTGCTGGGCCAGCAGCAGCGCGGCGACGCCCGAGACGAACGGCGCGGCCATCGACGTGCCCGACTCCGCGGAGTAGCGCAGCGGCGAGGTGACCGGGGCGACCGTCGACCAGATGCTCGCGCCGGGGGCGGCGACCGTGACCGAACCGTCGAAGGAGGACCACGGGGTCGGCCGCAGGTCGTTGTCCAGGGCGGCCACCGAGATGGCTCCGGGGCAGGTGGCGGGCGCCTTGCCCTCGTTGCTGCTGTCGCCGTCGTTGCCCGAGGCGGCGACCACGACGACGTTCTTGGCGACGGCCGCGCTGACCGCCTGGCACACGGCCTTGACGTCGGCCGCGCCCGTCGCGACGTCCTCGAAGCCGAGGGAGAGGTTGATGACCTTGGCGCCGTGGGTGGTCGCCCAGGCGATCGCCGTCCCCACCTGCTTGCCGGTGAGGACGTCGTCGGTGCTGTCGACGTCGACGGGCAGGACCTTCGCGTCCGGCGCGACCCCGGTGACGCCGTGGCCGTCGTCGTTGCCGGCGATGATGCCCGCCACGTGCGTGCCGTGCCCGAGCTTGTCGGGCTGGTTGCCCACGGCGATCGCGCCGGCGGGGGTCAGGTAGGCGCCGGGCAGCAGCTGGCCGGCGAGATCCGGGGCGGTGGTGTCCGCCCCGGTGTCGATCGTCGCCACGACGACGCCGGCACCGCGGCTCGCGCTCCAGGCCTGCGGGACATGCAGGGCGCGCAACGACCACTGCAGGTCCCGGCGGTCGTCGCGCACGTACGCGGTCAGGTCTGCGGGGATCGGGACGGGGGCGGCGGCGGCCTGCACCGCGCCCTGGGTGACCTTCTTCGTGCCGGGGCGTGCGGCGGTGGACCGGGGTACGGACCAGCGGGTGGACCGCCGGATCCAGCTGCCGGGCGTCGCGCCGCGGGCGGCGGCCGAGGCTGTCGTCGTCCGGGTGGTCGCCGTCGTCGTCGAGGTCGCCGCGGCGGCGGTGCCGGCGGGCAGCGCGAGCGCGGTCGCGATGGTGGCGAGGGCCGCGGTCGCGCCGGTCAGGGCCGCGCGGCGTGGGCCGCGCGACCGGCCGTCGGCGGGGTGAACCACCGGTCCGGCGTCGGGACGCGCAGCTGGGCGCAGGGCCTGGTCCACTCTTCGCACAATGGGTCAACCTATCGGGCGGTCGGCCGACCCGGGGGCGGTTGCGGCGTGGAGACCGACGACACGCCGCCCGACCTCTAGGCTTCCGGAATGTCTGCCGGTCAGGGGATCCTCGCGCTGCAGGGTGCCTTTCCCGATCTCTCGGGCGCCGGGGTGCTGCCGACCCGGCCGGTCGTGGGGATCACCGCGCTGGTCGCGGCGGCCGCCGTGCTGTACCGGCCGGTGTGGGTGCTGCTGCGGCACGTCGTGACCATCGCGCACGAGGGCGGCCACGCCGCTGTGGCCGCGGTGACCGGTCGGCGGCTGCACGGCGTCCGGCTCCACTCCGACACCTCCGGGCTGACGGTCTCCGCCGGGCGGCCGACGGGCGCGGGGGTGGTTTTCACGCTGCTCGCCGGGTACCTGTCGCCGTCGGTGCTCGGGTTCGCTGCCGCGCTCGCGCTGGCGGGCGGGCACGTGCGGCCGGTCCTGTGGGTGGCGATCGCGCTGCTGGCCGTGCTGCTGCTCATGATCCGCAACCTGTTCGGCGTCCTGTCGGTCGTGGTGACCGCGGGCGTGCTCGTCGCCGTCGCGGGCTGGGCGCCGGTCGCCTGGCAGGGACCGGCGGCGTACCTGCTCACCTGGTTCCTGCTGCTGGCGGGTCCGCGACCGGTGGTCGAGCTGCAGACCGCCCGGCACCGCCGCCTGGCCCCCGCCTCGGACGCCGACCAGCTCGCCGGGCTCACGCGCGTGCCCGGCCTGGTGTGGGTGGCGGTCTTCCTGGTCCTGACCGTGGCCGCCCTCCTGGCCGGCGCCTACCTCCTGATCGCCCCCACCCCCACCTCCCCGTGATCATGGACTTCGCCGTGATCATGGATTTCGGCGGGGTGGGGGCGGGCTGACGGTGGGGTGGCGGCGGCCTGACAGCGCCCTGCCAGCGGGCCGGGGCAGTCTTCGGGGCAGGCGGTCCACCAGTGTCGGTCGGGATCGGCCGTCCACCACGACCCGGTCGTGACCCACAGGATCAGACAGGAGCACCACCCATCATGGAGCTGGCATTCGAGGCGCACGGCCTCGTGAAACGGTTCGGCGCCACCGTGGCGCTGGACGGCGTGGACCTCGCCGCGGCCCGCGGCACCGTGCTCGGCGTCCTCGGCCCGAACGGCGCGGGCAAGACGACCGCCGTCCGCGTCCTGGCCACGCTGCTGCAGCCGGACGCCGGGAGCGCCCGGGTGCTCGGCGTCGACGTCCTCGCCGAGCCCGGCCGGGTGCGCCGGCTCATCGGCCTCACCGGCCAGTTCGCCTCGGTCGACGAGGACCTCACCGGCCGGGAGAACCTGGAGCTCATCGGCCGACTGCTCGACCTGACCCGGCGCTCGGCGCGGTCCCGGGCCACCGAGCTGCTGGAGAGCTTCGACCTCTCCGAGGCGGCGGGCCGCCCGGCGCGCACCTACTCCGGCGGCATGCGGCGCCGGCTCGACCTCGCCGCGAGCCTCATCGGCCACCCCGAGGTGATCTTCCTCGACGAGCCGACCACCGGGCTGGACCCAGCCAAGCGCGAGGACGTCTGGCAGATCGTGCGGGCCCTGGTGGGGCAGGGGTCCACCGTGCTGCTCACCACGCAGTATCTGGAGGAGGCCGACGCGCTCGCCGACGACATCTCGGTGTTCGAGCACGGCCGGATCATCGCCCACGGCACCCCGGCGCAGCTCAAGGCCAGGGTGGGCGAGCGGTCCATCGTGGCCCGGCCCGAGCGCGCGGGTGACGTCGACGCCGTCCGCGCCGTCCTGGCCGCCGTCACCGGGCGGGTGCCCGAGCTGATGGGCGGCGGGGTGCTGAGCGTCCCGACGGACTCCGGTGCCGCCTTCACGGAGGTCGTCGCCCGGCTGGCGACGGCCGAGCTGGACGTCGCGGAGCTGGCGCTGCGGCTGCCCAGCCTGGACGAGGTCTTCTTCGCCCTGACCGGGCGCCACGACGAGCGCGAGGGGAGCGCGGCATGACCACCACCATCACCCTGCCCCGGCAGGACGAGGCCACGAGCCTGGAGCACCACCCGCGACCCGCGTTCGCCATGGTGCGGCAGACGCTGGCGCTGTCCCGGCGGACGCTCATCAAGCTGCGGCGCACCCCCGAGCAGTTCTTCGACGTCACCCTGCAGCCGATCATCTTCCTGGTGATGTTCGTGTACCTGTTCGGCGGCGCGGTCTCCGGGTCGCAGGGCGCGTACCTGCAGTTCGTGCTCCCCGGCCTGCTGCTCCAGAACGTCCTCTTCGCCACGGTGGCGATCGGCGTCAACCTCAACGGGGACGTGCAGAAGGGGGTCTTCGACCGCTTCCGCAGCCTGCCGATCAGCCGGTCGGCGCCGCTCGTGGGCGCCGTCGTCGCGGAGGTCGTCCGCTACGCGGCGACGACGGCGGTCACCCTGGTCACCGGTTTCGCGATGGGGTTCCGGGTCCACACCAGCGCGCTGTCGGCCGTCGCCGCGATCGCGCTCCTGCTCGGCTTCGCGCTGTGCGCCTGCTGGATCTCGGTGTTCGTGGGCATGGTCGTCCGCACCCAGGGGGCGGTCCAGGGGATCACCTTCATGATCATGTTCCCGCTGACCTTCGCGGCGTCCACCTTCGTCCCGGCGAACACCCTTCCCGGGTGGCTGCAGGCGTGGGTGCGCGTCAACCCGGTCAACCACGCCATCGAGGCGATGCGCGGCCTGCTCGTCGGCGGCCCGGTCGCCGGGCCGCTCACCTGGACGATCGGCTGGGGGCTGGGGCTGCTCGTGGTGTTCGCGCCGCTCGCGGTGCGCGCCTACCGGCGTCGCTCCTGATCCACCGGCCGCACCGGTTCGTCGTCCGGCCAGATCGCCCCGGTCAACAGGTCCACCGCCTGTGACCGGGGCATCGCCGCGCCCTCGCCGTACGCGGCGCTGAAGGCGTCGTCCCCCAGCTGGTCGCGCAGCCGCGCCAGCAGGCGCCGGACGCGCGGGTCGGTCGTGTCCTCCCGGCCGCGGACGGCGGCCGCGATCCCCAGCAGCAGCACCGCCCGCCACGGGTCACCGGCCGCGGCCGTGACGGCGGCCCGGGCGACGGCCACCCGGGCGGTGACGGGCATGTCCCAGAGGAAAACCTGCCGGACGACGGGATCGCGCAGCAGTTCCGAGGCCTCCGTCACCTGCCCCTGCGCGGCGTGCAGGTGCGCCAGCTGGGCCAGCACCATGGTCGGCGCCTGGGGCGGGATCCCCGGCTGCGCCTCGAACGCGGCCAGGCACTGCCGGCACCGGTCGATGGCGTCCTCCAGGCGCCCGTCCTGCTCGTCCAGCTCGGCCAGGGCGACCTCCGCCCCGACGACGAGGAAGGTCGCGGTGCCCTCCGCCCGGGCCTCGACCAGGAGCGCCTCGAGCCGCCGGCGGACCTCGCCGTCACGATCGTCCTGGCGCAGCCGGAGTGCGAGCATCTCGATCTCGAGCTGCGTGGCGTCACCCGCCGCGCCCAGCTCCCGGGCATAGCGGGCGGCCTCCTCCTGGGCGGCGAGGCCGCCGGCGACGTCCCCGACGACGGGCAGGAGCGCCCCGTACGAGGTCAGAGCCGTGGACATCCCCCAGCGCTCACCGATCCGGCGGAACCCCGCCAGCGCCAGCGGCAGGACCTCCAGGGCCCGGTCGATCTCGCCGGCGTTCTCGGCGAAGACCCCTTCCATCAGGTGCAGCGCCGCCTGCATCCAGGGATCGGCGTCGTCGGTCGGGGTGGACCGGGCGAGGGCGAGCCCGCCGCTCAGGTCGCCGCCCATCACGGCCAGCGCCGGCCGTGAGACCACGAGCATCGGGTGCAGAGGCTGCTTGAGGGCGTCGATCTCGGCCGTGACCGCGGCGACCTGCTCCGGGGTGGGCATCGTCCCCGCCGTCATGGAGCTGAGGACCTGGTGCACCAGGGCGACCGCGCGAGCCTGCGGCGGCACCGGCCCGCCGACCGACAGCGCCAGGTCCAGCCAGGTGAGCGCCTCGCCGAAGCTGCCGCGCACCGTCCAGTACCAGGTGAGCGCGGAGCAGAGCCGGACGGCGCCGGTCGCGTCACCGGCGTCCGCGCACCACCGGATCGCGGCCAGCAGGTTGTCGTGCTCCGCCCTCAGCCGGTCCAGCCAGACGAGCTGGTCCGCCGTCCGCAGGTGCGGCTCGGCCTCCTCGGCCAGGGCGAGCAGGTGGGCGGCGGCCCGGGCCCGGACGGCGACCAGCTCACCGGCGGTGGCGAGCCGCTCCTGCCCGTACTCGCGCAGCGTCTCCAGCATCCGGTACCGCGGCGCGCCGTCCGGCCCGACACCCGCCGACTGCAGCAGCGACCGGTCCTGCAGCCCGGCCAGCAGCTCGGGGACGTCGACGCCGTCGACACCGTCCGGCGCCAGCGCCGCCGCGCCGGCCTCGTCGACGCCGCCGGGCAGGATCGCCAGGCGCTCCAGCAGCAGGCGCTCGGCCGGTTCGAGCAGGTCCCAGCTCCAGGCGACGACGGCGCGCAGCGTCTGGTGGCGGGGCAGCGCCGTCCGGTTGCCCTGGGTGAGCAGGCGGAACCGGTCGTCGAGGCGCTCGGCGACCAGCCCGACGGGCATGGTCCGCAACCGGGCGGCCGCCAGCTCGATGGCCAGCGGCAACCCGTCGAGGCGCCGGCAGATCTCGACGGCCGGGCCCACGGTGACGGCGTCCACGACGAACCCGGGCGAGACGGCCGCGGCCCGGTCGGCCAGCAGCCGGACGGCGGGGACGGCGAGCGCCTGCTCCGGCGCGCAGCCCGCTTCGGGCAGTCCGAGCGGGTCGACCGGGTGCAGCACCTCGCCCAGCACGTGCAGGGGCTCGCGACTCGTGGCCAGGACGCGCAGGGCGGAACAGCGCTGGAGCAGCGTGTCGGCGAGCGCCGCGGCGTCCGCCACGACGTGCTCGCAGTTGTCGAGGATCAGCACGACGGGCCGGGCCCCGATGATCTCGATCACCCGTTCCACCGCGTCGGACACGTTCTCGGCCCCGGCCGGCGTCGCCGTCCCGGGATGCTCCGGCCCGACGGTCCTCGCCCCGAGCCGGCCGTTCTCGCGGCCGTCCAGCGCGGCGAGCGCCGCCCGCGGCACGTCCGGCCCCGCGCCGACGGACGCCAGCGGCACCAGGCGCACGTCGGGGCCGGTGGCCGGCGGGCCGCCGCCGTGCGCCGGGGCCGCCGCGCCGAGCGGGCCGCCGCCGGCCGACCGGCGTCCGACCTCGATGGCCAGTCGCGTCTTGCCCGCACCGCCCGGGCCGACGAGCGTTACCAGCCGGGCGTCGCGCAGGAGGGTGCCGACGCGGCGCAGGTCCTCGTCGCGGCCGACGAAGCTGGTCAGCGGCTCGGGGAGGGTGGGCGTGACCCCGGCGCGGGCCGGTACGGGTGCGGGCGCTGGTACGGGCGCGGGCGCCGGTGCCTGCACCGGGCCGCGACCCGGTGCGGGCGCCGGCTCGGGATCCTGCAGGAGCCGGGCGTGCAGCGCCTGGAGCTGGGGGCCGGGGTCGGTGCCGAGCTCGTCGGCGAGCGTCGTCCGGACGGCGGCGTAGTGGGCGAGCGCCTCCGCCCCGCGCCCGGCCGCCTCGAGCGCGCGCAGGAGCTGGCCGTGCAGGCGTTCCCGCAGCGGGTGCTCCGCCGTCAGGACCTGCAGCTCCTCGACCAGCGACCCGCCCGTCCCCAGCTGGAGCTCGGCCTCGATCCGGTCCTCCTCGGCGGCGAGCCGCAGGCGCTCCCAGCGGGCGGCGAGGTCGGGCGCGAACGGCACGTCGGCGACGTCCGCCAGGGCCGGGCCCTGCCAGAGCGCCAGGCCGCCGGCGAGCAGCTCGCGGGCGCGGGCCGGGTCCCCACCGGCGAGCGCCCGGCGCCCGTCGGCCACGAGCCGCTCGAAGCGCAGTGCGTCGACCGCCTCGGGCGCGACGTCCAGCCGGTAGCCGCCGGGGACCGCCACCAGCGCGTCGGGCCGGCCCAGCGCGCGCCGCAGCCGGGACACCAGTGACTGCAGGGCGCCGGCGGGGTCGACCGGCTCGGCGTCGCCGTCGGCCCAGAGCGCCGCGGCGAGCGTGGACGTCGGGACTCCTCGCCCCGCGTCGGCCGCCAGCCGGGCCAGCAGGCCACGCAGCCGCGCGCCCGCGATCGGTCGCGCGACGCCGTCGACCTCCACCCGGACCGGGCCCAGCACCCCCACCTGCACCACCACACCCTGGCACCCCGGCCGGGCCATGGTCGACCGGTGGGGCGCGGCGGCGCTGCTACGGTGGCAGCATCCTCACCTTCGCGCACCCCACCTGGATCACCGGGCGACGCCGTCACTTCCTGGCCGTGCTCGGCGGTGTGCTGGCCCTCCTGGTGGGGGTCAACGTCGTCGACCACGTCGGTCCCGCGCGCGTCGGCCTGGTGCTGGGGCCGGCCGTGGCCGTCGTGCTCGTGGGGCTGTCCCGGCGCAGCGGCCTGACCTGGGACGATCTCGGGCTGGCCCGGCACTCCTGGCGCCGCGGGTCGCTGGTCGCCGCCGGCTCGGTGGTGCTCGTGGCCGCCGTGTACGGGCTGGCGATGCTGCTCCCGGCGACCCGGGCGGCCTTCCTCGACGCCCGCTACCAGCTGCCGGTGGGCCGGGCGCTGTTCTCCGCGCTCGTGGTGATCCCGCTGGGGACCGTGTTCGTGGAGGAGATCGCGTTCCGGGGCGTCCTGATGGGGCTGCTCACGCGCCGGCGCAGTGCGCGCTGGGGCCTGGCCGTCTCGTCGTCCCTGTTCGGACTGTGGCACGTGCTGCCGTCGCTGGGCCTGGGCGGGGTGAACGCCGCCGTCCGGGGCGTGGCCGGGGTCGGTGACCTCGGTCGGGTCCTGGTGGTGGTGGCTGTGGTGGCGTTCACCGCCGCCGCGGGCGTGCTGCTGGGCGAGCTGCGCCGGCGCAGCGGGAGCCTGCTGGCCTCCGCCGGCCTGCACTGGGCGGTCAACGGCGTCGGCGTGATCGCCACCGCCGCGCTCTTCGCCGTCCGGGCCGCCTGACGCTCCGCTACCGTCTGCCGGGCCCTACCGGGCCTTATCGGGCCTAGCGGTAGGTGATGTCCGACGCCGCGTACCGGCAGGAACCGTTCGGCCCGCTGCCCGTCTGGGTCGGTTCGTTGCCGCTGTCGTTGCCGGTGTACCGGGCGCAGATGGTGATCTTCTTCTTGCTGTCGCCGAGGATCGTGATCCCGGAGAAGGTCGCCGTGTCGCCGTAGTTGCTGTTGATGCCGGCGACGGTCTTGCCCGGGTAGGTGAGGGTGACGTTGCGGATGGTCACGCTGCGCTGGTGCTGGGTGGAGCAGTTGCCGCAGGAGCGGTACAGCTTGCCGAAGCTGTCGACGACGAAGTTCTCGATCGTCACCGACCCGCCGCCGTTGTGCTGGAAGACCTTGTCCGACGCCGACCGCGCCCCGCCGCCGGTGACCAGCACCCGGGTGGACGACGAGGCGCCCTTGAAGGTCGCGGCGTCCTCGCCCACGTCGAGCCACCACACGTTGCGCAGGGTGCAGCTGCCCAGGCAGTGGATGCCGTCGCCGGCCGGCGAGCCGATGATGACGTTCTGGACCGTGCCGCCGTCCTTGACGTCGAACATCGCGGGCTGGCTCTCGGACTGGCTGCCGTCCCCGAGGCCGTAGTAGCGCTTGAGGCCGCCGTCGAAGGTGCCCGACACGGTCCTGGTCGACGAGACCTTCACCGAGCCCTTCTCCGTCGGCCAGCTCGCGGTCGAGGCGGCCGATGCGGACAGGGCGCCGCTCGCCGCCGTCAACGCGGCCGCACCGGCCAGGACGGTCGTGGCGAGGACGGCGATCAACCTCCCCCGCCCGGACGGTCGTCGGTGGCGCGCGGGTGTCGTCCCCAGTGTCATGGCTGCCTCTCCTGGCGGTGGGCGGCGGGTCGTGACGCCGTCCGTCCGATGTCGGTCAGCTCCTTGATTGCCGCCGAGGGCCGCCAGGTTGCCGCCCACCCCAGGCTGATCATGCACGGGCGGGTGTCAGCGGACGGAGATGCTGGACAGGGCGAGCGTTCCGGACGCCGGGACGCCGCTCGGTGCGGCCAACGTCAGGGTCACCGTGCTGCCCGCCGTCGCCCGCGGGACCGCGACGGTCACCTCGGCCGCGCCCGCGGGCAGCGCTGCGGTCGAGGTCGAGGGTCCGGTCGCCCCGGGCTGCGTCACCGCGGCCGTCAGCGTGGGGGACGCGCTCGCGGGCACGCCGTCCGTCCCGAGCCGCAGCACCACCGTCCCCGGCCCGTCGAGCCGGACGACGACCCGCAGCCGGCCGCTCCCGGCCGGGACGGTCCACCAGGTGGCGGCGTCGGTGTGGTCCTGCTCCGGCGCGCCGTCGCGCCAGGACACCAGCAGCGGCCCGGCGGTCACCGCCGGGGTGGCGCCGTCGGCGGTCACCTCGAGCACCGCGCCGCTGCCCCGCTTGGCCCGGATCGTCCGGCCGTCGCGACGGGAGCCGACCACGAACCAGTCCAGGTCCCCGGGACCGGGCAGCTCGACCCGGGTGCCGTGCCCGAGCGGGCTCACCCGCACGGCCGGGACCGCGGCCGGAAGCGCGGCAGCGGCGGAACCCGTCGGCGCGGCCCCGGCGGGTGCGGGGGCCACGGCGGTCCCCGGCGCCCCGCCGGCCGCGGTGACACCGCCCGCCGGCCTCGGCGCGGTGGTGGCCGCCGGGGACGCCGGGCCACGGCCGGCCGACGCTCCCGGGGCCGACGCTCCGGGGGCGGCCCGGCCGGCCGCGGGGCCGGCACCCACCACCCCGGACGTGGCCGCGACGGCGCTGCCGACGGTGGCCGTGGGCCGCGCCGTGGCCGCGCCCGGTCCGGGGCGGCCCGGCGTCCCGCCGGCCGCCGTGGAGCCGGGCTCCCCGGATCCGACCGGCTCGCCGGTCCCGACCGGTTCCCCGGTGACGTCGCCGGCACCGGCGCCGGCGGGGTCGATCATGGTCACCGAGGCGACGCCCGGTGCGGAACCGTCCAGGACGCCGTCGCCCGTCGTCCGCTGCATCCCGGTGACGGAGAGCACGAGTGCCGCCGCCGCGGCCGCCGCCCCCAGCACCTGGAGGCCCATCCGGGGCCGGCGGGGCTGCCGGTGCCGGTCGTCCGCCGCCGTGCGCGCCGCGACGCGCTCGCGGCCGCGCTCCACCCGAGCCATGATCCGGTCCGGGTCGGGCTGGTGCCGGGCCGCCTCGCGACGAAGCAGCTCGCCCACCGCCTCGACGTCCACCGGGTACGGGCGACGGGGCTCAGGCATCGTCGTCACCGCCCGACAGCAGTCGCTGCAGCTGGGCCATGCCGCGTGACGTCTGGCTCTTCACCGTGCCGACCGAGATGCCCAGGATCCGGGCCACCTCGTCCTCGCTGAGGTCGAACGCGTGGCGCAGGACGACGCAGGCCCGGCGGCGGACCGGCAGGTGGCGAAGGGCCGCCCGGACGTCGACCACGACGCCGCCGTCCGGGTCGACGCCGATGCGGAGGGCGTCGATGTGAAACAGCCGGATGCGCCGTCGTTCGCGGATCGACGACCGGATCCGCGCGGCGGCGAGGTTGACCATGATGCGGCGCAGGTACGCCACCGGGTTCTCGACCTCGAGGAGGCGTTCCCAGCGGTTCCAGGCCGCCAGCAGCGTCTCCGCCGTCAGGTCCTCCGCCGTCGCGTGATCACCTGTGAGCAGCCACGCCAGCCGGCTCAGCCCGCCGAGCTGCGCCCGGGCGAAGGCGTCGAAGGACTCGCCCGCGTCGCCCTCCGCGCGGGGACCGGCCTCCAGCGGCCCGGTCCGCGCGGCGAGGGCGGGAGGCCCGGCCGTGGCGGCGTAGAGATTGCCCACGTCGCTGAGTCGTCGCCGCGCCCGGAAAGGTTGGCCGGTGTCGGCCACCGGCTACGACGAACCTGCGCCCGCCCCGGCGCGAGGCCCTGGGCGAGGCCCACCGCCCGGCCGGTCAGGGCCCGAGCCGCGCCGCGAGCTGCGCGGTGTCGGCGTCCGTCCAGCCGGCCGGCGCGTCGATGGCGGCCCACGCCGCCACGGCCGCCGCGTGGAACCGGTGGCCGTGACCCGGCGGGGCCCCGTACGCCAGCGCCAGATCCGCCGTGACCTGCAGGAACGTCACCACCGGATACCAGCGCATGGCCGGCAGGACGTCGCGCCCGGCGCCCTCGGCGAGCCAGTCCGGGCGGTGCCAGAGCAGGCGCGGTGACCACCAGGTGACCGGGTCGGAGGCGTTCTGCAGGTAGACCATGCGCGGGTAGGACCACGGCGCCGTCGGCGTGACCAGGTCCCGCGGCTCGGCGACGAAGCGCACCTGCGAGCCGCCCCCGACGACCGGGAGCCTCTCCGGCGTGCCCGGGTCCCGGCCGCGCACCAGGCGTGACCACAGCGGGTTGGCGTTCGTCGGCCCGGACCACAGGACGCCGTCGGTCCGCGCCCGGACGTCGTCCAGGCCGCTGAAGCCCGCCTCGGACCCCAGCGAGCCGAGGCTCTCGGCGAAGACGAGCAGCTTGGGGCGGTGCGCGGCCGGCAGCTGTGCCCAGCGGGCGTGCACCGCCTCGAACAGCTGGGGGCCGGACGCCGCGACGCGGTCCCGCTCGCTGAGGAACGAGATCCAGCTCGGCAGGTACGAGTACTGGACGCCGACGATCGCGGTGTCGCCGCGGTGCATGAACTCCAGCGCCGCCGCGAGGTAGGGGTCGACCCATCCGGTGCCGGTGGTCGTCACGACGCACAGCACGGCGCGGTCGAAGGCGCCGGTGCGTTCCAGTTCGCGGACGGCGAGCGCGGCGGCGTCCCGGGTGTCCGCCCCCGAGCGGAGCCCGACGTAGACCCGGATCGGCTCCTTGACCTGCGGCGACGCCGCTGCCTCGCGCAACTGGCCCACGCTCGGGCCGCCGGACACGAACGAGCGCCCCTCCCGCCCCAGCGAGGCGAAGCTGACCAGCGACTGCGGGCCCCCGGACCGCAGCGGCGAGGTGGGCGGGGCCGTGTCGGCGGCCTGAACGTCGTTGACGTAGGCGGAGATCCGGTTCGCGGCGGAGAGGAACCCGCCCAGCGCCACCCCCTCCGCCACGCCCACGAGCACGAGCAGGCCCGCGGTGACGCCGAGCACCTCCACCGGACCGCCCGGCAGCCACCGCCGCATCTGGGCCACCAGCCACCGGACGCCGCGCCGCACCATCCGCACCAGCGCCACCAGCCCGGTGACCAGCACCAGCGTGAGGCCGGGCACGCGCAGGTAGCTCCAGCGGCGCGGGGGACGCTCGCCCATCAACAGGTAGAGGTCGTGCTGCCACTGCGACCCGGCGTACAGCGACACACCGACGAGTAGCACCGCCAAGCTGAGCGCCCCGCGCACCAGGACGCGCCGCACCGGCTGCGCCGGGAACCACCGCCGCGGGACCACCCGCAGGAACACCCAGCCCAGCCCCGCCCCGATGGCGTAGCCGGCAGCGGTGGCGACGCCGCTGATCAGGCCCTGGGAGAGCCAGGTGCGCGGGAGCAGGCTGGGCGTGAGCGACACGCAGAAGAAGCCGAGCCCGATCACGACGCCGCCGCGGCTCGGCCGGGCCCGGACGACGCGCCGGGCCACCCCGCCCGTGACGCGCGTGCGCCGACGGGCGAGCCCGGCCCGCACGAGGGGCGAGCGCGCGCGGAGGGCGGTCACCACCGAGGCCACGGACGCGACGACCCCGCCCGGCTGGCTCACCCCGAAAGGATGCCCCTCTGCACCGACCCCGCACCAGGGTCGCCGCTGAAGTCCATGATCACACCGAAGTCCATGATCACGAGCGGAGGAGGGTGATGGCGGCCGCGGCGACCAGCAGGGTCAGGTAGGCGATCACCAGGCGGGTGTCGCGCAGGACGCACTTGCTGCGCAGCAGGCCGGCCCGGCGGGCGCGGACGTAGCCGACCAGCCCGAGCCCGGCGAAGAAGATCACCGCGTAGGGGCCGGCCAGCCAGGCGATGAGCGCCACCGTGCTGTAGACGCACAGCCGCAGCGGGTCGTAGGTCGCCGGTGGCGTCGTCGTCGGCATCGGCGGTGGTGGGGGCGGCGGCGTCGGGCTCGGCATCGTCAGTGCACCTCCACCAGGGGCAGCATCCGCCGCCGCTGTCCGTCGTCCCAACCCCGTCCCGCCGCCGTCGAGAGCCGCAGCCGCGCGAGCGCCGGCCACGCCTGCACCGCGCAGAAGGGGGCGCACTGGTCGACGGGCGCGCCCGACGCGTCGTCCGAGCGGCTCGCGACGTGCACGCAGCACTGGGTGAGCCGTTCCTCGATCATGGTGTGGATGTCCATGAAGGGCTTCACGGTCACCCGGACCATCCGCTCCCCGAGCATCGTCCGCAGCGCCCGTCGCCGGCCGGGCAGCGTCGAGGCCACCAGCTTCGTCAGGGTGCCGATGCCCAGGTCGCAGTGCTCGCAGATGTCCCGCCACAGGTCGCCGAAGGCCGGGTGGGTCAGGCTGCTGGACTCCGACAGCAGCCCCAGCAGCGATTCCCGGACGGCGGAGCGCAGCTCGCGGGGCACCTCGTCGTCCGCGATCCGGTTGGCCACCAGGCCGAGGTTGGCCTCCAGCCGTTCCGCCCCCACGAGCGCGACGAGCGAGCGCCAGCGGCCGGAGTCGTCCCGCAGCAGGTACCCCACGCTGCAGCAGTGCGGGTGCGAGCAGGGCAGCGCCGTGAGGTCGTGCCAGGTCACCTCGCCGTCCGTCTGCGGGCCGAGCCGGGCCAGGACGCCGGTGTGGGTGAGCCGGTCGAGCGGGTCGACCGGGGTCGAACGCCCCGACCCGAACACCGGCTGGATCGACACCCCGCCCACGTACGGCGTCGCGAGCGCCAGCCGCAGCACCGCGCCGATCTCGCCGTCGTTGACGCCGAGGGCCGCCGTCATCGTCAGCGTGGTGAAGACGCCGGCCGCCGACAGCCGCGCCACGGCCTGCTCCTTGATCGCGCGCAGGTCCCCGCCGCGGTGGTGCCGGGACGCCCGCTCGCTCACCCCGTCGAACTGGAGGTACACCTCGACCCGCTCCCGGTGCCGGCGCAGCAGGTCGAGTAGCGCGTCGTCCCGGGCGATCCGCACGCCGTTGGTGTTGAGCAGGATCCGGACGACGGGCCGCGCCACCAGGGCGGCCAGCAGTTCGGCGAGCTCCGGGTGCAGGGTCGGCTCCCCGCCGCTGAGCATGACGACGTCGAGGCGGCCGTTCTCCCGCGCGAGCCGGGTGTCGACGTTCGCCAGCACGTCCGCGAGCGGGACGACGCCGGCCAGGTCGGGCGAGGAGTCGGTGAAACAGGTCGGGCAGCGCAGGTTGCACGCCTCGACGACGTCCGCCAGCAGGATGCAGGTGTGCTGCGTCTGCATCTCGCCGAGACCGCGCAGGTAGGCGGACGGCACCGGGTCGAAGTTGCCGTCGACGTCGGGCCGGTGGGCCTTGGTCGGGGCGGTCCAGCGCTCCAGCCACCGCAGGATCTCGGCGTCCTCGTCGTACAGGCTGCGCTGCAGCCCGTGCTCGGGGCAGCCGCGCTCCAGCCACACCCGGCCGTCCTGCTCGGTCAGCCGGCCCGCCAGCCGGCGGACGTCGGCGAGCGGGCGCTCGGGGTCGGCGGCGTGGCAGGCCGGGCAGAACGCGTCGACGTACCGCAGGATCCGGTCGCCGCGCAGCGGCATGCCCGTGCCCGCGGTGCCCGTGACCGCGGTGCCCGTGCCCGTGGGGGCTGCGCCGCCCGTCGAGGTGGAGGTCACCGGGTCAGTTCCCCAGTCCGTAGGCGAGGACGAGGGCGACGCAGGTCCCCGCGCCGACGATGAGCCACACCGCCCAGCCGATGGCGAACCCCAGCCCCAGGCTGCGCCACGTCGTCGTCCGGCCGACGGCCGCCAGGCCGATGCCGCCGATCAAGGGGGCCAGCGCCAGCAGCGCCCCGATCAGCCCGGCGATGCCGCCGGCACCGGGCAGGCGCGCGATCAGCGCGGTGAGGAAGGCGGCCACGACGATGTACAGCAGCTCCAGCCCGATCCCGGCCCAGACGAGCTTGCCGACGAAGCGCCGCGGCCCGGCGGGGTGGGCGCCCGGTGGCGGGTACGAACCGGGAGGCGGGGTCCGGTAGGGGTCCGGCTGCGGCGGCCGGTCCGGGTCGGGCGGCGGCTCCCAGGGCGGTTGGCTCACCCGGGAGAGTATTGCGGTGCCGGGGGCCGTGCGGTCCCTCCCGGGCCGTCGCCGTCCGGGTCGCCGTCCGGGCCGCCACCGGCAGCCCGCCCGGCCCGCAGGACGCCGGCCGCCTTCCAGGCGAGCAGCGGCAGGACGGCCAGCAGGAACCACTGGCCGCGCGTCAGGCCGAGCGCGACCACGTCGTTGACCCGCACGAACTCCACCCCGAACCTCAATGTCGCGTAGCCGGCCAGGTACAGCGTGAGCAGTCCGCCCGGGACGGCGATCCGCGACCGCAGCGCGACCAGGGCCACCAGCGCCAGCAGGTGGAAGGCGATCTCGTACCCGAAGGACGGGTGCATGGGCACCCCGGGCCGGCAGCCGGTGCACCCGGCGACGCCGGCGAGCTGGTCCGCCGTCAGCCGCACGCCCCACGGCAGCGACGTCGGGCGTCCGGGCGGCTCGGTGAGCAGGCATCCGATGCGCCCCACGGCCATCCCGAGGGCGACGGCCGGCGCGAAGACGTCGCCCGTCGGCGTCCGGTACCCGGCGAGCCGCTTGCCGACGAGGACGCCGACGTACGCGCCGGTCAGGCCCCCCAGGATGCTCTTGGCGCCGTACTGCCAGGCGGCCGCGAGCGGCGGGTTGCGGGCCGGGTCCAGACTGCGCACGAGGCCTGCCGCGCGCATGCCCAGCGCGCCGCCGATCAGCCCCCCGGCGACGGCGACCAGCAGGCCGTCGGACACCAGCCGGCGACGCCGCGCCT
>Ga0302322_100000445_pt1 | contig 31688 bp, 22 predicted proteins | sample Fen_T0_2_FD_203757 | JGI IMG/M metagenome (GOLD analysis project Ga0302322, IMG submission 203757) | Peat permafrost microbial communities from Stordalen Mire near Abisko, Sweden - Fen_T0_2 | ecosystem: Environmental > Terrestrial > Soil > Wetlands > Permafrost | place: Sweden: Abisko...
GTCGACCACTGCTTTGAGTTTGTTGAGTTCGGCGTAGAAGTGGCTGACGCCGCTGGATAGGGAATCGCTGATGCGAATGCTGGTGATGAGCGCGAACTCGGCGAGTACCAGTTTCTGCGCGCAAACTGGGCCGCCGGCGAAGGCCAGCACGCTGGCCAAGCCCATCGAGCGCAGCATCGTGCTCTTGCCGGACATGTTGGAGCCGGTGACGAGCAGGGCGGTGCCCGCTTCAGGCAGTGAGATGCTGTTGGTCACGCGAACTTTTCCGTCGATCAGCAGGTGCCCGAGCTCCTCTGCCAAAAAGCAAGGATGGTCACTGAACTCCGGGAAGCAGAAGCTGGGTTCGTCGTGGGCGAGTCCGGCCAGCGACGAGAGGGCTTCGGCCTCGCCCACGACGTCGAGCCACTCACGCACGAAGCGACCGGCCCGCTCTTGCCAGGCTTCGAGCGCGAGCACGCAGTGCACGTCCCAGAGCAAGAACAGATTCACCACCGGGTAGATCATGCCGTTGTGCTTGAGCTCGAAGAAGCCGACCACGCGCTCGAAGCGGCGCATTTCTTCGGACGGCTTCTTGCCACTCTGGTTGAGCCGCGCTTGAGCGGCACGAATTAGCGGCGCATCGATGTCCAGCGATTCGAGCTCGCCGAGTAAGGTGCCGTATCGGAGGAACGCGCCCTGCGTCTCGGAGACCGCGTGAAAGACGCGCGACGTGATGGCGTTTGAGAGCGATAGCGTGAACAGCGAGAGCAGGGCGGGGATCGTAAAAAATAGCCAGGACCGGCCGAAGCTCGACCAAAGTACCATGCCGCCAACGGTGAAGAATGGCAGGACGCGCGCGGCCCAGACTACGTGCAGCCAGTGCTTGAGCTGCGGCTTTTCCTCGGCCCAGAGCAAGAGCGGTTCCGGGTCGGGCGGCTCCTTGCGTTTGCTGCCGGCGGGATCGACGATGCCGAGCGCGAGTGCCTCGATGCGCTGACGCAGATCGAGCAGAGGCGCCAAGGCGCGCACCGCGACTTGGCGTGGGCGCACCGCGCTGGGAGGGCTGGTGTGGCTTAGAAAGCCGGCCAGCTTCTCTTGCCCGACGCGGGTGTGCGCCACTGAAATTCGCTGAAACAGCGAGTTTGGCCCGAACACGTCCAGGTCGCTCGTGTACGGGTGCGCCCCGTCGACGAAGCGAGCTCCGTTTTCGGCGAGCTCGTGGAAGTGACCGGTCGTGCGCGCCAGCGCGTCTCTATTTACGCGCGCAAAGCGGCGCGCCAAGTCTTCTTGGGCGAGCACGCGGCTGTGCCAAACCACGAGCGCGAGGAATGCCGCCAGCCCGAGCAAGCTGACCGGGCCGGCGAGCGCGCTGGTCTTGCCGAAGACCGAGAGCAGCAAGCTGACGATGAAGACTGCGAACGATAGGCCTCTCAGGTTCGACACCGTGCGCGAGCGTGCTGCGTGGCGCTCCGCGTCCGCGTTGAAGCGCTGCTCGCGCGCGCGGTACTCGGCCTCTTGATCACTCACTTCGCGGCCTTGACGAACTTGATCACGACTGTCGCGCCGACGATCGGCTCGGCTGGCACACCGACGTAGCGGCGATCGACTACCTCCGACACGCAGCGCGCGGCCTCGGCGCTCACGCCGCTGCGCTTGGCCACCGAGACGCCCTCGGCCCGGCCGCGCTGGCGCAGCATGAAGCGTACCTGGACTTCACCGCTGGCTTCTTTCAGGCCGCCGTTGTCGTTGACGCACTTCAGGTACTTGTCGCGCGCTGCGCCCAGCTTGCCAATGCCCAAAGTCCCCGTGTCTGCGCTGACCGGCCCGACCGAGATCTCCAACTTCTCGTCGCTGGGCGTGGGCGTGGGCGCACCGGCGTCGGCGTCCGCGAGGACGTCCGCTGCAACGGGGCTCGGCGTCGTCGAGCTGAGGGGCGCAGCCACGGCTGGCGCGCCGCTAGCCGTCGAACTGGCGGCGGGCAAGGCGCTGGGCGACGCGAGCGTTCCGGAGCGCAGCCCTTGCGCTTCTGTTTCGGTGAGACAGCGAACGATCAGACCCTTGCCGTTGCCGATGCGGCCCCACGGGCAAGCTGGGTCGTACGGGTAGCGGCGCAGCAACGCGTCGGCCGTTTCACCACTCGCCAGGGCACCGAATGCGAGCAAGAGGCTCGCGCAGGCCAGCATGATCAGGGCGCGTTTGAGGCGGGGCGTTGGCTTCATGGCGTGGGGCGCGGTTTACCACGTCTCTGCGCGGAGCGGCTCGCGCCCGTGAGGGCATTGCGGCCCTGGAATGCCGGTGATACGGGGCAGACATGAGCGCGCTGGTTGCTGCGGTGGGTGAGCGTTGGCGTAGCTGTTGCCAAGCGGCGACGATCTTGGGCGCGGTGCTGCTGCTCGCCTGCCTGAGCGTCAATTGTGGCTCGGATCCGTCGCCCGCCAGCGGCGGTTTCACGGCAGGGGGCGATTCTGCTGGCGGCGGCCTCCCCGCGGGCGGTAATGCAGGCGTCGGAGGCTCAATTACCGCGATGTGGACGACGGACGGTGGCAAGTATTCGTTGAGCTTGGGCAGCACCTACCTGGAGATCGATCCGGCGAATGGCGCACGCATGACCGCTTTGCGTGTCGGTGGCAGCACCGGCCCCAACTTGCTGGCGGACTCGGCCACGACCGGGCAGGTGGACAACTGGGGCTCGACCTTCTGGCCGAGCCCTCAAAACTGGACTTGGCCCCCGACCGATGAGGGCAGTATCAACGCGATCAACACGCTGCCGTACACCGCGGTCAGTGACGGGCTGACTCTGACCTTGACCAGTCAACTGAACGCGACGGCGCCGACCGTGTCCGTGATCAAGAAATTTTCGGCCAATTTTGCCAATAACGCGATCGTCATCGACTACACGATGACCAACGGGGGGACCGCTCCGGTTTCGCTGGCACCCTGGGAAATCACGCGTGTCGCTGCCGGTGGCATCACGTTCTACGCGGATGCTGGCGACGCCAGTGTCGTGATTGCGCAGACCACTGTGAAGGACGGCGTGCGCTGGTACCAACACGACCCGAAGGCGGACCAGCCGCCCAAGTTTTTCTCCGACGGAAAAGGCTGGATCGCTCACGCCGCCGGCGATTTGCTGCTGATCAAGAGCTTTGCAGACATCTCCCCCGCCCAAAGCCCTCCCGGAGAAGCGGAAATCGAAGTCTACGCGGATCCGAAGTACGTCGAGGTCGAGAACCAAGGCGCGCTACAGACACTCGCGCCTGGGGAGGCGCTGCATTGGACCGTCAGCTGGTATGCGCGTAAGCTGACCGCGCCCGCTGTAGTCGGCAGCGCGGATCTCGTCGCTTACGTTCAGAACCAGATCAAATAGAGAGTGTCAGCGCCTGCTCCCGCCTCGGCCGCCGCCGAAGCCGTGCTCACCTTCTTGGAAAGCGTGGGCCGTCGTTCGGAGGCGGAGTTCTATCTACGCCTGTTCCTGAAGCTGCCGCCCGAGAGCTTCGGCATCATCGCGCCGGGCGCGACCGTCATTCGTTACGCGCTGGGATCGCTGGTCGAGCAGCTCAAATTTCTGGCTGACCTCGGCCTGCATGCGCCCGTGGTGCTCGGATTGTACGATCCCGAGCAGGCAGCCAGCAGCTCAGAGCGACTGGTCAAGCGTTTGCAACTGGCAGGCATGGACTCCTACGAGCACGAAATGGGCGAGGCTGGCCTCGCCGAGAAGCTGCGCGGTGAGCTGCGCGCCGATCGGCTACCAGTCGTGCATTTTCGCGGCGAAGGACAAACCATCGAGGATCGGCTGAACGAACTCGGCGCCATGGCAAAGGAGCTGGATACACGCAAATTCGTGCTGCTCCGTCGGCGCGGTGGGCTCAAGCCGTTGACTCGCGGCAAGCTCGAAATGGCCCCGGGCTACTTTTTGCCCACCGACGGCGGACGCATATCGATCATCAATTTGCGCACCGACCGCGCCGGTATCGTGGCCGGCAAGACGCTGCCCAAGCGGGACTCCGAACTGCTCGCAGCAGCGGAACGCTTGATTGATTTGTCGCAGCCGACGCCGATTCTCGCCAGCATTACCTCGCCGCTGAACTTGCTCAAGGAGCTGTTCACGGTCAAGGGCGCAGGCACACTGATCAAGCTCGGCAGCGCCGTTTCGCGGCATCGTTCGTACGTGAATGTCGATACCGAGCGGCTGCGGCGGCTATTCGAGGCCAGCTTCGGGCGCGCGCTGGACGAAGAGTTCTTCGAGCGGACGCCGCTCGCCGTGTATGTCGAGGCCGAATACCGCGGTGCGGCCGTCGTCGCTCACGGCAGCCCAGTGCCGTACCTGAGCAAATTCGCGGTCGAGCCGGAGGCGCAAGGCGAAGGCATGGGGCGTGACCTGTGGCAGGCGATCTCGCGCGACTACCCGGCTCTCTATTGGCGAGGCCGCGCCGACAATCCGATCGCCTCTTGGTATGCCTCGGTGTGCGACGGCATGATGCGTTTGCCCGAGTGGAACGTGTATTGGCGGGGCATCGAAACTCGGCAAATTCCGGACGTGATCGAAGCCGCGCGCTCGCACCCTGCGGATTTCGCCGCGCCCGTGCTAGAGGCCACGCGCTAGAGCGCTCTTCCGGAGGTGATCGGTGTTTGTCCTCTTCCTATTGATCGTTGCCGCATTGGGCATCGCCGTTTACCTGGTGTTCATCTTCAAGCTGGTGCCGGGCGCCGCCGAGGAGCGCCTGGGCGTGCTCGAGCCGCTGCCGGACGACATTGGCCAATGGCGGGTGGACGAAGGCTCCGTGCTCGGAAAGGCTGCGCTCGAGCGCAATCGCAAGCGGGAAGAACGGCTGTTCTTCGAAGAGGGCAAGGGCCTCATGGCCCAAGGCAGGCTGGTGCGGCAGGTGCGCTACCGCAATTTGAGCAGCAACGCCATCGAAGAGGTGGAGCCGGATCAGCCCGTCAAGCGCAAACGCATTCGCGTTTGAACGTGGCTCAGGCCGCGCCAACGCGCGGCGGTGAAAGCTCGCGAATCGCGCGCGCAACCAGCGATGTGTCGCGCCGCGGGATGGACAGACAGCGGACTGCTTCGAACTCCGAGGCTCCGTCCAAGAGCGCTTGGGCCGCTCGTTCCGCGAGATCCACGCGACAAGCACGTGGACCGAGGACGACGTAGCCGAGACGGCTCCAGACGTTGGCCGAGAGCATGCGCGTCTCGTAATTGGTCTTGCCCGGTGGCGGCAGAACCAGCTGGGGCTCGAACACTGCGCTGAAAATCGCGCGCTGTTCGAGCCCTGCGCGGCGCAGCGTCGAGCCCAGAAAGACCGATAAATATCCGATGAAAACGCCCAGAGTTTGCAACAATTGGCGGTCGGGGTTGGTCAGCACGGAGAGCGAGGCTCGGAGTTCACGGGCGCTTGCCGTGCCTAAACCGCCCGCCAGTTGATAAGCGATCGCGCGTAACGCCGGCTGTTCCGAGCTCCGAAGCTCCGAAAGCGCGCTCAAGGGGCGATTCACCGCGTCGCGCGCAAACGCCAGCAAGCGCCGCTGTAGCCGGATGCGCAGGCCTGCGCCCAGCTCTTCGAGCAGCGTCAGGTCCACATTGGGTGTGGTCACGTTGGCGCCGCGCACCAGCCGACCCAAAGCAACGCCGCGCGCGCTCACCCGCCCCCGGGCGTCGAGTTCGAAGGCCTCGTGCGGCGCGTCCACCAAGTCTTCCAGCGAGGTCGGCGCGTGGCTGCTCGGACCGCTGCCGACAACATGGATACGAAGCTTGCCGAGCGCGGCAAACGGGTGATGGCTGTCGACCTCGCGCTCTTCGATCGCGATTCGCTGTTGGCGTTCGGAAGCGCGGGCCGAGCGTTGGCCTTTCTGCCGCTTTTCGATGAAGGTCGAAACCAGGCCGTTGTGCAAGGCGTCGCTCAGACGGTCTTCCAGGCTGCTCAGATGCGCCGACCAGAACGCCGAACGAGCGCAAAAACCGCTGCGATTGACCACGAATGCCCAAGTGCGCAAGCGCGCGATGCGGGCCACGATCGCGTCCACGTCGCCGCTCTCTTGTGTGAATTCCCGAGTGCGAGCCGCTAGAAACTCGTCCGATAGCGGTCCCTCGGCTAGCGCCGAGAATATCTCGCGCAAGAGTTCCAAGTGCACCTCGAACAAAATGTGTCGAAAGTCTGGGATCTGGCAAACGGCCCACAGCAGCTCGAGCGCTTCCGGGTCGCGCGTTCGATCGTGGATCAGCGGATGGTCGAGCAACGCCCGCAACGATTGCAAATCGAGTGCATCGGGGACGGCCGCGAGGTAGGCCGCGGGTGGTGGTGCCTCGAGTGAGGCGAGCAACGCCGCGGCCGACGAGAAGTCGAGCTCGGCGTTGCGGTAGCGCACTCTGCGCAGCGGCTCGAAGCGATGCTGCTCGATGCGTTGCGCCGAATGCAGTGGCAGCTCGATCGGGCTCAGAGTACCGAAGCTACCGTCACGCAAATAGCGGCCCGCGCGTCCGGCGATCTGAGCCAACTCCGCGTCTTCCAAGCTGCGCGCGTTACGCCCGTCGAACTTGCGCAACGAGGCGAACGCCACGTGTCCAACGTCTAGATTCAAGCCCATGCCGATGGCATCGGTAGCGACTAGGTAATCGACCTCGCCGGCCTGAAACATGGCCACCTGCGCATTGCGCGCGCGCGGCGACAGTGCGCCCAACACCACCGCCGCGCCGCCCCGTAAGACGCGCAAGCGATGCGCCAATTGGTACAGCTCCGGCACCGAGAACGCCACCACCACGCTCCGCTTGGGTAGCCTTTGCAGTTTGCTCTGGCCAGCGAAACTCAAGCGAGACAAGCGCGGATGCTCTCGATGCTTGGCCGCGGGAACGATACGCTCCAAAAGTGGGCGCATCGTGCTCGAACCCATGAACCAGCTCTCGCGCCGGCCGCGAGCGTGCAACAAGCGCTCGGTGAACACGTGTCCGCGCTCGTCGTGGCTCGCCAACTGAACCTCGTCGATGGCCACGAAATCGACTTCGCGGCTCATTGGCATGGCCTCGGTCGTGCAAACCCAATAGTCCGGGCGCAAGGGGACGCGTTTTTCCTCGCCCGTGACCAGCGCCACGCGATCTTCACCGATGCGCGCGCTGACACGGTCGTACACCTCGCGCGCCAAGAGCCGCAGCGGCAGACCGATCATTCCGCTCGTGTGTTCGAGCATGCGCTCGACGGCGCGGTGAGTCTTGCCCGTATTGGTTGGCCCCAGCAGCGCGACGCTCTCAGTGGCACCTACGAAGGACACGCGCCAAGCATAGCTCAGGGAGTGGGAACTGGGGGCCTGTCTGCGCCGACGCACTGCACGGACCGAGCCGCCGCCAGCAGCAAACCCGCCACGCGCCGCCGAAGGCTGTGCCGGCGCGCGTCGCGCTCCGTGACCATCGAAGAAAAGAAGCCGGCGAGTGCCCTCCAACCTTGGTGGGCTACGAACCGTCGCAGTTCTCGAGCACGAACGCACTGATCGCGCCGAGCGAGCAGGCCTGCCCACTCGCTGGAAGGGTGACGCTCGGGCAAGAGAACATCGCCCACATACTCCCGTGTTTGATTTGCTGATTGACGACGCTTACCGCGCACCCCCCCTCCGCGCTGCTAAAGGTGCCGGCGAGGTCCGGCGTGAACACGCTGATGGTCGCGGTACCCTGCTGACCGTCGGCGCTGATCACGCCGTTCGTGATCGTGACCTTCGCCGTCGCATTTTCACTGCTCGTCCCGGAAATGGTCCCGTCGAACGTGTACGGGCCGCTGCCGCGCACGGAGCAGTGGATCGAGGAACCGTTCTCGCCGTCGATTAAGCGATCCCCCGCCGACACGCCAGACGGCCCCGTGGGAGCACCGAGGACGTAAGTCTTGCCGGATGTGGGGCAGTTCGAGTTCGCGGCTGTCGACTTTTGAACGCTCAATGTCAGGTTGCCTTGCGCTAACCGGAGTGCAGCCGCGCCGCCCGCGCCGCCGTTGGCGTGACTCCCGGTTGGACTGCCGGCAGTGCCGCCGTCGGCGTGACTGCCGGCTGTGCCGTCGGCGGAGACGTTGTGGCCCGAGCAGCCCACGATGGCCGTGCCTGCACTCACTAGCAACGCTGAAAACAACCCTCCTTGATGCATTCGAATCACCCTCCCTGATTATACCCGGATCTTTGGATGCCTGCGGGAAGTAGTGCGAAGTAGTGGGAAGTAGCGAAGTGTGTCTAGACAAGTGGCGCACAGCGGCACGGTGTGAATCCGGCGCGCCGGGGCCCGATTCAAACCGATCGGCGACTTGCCCAAAAAAAGCCAGCAGGGAAGTTTGGCGCGCCACTTGCTGTATAAAGGCATTCGGGCCCGGGGCAGGGCGCAATCGGGCGTTCGATCTGTCGCAGGGCGTGGGAGTCTTTTCTGATGATGCTTCGATTGAGCTTTGGGGCTGCGGTTCTCTTGGGTGGCGTGACGATGGCGGGGACTTCACACGCAGAGGAGGCTACTCCGACGATCGCGGAGGAACCCGCTCCGACTCGTGCACCGGCGGCGAGTGCGGAGGTCTCCGTCAATCAGGACCAGCAAAGTCCGGGGCATGCCAGCGGGCTGATGGTGCAGGCGCGTGTGCAGGCTCAAAGTAGCCTGTTGTCCGTAGCGGGAGGTCCTGGGTTTCTGCTCGGCTACCAAGGGCCGTCCTACGCGGTCGGTCTAGGGCTCGGACTCACTCGTATCGGCGTGAACTCGGGTGGCCAATCGGAAAGTCTGACTCTGATCCAGGTTGCCCCCACGGCCATCATCGATGTCTGGCATTCTGCAGACGGTCGGGCGCGCGCGAACCTGATCGGCTCCGTGGGCTATGCTCGAGCCTCGTTGGTGGTGACGAATTCGAACCAAGAAGACAGCAGCGCGTCAGCTTCGCTGGTCCCGGTGATGCTGGGCTTCGGTGGCGACTATTTCTTGAGTCGTAACTTCGCTCTGGGCGCAGAATTCGGGGTTCAAGCAATGTTTCTTGCCGGCGCGAGCACCAATTCCGGAAGGAGCTCGAAGAACGTCGACGCGGGCGGCAACGCACAGTTCGCCTATGGGGCATTGCGGGCTACGTTCGTGCTCGGTGATTGAGCGGTGAGTCGCGGGTTGGGAATCGGCTCAACGCTTGCTAAACCCCCGCCAGTTCGGCAGGCCCGCGACGAAGTCGGGCCACACCTTTTGCAATCCCGCCTGCATTTCCCGATTCAGATTGTGTCCGGACGCGGGGTCGCCGCCGATCAAGGCTTGGATTCCGGCGGAGCTCAGGTTGGGCTCCGCCGCGTGCATGCTCGCGAAACACGCGGGCGTGCCGCAGGCCAAGAGCACGCTTTCCACTCCGCGCGCCTTGAGTTTGCCGAGGAACGCGCGATCCCGAAGCAGGCCATAGCCGCCTTCGGCCAGCGCGATGAACGGGAAGGATTGCGCGGGATCGAGCAGCGTAGGGCCTGCCAAGGTCGCACCTTGGCTGAAGCCGACGTAGAGCGTCGGACCGTCCGCGATGTAAGGGCCGAAGCGCGCCCGCACGGCAACGATCGCGCTGGCCACTCGCCGACGGATCGTCTCGGCGCTATCCCAGCCAAAGCGCATCGCGTCCATCTTCATCCCTTGTGGGCAGACGACGAACGCATACTCGCCGGCCACCACGCGCCAGCCACCGCACGACCACTCAGCGCGATCCCCGGCGCCGTGCACAGCCACGATCAGCGGACGCGGCTCGCGCGTTCCGATTGGCGGACACACGTAGGCTTCATGCCCGCCGTCCAACTCGAGGTGCTCTATCCAAGCCACGCCGAACAGCGGGGGCAGCCCAGACGCGGGCGGCGCCGAGGAGGCCGGGGGTGCCGCGGGTGCCGGGGATTGGGCGCTGACTCGCGTTTGCCTCTCCGACTTCGGCGGCTGTCGACAGCCGACCAAACCGACCGCCATGAGCCCAAGCACAGCAGCGCGCAAGGTTCAGTGCTCCGTGGGCGGCTCCAGAGGAGCCGCTTCGCGACGACGCTTCTTGCGCTTCGGGCTCACGTCGGGGGCAGGGTAGTCGTAGCTCGTTACCTTCGTCGAGGGGGCTGCGTTGGCTGGCTTCCAACGGAATGCCAAGGCTTGCATCGGTCGCCCCAGCGCATAGAGCACGCTGGTCTCGTAGCTGGCCAAGGGCGGCGTGGGCGTGCCAGCGCGTTGCAGGAACGCCGGATGATGCGAACCTCGGTCGAGTTCGACGACGCGCGTGCAACCCACACGCAGCAAAGCCGCGGCCAACGTATCGCTCGTATCGTGCAAGGCCGAGGCCACGATCAGTCGCCCGGAGGGTGTGATGCACAGGGCTGCGCGGCGTCGCATGTCGCCGCGTTCACGCGCTCGAGGCTCGAGCTTGCCGTTCTCGACCAACAGCGGCAGCTGCACGGCCTCTTCATCTGCGGTCAGCGCGGGCGTCACCCCGGGCGCCTCGATGCGCGCGCTAGCGATCGGCGACAGCACGAGCGTCGCATAACCCGAGCGCAAGGGCATCGTCGCTTGGGAGCCGAAGGCGAATCCGTAGCGCGTCGATTCGGTGGTGTGGCCGAGGCCGATGGCCGCCATCACGCGGTGTTCGGTAGCGTCGTCGAGGCCGGTTTTCAGGCCTGGCGCGCTGGAAGAGACCGGCTCGCGCGTGCCGGCGCGAAAGCGAAATTCGACGTGACCGGGCTCGAAACTCAGCAGATCGACCTGCACGCTGCCCAGGGTCAGTTGGCTCGCGTACACGCCCGGCAGCCAACTGGGAGTGGCCTGTGTGCCGTTGTCGACTGCCCAGGAAAGTTCGGGAGAGTCGTGCGGGGTCGCGTCGCGGACCGAGATATAGAAAAAATCTTTGGCCGACCAGCGCACGAATTTCTCGGGCGGGATCGTCATCCGGTCGTCGGCCAGCTTGAGGTGGTACTCGGCCTTCTTCGGGTTCACCACGTCCGTGTACACGAAGCCCGCGTGGGCCGGGTTCATGTCCAAGTGCATGGCGTACGAGCAGCCCGCTTGGCGCAGCGCCTTGCCCAGCGTTGGGCCGTCGATCTCTTCGCCCCAGGCGTAATACAAATGGCCGGCAGCGGTGACGCACAGCGCGGTGCGTTGAGTCATCACGCTGGTGCCTTCGATCTGCCAACCCCAAAGCCGGCGGCCCGTCGGGTTGGCCACGCCATCTTCCACGAGTGGATCGAGATTTTGTCGAAATGAGGCGATATCGGCGGGAATTTCGTCGCTCGGCGGCCAGCTGCCCAGACCCACCGCAGATGAGTTGGTGACGACCACCGTGGCGCCGCCCTTCACTGGCGGTAAAAGCACGCGCTTATTGACCATCATGCCGTAGGCGCCATGCTGGGTCTTGAAGGCGCCGTTGAACGTGCCCACGACTCGTTTGTACACGGCCGGGTCTTGCGGGATGTGCCCCTCGCCGGGGGAGCCGGTGGTCGGCTTCGGATCCTCGTAGCCCGCTTGCATGCCGAGCTCGAGCTGACGCATGTCCATAGCTATCAGCACGAGCTCTGAATACGGCCGCTCCGGATCGGGCCTGATCACCGTACGATAGAAGTACGCTGGCGGCTTTGCGTCGGCGGCCAACCCGCGCATCGGTTTCAAGAAGCCGTAGGTGACCGGCGTCCATTCGCCTTCGCCGGGCTTCGAATCCTTCCAGATCGAAGGCACGCTCGGGGGCGGCCAGGAGTCTGCGGCGTGAGCGAAGTCATTGCCATCGAGTACCTTCGCTACCACTTGTTCGGAGGGCGTGCTGGCTTTCAGCGCGCTCGCCGTCTTGGGCGTAAGCAGCGCGAAGGTTGCGCGTTTGAGGCGGTCTTTGGCGCCAAAAACCTTATTTTCGAGCCAGGCGATCGGCTCTGGGCCGAGCTCCGCGCGGACCGTGTCGACCAGCCACAAAACGAGCGGTTTCGGTACGTGCACTTCGGGCACCGCGCGCGCTGCGTACGGCTCACCCCCGTCCGAGCCGCGCAACGAACGCCGCTCGGTCTGATAGTGAAGGCCGCGCCCCGCGTCACCGAAGTCGATCTCGAGATTGGGTGGGTCGAGCGTCAGCTTGGCGCTCTCTGCGGGTTGGTCGAGCACGATGTTCGTGCGCCCGAGCCCGGCGAAGCTGCCGGTGTCTTGGTAGGAATTGATGGCCAAGAGCATGCGATCGAAGAATCTCTCGGGCCGATCGCTGCGTGGAATGCCGGATAGATCGAGGACGCTCAAACCCTGAATGCGCCCGAACGCGAGCGTCGCGAAGGTCGCGCGAGTGCCGCGCGCTTCGAGCGCTACGTCGTCGCCGACCGGCGTGTCGGTCACGTTGCGCAGCGCGCCCACGGACAAGGGTTGCCCGTCGAGCGTCACGCGCACGCGGGCCCGGAACAGATCGCGTGCGCTGGCCGTCGAGCTTCTACCCAAGAACAGCACGCGCCGTCCGAGTAAGAGGTCCTCGATGACGCCGGGGCTCGGTTCCCAGATCAGCTCTTCTGGCTTGACCACGCCCTGGATTGCGCCGCCGAGCAATTGCGCCAGGCCCGCGAGCGATCGCTCGGGAGGCTTGGGCGCCGAACAGTGGGAGACCGTTGCAAGCAACGCCACGGATCCGAGCAGCGGCCCGCGCCGCTTGAAAAAGGCCGACGGAAACTTCATGGCGAAAGCGCTAGGCAGGCAGCGGTCTACTTTCGGCAGGCCTTCGGCGCAAGTCGCTCCGAATATTCCCGCTATCCGGCGATCTCGCGCCCCCCCCTTGTGAAGCGTGCAGGTGGCTGTTACGGCAAGGGCGTCTTGGCCGCGAGTAACCTCAAAGTTCGCCTCCTCACCGCCGCTGTCGTCGTGCCCCCCCTGCTGTGGCTGCTGTTCCTCGGCCCGGCCTGGGGCTTCTTCCTGCTGGTGCTGGTCGCCGCAGCGATTTCCGCGGACGAGCTGTTTCGCATGACCCACCCCGGCGATGGCGCCGCGCGCGCGGTCGGGATTCTCAGCACGCTCGGTGTGGCGGTCAGCTTGTACCTATGGAGCCGCGATCCGCGGGTCTTGCTCACGCTGTTCTTCGCGGTGCCGCTGCTTGGCTTGATGGTCCCGCTCTGGCGCCTCGGCGAGATCCCGACCGCGGCGCTACGCATGTTCGCCGGCGTGACCGGACCGCTTTACCTCGGCGGGCTACTCACGGCACTCGCGCTGCTGCGTCGCGACGCGGGCTCAGTTGGCCCGCACTACGTCTTCATGTGCCTGACGTTCGCGTGGCTAGCGGATACCGGCGGCTATTTCTTCGGTCGCTTCCTGGGCAAGCGAAAGCTGTACGAGGCGGTCAGCCCCAAGAAGACTCGTGCCGGCTTCGTCGGTGCACTGCTGGGCGCCGAGCTCGGCGGCCTGCTCGGTCACTTCGTTTACCTGCGCAGTATTCCGCTCGAGCACGTCGTGCCGCTCGCGCTGGTTGCCGGCGCGCTGGGTCAATGCGGGGACCTGATCGAGTCACTCTTGAAGCGCTCCACGGGCATCAAAGATTCCGGCTCGATCGTGCCCGGTCACGGCGGAATGCTGGACCGCATCGACGCGCTGATCATCGTCGCTCCCGTCGTGTACCTTTACGCGCTGTGGGTCGGGGTAGGGCATTGAGCGCGCCAACCGGCCCACTTTGCCAATAAACGCGAAACAAAACTTACCTTTTTGCGGATTACCACCGTTACTGGAACAATAACTCGCATGCAGTCGGTACCTCCCAACTCCTCGTCCTCCCCGCACGCTCCCAAATACGAATTCTTCAAGGTCATCCAAAATTATCTGGATGACGCGGCCAAGCTGATTCAGATGCCGGAGTACATCCGCAGCATTCTGAGCCAGCCGAAGAACGAAATCATCGTTCACTTTCCAGTGCGCATGGATAGCGGTGAGTACCGCGTATTCAAGGGCTACCGCATCCAACACTCGAACATCCTTGGCCCGTACAAGGGCGGGATGCGTTACCACGAGAACGCTTCGCTGGATGACTTCAAAGCACTGGGTGCGATGATGACCTGGAAGTGCTCGCTGATGAATTTGCCCTTCGGCGGCGGCAAAGGCGGCATCAAGTTCAACCCGCACGGCGTGTCGCGTCCCGAGTTGGGCCGCATTACGCGGCGTTTCTTCCACGCGCTCGGGTCGAACATCGGCCCTGATTACGACATCCCCGCGCCCGACGTGGGTACGAACGCGCAGACCATGGCCTGGGCGCTCGACACGTACATGAACTCGGTCGGTATGGTCTCCAAGCAAAGCGTGATGGGCGTGGTCACCGGTAAACCGGTCGCCAGCGGCGGCACGTACGGCCGCGAGAAAGCAACTGGCCAAGGCTTGGTGCATTGCATCCTGGATTGGGCCGATCGCGCGCGTTTCGACATCAAGGGCAAAAAGTTGATCGTGCAGGGCTTCGGCAACGTCGGTTCCAACGCTGCGGTGCTGCTCAGCCAACTCGGTGTGTCACTCGTGGCAGTCGGCGATCACACCGGCTACTTGTACAATCCGGAAGGCTTCAACGCCTATCGCCTCAAGCAATACGTCGAGCAAAACGGCTCGATCGCCGGCTATGCAAACGGCACCAAGATCGAACGCGAGCAGTTCTTCGGCACCCAGGCCGATATCTTCGTGCCCGCCGCGCTGGAGAACCAAATCGGCGTTTCGGAAGCCGAAGCACTGCAGGTGTCGCTGGTCGCCGAAGGCGCCAATGGCCCTTGCTCGCCCGAAGGCGAAGAAATTTTGAAGCGCCGTGGCATCGAAATCTTGCCGGACGTGCTGTGCAACGCCGGCGGCGTGACCGTCAGCTATTACGAGTGGGTCCAGAATCGTCGCAGCGAACAGTGGACGATTCAAGAAGTCGATCAGCGCTTGGAAATAGCGATGCACGACGCCTACGATCGCATGGCTCGCTTCGCGAAGCTGAACAACTGCGACTACCGCCGCGCCTGCTACGCCGTCGCCCTGCAACGCATTACCCAAGTTTACACCGAGCGCGAGATCTTCCCCTGATTGGGCGGTTGGGTTGATGGTCATGCGGGACGCCGAAGCGCACCCAGCCTTCGGCGTCGCGGCCGTCTCCGCCTGAGCGAGCGGCAGCTGTGAACAACATGGGCCTCAGAATGGCCCAGAATGCCCTAAAATACGCCGTGTTTGAGCATCGTCACCTGCGGTAACGACTCCACTCTGAGCAACTCATTGCCTGCTAGTGCGGGGCTTTCGACCCGCGTGTCGTCGGCGAGTAACGCTTTGCGCCGCACTCTTTGTTGCTCAGCTCTCGGTGCGCGCCTTGCGTCGCACTCTTCTCGTCTGCTTCTCGGTGCGCGCCTTGCGTCGCACTCTTCTCGTCTGCTTCTCGGTGCGCGCCTTGCGTCGCACGCTTCGCGCCCGGCGCGCGGGAGGCAGTACAGCCGCCCTCCCGGAACCAAAACGACCTATGAAGTCTTGGAAGAAAAGATCACGATCTGCGAAAGAGATGGAGACCTACGAGAGCCGGCGAGACCGGCGCTTGCTTTCCGACCGGTCGCCACTGTCGCCACGCGCCCGTGCGCAGCCCCCACTCAAAAAACTCAACCCGTGACAATCACACATCCACTCACGATCACGCCGCAGTCTTGATAATCGCCTTCAAGCGTTGAATCGCGCGCGAGTGAAGTTGCGAGATGCGCGGTTCGCTAACACCGAGCTCGACGCCGAGGTCCTTGAACTTCACGCCGCGGAAGTAGTGCTGCGAAACGATGTGACGCTCGCGCTCCGGCAATTGCTCGACGGCCTTGGCCAAAGTCTCTTGAGCGAACTTGGCGGCGACCGCAGCTTCGCTGCTCGAAGCGTCGGCGAGGCAACGGTTTTGCTCCCATTCACTTACGTCGTCGAAGCGAACCACGGCGGGCGGCGGAATGTAGGCGTCGGTGCCGCTGGCGGCTTCGGCGGCGGCGCGCGCACGGCGCGGCAGCCAATCTTGGGCGCGCAACTCGTCCAGAATTGCGCCGCGGATGCGCACACGCACGTACCACTCGAAGCTCTCGGTCGGACCGTCGGGGTGACGACGAATCGCATCCCACAGGCCGCTCATGCCGGCCGCAATCAGATCCTCACGCAGGACGTTGCGCGGCAGCTTGCGCTGGAAGCCGCCGGCGATCTTGCGCACGAGGGGTTCGTACTGAAGGAGGAGCTGAGCGCTCATTTGCGGGTCGAGGCTGCGCGCTTTCTTGACGCGGGGGCCACGAGCGACAACCGTCGCCGGCTGGGTCACGGCCGGGCGGTGCGCGGCGCGGGCGGCCAGCGGGGCGTGACGGCGCGCGGGACGCGGCGCCAGGGAGGGTCGGACCAAGGCAGAGACGAGCGCGGGCGGGGCCACCGACGCGCGGGGCGGCAGCGAGGCACGGCGAGGCGCCACCGAAGTGCGGGACTGTTGCTCGGCCTTCGCCTTGGCGGTGCGTGCACTCTTCGGTTTCGACGCCTGGGCTCGGTTCTCGGTAATTTCGGGCATTGCTGGCTCTCCCTTAGGTGTGTGGGGCTCCTTTGCAGTGCTCGTGCCAGATCGAAATTAAGTGACATTTGGCCGATAACGCCGATGTGGGCGAAATGAAGGGGGGGTCACTGTTGACCCCAAGGCGGTCGCCGTCTCATTGCCGCCACCTTCCGGGCCAAGCTTTTGACGCTGATTTCGCTCCCATTTGAGACAACTGGCGCACCGGGTCGTCTCTGACCCAGTACCGGGTCAATTTAGAATTGTTGTTTGATATTAAATGGTTAGGTGTGATCTTTCACTCGTCCAGCTGAACGAGTGCAGGGGTAGGAGGGTGTCTCCCGTGTCTCGGTTTTTGTTGCACATGGTGACCGCTCGTCTTGGGGCAGTCCCCGGTTTTTTGGCTATCCGACCCGGCGGATGCCAAAGTTTTACCGCACGCATTTGTGTGAGTCGGTTTACCGAGAGGCATCATGGGCGAAGGACGAAACTTGGTCGGCGTCGACATTGGCACCGCGTCGATCAAGGTCTGCCAGGTAAAGGAGACCCGAAAAGGGCTGGGGCTGGTGCGCCTGGGCTATGCCCCGCTGGGGCCGCAGGTGATTGTCGACGGTCAGGTGATGGACTCGGGAGCGGTGATCGAAGCGCTGCAGAAGGTCTTCCACGACGCCAAAATCCGCCAAAAAGAGTGCGCGCTGAGCGTGTCGGGGCAGAGCGTGATCATCCGTAAGATCACCGTGCCGATGATGACTGAGGCCGAACTGGAGGAGCAGATCCAGTGGGAAGCCGAGCAGCACATCCCGTTCGACATCAAGGACGTGCATGTCGACTATCAGGTTCTGCGTCGCCGGGCCGAGGCCAGCCAAATGGATTTGTTACTCGTGGCTGCCAAGCGCGACCAAATCGAAGAGTATGCCCAGCTGGCTAGGAACGCCAAGCTGAAGCCGATTGTCTGCGACATCGACGCCTTCACCGTCCAGAACCTGTTCGAGTATTCTCGTACCTTGCCCCAAGATCAGACGATCGCACTGATCAACGTCGGGGCCAGCCTGTCTTCGCTCAATATCATTGCCAACGGGGTGAGCGCGTTCACGCGCGAAATCGCGAACGGCGGCAATGTGATTACCGAGGAGATCCAAAAGCAGCTGAACGTCCCGCATGCCCAGGCCGAAGCTTACAAGTGCGGCGGTTCCGCCTCCGCGGAGGACCCAACGCGCGCCGGCATGGTCCCGCAGCAGGTGGTGCAGGTGATCGAAGCGGTCAGCGACACGATCGCGGCAGAAATCCAGCGCAGCTTGGACTTCTTCATGGCCACCAGCGGTGAGGGCGAGATCGCGCGCATTTACGTGACGGGCGGTTCGGCCAATTTAGCGGCCTTGGCGCGCGCCATCGAACGTCGTGCCCGGGTTTCGGTCGAGACCTGGTCACCGGTCGAAAAGCTGACCATCGAAGCCAAAGAAGTGGACCCGCTGCTACTGCAAGCGCGCGCGGCGCAGCTCTCGGTCGCGCTCGGCCTTTCGCTCCGTAAAGAGAAAGAGGCGCGCGCATGATTCGCATCAATTTGATGGCGCAGAAGCGCCGCGCCGAGCGCGCCGAAGGTTCGCAGCTGTGGCTGGCGGTGGTGATGGTGGTGATGCTCGCCGAGGTGGCGGCGCTGTTCGTGTTTCATGGCTTCAAAACCGAGGAGCTGAAAGAGCAGCGGCAGAAGAATGCGGCGCTGACCGCGCAAATCGACCAATCGAAGAGCACCGTCGCCAATCACGAGGACGTACGCCAAAAACTCGCCCAGCTGCGCGCGCGCGAGGAAGCCATTGGGAAGCTGCAGAGCGCACGCACCGGACCCACGGCCATCCTACTGGAGTTGGCTCGCTTGCTTACGCCGGGTCGGGGCCCGAGCGTTGATCCTGACCGCTTGAGCCAACTGCGCCGCGACAATCCGCTCGCGGTTTTCAATCCGTCTTGGGATTCTCGTCGCCTGTGGTTGGTCAAGTTCGTGGAACAGAGCCGAAAGCTGCACCTCGAGGGTTTTGCCCAAGACGGCGAAGACGTGAGTGAATTGGCCCGGCGCATGAATCTCTCCAGCTACTTCGCAGATGTGCGGTTATTGCCCGCGGTCCGCCAAATCGACAGCACGACGCACATGGAAGTCGTGAGCTTTGCGCTCGAAGCGAAGGTAAGATACTGATGGCCCGCCAAACCTCGGTCCTGAACAAGCTGCCGCTGATTGCCCGCATCGCTGTTGGCGCAGGCGTGGTGGCCTTGGTCGGCGTTGCGTATTTCGTGGTCTTCTACGGCGATATCGAGAGTTCGATCAAGGCCGCCCAAGGTCAAGAGCAGCAGCTGCGCAGCGACCTGGCCGAGGCTCGCAAGAACGAGTTCGCCTACCAGAAGGACTTAGCCGACCTCACCGACCGTCAACAGCGCCAACGCGAGCTGAACAAGGTCTTGCCAGTCGAAACCGAGTATCCGTCGTTCTTGAGCGCCGTGCAGTCAGTCGCTAACGTATCGGGGATCGGGCTGACTTCCTGGACGCCACAGCCCGAGGTGAGTGAGCAATTCTACGCGCGTGTGCCGATGAAGGTAACGCTCGTCGGTCGCTACCATCAGGTGGCCAAGTTCTTTTACGCCGTGGGCCAGCTCGACCGCATCATCAACATGGAAAACATTTCGCTCACCGATCCGAAAGTACAAGGTGACGACGTGGTAGTGAAGACGGAGGCGCTGGCTACGGCTTTCCGCAGTGTCGAAGATGCCAAGAGCACCGCGGCCGACAAGCGCGGCGCCGCGATCGGGACCCCGCAATGAGCCAGGGAGCCCGTCTTCCGGTCGCGTTGGTGTTGGCGGCTGCGTCGTTTGCTTGCAGCGATCCTCCGGTGGTCACGGCCAGGCCCGCGGCCAGTGGCTCTGCCCAGTCCGCGGTTGCTCCCCGAGTGCCCGCTTCCGCCGCTGCGGCCGCCAGCGCTGCTGCCAGCATTCCGCCGCAAGTCGAAGTTCAAGAGACCGAGTTTACGGAAAACGAGCGCTCGCGCGATCCATTCCGCTCGTTCGCGAAGAGCTTTGCGCAGGACACCAAGACCAGGGTGCACTCGCAACGGGAGGTGATCCTCAGCCAGTACGCGCTCGACGAACTGAAGCTGATCGGTATCGTCACACGCGCCGAACCCGCCAAAGCCATGCTCGTCGACCCGACCGGCAAGGGCTTCGTCATCCAACGCGGCCAGTTCGTGGGTCGCGCCGACGTGGTGCAGGCCGCGGGCGCCGCCGGCACCGTGTACGAAATCAACTGGCGCGTCGACCGCATCCGCTCGGGCGACGTCGTGCTGGTCCGCGAGGACCCGTCCAATCCCGATGTCCCGAGCGCAACGCGCGTTATCCCCCTGCGCCCCGAAGAAGAACTGAACCCCAGCGGCGAAAAGCAGAAATAAATCTGCTTTTTGGGGCCGCCCAGCCCGCGTGCGCAGGCGCGCGGGGTCGCACGCTGCCGTGTTGCGTTTCTGTTCTCTCTCTCTCTCTCTCTCTCTCTCTCTCTCTCTCTCTCTCTCTCTCTCTCTCTCTCTCTCGACTTCGAGCCGCGTGCCGTGCCCGTTGACGTGCACCGAAAGCTCGCAGCTCGAGACCGTCTGTCGTAACGCCTGGTGCACGGGGGCCGCTTCGAGGCAGCCAAGATGAAGTCGAAGAAGAGATCGGGCACGTCCATGGAAGACAGCCCGTCCAATTGCGACTTACTGAAGCGACCCGAGACCCACGCGTTATTTGTTCCACTTAGTCACAAGCGGATACGCTTCGAGTCGAACCGTCGTGAATGCTTTGAATCGCAATAAGCCGGTCAGATTGTCCTCCGGAGTCACACCATGAGGCGGACCTCGTCCCGATCCCTTGCAGCGACATCGCTGCTCGCTTTGCTCAGCGCGCTGGCCGTCCCGAATCGGGCGGATGCGGAGGAGCGGGCAAACCATGCCACTTCCGTGCGCATGGTCCGAGACTCGGAGCGCGACGTCGTGCGCATCGTGGTCGGCTTCAGTGAGATCCCGGCCTTCACCGCTCGGCTCGATCGCAACGGCCTGCGGTTGCTCGTCGATGTACCGAACGCGGATCTGAAGGGTGCGCCCAGCGCGCTGACCGAGCGCCAAGGCGTGGTCGGTGGCGTGATGGCACAGGCTTTCCAAACCGACGGCAAATCGACCACACGGCTTTTGATCACGCTGCTCGAGCAGGCCAAGTACTCGGTCACGATCGACGGTACCGACTTGGTGATCGCGCTCTCCAAGGATGGGGCGAACCTGTCGCCGCTTCGTCGAGCTTCGCACACCATTGCCGCGCCACTCGTGACACCGATGGTCAGAGCGGTGCGCTTCGAGCACAGTGACGTCGAGGATCGCGTCTTGATCGATTGCAGTGATGTGCCCGAGTTTCGTCAGGCGTCGGTCACGCCGGGCAAGAACACGCTCACGCTGTCCGGTGCCCAGCTCGGCACGGGTCTCTCGCGCACACTCGATGTGTCCGCGTTCGGTGGCGTGCTGACCTCGGTCTCCAGCTTCGTCGCCGAGAAGGACGCAAAATCGGTCGTGATTCAAAGCGAGGGCGACAAGAGCGCCGTCGCTCGCGCAACACGTCGGGGCAATACGCTGGTCTGGTCGTTTGCCAAGCCCGGCGCCTTGCCGTCGTCGATGACCGGCGTCGGTTTGGATGGAGGGATCGCTCGCCGCGCGCGCACGGTTCACGTGGAAAATCAGGCCGAAGACAGCATCCCGCTGGTGCGTGATGGCTCCGAGTCCGATGGCCAACTGAGCAAGACAGACGGCGACCGCGAAGTCGCTTCCGAACCCGCGGAGGCGGGCGCTTTTGCGCCCAATCTGCTCGGACAGACCCGGCGCGCGTTCACTGGGCGGCGCATCGATCTCGATCTGAAAGACGCGGACGTGCACAACGTACTCCGTCTGCTCGCCGACGTGGGACAAGTGAACATCGTCACCGCCGACAACGTGTCCGGCACGATCACTATCCGAATGCGCAACGTCCCTTGGGATCAAGCGCTCGACGTCGTGCTCCAGGCAAAGGGCTTGGGCGTCGTACAGCGTGCCAATATGCTGCGCGTGGCGCCGCTCGTCGATCTCGAAAAAGAGCGCGAACTGCAGATTGCTCGTCGGCAGCAAGAAGTGAAGCTTGCGCCACTCGAGACGCGCCTGATACCGGTCAGCTACGCGCAAGCCTCCGAAATCCAAGATCGCGCGAAACCGTTGCTCTCGGAGCGTGGCTCGATCGCCGTCGACGACCGCACGAACGTGATGATCGTGCGGGATTTGGCCGGTAACCTGAATCAGATCGAAGAGCTGACTCGCTCGCTCGACACCCAGACGCCGCAGGTCCTGGTCGAAGCTCGGATCGTGGAAGCCACCAGCCGCTACATTCGCGACGTCGGCATTCAATGGGGCGGCGACACGACCTTTTCGTCGGCGACCGGCAACCCCACGGGCCTTGCGTTCCCGAGTTCAATCGGTTTGGCCGGCGGCGCGAGCGACGGTAATACGCCCACCGCAGGCCTCAGCCCATTCACTCGAACCGTGGCGAACCCGAACTTCGCGGTCAACTTGCCCGCCACTGTCGGCACCGGCTCCGGTGGCGCGCTCGGCCTGACCTTGGGTTCGATCGACAACACGGTCAACCTGGCCGTGCGTCTGTCGGCGGCTGAAACGAGCGGCATGCTCCGCATCTTGAGCAGCCCGCGCATCTTGACCTTGGACAACCGCGAAGCGCGCATCTCGCAAGGTACGTTGATTCCGTTCTCGCAGGTCAGTGCCCAAGGCGTGCAGACTACCTTCCAAGAAGCGAAGCTCCAGCTGTTGGTCAAGCCGCATGTCACTGCCGACGGCAGCGTCAGCATGCACGTCAAGATCAACCGCGACGAGCCCGACTACAATCAGACATCCGCGCGTGGCGACCCCACCATCTTGAAGCGCGAAGCAGAGACCGATCTGCTCGTCATGGACGGGCACACCGCGGTCATCGGCGGAATCTTCACTCGCAATACGGGCCGAAATTTGGACCAGGTGCCGTTCTTCGGTGATATTCCACTGCTCGGGATTTTGTTCCAGCGCCGTCGCGCCAGCGATTCGCGCGGCGAATTGGTGATCTTCTTGACACCCAGGATCGTCAACCGCGCCGAGGCACTGGGGCGCTGAGGGGTTGACACGCGACGCCACGCGCGGGATCGGCTGTTGAGATTTTTGGCCTAGCGGCGCGCTGGGGTGTTGGGCCGCCCGCGCTTTTCGCGAGGGAGGGAACGCGCGCGCGTTGACAATCCTGGCCCCACTCGATCATGCTCGCGGCTGCGGCGGCGTAGGTTGGACCGACGGACCTTACCTAGCGCCTCGCGAGGGTCATGGTTGCCAAGCTCACGCGCACTCTACTGATCGGCCTTGCGCTGGGCTCAGGGGTGGGCTTGGCGAGCGAGGCGCGCGCTTACCAGACCGAGATCGACGCCACGCTCGACGCGCAGTTTTACTCGCTGCAAAGTCCGTACGGCAGTCCGCTCGTGCAGCGGCGCCGCTATACGCAAACGTTGGCGCTCAATCTGTACGACATCCAAACCGATCGCCGACCGTTCGGACCCACCCTTTCGTTCAAATCACGCTTGCGGCTGGATTCTGACTTCGGGCAACGCCCGGAGGAGCGCAATCCCGACTCGGCATCGTACGTCCCGGGCTTGGTCGAAGCGCCCGTCGACGTGATGTATGCCTTCCTCGACGGGCAGCGCTACCTGGACGGTTACCTCGGCTTCCGCCTCGGTCGCCAATACGTCGTCGATAGCCTGGGATTTTGGTCGTTCGATGGCGCCGAGGTGTTGATCACGACGCCCGCATACCTTGCCTTCGAGGCGTACGTGGGCTTCGAACAGCGCGGCGGTTTGCCGATGCTGTCGGGCTCGCGCTTCGAGGCCGGCGGCGTGTCGCGCGGGGATCGCTCGGGCCTGTCTTTCGGCCAATCACCCAGCTTTTTACAAGAATCGAAGCTGGCCCCCGCGTACGGCTTCGCAATCGAATCGAGCGGAGTGCAATTTTTGCACAGCCGTTTCAGCTACCGCAAAGTGATCAACCGCGACGCGGTATTGGTCTCGCCGTTCTTGGACAACGGTGGCGGCTTGACGTACGCGCTCGGCGATCGCACGTCGAGTGAGCGGCTCGGCTATTCACTGCGCGCCGACAAGGCCGATCTGGGCGCCGTGCTGGGCTCGATCGTGTACGACCTCTACAACCGGCGCGTCAGCCAATACAACGTGGGCCTCGATTGGTTTGCCAGCGATCGTGCCGTGATTGGTGCAAGCGTCGACTATTTTCTGCCCACCTTCGACGGCGATTCGATTTTCAATTGGTTCGCTCACCGCGCTACGACCTCGGGCACACTGCGCGCCGATCTGGCGTTTTCGCGGCAGTTCGAGCTGGCCGCATCGGGTGGCGTGCGCATGTTTACGACCGAGGGCGATCCCGCGACCTACGCCGCATCGAGCGCGCCCGGCCCGAGCCAAGACGGTCGAAGCTTCGACTACTTGGGCACGTTGGGCGGGCGCTACCGCTTCTGGGATGGCAGCCTCGCTCTCAACACCATGGCTGAAGCGGGGAATGCCGGGCACCGCTACGGGGGCGACCTTACCGGCAGGAAGCAGTTCGACGGCGGCTACTATGATTCCTTGGCCGTGCTCTCGCTCTACGATTGGGAAGATGCTCTCCGTCCCGATCGCGGTGCGACCAGCTTTTCCTACGTGCTCGGCGGCGGAATCAATCCCAATTTCCTGTCGTTCAGTCGAGGCCGCCTGGGTGTGGAGTGGGAGCACACCATGAATCACTTGGTTGGTCAGCGCTACCGCATGCTGGCCACGCTCAACTTCTCGGTGCTCCGATGATCCCACGAGCCAAAGGCGAGGCGCGGCCTGAGTCGTTCTGGCTGCTGGTCTTCGGCTGCCTGTCGGCGCTCTGCCTAGCGTTGTGCGGCCAAAGCCCATTGGCGCACGCGGAAGTCGCAGCCGTTGCGAGCGCGAGCGCCTCGGCGGAGCCCGCGGAGCATGCGGAGGCGGTGAGCCCTGCGCCCAGCATGGCCCGTCTTACCCACGGTCTGAGTGCTGGCGTGGACGGACAAGCGGTGCCCGAGAGCGATCGCCCGCCCGGAGCGCTGCCCGACGACAACGGGCCGAGCCCCGCGGTCTTTCCCACCCAGGATCTCACGATCCGCTTCAACCACCGGCGTCACGTCAAAGATCTGAAGCTCAGCTGCACGAGCTGCCACGAAAAGGCCCGTAGCAGTCGCCAGGCTGCAGATTCGCTGCTGCCCAAGGGCACTCGCTGCGATGCGTGTCACGGCAGCGATCATCGAGACCTGATGCAGGTTCGCGCCGACCCCCAGGCAGCAATCGGTCAGTGTGCCTACTGTCATCTCGGTTACAGCAGCTCGGCTGGCAACCGAGTGGCACCGCTTTCACTGCCCAAGCCGAACCTGCGTTTCGATCACGCGCTCCACGTCAGTCGCAACATCGGCTGCGCGCAGTGCCACGGAGCAGTCGAAAACCTGGAGCTTGCGACGCGCGATCAACTGCCCAGAATGCGCGGCTGCTTGAATTGTCACCAAGCGCCGGACCCGGCTGCCGGCCGCGCCCGCTCGCAGTGCCGGACGTGCCACCTCACCGATCCGAACGGCCTAATCAAAGTAAGCTTTGCCTCAGGGCCCCTCTCGCCGCCGAGCTGGTTGCACGATGCGGGCCACGGTCCGGACTGGATCGAACGGCACAAAGTCGTGGCCGGCAATGACAGCCGCTTCTGCGCCAACTGCCACACGGAGAAGTCGTGCGCGGACTGCCACGACGGTCGAGTCCGACCGCGCCAGGTCCACCCCAATGATTGGATCAGCATGCACCCAGTGGCCGCCCGGGAAAACCAGCTGAAGTGCGCAAGCTGCCATCGGGACCAGTCGTTTTGCCTGACCTGCCACCAGCGCGTGGGCGTCACCATGTCCGGCCCGTTTGCCAACCTGGTCGAACGCGGACGCTTCCACCCGGCCAAGTCGGAGTGGACAGATGGCCCGCGCACGCCACGCCACCACGCCTGGGAAGCGGAGCGGAACATCAGCGCTTGCGTCAGCTGCCATGTCGAGCGCGACTGCGCGATCTGCCACGCCACCGCCGCAAGGGGCGGCCGCGGCTCAGGCTTCCCGGCCGGCCCAGGCCAAGGCAGCGATCCTCATCCGATCGGGTTTCGCTCCCGCTGCGCTTCCGCACTGCGTCAGAACGCGCGTCCGTGCTTGGTTTGCCACACGCCGGATGACCCAAATTTGCTGGATTGCCGGTGATTTACCACAAGAGGCCGTGCAAAAACCGACAACCTCCCGCAAACTGCTTGCGTGACTGTTCCGCGGACTGGTATTGCGAATGCCGCTCGCAAAGCTACTTTTCCCTGCCGCTGAAGGAGGCTCTTCGTGAAGGAGCTTGTTCGTTTTCTGTTCGAGAACCTGTACTTCGACTTCCAAGGCGACATCACCGTGGAGAAGGTGCGGGAGTTCTTGCGCGAGGACGACAGCCGCGAAGCACGCCAGCTTTTGTCGAAGATCATCGAGGAAAAGGGCGTCGACGACCTGCTCATCACCTTGGCGGATTGCCTCAAGGATCAGATCCGGAACGGCGTCAGCGAGCAGTCGATCCGCGACCAGTTGCACATCTACACCGACAGCTGAGCCTAACCCTAGCGACTGCGCGCAGTTTGCTGCTCGCGATCGCTGCCTTCACTTCTGGCTGCGATCTCGGCCCGCGTGACGACGCTGCTGCGCACGGTCCGCCCCTGCACTTGATCGCGAGCTACCCCAGCGACGGGCAGGGCACTAATGCTGCCTGGGGTGCAGAGGGCATGTGCGACGCGCCGACGGCGGACTGCGCGGTGCCGACCAACGTCGCGATTGAGCTGCGTTTCGATCGTTTCCTGCTGCCCGGCGGCCTGAACGCGGGCCTCAGCCTGTATACGGGCAATCCGCCTGCCAACGGCGTGGGTGTGACGGCCGAGTACGACATGATCGAGCGCGTCGTCGTCTACCGGCCTGCCCGCCAGCTCCAGCCCAACACGCTCTATACCGTTCAGCTCATCCCTAGCCCTAAGCCCGGTCGGGGGTTTTGGGCGTTCGATCAGGCGCCTCTGGAGGAGGGCGCTGTGCCGCTCCGGTTCAGCTTCAGTACCGGCAGCGGGCCGCGTCCCGAGCCAGCGCCACCGGCGTTGCCGCGGGATAGCTGCGAAACCATGACCCAGGGCCCGCTCGATAGTTGCGTGAACTGCCATGCGACGAAGCCCGACGCGCAAACCATGCCGCCCTCGACTTACCCACCCATGGGTTTGGATCTGTCCAGTGAGCGCGGTCTCTACTTCACCGCGATTCGTCACGTTGCGCACCAGACCGAAACTGGGAACAGCGCTGTTGGCGATGGCCTGCAGAGCCCCGCGCGCTTCGGGGTGCAGATGAACATTGTCGACCCGGGTAGTCCAGCGACCAGCTACCTGATCTACAAGTTGCTGCTAAAGCCCCAGAATTTCGGACCTTTGAACGCTCCGTCCGGGTGCGTGACTGGCTACCATTCGCCGGTCTCCGACCTCGACTGCCAGCCTCCTGCGGAAGACGAGCGCGTGCGTCTGCGTGAATGGTTCGTATTCGGTGATCCGATGCCCAAGGACGACACATCTCCGATGGGTGAGTCCATCGTTGGCGCCACGACCCGCGAGAACCTGGTTCGAATCTCGGCCTGGATTGCCAACGGCGCTCCCTGCCCTGAGCCTCACTAGCCGTGCCCCTGTCCTGACTTGCTGCGAGGCGCGCTGCTGGCTCGCGACCGGCCCCCAGTTCACGCCGCCACCTACGTTGACGGCATCGCGATCCAGAGCTAAATTAAAGGCGACTGGGGAAATGTCGCATTGACAACACAGTTGACAGTTCTGGGCCATTCGGTGCGCTTGGCGGAGCGGCTCGGGCAGGGGGCGACCAGCTCGGTTTGGCTCGCCGAATCGGCCGGCGCCGAATGCGTATTGAAGCTCGGCAAAGGGCCGGCCGAAGCGCGCCGCTTCGCGGATGAAGCGGAGCGGTTGCTGTTCGCGGCAGCACCGGAATTTCCGGTGTTGCTCGCTGTGGGCGCGGCGGGGCCAGGGTTCGGAGCAGAACTCGGTCAGCGGATCGAGGCGGGCACGCCTTACTTGGTGTTGTCGTCCGCTCCGGGCGTCAGCCTCGCCCAGTTGCTGAGCGATCCGGCGCTCAGCGCTACGGCTCGCGAGCAGTTGTCGCTGCTCGTCGCGCGCGACTTGGGCGCCGCACTCTCGGCGCTGCATGGGTCGGGCGCTGCGCACGGGGACGTGAAGCCTGCGAACATCATCGTCGCCGCGGGCCATGCTCGCTTGGTCGACTTTGGCCTGAGCGGGTCGGCCGAGCAAGCCGAACCTTCCGGCGGCACGCTGCACTATTTGGCGCCCGAGGTGTTTGCTCACGCGCCAGACGGAGATGCCCGCGCTCGCGATCTCTGGGCGTTGGGCGTGACCTTGCTCGAGATTTTGGAGCCCGAATCCGCGTCGCGGCAGGACCGTGATTTCGAGGTCCGCAGCCAGGGTGCGCTGGCACCGGTAGTTCGGGCGCTGCTGGCATCCGCTCCGGGCGCACGGCCGTCGGCGAGCTGGGTGTTTCGCCGCGCGCTGGCCGGCGCGGCCAATACTAGCGACGCGGGCGACACGAACGGCGCGCTACGTCGGCGCGCCAGCGTGCGGCGGAGCTACCTCGCGACGCGAAAGAACGAGATCTTCGCTGCCGCGCGCAGCAAAGGCACGCTGCTTTCATTGGCGGGACCGGCGGCCGAGTGGGTCACGGAGTGTCTGGCGCTGGCCGAGGGGATCCTCAAGCTGCGCGGGCGCCCGCCGGGCGATCTGCTGTTGCCGCCGATTGTGCCGCTCGACGAGCTTTCGCGGGCGCGCTTTCTAGTGGCTCTGGTCGGGCCCGCGGCTGCGTCCTGGCCGGCGCTGCGCGATCTGGGTGAAGAGCAACTCTTGGCTCGCCTGCTTTCGTTGGCCGAACTGCACGAGCCGGAGAGCTTTACCCTCGCCGCGATCGAACAGGGTGCAACACCCGAGCTGCCTCGTGTCGGGATCAGCGTCAGCGCGGTGGACGTCGCGCTTTCGCTCGGCAGCGCCCTGCCCGATCCCGCGTGGCTCGACAGCGGCGAGTCACTGGTCAACCGCGACGGGGGGCCACTGACGTTGGCGTTGGCGCTTTCGCGGGCATTTCGCCTGCGCGGTGAGCTCGGTCGTGCACTTTCGTTCTTGAGCGGGTTTTCGCAAGTCGATGCCAGGGTTGCGAGCGCCGAGCTGTGTCGTCGTGCCAAAGACACAGCATCCGCCAGCGCGCTCTTGGCTGCACTCGAGCCGAGTTTACTCGATCGAGAGCAAGCCGAACGCGTGGCCGCGATTCGCGCGCGCATCGCGCTCGATGCCGGAGATGCGACGCAAGCGGCGAAGCTGCTCGAGCCGTTCACGCGCGGCACGCACAGCCTCGAAGTGCGCGCCCTGCTCGAGTTGAGTCTCGGGCACTCCGCGGCTGCGCTGGATGCCGCTGCGCGTGCCCGCCTGCAGGCGACCACTGACGAAGAACGTGCGCGCGCCGAAGGCGTGCTCGGTTTGCTTGCGCACGCCCGCGGCGAAGCGGAGCCGGCGCTACATGCGTTTCGCGCGGCCAGTGACTTGGCCGCGCGCACCGGCGCATTGTTGGAGGAGGCCACCTACCTGACCGGTCTCGCGGCGGCTGCGACCAATCTGGGTGAGCTCGGGGAGGCGTTATCGGCGTCGCGTCGCGCGCTGCTGTTGTTCGAAGCGCTCGGGCGCACGGGGGATGCGGCGCGCGCCTCGCTCTCCGCCGCGGTGGTGTACGCAAGCGCCGGCGCAGTCCACGACGCGCGTGCCGCGGCGCTGGAGACCGTGCAGCGCGCCAAAGCATCGGGCGACCAACGCTGTCGCGGATACGCCCATTTGGTGCTGTCGGACACGGTTGAACCGGCCGACGAGGCGCTCGAACACGCTTCGCGCGCATTGCAGCTGCTGATCGCCGAGGATGACGCACTGTGCGCGGCCGCGCGCCTGTGGGCCCGTGGTTCACTGGTCGATATCGTGACCTTCGACGCCAGTGCCCGCCGAGAGGGCGCGGCTGACGATGCGCGTCTGGAGTGGTGGGCGGCCCGGGCTAGCCATGAGTTGCGAGCGAGCGTTCCCTCGCGCGCCGACGTGCCGATTGCCGAGCTGAATGCGTTGAGCTCGGCCCGCGCCTCACTCTCCGTACGTGGCCGCGCGCTGTATGCAGGAGCCTCATTGGCCGCACGCCTGGGAGATTCGGACAGCGCACGCCGCCTGAGCGCGGCAGCGGGCGACGCTGCGCGGGAGTTTCTGCGCCGCACTCCGAGCGAGCTGCAAACTGCCGTACGCGGCCTGGAATGGGTGCGCGCGCTCGAAGTCGGGCCGGAGTCCAACATCGTTCCCGAGCAGATCACGGACTTGGAGGCGTTGGTGCGCAGCCTGAGCCAGCGCGATCGGCTCCGCCCGCTGCTGCGCCAAGTGGTCGACGCCTTGGTGCTGTGGACGGGCGTCGAACGAGGCTTATTGCTGCTGCGCGCGCCGGGCGGAAAATTGAAGCCTCGCGCAGCGCGCAACCTGCGGCGGATCGATCTCGGTCCCGAGCAGATGGCATTGAGCCAGTCGCTCGCCCAGCGCGCGCTCGACCTAGGTGAGCCGGTGGTTGCGGTCGACGCTGCCGGAGATTTGCCGGAAATGCACGTCAGCGTGCATGCCTTGAAATTGCGCAGCGTCTTGGCAGTGCCGCTGATCGCGCGGGGCGAGGCCTTGGGCGTGGTCTATCTCGATGATCGCGTACGTCGCGGGGCTTTCGGTTCGCGCGAGCTGTCCTGGGTGCGTTTGGTCGGCACGTTGGCCGCGGTCGCGATTCTCGATGCTCGCAGTCAGTTGCTGTTGCGGCGCGCCGCGCGCCGGGCCGAGCGCGCCGAGGCCAAGCTTGCGCAGGAATTGGCGCACCGCGAGGCCGAACTGGAGGTCGCTGAACGAGAACTCGCGCGCTCTCGCGACGCGCGCGAGACGCGCTTTTCCTACCACTCGGTCATTGGCCAGAGCGAGGCGGTTCGCGGTTTGCTCAGGTTGGTCGATCGCGTGACCAGCGCCGAGGTTCCGGTGCTGATTTTGGGTGAATCGGGCAGCGGTAAGGAACTCGTGGCGCGCGCGATTCACGAAAATGGTCCGCGCGCAAAGCAGCCCTTCGTCAGCGAAAACTGCGGCGCGATCCCGGAGGGCCTGCTCGAGGCCACGTTGTTCGGCCACGTGCGCGGCGCTTTCACCGGCGCCACGCGCCCGCGAGCGGGCCTGTTCGAGGTTGCCGACCACGGGAGCTTCTTTTTGGACGAAATTGCCGAGATGAGTCTCGGCATGCAGACCAAGCTGCTGCGCGTGCTGCAGAACGGCGAAGTGCATCCTGTCGGCGCGGACACGCCGCGGTTCGTGGATGTACGCGTGATTGGCGCGACGCATCGTGACTTGGAGTCACTGGTGCTCGCCGGCAAATTCCGCGAAGATCTGTATTATCGCTTGAATGTGGTCGGCGTGCGCGTGCCCCCGCTTCGGGAGCGAGTCGGGGACGTCCCGCTTCTCGTGCGGCATTTCATGACCCGTTACGCGCAGAAGCGCAAAGTGACGATTTCCAAGGCGGCCATGGACGCGCTCGCCGCATATCGTTGGCCGGGCAACATCCGCCAACTCGAAAACGAGGTGCGCCGCGCGCTGGTCTTGGCCGACGACGTCATCACGCCCGACATCCTGTCACCAGACGTGCTGGCGCGCGAAGGCGGCGAGGCACCGCAGGTCGATGCCATGAATCTGCGCGGACGGGTGGATGCGCTGGAGTGCGAGTTGGTGCGCAGCGCGCTCAAGCGCACCCAAGGCAATCAGACCCGCGCGGCCGAGCTGCTCGGGCTCTCCCGCTTCGGCCTGCAAAAGATGATCAAGCGCTTGCAGATTGGCGCAGATTGACTGGAAGCCGGAGCTCGAGCTCGAGCTCGAGCCCGAGGGTCTGTCCCTGAATTCAGAGCCTCCCGTAAGCGTGCCCGTCTCATGACTGGTCACATCTTTTCGCGTGGGCGACCCGCGTGGAGAGGCGCTCGTAGTCCTTTTCCGACCAAAAATGTTGCTTCGTGCACGAAGTACCATTTCGGTGACGAGGGGCCGCCCT
>Ga0302322_100000446_pt1 | contig 31666 bp, 33 predicted proteins | sample Fen_T0_2_FD_203757 | JGI IMG/M metagenome (GOLD analysis project Ga0302322, IMG submission 203757) | Peat permafrost microbial communities from Stordalen Mire near Abisko, Sweden - Fen_T0_2 | ecosystem: Environmental > Terrestrial > Soil > Wetlands > Permafrost | place: Sweden: Abisko...
CCGTACCGGCCGAGACCCACACGCCGTCGACCTTCGGCAGGCTCGGCAGCTGGGTCGCCGTGTTGCGCTGCGCGGTCGCGGAGTCCCAGTCACCGGCGTACTTGGCAACGATCTTGATGTCGGGGTGCTGCTTGAACACCACCTCGGCGGCGTCGTTGCGGGCGGTGTCCGCGGGCGCCCCCGCCACACCGGTAACCATGATCACGTTGCCCTTGCCGCCGAGCTTGTCGACCAGGTACTGCGCCATCAGCGTGCCGATCGCCCCCTGGTCGACACTCACCTGGACCGCGCACGGTTCGGTCGGCACGTTGTCGAAGGCGACGACGACGATCCCGCGGTCGCAGGCCTGTTTGACGACGCCGTTGAGACCGGTGCCGGATGCGGCGTCGAGCACGATCGCGTCGACCTTCTGCGAGATCAGGTTCGTGATGTGCTGGGACTGTTTGCTCACGTCGTTGCCGGAGTTGTAGATCGGACAGTCCACCTTGCCCTGGTACGGCGGCATGGCGCAGGCGGCGCGGAAGATGTTGACCATCTCGATGCGCCACTGGTTGCCGATGTAGGAGTTGGACAGGGCGATCTTGAGCGGCCGGTCGCCGGTCGCCGAGCCTCCTGCAGTCTTGCTGCTGCCGCTGCCGCTGCCGCTGCAGCCGGTGGCGACGAGGGTCGACGCCGCCATGAGGGCGACCGTCCCGAGGAGCCGTCGGTGACGAGCCATGAGGACCTCCAGAAGGGACCGGCGCACGAGGCAGAACAGCGTTCGAAATACCGAACGCTGTTCGCCATACGGGATAACAGACATTACGATCGTCGAAACGGCGTGTCAACGAATCGTGTCGACCGAGATCAAGTGGACGCGCGAATCGCCATGATCATGAACTGCGGGCCGATCATGGTCAGGCCGCGACGGCGGCCCGACGGCGGCCCGACGGCGGCCCGGCGGCGGCCCGGCGGCGGCCCGGCGGCGGCCCGGCGGCGGCCCGGCGGCGCAGAACCGCTAGGACCGGCCGGCCGCACCGTTCTCGGACGGGCGGTGGCCGAGCCGCGCGGACAGCTGGGCCGCGCCGAGGCGAGCCTGTCCGGCCCAGTCCTGCCACAGCTGCGGGGTGCGGCGCATGATCGGCGCGGAGACGCTCAACGCTGCCACCACGTCGCCCGTGTGGTCCCGCACCGGAGCGGCGACGCAGCAGACGTCCTGGTCGGACTCCCGCTCTTCGACGGCGAGCCCGTCCCGACGGACCGTCAGCAGCTGCTCGTGGAGCAGCTTCGCCGACGTGATGCTGTACGGCGTCATGGCGGAAAGCGTGCCGTCGGCCGGGATCCGATCAGCCAACACCCGTTCGGACAGGGCGGCGAGAAGCACCTTGCCCAGGCTCGTGCAGTGGGCAGGGAGCCGACGACCGACGGCCGACACCATCCGCACCGGGCGCGACGACTCCACCTTGACGACGTACACCACCTGGACGCCGTCCAGGATCCCGACGTTGGCGGTTTCGTCCGTCGCCGCGGCCACCTGCCGGGCGACCACGGTCGCCTCCTGGATGACGTCGAGCTGGTTCGAGAAGGCCGCGCCCAGTTGCACCACCCGTGTGCCCAGGCGATAGCGCACCGGGAAGGCGTCGACGGGCGCCAGATAGGCCCGCTCGGCCAGGGTCGCGAGCAGTTCGTGGACGCTCGTCCGGGGCAGTCCCAGGCGTTGGGCGACGTCGGGCGCCGACAGCTCGGCGCCGTCCAGGAAGAGCTCGAGGATGTCGAGCCCGCGGTTCAGGGCCGGCACGTTCCGAGCCATCGTCACCCCTCGCCGGAGCCCGGGCAGCTGATCACCGCATCCCGGGTGTGGTGACGGTGAGAGTACCTCGCGGGTTCGACCGGCTCGGTACCGCCCCGGCGACCCCTCGGCCTGCCTTGGCGATCGTCCACCGTCAGCGGTCGGCTGATGCCGCGTAGTGGGCGGCGACCGCGCGGTAGGCGGCCTTCGGCCCCCAGGACCCGTCCGGACGGGTCCTGACCAGGGCGTAGCTGGCCAGGTCGAGGTCGTACCGAGGGTCGTCGCTGTAGGTCAGTGCCGGTGCGGCGAAGGTGAAGACGAAGGCGCCGTCCACCCCGGCGTCGTCCAGGATCCGGAGCATGTCCGCCACCTCGCGGGCCTGCAGGTCCTCGTCGCGGTGGAAGGTGCCGGAGAAGCGTGGCGGATCGCTGCTCGGGTCGACGATCGCCCAGGCCATGGCGCCCTTGTCCTCGGCGCCGCGGTAGGCGCAGCAGCCGAACTCCGTGATCACCACCGGCTTCCCGGCGGTGAAGTGCCGGGCCAGCCGGGGGCCGTAGGTGTCCCGGTTCTTCGCGGCGCGGTAGTAGTCGAGGCCGACGTAGTCGAACCGGGCCCAGTCGACGGCCTCCAGGGGTACGGAGGCGTAGGTCAACGGCCCCGCGAACCGGGCACGGGCCGCCTGCTCGAGCCGGGCGAGCAGGGCGTTCAACGGCTTGTTGTGGCTGCCGAACCACTTCAGGCGCAGCAGCGTGAGCGGGTTGCGCAGCCGCTGCAGGACGTCGTCGCCGGGGAGGATGCCACGGCTGAACAGAGTCAGCTCGCAGCCGACCACGAGGACCAGGCGGGGCGCGTCCCGGCGCAGGCCCTCGGCCACGGCGGCGCACTCCGCCGTGTATTCGACCAGCTCGTCGGGACCGCGGTCGTGCAGGTGCGGGGAGAGCCAGACCTCCAGGCCGAGGTCGAGGGCGATCCGGCCGGCGACGGCCAGCCGGCCAGGGTCCGTGCCGGAGATCCGGACGGCGTTGGCGTGCAGGTCGTCCCGGATCGCCGTGAGGTCCCGAGCGGTGGCGGCCGGATCGAACTCCGGCCGCGAGTGGTACTGCGGCAGGAACTCGATCCCCACGTCGTAGTTGACCCCGCGCAGCCTCATCGGTCCTCCTCCTCGGCCAGCGCGGCCCGGGCCCGCCGGACCAGTTCCAGCCGGTCCACCCCGGCCAGGGCGAGCGCTCGCGGCACGGTCCCCACCTCCGCGTCCAGCAGCCCGAGCAGCAGATGCGCCGGCCGGATCCGCCCCGGACCGAGGCCCGCCCTGCGGACCGCCCGGTCCAGGACGAGCTTGGCCGAGGTACCCAGACCGACGGCGCGCTCCGGGTCGGCGGTCGCCACCGGCAGGTCGACGTCGGACAGCTCCACCCCGGCCACCCGCAGGCTGACCGCGAACTCCCGGTCCAGCGCGGCGCGGACGGCGTCGCGGCCGAGGTCGGCGGCCGCGAGCACGTGCTGGGCCGACGTCCCCGGGTGTGCCGCGAGGGCCAGCAGTAGGTGCTCGGCCTCCACCACCGTCGAACCGCTCCGCCGGGCCTCCGCCCGCCCTCGTTCCAGGATCTCCTTCAGGAGCCGTCCCGACTCGGTCATGCATCTCTCCTTCGGAGCGCCACGCCCGCAGCGATCAGCCGCTTCGCGTGCTTCTTGTGCACCGCCTGCCGGGTGACGCCGAGCGCCTCGGCGACCTGCGGCCAGCCCCAGCCGGCGCGCATGGCCGACTCGACGGCGCTGTCCTCGAGCCGGTCGCCGAGCCGGCGCAGGGCCGCGACGGCGGCCAGCGCGTCGGCCGGGTCGGTATCCGTAACGGTTCCTGCACCTGCCATGCGAGCAACTTAGGTTGACTGTCAGGTGATGTCAACTCTGGTTGCTTATAGACAGCCACCGTTCGGACGGCCAGCCGGACGAGCTGGTGCGGCACGTCGAACGTCCCCCGCCATCTGGGCCCTGCCCACCTCCCGTGTGTGCCGGCACATGGCAGGAGGGTCGACGACACGGTCAGGAAGCCGGGGCCGCCGGTGTCCAGGTCCGCGGTCAGGGACCGTCGACCGTGCCCTGCTCGCCGAAGGTGACCGGGATCGGTGCTCCAGTACCCATGGTGAATCCGGGACGAGCAGAGCCAACCACGGGGTTGGCGACGTCGAACGCCGGGCGCCCGCGAGAAGCGATCGTTGCTCTGACCTGGGACTCCCGGCCAATTCTGAATACCCGTTTCCCCTGTCGCGCCGTGATCCTCGTCCGGTGACGGGCCTTGCTCACCGGACCTGCCCGGAGCCGGAGTTTGACGCCGGCGGCTTTGGCCGTAGGGTGGGCCGTTAATGCAACGTAGCGCGTGGAAACTCAGAAGAACTACCGCCCCCGATTCAGGGACGACAGTCCTGGAGGTCACCATGCTGGTTGCAATGACGAACGGAATCATCCGAGTCATGAGTGCGTGGTTCCGCCCGGCGGACGCCCGTCTGGTCAGCGGCGCTGCGCGCAACGCCGCGGTCAAGGTGGCGTCCTGTGATGAGCGCCGTCTCGAGGACGCGCGCGCTTTGCGTGAACTGCGCAACCTGCTGCCCGCCGATTCCTTCACCCCACGGGCCCTCCCGAGCGCACCGCGCGGCGCCGCCCGCTGATGGGCAGGACCCGCGGCTCCCTCCAGGGACGCCCGGGCCAACGGGCGGCAGGACCTCAGCCCTACCGGCTGGGACCTCGGCCCGCCGCGAAAGGTGGAACCAGCCGCGCCCCTGATCTTTCCGATCGACCGCCCTGCAGTATTCCGGCAGGGTCGCGACCGGATGCGCGGTGACGGCGTCTGCGAGATCTTGCGGACGGCTCCACAACCTGCTCGGAAATGCCGTCCGCGTCGCCGATCTCCACTGCCCGCCCCACGGCCCTGACTGTGGGGCGGGGAAACCTTCACGAAAGTACGGACACGGCCACATGAGTGCTATCCGCTCCGGACCCTGATGGAGGCACCTGAATGTTGACCCATGCCCTGGAACTGAACGCCATTCTGATCGACTCCAGGACCGCCCGTCGCCCACGCCGGGTCAGCCCCTGGACGAACGAGATCACCTCACAGATCATCGCGCCGGCGCCGGCGTCCGCGGCTCCCCTGATCGCTGCGGACATCCCGGTCGCGATCGACCCCGGACCCGTCCTGGGTGTCGGCCGCGACGATCTCACCGACGCCGCCGTCGTCGAGACCCCGCGCCCGCCTGCCGAGGTCGATGACCCGGCGGAGACCGACCCGGCCGTCTCGACCCCGGACCTGGTCCGCGCACTGCACCGAACGCCCCGGCACGTGGTCCTGGTCTTCTCCGGCCACCGGGTGGCCCTGCTCGAGGGGTCCGGTGGGCACCTGGCGCCGGCCGCTCGCAGCGGGTTCCCGATGGACCTGCCCGCGCTGGACAGCTCCGCGGACCATGTCGACAGCCGGCAGTCCGCCCTGGCGGCCGTCGACCGGGCCCTGGGCAGCTACCTTCGGACGCGCCCTGCCCCCGTGGTCCTCGCCGGGCGGCAGACCCTCCTGACGGCCTTCTGGTCGACGTCCCGCAACCTGGCCCGACTCGCCGGCACCGTGTACGGCGGCTTCGACGACGTCCCCACCACGGAACTCACGCGCCGCATCAGGCCGGTGCTCGACCGCTACCTCGAAGCACACCGGTACGCGGCCCTGGCGTTGCTCCAGGACCGGAGCAACGACGAGCAGACGGCCTCCGGGATCACGTCCGTGTGGCACGCGTCCCGCACCCAGGAGCCGGAGATGCTCCTCGTCGAGGGCGGCTACCGATTCCGCGCACGACTGTCACCCGACGGCGACGCGATCACGCCCGTGCACGACGACGTCGCCTCGTCCGAGGTCATCGACAACGTCGTGGACGAACTCATCGAGACCGTGCTCACTCGGGGCGGCTCGATCGTCCTCGCGCACGACGGCGCGCTCGCCGGTCACGGCAGGATCGCACTCACGCTTCGCTGACGGCGCTCATCCGGTGGGTTGGGTGTCAGCCTCCAGTGGCGACACCCAACCCGCTCCCCGAGGAGGCCGGCGCAACCAGCGCCGTCGTCGATCGGGTGGGTGCCCTGGTGAAGAACGTGACCCCCGTCGTCCCGGCGACGAGCAGCTCCAGGTGCTCCTCGACCAGCTCGGAGACCACCGACGAACCCGAGCGGTGGCCGGCCAGGTCGTCGGCCTCGGTGAATCGGGTGCCCTCCGGGCCGATCGCGACCAGCCGGTCGTCGAGCAGCCGGTCGAGCGTCGCGACATCCCCGGCGAGCTGGGCCGCCTGTAACAGCCGCTCCGCGCGCTGCCGTGGGGTGCGCGCACCGACGGGGTGAGGAGCGCACTGGCGTGGTCCGGCCGCCCCGAGAGTTTGCCCCGTGACGACCCCGCCGTCCTTCGGACCGGCGGGTCAGGGAATCGGACGGCTGGACGGTGGCCGGCCCGTTGCCCGGGTTCTCGGACATCGATCAGCTCGTCGGGCCCTCACCCGCGAGGGGTCCTGAAGCCGTCCGCGAGCTCCTGGACGGTTGGGGGAGGGCGAAGGCCCGGGCTCGCCGTCGTCAGCGGCGCCTCCCGCGCACGCCGGACACCACCAGGGCCACGCCCGCCAGCGCGGCGACCGGGCCGATGACCACCCAGATCCGCTGCCCGTTCATGCCGCCGGACTGGCCCAGCACGTCCAGGCCCTGCAGCGTCCACAGGGTTCCGAGGAGCACGAGCAGCACGCCCACCACGAGGGCCGGCCCCGGCTTCACTGGGTGGCCGTCGCGATGCAGTGCTTGAGCTCCGCCACCGCGTCCGCCGGGCCCTGGACGGTCACGTCGACCGGTGCGCCGGGGGTCTCGCGGTTCCACACCCAGCGCAGGACGTCCGCCGGTGTCCCGCTCACCGTGACGTCGGCGTCGCCGTCCGTGGCCTCGGCGGGGCCGCCGATCACGTCGAACAGGCCCGGGCCGGTGCGCACGCGCCAGCCCGCGCCGTCGGTCCGGATGTCGAACGTCCAGCCCGGGGAGCCGGCGAGGACGTCGACGAAGTAGTCGCCCCACGCGGCGACGCTGTACTCGACGAACACCCTCAGGAGCTCGTCGATGCCGTCGACGGCGAGGTCCGCCGGGACGGGCGCCACGGGCCGGCCGGTACCCAGCTCGGCGTCGATGCGGTGGATCACCGCCTCCTGCGCCATCCGGCGGATCCAGAAGCCGACCGTCTGGTCGGGGCGGTACCACGTGCCCGTCGGGTCCTGCGGGCTGCGGGACGCGAACTCGGCGACCAGGTCGGCGTAGGCGCGGTCGAGCAGCGCGAGCGGCTCCTCGTTCTCGAGGTCCTTGGGCGGCCACTCGTCCGGCTCGGCGCCCTGGCGCATGCCGATCGTCTTGTGGAGGAAGACCTGGCCGACGTGCCGGGTCAGGTCGGCGACGGTCCAGCCGGGACAGGTGGGGACGTCCGCGGCGAGGTCGGCCGGGGCCACGGCACGCAGACGAGCGACGTCGGTCGCCAGGCAGTCGAGGAATCGGGAGAACTCCATACGGACCATCCCACCACAGGGTTCGCCGGACCGGCCCCGCGACGTACCCTCCTGCGATGAGCCACCCCATCATGTTCGACGACGCGGATCCGCTGCTGCGCCGGGTGCGGACGCTGGCGCTGGCCCTGCCGGACGCCGCCGAGAAGGTCTCGCACGGCCGGCCGGCCTTCTTCACGACCAAGGTGTTCGCCTACTACGGCGGCTCGGTGAAGGTCGACGGCACCTACCGGCCGCACGACCACGCGATCCTCGTGCTCGTGGACCGGGAGGAGCGGGAGTCCCTGCTCGCCGACCCGCGCACGTTCGTGCCGGCCTACCTGGGTGCCTCTGGGTGGATCGGGCTCGACGTCGAGCCGGCGGCCGACTGGGACGAGGTGGCCGAGCTGATCGACGCCAGCTACCGCCGCACGGCAGGGCCGCGCCGGGTCGCGGCGCTCGACGCGCGGTCGTCGTCCGCCGGCTAGCGCACGGGTTCGGTGGGCATCGCCAGCTCGACGCGCAGGCCGAGCAGCCGGACCGGCCGGTCCGCGTCGCGCCGGGCGACCAGCGCGAGCGTCTCGGCGAGGACGGCGTCCGGATCGGTGGTCGGGCCGGGCAGGGTGCGGCTGAACGTCCTGGTGAGGAACGGCTTGTAGCGGATCTTGAGCGTGAGCCGGACGGCGGGCCGCCCCTCGCGCGCGACGTCCGCCAGGACCTCGCCGACCAGCTGCCGGATCGCGGCGTCCACCTGGTCAGGTTCGGTGAGGTCCTGCTGGAAGGTGCGCTCCCGGCTGTGACCGCGCGCCACCCACGGGCTGTCGTCGACGACGGTCGCGCCGCGACCCCGCCCGAGGTCGCCGTACCAGGCGCCCATCCGCGGCCCGAACTCGGTGGCGAGGACGTCGGGACCGGCGGCGGCCAGCTCCCGCACGGTGCGGATCCCGTGCGCCGCCAGCCGCGCCGACACCCGAGACCCGACGCCCCACAGCTCGACCGTCGGGCGGTCACCCATGACGTCGAACCACTCGGCCGCCGTCAGCCGGAACACCCCGCGCGGCTTGGCGAACCCGGTCGCGATCTTCGCCCGGACGGTCGTGTCCCCGATCCCGATCGAGCAGTGCAGCCGGGTCGCCGCGAGCACCTGCGCCTGCGCGTCCCGGGCGAAGGCCTCCGGGTCGCCCGTCCGGACGCCGACGAACGCCTCGTCCCAGCCGAGGACCTGGACCGCGACGCCGTCCAGCCCGCGCAGCACCGCCATGACCTGCTCGGACGCCGCCTCGTACACCGGCGCGTCGACCGGCAGCAGGATCGCGTCCGGCGCCTTGCGGACGGCGATCCGCAGCGGCATCCCCGACCCGACCCCGAATGCGCGGGCCTCGTACGAGGCCGTCGAGACGACCGCGCGTTCGGTCGGGTCGCCGCGGCCGCCGACGATCAGTGGCAGCCCTGCCAGCTCCGGGTGCCGCAGCACCTCGACGGCCGCGATGAACTGGTCGAGGTCGACGTGCAGCACCCACGGGCGGGTCACGGCGTCCACCCGCCCAGTCTGAACCCTCCGTGCAGGCGGGAGCGCGTCCGCGGCCGAAGGGTCAGCCGGCCTCGTGCAGGATGTCCGCCAGGTCGGCGGGCCGGCTGACCATCGGCCAGTGCCAGGTGGGTAGGTCCCGGTAGGTCCAGCCGTCGCCGTCCATGTGCCGGAACGCGGGCACGGTGCCGGCCAGCGCACGTGCCTGCGCCCCGGCGAAGCTGGACATCACGCCCAGCCGGGGGATCTTCTCCCACGCCCCGGTCAGCCGCACCGGATCGAGCGCCGGTGCCCACGGCTGCGGTACCGAGCGGTCGGTCAGCCTGGCCAGGGCGGCGGGCGTGACGTCGGTGGCCCCGGCCGCCCGGTCGGACCAGACCGGCGGCGGCAGCAGCCAGCCGTCGCCCTCGGCCTCCACCAGCGCCCTGGTGCGGGCCTGCTCGTCGGGCGGGGCGAACTCCGCGTGGGACATCCCGTCGGGCAGCGGGCCGCTGTCGACGAACGCGAGCCGGGCGATCCGGTCCGGCACGCGGTCGGCGACCGAGGGGATCACGACCGCGCCGCCGTAGCTGTGCCCCACGAGGACGACGTCGTGCAGGTCCTCGTAGCGCAGCAGGTGGAGCACGTCCGTGACGTGGGTCTCCAGGTCGACGTCGGGCCGCGCCAGGTGCACGCGTTCGGCCAGGCCGGTGAGCGTGACCGGGTGGACGTCGTGGCCCCGGGCGCGCAGGGCGCGGGTCACCGGTTCCCAGATCCAGGCGCCGGCCCAGAAGCCGGGAACGAGTACGTAGGTCGTCATACCGGCGACGCTAGGACGGGCAGCGGTCAGCTTCTGTCCGCGAGTCCTGGCAGCCGAGGGACAGGGCCGCCGCTGGTGATCCGGCCCCGGCGGGGCGGTTCACGACGTGTTTACACGGCGACGAACAGCGGTTACACGCGCGATATCCGGCGTGCTGATGCGGTTCCTAGTCTTCTCTGTCAATCGGCAGGTATTTGCCCGGGACAGCGGCGTGCGGGCGGCCGGTTCTCAGGACCCGCTCGGAGAAGAGGTCTGCATGGCCATCCCGGCACCAGTGGGCGCCGTGACGGCGCCCGGCGCCGGCGCGGACGTCGCTGCGGTCAGTGCGCTGAGCGTGACGTTCCGTCGTGACGGAAGGTCCGTGCAGGCCGTCCGTGGCGTCGACCTGACGATCCGCCGCGGCGAGATCCTGGGCCTCGTCGGCGAGTCCGGCTCCGGCAAGAGCGTCCTGGGCCTGTCGCTGCTCGGGCTGCTCGCGGCTGGCGCCGTCACGAGCGGCAGCGCGACCGTCCTGGGCACGAACATGCTCTCCGCCCCGACGGCGCAGCGCCGCCGGGTGCGGCGCACCCAGCTCGGCGCGGTCTTCCAGGACCCGATGACGTCGCTCAACCCCACCATGCGGGTGGGCCGGCAGGTGGCCGAGGCCGCCGGGTCCGGCAAGGAGGCGGCCCGGCTGCTCTCGCTGGTGGGCGTGCCGGACGCCGAGCGGCGCCTCAGCAGCTTCCCGCACGAGCTGTCCGGCGGGCTGCGGCAGCGCGTGATGATCGCGATGGCGGTCGCCGGCGACCCGGCCCTCGTCGTCGCCGACGAACCGACCACCGCGCTCGACGTCACTGTGCAGGCACAGGTGCTCGGCCTGATCCAGCGCCTGCGGGACGAGGTCGGCTGCGCCTTCCTCCTCATCACCCACGACCTGGGAGTCGCGGCGCAGGTCGCCGACCGGGTCGCGGTCATGTACGCGGGCCGCCTCGCCGAGGTGGGCGAGACCGCGACCGTGCTGCACCGCGCCGCCCACCCCTACAGCGCCGCGCTCACCCGCTCCCGCCTCTCGCTCGCCACCGATGCGACCCGCCCGCTCGTCGCGCTGCCCGGCGAGGTGCCGAGCCCGGTGCGCCCCGAGCCGGGCTGCGCGTTCGCCCCACGCTGCCCGCTCGCCCACGACGCCTGCCTGGTGACCCCGCCCGACTGCGTCGACCTCACCCCCGACGCCGACCTCGACGCCGGGGCGGACGCCGACGGGCTCGTCGAGGGGGGCCACCGCAGCGCGTGCCTGCTGCCTCCCGCGACTGTGCGCGCCGGCCTGTCCTTCCCGCGGGCCGGCGCGGACGACGTCGCGGTCACCACCACCACGACGGAGCCGGGCGCGGAGCCCACCGGCGACCCGGTCGCCGTCGACGACGACGCGGCTGACGACGGCGGCCACGTCGCAGTGGACGACGACACCGCCGACACCTTCGCGATCGCCGCCCGCGACGTGGCCCGCACCTTCGTGACCCGGCAGGGGCTGGGCGCCGTCCGGCGGCTCCAGGCGCTGCGGGGCGCCTCGCTGACCGTGGCGCGCGGCGAGGCGGTCGCGGTCGTGGGGGAGAGCGGCTCGGGCAAGTCCACCCTGCTGCGGATCATCGCCGGGCTGGAGACGAGCAACGGCGGCGAGGTCCGGCTCGGGTCGACGGCCGGGGCGCAGATGGTCTTCCAGGACGCCGGTGCCTCGCTCACTCCCTGGCTCACCGTCGGCGAGCTCATCGAGGAACGGCTGCGCGCCGTCCGCGTCGAGGGTGCCCGGCTGGACCGCGAGCAGCGCCGCGCGAAGGTCCACGCGGCGCTGGCCGCGGTCGGGCTCCCCGCCGAGGTCGCCGGGGCGCGTGCCGGCCAGCTCTCGGGCGGCCAGCGGCAGCGGGTCGCGCTCGCCCGGGCGACCGTCGTCCCGCCCGAGGTCCTCCTGTGCGACGAGCCGACGAGCGCGCTCGACGTCTCGCTGGCGGCGTCCGTGCTCAACCTGGTCTCCCGGCTGCGCCGCGAACTGGGCATGGCCGTCGTCTTCGTCACCCACGACCTGGCCGTCGCGCGGATCGTCGCGGACCGGATCGCCGTCATGTACCTCGGCCGGATCGTGGAGATCGGCTCGGCGGACGACGTCACCCACCGGCCGCGCCATCCGTACACCAAGGCGCTGGTCGCCGCGGTGCCGGACGTCGGCGTCCGGCTGGGGGGCTCGACCGGGGAGCCGGCGAGCGCGCTGGCCCCGCCGCCGGGCTGTTCCTTCAACCCGCGCTGCCCGCTGGCGGACGACGCCTGCCGCGACCCCGAGCTCGAGCCGCGGCTGGCCCGCGCCCCCGGCGACAGCACCCGGCTGGTCGCGTGCATCCACCCCGACATCCATCCCGAGGCCCATTCCGACCTCCAGCCGGATGCGCCTCCGGACCGGGGCCCCGCCGTGATCCCGTTCGGCCGGCGGGCACCGCTGGACGATCAGCCGGCGGAGGTGGAGTGATGGCGGTCGCCGAACCCGTCGTGCCCGGCCCGGCACCGCGCCAGGGGCGCTTCGCCGCCACCCTGCGCACCCCCGTCCTGCCGACGCGCGCGCTGGCCTGGGCGGGCGCCGGGCTGCTCGGCGTCGTCACGCTGCTGGCGCTGCTCGCGCCGGTGATCTCCCCGCACGACCCGATGATGCCGGCGGGCATCCCGCTGCAGCCGCCGGGCACCGGCGGGTTCCCCCTCGGCACGGACAGCATCGGGCGCGACGTGCTGTCCCGGGTGCTGTCGGGGCTGCGCCTGTCCTGGTTCGCCGCGCTGGTCGTCATCGCCTCCGGGCTGCTCGTGGGCGGCACGATCGGCGTCGTCGCGGGGGCGGCCGGCGGCTGGGTGGACAACGTGCTGATGCGCGTCACCGACGTCTTCCTCGCGCTGCCCGCCCCGCTGCTCGCCATCGCCGTCGTCGCGGCGCTCGGTCCGGGGCTGGAGAACACGCTGCTGGCCGTGGCGGTGGTGTGGTGGCCGTTCTACGCGCGGATCGTGCGCGGCGAGATCCGCACGCTGGCCGCGCGCCCGCACGTCGAGGCGGCCCGGCTCGCCGGCGTCGGGCGGGTGCGGCTGGCCGTGCGGCACCTGGTGCCGGGCGCGATCCCGGCCGCGGTGATCACGGCCAGCCTGGACGTCGGCAACCTCGTCCTGACCCTGGCCGGCCTGTCGTTCCTCGGCCTCGGCCAGCCCGCTCCGGCGGCCGAGCTCGGCGCCGACACCGCCCGCAACCTGTCGTTCCTGCTCCAGCAGTGGTGGATCCCGGTGATGCCGGGCCTCGCCGTCATGCTCCTCTCGCTGGCCGGCAACCTCGCCGGGGACGGCGTGCGGACCCTCCTCGGCGACAAGTAGGAGCCCGCCATGATCCAGCTCATCGCCAAGCGCGTCGGCTCGGCCGCCGTCATCGTGCTCGTGCTCGCGGCCGTCGTCTTCGGGCTGCAGCAGCTCAGCCCGCTCGACCCGGTGCACGCCATGCTCGGGCCCGGCGCCTCGCAGGCGGCCGTCGCCCAGCAGCGGCACAAGCTCGGCCTCGACCAGCCGTTCACCACGCAGTTCCTGCACTACCTGGGCGGCCTCGCCCACGGCGACCTGGGCATGTCGTACCGCACCCGGCGCCCGATCTCCGAGGACCTGGCCACCTTCGTGCCGGCCACCGCCGAGCTGGCGCTGTTCGCGATCGGGCTGGCGCTGCTGCTCGCGGTCGTCCTGGCCGTCAGCTCCAGCCTGCGCTGGCCGGGGGCCTGGCTGATCCGGCTGTTCCTCATGGCGGGAGCGTCCGCGCCGGCGTTCCTGCTGGCCATCGCCATGATCCTGCTCTTCTACCAGCGCCTGGGCTGGTTGCCGGCGAGCGGCCGGGCCGACGTCGCCGGCGGGCCTGACGGTCCGACCGGCCTGCTCGTCCTGGACAGCCTGTTCGCCGGCCGCCTCGACCTGGCCTGGGACGCCGTCCTGCACCTGCTGCTGCCCGCCCTCGCGATCGCCGTCGGCCCGGCCGTGTCGATCGGGCGGGTGCTGCGCTCGAGCCTGCTCGGCGAGGAGGCCAGCGACTACGCCCGGACGGCGCGGGCCAAGGGACTCACCGAGCCGGCCGTGCTGGGCCGGCACGTGCTGCGCAACGCGATCGGGCCGGCCCTGTCGATGACCGGCCTGCAGATCGGCCTGATGTTCAGCGGGGTGCTCGTCGTCGAGCAGATCTTCGGCTGGCCCGGCGTCGGCCAGTACACGGCCCAGAGCATCCCGGTCGCGGACTTCCCGGCGATCGCCGGGGTGACCCTCCTGCTCGGCGTCGGCTACGTGGCCCTCAACACGCTCGTCGACATCCTGCAGGCGGTCGCCGACCCGCGGATCAACGTCTGACCCCGAGCCACCCCGAGCCACCCGAACCCGCCACCACCACCCTTACCCGCGCCCCCCACCCGCGAAGGACGTCGATGCCCGAGCCCCTCTTCCCGAACGGCCCGTCGGCCCCGGCCACCGAGGCCGAGGCGGCGACCCCCCCGCCGGCGGCGACCCGGCCCCCCGGACCGCTGGTCGTCAACCGCTCCACGGAGATGGGGTGGAGCGGCATCAGCACCTTCTGCAAGCTGCCGGTCTGCCTGACCCCCGAGGACCTGCGCGCCGGGGAGATCGACGTCGCCGTGGGCGGCGCGCCGTGGGAGGGGACGGCGACGGGCTGGACGGGCACCCACCTCGGCCCGAGGGCCATCCGCGAGGCCGACCCCATCGGCGGGCACGTGAACCGCCACCACCTCGACGTCCGGGTCAGCCCCTTCGACGTGCTCAAGGTCGCCGACTACGGCGACGCCGACGTCCTCATCGGCAACACCGAGCAGACCTACGAGAACATCCGCTCGTTCACCTCGGAGATCCTGGCCGGCGGCGCCATCCCGATCATCCTCGGCGGCGACCACGGCATCACCTGGCCGGTCGCGACGGCCGTGGCGGAGGTCTACGGGTACGGCAAGGTCGGCATCGTCCACTTCGACGCGCACGCCGACACCGCCCCCGATATGCGCGGCGCGCTCGCCGGCCACGGGACACCGATGCGCCGGCTCATCGAGTCCGGGGCCGTGCCGGGCCGCAACTTCGTCCAGGTCGGCCTGCGCGGCTACTGGCCGGAGCCTCCGATCCTCGACTGGATGGAGGAGAACCAGATGCGGACCCACTTCATGGCGGAGATCCGCAAGGACGGTTTCGACGTCGTCCTCGAGCGCGCGCTCGACGAGGCCCTGGACCAGGCCGACCACCTCTACATCTCCCTCGACGTCGACGTCTGCGACCCGGCGCACGCCCCCGGGACCGGCACCCCCGAGCCCGGCGGACTCACCAGCCTGGAGATGCTGCGCACCGTGCGGCGGCTGGCGGCCGAGGTCGGCATGGTCGGCATGGACGTCGTCGAGGTGAGCCCGCCGAACGACTCGGGCCCCAACATCACCGCGCTGTTCGCCCATCGCGCCGTGATGGAGGCGCTGACCTGGACGGCGATGCGCCGCCTCGGCCTCACCGAGCCGGACTACATCGACCCGCGGTCCGCCGGGACCGGCTCCTCCCGCGCGTTCCGCGAGAAGGGCTGAGCCCGGTGGCGCGGCAGGACCTGTTCGTCGGGAACGTCGTCCTGGTGTCGGTGGACATCCAGGGGCACCCGGACGCGATGCCCGGCACCGCCGGGATCCCGCACATGGGCGGCTACCACGACCTCGTCGCGAACGCCGAGCAGCTGGTGGCGGCGGCGCGGGAGGCCGGCGTCCCGGTCGTGTTCTTCCAGGAGGTGCACCGCGCCAGCGGCCTGGACATCGGCCGGGAGACCGACGGCGCCGAGAGCATGCACTGCGTCGAGGGCGACCTGGCCACCGGCCTGTGGCCGACCCTGACCCCACGCGACGGCGAGCCGCACATCGTCAAGCGGCGCTACTCCTGCTTCATCGGCACCGAACTGGACATCGTCCTGCGCGGGTACCGCGCGCAGACGCTCGTCCTCATGGGCGGGCTCACCGACGTCTGCGTCCACTACACGTTCGCGGACGCCCACCAACGCGACTACCACGTCCGGGTCGCCGAGGACGCCGTCGCCGGCTCGTCGCTCCCGGCCCACGACGCCGCCCTGGCGGCCATGGAATACCTGCAGTCCGGGGCCCGCCGGACCACCCAGGAGCTCGTCGACGCACTGCGCGGGCTGTCCACGTCCTCCGTCCCCCAAGGAGCTCTCGCATGATCAGGCCCACCCGTGCCCGCCTCGCCGTCGCCGCGGCGGCGGTCGCCGTCGCCGTCGGGCTGACGGCCTGCGGCGGTTCCGGCTCGTCGTCGACGCCCGCCGGCCCGTCGTCCGCGGTCGCCGCGCCGAAGGACAAGACCCTGCACCTGAGCTTCCTGCAGGACCCGGGCCAGCCGCCGGACCCCGACGTCTTCTACGCCGGCCAGGGCCTGCTCCTGACGACGAACCTCTACGAGGGCCTGCTCGCCTACAAGCCCGGCACGGCCAAGCCGGAGATCGCGCCGGCGCTGGCCACCAAGTGGACCGTCTCGCCGGACAAGAAGACGTACACCTTCACCCTGCGCGAGGGCGTGACCTTCCACGACGGGACGCCGTTCACCGCGGCGGCCGTCAAGGTGTCCTTCGACCGGCGCACGGCCGTCAACCAGGGCCCGGCGTACATGGTGACGGACGTCGCCTCGGTGACCGCCAAGGGTGACTACGAGGTGACCGTCACGCTGAAGAACCCCACGACGATCTTCCTCGACTACATGGCCTCGGCCTACGGCCCGAAGATGATGAGCCCGACCGCCCTCACCGCCAACGCCGGGTCGGACCACGCCCAGACCTACCTGCAGACCCACGACCTGGGTACCGGCCCGTACACCCTGACGGACGCCAAGATCGGGTCGCACTACGCGCTCAAGGCGTACGACAAGTACTGGGGCACCAAGCCGTACTTCACGGACGTCGACCTGCCCGTGATCACGGACTCGTCGTCCCAGCAGCTGCAGTTCGGCAAGGGGCAGCTCGCCGCGATCCTGCACGACCTGCCGGCGTCCGCCGTCGCGTCGTACCTGAAGAACCCGGCGATCAAGAGCTACGCCCTGCCGACGCTCATGTCGGACTACCTGTACGTGAACCCGAACACCCCGTTCGGCAAGGACAAGGCCGTGCGGCAGGCCCTGCTCAAGGCGATCGACACCCAGTCGATCTTCAAGCAGGCGTACGCCGGTCGTGGCAAGGTCGCGACGGCGATCTACCCCGCGAACCAGGTGGCGCCGGGCGAGGCGGCCCAGAACGTCACGTTCGACCCGGCCGCGCTCAAGGCCGCGGTGGCGACCCTGCCGGCCGAGGCCAAGACGATCACCATCGGCTACGACTCGGTGTCGCCGGACAACCAGATCGTCACGAACCTGATGTCCGCGCAGCTGTCGGCGGCGGGCCTGACGGCGAAGGTGCAGAGCTACACCACATCGCAGATCTTCGGCTGGATCGGCGACCCGAAGGGCGCGCCCGACATGCTGGCGACGCTGGCCTGGCCGGACGCCGCCCCCACCTACACCTGGGGACACATCAGCTGGGACCCGGAGGCCGGCCTGAACTACCTGCACTGCTCCGACCCCGGGGTCACCAAGCTGCTGGCCGACGGCCTGGTCACCGGTGACGCCAAGACCATGTCGGACGCCGGCACGGCCGCCGTCGCCACCGGCTGCTGGCTCAACCTGGTCGACCAGGACGACTTCGTCGTCGCCCAGCCGTGGCTGAAGGGCGTGGAGCAGGCGCACGTCGTCACCCAGCCGAACAGCCTCAGCCTCGCCGCCCTGTCGGCCGGCTGATGGGGCCCGGGGTCCGGCGGATCGTCCCGCTGACGCTCGGCTGGGAGCAGCTGCCCAAGTCGATCTCGGTGTACGGGGCGCCGGAGGACGAGATCCTGCGCGAGCCGGTGCCCGGGCTGATGCTCCAGGTGGACGGCGGCTGGCTGCTGCTGGACACCGGGTTCAACACCGCGCTCATCCGCGACCCGTGGCTCGCGAGGCGGTACTACTCCCGGCCCGGGTACGCCCCGGTGCTGCCCGGGCCGGGGGAGCCGATCGAGGAGGCGCTGGAGGCCGTCGGGATCCCGTTCGACGGCATCACCGCGGTCGGGGTCAGCCACCTGCACCTCGACCACGCGGGCGGCCTCAAGCTGTTCGCGGGCCGGGTGCCGGTGCACGCCCAGCGCCGGGAGGTGGAGTACGGGCTGTCGAACCACCCGGAGCCGGAGCGGCACGCGATGTACCGGGTGGACTACGACGACCCGCGCATCGACTGGCAGCTCGCGGACGGCGACACCGAGATCGCGCCGGGCGTGACGGCCGTCTCGACACCGGGCCACACCCCCGGGCACCAGAGCTTCGTCGTCCGGCTCGACGAGTCGGTGGGCGGGGGCGGCTTCGTCTTCGCCTTCGACGCCGCCGACCTCACCGAGAACATCGAGCAGGAACTGGCCATCGGCGGCTTCGTCGACGTCACGCCGGAGGAGACCGTCGAGCCGATCCGGCGGCTGAAGGCCATCGCGGCGGAGAAGGGGTACCGGGTGGTCCCGGGCCACGACCCGCAGGCGTGGCCGGCCCTGACGGCCGAGCTGGCGGCGCGCTTCGGTGCCTGACCGGCTGGACGTCGTCCTGCGGGCCGCCCGCGCCGTCGTCGGCGACGTGGAGCGGCCCGCGGCGGTCGGCGTCCGGGCCGGGCGGGTGCAGGTGGTCGCCGGCGTCGGGGCGGCGCTGACGGCCGACGAGGAGATCGTGCTCGGGGACGACGTCGTCCTGCTGCCGGGCCTGGTCGACACGCACGTGCACCTGCAGGACCCGGGCCACCCGGACTGGGAGGACTTCGGGTCCGGCACCCGGGCGGCCGCGCTCGGCGGTGTGACGACGCTCGTCGACATGCCGCTGGACAGCGTCCCGGTCACCGTGGACGTCTCCGCGCTCGCCGCCAAGCGGGCGGCGGCCCAGGGCCGGGTGCACGTGGACGTCGGGTTCTGGGGCGGGCTGGTCCCGGCGAACCTGGCGCGGCCCGACGAGCTGGCCGCGCTGGTGGCGGCGGGGGTGGCGGGGTTCAAGTGCTTCCTGGCGGACACCGGCTCGGCGGACTTCCCGCCGGTCTCGCCGGCGCAGCTGCGGGCCGGGCTGCGCGCCGTCCGGGAGCTCGACAGCGTGCTGCTCGTGCACGCCGAGGACGACGCGGAGCGGCTCGACGCCCCGCCGGCCGGGGCGTCGTACCGGGCCTGGCTGGCGGCCCGGCCGGCGGCCGTGGAGGAGCGGGCGGTGGCCGAGGTGGTGGCCGCGGTCGCGGAGACCGGGGGGCGGGCGCACGTCGTCCACGTCTCGTCGGCGGGCGGTGCGGACCTGGTCGCGCGGGCGCGGCGGGCCGGGCTGCCGATCACCGCCGAGACGTGCCCGCACTACCTGACGCTGGCCGCGGCGGACGTCCCGGACGGCGCCACGGCGTACGCGGTCGCGCCGCCGGTGCGCGAGCGTTCCGACGCCGAGGCGCTGTGGCGCCGGCTGCGCGACGGCGGGCTCGACCTGGTGGTGTCCGACCACTCGCCCGCCGCCGCCGCTCCGGGGGAACCCGGCGCTGACAGCAGCGACTTCGACGCCGTCCCGCCCGGCATCGCGTCGCTGCAGCTCGCCCTGCCGGTGGTCTGGACGGCGGCCCGCGCGCGCGGCGCGACCCTGGTCGACGTCGCGCGCTGGATGTCGTCGGGCCCGGCCCGGCTCGCGCGGCTGGCGGGCAAGGGCGGGATCGCGCCCGGCCGGGACGCGGACTTCGTCGTCCTCGCGCCCGACGCGACCTTCACCGTCGACCCGCGGGACCTGGCGCAGCGCCGGCAGGTGACCCCGTACGCGGGCCGGGTGCTGCGCGGGGTCGTCACCCAGACCTGGCTCGCGGGGCGGCCCCTCGACCTGCGCGCCGGCGAGCCGCAGGGGCGGCTGCTGACGCCGTCCCTCCCGTCGCGCGCGTCGCGCCCCGGGGGCCCCCCCCCCCCCCCCCCCCGCGGGGGGGGGGGGGGCCCCCCCCCCCCCCGCCACCCCCCCCCCCCCCCCCCCCCGACCCCGAGCAGGAGTGTGAGCGTGCCGCGCGTCCTCGTCGTCAACCCCAACACCACCGTCGCGATGACCGACGCCATCGCGGCCACCGCCCGTCGCTACGCGTCGCCGGGCACCCTGATCGTGCCGCTGACGGCGCCGTACGGCGTGGCGGGGGTCGACTCCGCGTTCGAGAGCTACCTGTCCGCGGTCGCGGTGATGGAGGCCGTCGCGACGTACGCGGCCAGTGGCGCGCCACCGTTCGACGCCGTCGTCATGGCCGGGTTCGGCGAGCACGGGCGCGAGGGTGTGCAGGAGCTGGTGCGGGTCCCGGTGATCGACATCTGTGAGGCGTCGGCGCAGGTGGCGATGCTGCTGGGCCGCTCGTACGCGGTCGTCACCACCCTGGCCCGCTCGATCGGCGCCATCGAGGACCGGCTGCTGCTGGCGGGGCTGTCCGCGCGGTGCGCGTCGGTCCGCGCGACGGGTCTGGCGACCCTGGACATCGAGCGCGACCCCGCCGCCGCGGTCGCCACCGTCGTCGCGCAGGCGCGGCTGGCCGTGGAGCAGGACCGCGCCGAGGTGATCTGCCTGGGCTGCGGCGGGATGGCCGGCCTGGAGGATGCGGTGACCGCGGCGCTCGGCGTGCCCGTGGTGGACGGCGTGGGTGCCGGGGTGCGGCTCGCGGAGGCCGTCGTCGGGCTCGGCCTGAAGACGAGCACCGTCTGCTCGTACGCGCCGCCGGACGCGAAACCGGTGACCGGCTGGCCGTTCACCGGGGCCGCGGTCGGTGGTGCCCGGTGACCGGCCCCTGGATCAACCTGGCGTCCCGCGTGCTGGGCGCCACCGTGGTCGCGGCGAACGACGAGTCGTTCGGCGCCAAGGAGAGCCTCGTCGTCGACACCCCGGCCGTGCTCGACCCGGGCCGCTACCACCACGCCGGCGAGATCGTCGACGGCTGGGAGACCCGCCGCCGCCGGTTCGACCCCGGCGCCGACTGGGTGCTGGTGCGGCTCGGCGCGCCGGGGGTGATCCGATCGGTGGACGTCGACACCAGCCACTTCACCGGCAACTACCCGACGCACGCCGTCGTCGAGGCGTGCGCCGTGCCGGGCTACCCCGACCCGGCCCACGTCCTCGCGCACGGCGCCTGGCGCACCGTCGTGCCCCGGTCACCGCTGGCGGGGGACGCCTCGAACGTCTTCGCCGTGGACGATCCGGCGCTCGCCACGCACGTCCGGCTGAGCGTCGAGCCGGACGGCGGCGTGGCCCGGCTGCGCGTCCTGGGTGACGCCGTCCCGGACCCCGCCCTGCTCGACGGGCTCACCGTCGACCTGCTGGCCCGCGCTCTGGGCGGCGTCGCGCTGGCCAGCAGCGACGACTTCTACACCCGCGCCGAGGTGCTCAACGCGCCCGACACGCCCCGCACCATGGGCGAGGGCTGGGAGACCCGGCGACGGCGGGACGGCGGCCACGACTGGGTGGTGTTCCGGCTCGCGGCGCCGGGGCGCCCGCTCGCCGCCGAGGTCGACACCCGGTACTTCGTGCACAACGCCTCCCGCGAGGTGGCGCTGTGGGGCAAGAGTGTCGTCGGCGACGACCCGCACGACGACCCGCACGACGACCCGCACGAGGGCGGCTGGGAGCCGCTGCTGCCCCGGACCAGCCTGCAACCCGACACCCGGCACGTCTTCCGGTTGCTCGACGCACCCGAGGTCGTGGCCGTCCGGCTGGATGCCCATCCGGACGGCGGCCTGGCCCGGCTGCGCCTTCCCGGCGTGATCACGCCGACCGGCCGCCGGTTCCTGCAGGCCCGTCGGATCGCCACGGGCGGCTGAACATGGCGCCCCGAGGGGCTGAGGAGGGCGGACCCTTGTTCTGGTTCTCACACCGGCGACCGCCGGACACCGGTGTGAAAACTCTGCGGAGGGTACGGCCCCCCGGCTGTCGGGCGCCGGTCTCGTAGGGTCGTGGGATGGCGCAGGGCGCGACGCTGATCCAGCAGTTCCTCAACACGCTCGACCGTCGTCTCGATCGTGATCTGTTCGACCGGCGCGACGACGCCGAGGCGTGGCTGCTCGAGCACGAGCTCGTCGAGCCGGGCACCGCGCTGTCCGGTGGTGACCACCGGCGGCTGCTCGTGGTGCGGGACGAGCTGCGCGAACTGCTGCGCGAGCGGGACGGCGGCCAGGTCCGTGGCGCCATGAGCCCGGGCGCCGTCCTGGACGACGCTCTCGCCCAGTGCGCCCTGACCGTCGCGTTCGGGTCGGGTGGCGTGCCCCGGATCGTGGGCGTCCCACGCGGCGGGACGGCGGACGCGGTCGCCCGCATCATGGAGGCGGTGCGCACGGCGACGGGCGACGGGACGTGGGAGCGGCTCAAGGTGTGCCGCCGCAACGGGTGCGACCGCGCCTTCCTGGACCGGTCGCGCAACCGGTCCGGTCGGTGGTGCTCCATGGCGCGCTGCGGCAACCAGCTCAAGACGCAGCGCGCGTACGCGGCCCGCGTCTGGCCGCAGCAGGCGGCCGACCTGGGCTGAGGTCGCAGCCGGCAGGTCAGGGCCGCGTCAGCACGCTCACGACGGCGTGCCCGGGCTGGGACCTGGGCCGGTCCTGGTCGGGCAGCGCGCGCAACGCGTCGATCGCGGGCTGCACGGTGGCCGCCCAGCGGTCGTCGTCCAGGTCCCACAACGACGACCAGGTGCGGCTCTCGAGCGACCCGGCGAACTCGGCGGGGGTGAGGCCGGCGCGCCAGGGGGTGGAGGGACGCTGCGCGGTGCACTCCAGGCCCGCGGCCCGCGCCGCATCGCGGACCGCGACGGCGGTGTCCGGGCGGCCGCTCCACAGCGGCGCGAGCGTGCGGGTGGCGATGGTGAGCTCGTCGTCGTCCTGGTGCTGGGGCGGGCCGTGCAGGGCGACCACCCGGCCACCCGGGCGCAGCACCCGCGCGGCCTCCCGCAGCGTCGCCCCCAGGTCGGCCACGAGGTGCAGGATGTGGACGCCGACCATCGCGTCGAACGTGCCGGCGGCGAACGGCAGCCGCTGCGCATCGGCCCGCACCAGCCGGCCGGGGAGGCGCTCCCGGGCACGCGCCAGCATCGCGGCGGAGAGGTCGACGCCGGCGAGGCCCTTCAACTGCGGCGCGTGCCGCAGGACGGCGGCGCCGACGATCCCCGTGCCGACCCCGATCTCCAGGGCCCGGCCGGGCGGCAGGTGCGGGGCGAGGTCGCGCGCCGCGAGGTCCGCCCGCTCGTCGCCGCCGCGGGTCACGTCGTAGTCGGCCGCGATCCGGTCGAAGCTGATCCCGCCTCGGTGCGTCATCCGGTCCCTCCCCGTCCCCCGGACGAACGTACCCGAGGTCACAGGTCGTGGCGGGGTCGTGGCGGGGTCGTGGCGGGTTCGTGTTGACGAGGGGCGGGGTGACGCACAGACTCGCGGCATGCCGAGCGACCTGAGCATGAAGGTCATGAACGTCGTGCACCGCGGGGTGATCCGGCTGTCGGGCGGGCGCCTGGGCTGGACGTTCGGCGGCGTCCGGGCGCTCTCCCTGACGACGACCGGCCGGACGTCGGGCAGGCCGCGGTCGGTGATGCTCACCGGTTTCGACGACGTCCCCGGGTCGATCGTGATCATCGCCTCGCGCGGCGGCGACGACCGGCAGCCGGACTGGTTCCTCAACCTCAGCCAGAACCCCGACGTCCTGGTGGCGGTCGAGGGCGGCGCGCCCGCGCCGATGCGGGCGCGCGTGGCGGCGGAGCCGGAACGGACCACGCTGTTCGACCGGATCGCCGCCCGGCACCAGAACTACGCCGGGTACCAGCGCCGCACCCAGCGGGTCATCCCCGTCGTGGTCCTGGAGCCGGCTGCGTCCTGAGGGCGCCTCAGCCGGTGCGGGTGACCCGGCGCTGACACGGCATCGGCTACGGTCGCGGGGGTGGATCAGCGGACCGCCGGGTGGGGGCGCTGCGCGCCGTACGCCCGCCCGCGGGAGATCAGCCCGATGTCGGGAGATCGGTGACGGCCGACAGAGCGGCGGCGTAGGCGTCGACCTCTGCAGGGTCTTCGGCACGGTCGTCGGCAGGGTCGGACAGCAGCCGGAACGCGATCGCGCGCAGCATCGCGCCGCGCCCCGGCGGGTGCGCCCACGGCGCGAGTGCCGCTCGCGGGGCGCCGTACCGGACCACGAAGTCCAGCACGCACACCGCATCGGCCCACCGCGGCGGGCGCCAGGCGGGCGAGACGTCGATGACGACCGGCGCGCCCGCCGGGTCGAGCAGCACGTTGCCGGCTAGGTCGGCGTGCACGAGCTGGGCGGTCCCGCTCACCGGGTCGTCACCGGTCGCGGCGAGCGTCCGGGCCACGAGGGCGGCCGGCTCGCCGCCGAGCTCGGGCGCCGGCGCCTCGCCGAAGGCGACCCGCTCGGCCAGCGCCCAGCGGTCGGTGCGCGTCCTGAGCTGTGCGGGCCGCTCGGTGACGAGCGAGGCGAGCCGCGCGTGCAGCAGGTGCCCGGCGGCCCGGGTCACCTCCAGGTCGCGGCAGGCGACCGTACCGGGTTCGTAGCGGCTGGCCGCCCACCCCTCGACGACCCACGAGCCGTCGCGGGCCGGCACCGGCACGGCGACCCGCAGGTCCTGACGCCGGCGCGTCGGGTCGTGGTCGAGGTCGACGGCGAGGCGCGCGACGAGCGGGCTGACCCACTCCTGCGTGGCGGCGTCCCGGCCCGGGCTGAGCACCAGGTCACCGGCGCGGACGCTGCGGCCCCGCCTGCCGGGCAGCGGCTGCACGGCGTCCGGGACGGCGAACAGGTCCAGCACGCGGGCGGAGGGACGCACGGGTGGAGCCTAACCGCGACGCCGTCGGGGCCGCCGTCGAGGCCGCCGCCGGGGCGGGGCCCTCATCGCTCCAGCTCGCGCAACCGGTCCACGGCCCGCTGCAGGAAGGCGTCGACGTCGGCCCGGTCGTAGCCCTCCCGCCACCGGGTGATCTCCAGGCGGACGTCGGCCAGCTGGCGCGCCGTGATCCGCTCCCGGGAGGACAGGCGGCCGTGGACGTCGGCCAGGGTCCGCTCGACGCGGTCGAGGAGCGCGTCGACCTCGTCCTGGTCGTAGCCGGAGCGGAACTTGGTCGCGCGGAACCTGACCAGGCGGACCTGCTCGACGTCCAGCGGTCGGCCCGAGGACGGATCGTCGGCCACTGCCCACCCCAGGCTCGGCGGCTCCTGCGATGTGATCACGGTAGCCCGCACCGGGGAGTCCGGCCAGCGGCCGCGTCAGACGAGCTGCTGGCCGCCGTCGATGTCGAACGTCGCGCCGGTCAGCGCCGGGTTCGTCATCAGGTGCAGGGCCAGGGCGGCGACGTCGTCCGGGCCGACGACGCGACCGATCGGCAGCGTGGTCCGCAGCTGCTCGCGCCGCCGGTCGAGGGCGTCGCCGAGGATGGTGGCCGACAGCGGCGTGTCGACGAACCCGGCGGCGATCAGGTTGACCCGCACCGGAGCGATCTCCAGGGCGAGGTTGGCCACCAGCGCGGGCAGGGCAGCGGTCAGTGCCGCCGCGATGCTGATCCCGTGCCCGGGCCGGCGGGCGCCGGTGCCCCCCATGAACAGCAGCGCGCCGCCCGGGCGGACGGTCGCGGCCGCGTGCCGGGCCACGGCCAGCACGAGCCCGATCCCGTCGGCGACGTGCCGCCGCGCGTCGTCCAGGTCCATCGTGTCGAACGGCGCGTAGTAGGGACCGCCCGCGGTGACCAGCACGTGGTCCACGGGCGACGGCAGCGCGCCGAAGAAGGCGCCGAGGCTCGCGGCCTCCGTGGCGTCGAACGCGGCGGAGCTGCGCGCCCCGACCTCGGCCGCGGCCTGCCGCAGGCGGTCGGGGTCCCGGCCGGCGAGGACGACGTCGGCGCCCTCGGCGCGGGCGCGCCGGGCCGTCTGCAGCCCGATGCCGGAACTGCCGCCGATCAGGACGACGGTTCGGCCGCGCAGGGACTGCTGCCCGGCGCCGGCCGTGTCGCCGGCCGTGCCGGTCGTTGTGCTCGCGGTGGTCATGCGGTCTCCCCGGTGCGGGCGGTGGTCAGGACGCGGGTGGTGGTCGCTGCGTGCGGCAGGGCGCAGCCGTGCGGTGCGGGCGGGGCGAAGCGTGGTCCGGCCTCGCGACCGGCCCGGACGAAGACCGCGGAGACGACCGCCGCGACCGCGCACAGGGCGGCCAGGACCGTCATCGCGGGCCGGTAGCCGGCGGTCAGCGCGTCGGCCAGACCGCGCCCCGACCGGACGCCGATCAGCACCGGTACGAACGCGACCAGCACGGCGGCGCCGACCCGGGCGGCGACGTCGCTGATCGCCGAGGCCTCGCCGAGGTCGCCGTCGTCCACGGCGGCCAGGACGGCGGCCGTCAGCGGGGTGACGGTCAGGCCGATCCCGAGCCCCCACAGCAGCACCCCCGGCAGGATGGTGGCGGCGTAGCTGCCCGACCCGGACACGGCGAGCCAGCCGAAGCCCAGCCCGATGCACACGATGCCCGCCGTCATGAGCACCCGCGGTCCGACCCGGGGCACCAGCGCGCCGCTGACCGGCGAGAGCGCCAGGAACAGCACGGACGACGGGATGAGGACGGCGCCGGCAGCCGTCGCCGAGTACCCGAGCGTGAGCTGGCACCGCAGGACGAGCAGGTAGCTCGCGGCCGCGAGGGCGCCGTAGAGCACGACCGTCGCGACGTTGATCGCACTGAACTGCCGCGACGTGAACAGCGACAGCTTCAGCATCGGGGCCGGCAGCCGTCGCTCCACCGGCACCAGCGCGATCAGGCACGCCACGCCGACGACGAGCCCGATCACCACCCGGGGGCTCGACCAGCCCGCGGTCGTGCCCGTGGTCAGGCCGTCGATGACGCCGGCCAGACCCAGGACGGCCAGCAGGGCGCCCGCGGTGTCCAGCGAGAACCGGCCGTGGCCGGCGACGCTCTCGGGCACCGGCAGCAGGGCCAGCAGGCCGGCGAGGAGCAGCGGCACGTTGAGCAGGAAGACGGCGCGCCACGACCAGTGGTCGATGAGCCAGCCCCCGACGAACGGGCCGACGAGGCCGCCCAGCGACGCCAGGCCGGCCCAGACCCCGATGCCCGCCGCCCGGTCGGCGACCCGCAGCGCGCCGTTGAGCAGGGCGAGGCTGCTGGGCACCACGAGCGCGGCGCCCACGCCCTGCACCACCCGCCCGGCGACGAGCAGGCCGGTCGTCGTCGCGACGGCGCACACCACCGACGCCACGAGCATGACGACCAGCCCGGTGGCGAGCACCCGGCGGCGCCCGTAGCGGTCGGCCAGCGAGCCGCCCACCAGCAGCAGGGCGGCCGCCGTCAGCAGGTAGCCGGTGAGCGTCCACTGCAGGGCGACGACGCCGGCGTGCAGGTCGCGGCCGATCGCCGGGACGGCCACGGTGACGACGTTCGCGTCCAGGAACCCGGCCATCGAGGCGAGGACCGTGGCGGTGATGAGGGCGGCCCCCGGCCCGCTCCGCAGGCGCGTCAGCGGCTCCGGACGACGACGGCTCGGCGTGGGGTCGGGCGTGGAGTCCACGACCATGACGGCTCCTCCTTCACCCGGCGGTCGCCGGGACCGAGTCGGCTACGGCTTCGGTCGTCGTCCGGGCGCTGACCTGCCGGTCCAGCTCGCGCAGAGCCTGGAACACGGCCTCGGAGAAGGTCGGAAACGGCTGCACGACGTCCAGCAGGACCGCGAGCGGCACCCGCGCCCGGATCGCCAGCGTCACCTGCTGGAGCCACTCGCCGGCCTCGGGTCCCAGGGCCTGGGCGCCGGTCAGGCGCTCGCCGTCCGACACCAGGGTGAGGAAGCCGGGCTGCGTGGCGTAGGCGCGGGTGTACGTCGACGTCCGCGGGATGCCGGCCAGCGCGACCGTGACGACGAAGCGTCCCTCGCCGTCCCCGACGGAGGCCGCCTGCGGATCGCAGAAGATCACCCGGGGGACCGCCTCGTAGTGCGCCTCGCGGGGCCGGCCCAGCACGTTGGACGCGACGACCCGGCCCTGGTACTCGCCCATGTGGGTGAGCTGCCACAGCCCGGTGACGTCGCCGATCGCCCACAGCCCCGGCCCGGCGGACAGCCGCGCATCGACGGCGACACCGCGGGGATCCGGCGTGATCCCGACCGTCTCCAGCCCGATGTCCGTCACCCGCGGACGCCGCCCGGTGGCGACGAGGAGCCGGTCCCCGCGGGCCGCCGGCCCGTCCTCGACGTCCAGGACGAAGGCGTCGCCGTCGCGGCGGGCGGCGGTGGTCACCGCCCCGAACCGCAGCTCGACGCCGTCCTCGCGCAGCGCCTGGGCGACGCCCTCGCCGAGCGCGCGCGGCTCGCGTGGCAGCAGGTGGTCGCCGCGTTCGACGACGGTCACGGTGGCCCCCAGCCGGGCGACGGCCTGCGCCATCTCGACGCCGATCGCGCCGCCGCCCAGCACGACCAGGTGCCGCGGCACCTCGGTGAGCCCGGTGACCTCGCGGTCGGTCCACAGGCCCGGCAGGTCGCGCAGGCCGGGGACCGGCGGGATCGCCGGGTCCGAGCCGGTGGCGACGACGACGTGGTCGGCCGTGTACCGGATGCCCGCGACCTCGACGGCGCCCGGTCCGGCGAGCCGGCCGTGCCCGCGCACGACCTCGATGCCGGCGCCGCGGGCCCACTCGACCTGCCCGGAGTCGTCGTAGCCGGAGACCTGGAAGTCGCGCCAGGCGAGCACCGCCCGGACGTCCACGGTGCCGGTGACCGCCTCCCGGGCGCCGGGCGCGCGGCGGGCCGCCGCCAGCGCGTCGCCCGGGCGCAGCAGGGTCTTGGAGGGAATGCACCCCCAGTACGAGCACTCGCCGCCGAGCAGTTCGCGCTCCACGACGGCGACGCGCAGCCCGCCCGCGGTCAGGGCGGCGGCGCAGTGCTCGCCGGGAGCCCCGCCCCCCAAGACGACGACGTCGAACCGGGTCTGGCGGGCCGACGTCATGAGCGGGCGGCTTCCAGGGCGCGTCCGGCGTCCGCCGCTGCCTCCTCGGAGGTGCGCCCCTCCTGCCGGGCGACGATGTAGGCGGCGTACCAGTCGGACCAGTGGTGCTTCGGGGCGGTGGCCTCGTAGGGGCCGTGGTGCTGCTCGGTCTCCCGCAGGAGCGCGGCGAGGGCGGCGACGTCCATGGTCGGACTCCTCGGTCGGGGGCGGTTCGCTCGGGGCGCCGGTTCGCTCGGGCGCCGGGGTCGCTCGATCGTGTCCCGACGGGGCCGCGGCACGCGCCAGGGAGAGTCCCTGGTCCGCACGTGCGGGGCGCACCAGGGACTCTCCCTGGCGCGAGCGCGCGCGTCCGGCGGCAGGGTCGGGGCACGCAGAACCCGAGGAGGTGGGAGCGTGCAGTACCTCGTCACCATGACCACCCACGTTCCCCGCGACGTGTCGGAGGCGACCGTGGACGTCGTCCGCGGCCGGGAGGCGGCCCGCGCGGCGGAGCTGGCCGCCGCAGGTCACCTGCTGCGGCTGTGGCGCCCGCCGCTGCAGCCGGGGGAGTGGCGCTCGCTCGGCCTGTTCGCCGCGGACGACGTCGACCGCCTCGAGGGGGTCCTGGTGTCGATGCCACTGCGCATCTGGCGCCGGGACGAGGTGACGCCGCTGGCGCCGCACCCGAACGACCCGCCGGCGCCGCCCCCGCACCGCCGGGGCGCCCGGGAGTTCCTCACCACCTTCACCCTCGTGGCCCGGCCGGACGACGCTCCCGGCGACGTCGACGGTGCGAGAGCGGCGGAGGCGGGCGCCGCCCGCGAGCTCGCCCGGCGGGGCAACCTCGTGCGGCTGTGGGCGTTGCCCGGTGCGGGCCGTGCGCTGGGGCTGTGGCAGACCGAGGACGGCGAGCGGCTGGAGGAGATCCTCGCCGCGCTGCCGCTGCGCCCGTGGCTCGAGATCGACACCGTCCCGCTGGCCGAGCACCCGAACGACCCGGCCCGCCGCCTGACGGCCGTGCCCGACCCGAAGCACTGACCCGACCCCGACCGATCCGACCCGACCCGACCCCGACCCGACCCCGACCCGACCCGACCCGACCCGACCCGACCCGACCCGACCCGACCCGACCCGACCCGAGGGAAGCGGTGACCCGTGCGTCCTGACATCGTCCCCGGCGGAGTCCTCCCGGACTACGCGCTGCCCGACCACACCGGCACGGTCCGCTCCCTGAGCGAGATCCAGGGCCGCGACCCGCTCGTGCTGACCCTGGCCCGCGGCCACTACTGCCCCAAGGAGCACCAGCAGCACCTCGAGCTCGCCGCGCTCCAGCCGAAGATCGCGGTGGCGTACACCCAGGTGGCCACGATCTCGACAGACGACCACCACACCTCCCAGGAGTTCCGGGCCTCGGTCGGGGCGACGTGGCCGTTCCTGTCGGACCCGGGGCGTACCGTCCAGCGGGACCTCGACATCCAGGAGTACACCGACCCCGAGCACGACCCGATGATCCCGCACACCCTGGTGCTCGCCCCGGGCCTGGTCGTCCACAGCGTCTACGACGGCTACTGGTTCTGGGGGCGGCCGTCGGTGCACGACCTGTGGCGCGACCTGCGCGAGGTCACCCGGCAGCTGCGCCCGGACTGGGACCTGGCCGCGCCGGGCCTGCGGCAGGCCTGGGACGCCGGCGACCGGTCGTCCTTCCACGGGTGGGACCGCCGCGCGGCCACCGCGGCCGCCGGCTGAGGCGCCCGGACGTCAGCGGCCAGTGGTCAGCGGCCGGTGGTCAGCGGGCGGTGCGCGGGCCGGGCACGAGGACGGTCACGTCCGTGCCGAACCGGGTGGCCAGCCGGGACGCCTCGACGTGGTCGCACGTCCGGAAGTCGATCCAGCCGCCGTCCCGGCGCGGGGCCCTGACCACGAAGACGATGCCGCGAGTTCCCATGTTCCTCACCCCTGGATCCGGAGCCGTTCGGGTGGACCCACAGTGCGGCCGCGGGGCGTCGCGGTGCGCGGGCCCTTTGTCCTCACCGCGGTAGTTTCTACGACGGGTCGCGTCGCCCGGCACCGGCTCGACGTCGCCCCGGGGAGAATCGGCCACGGCGGCTGCGTGGCAGGAGGTTCACCATGATCGATCCACCCGTCCGTCCCGAGGCTGTCGGCGGGCCGCCGGTGCCGCGGCTGGTGTCGGTCAACGTCGGACTGCCGCAGGTGGTCGCGTGGGGCGGGCGGCAGGTACGCACCGGGGTGTGGAAGGCCCCGGTCGACGGTCCGCGGCGGGTGAGCTCCCTCAACGTCGACGGCGACGGCCAGGGTGATCTGGCCGGGCACGGTGGGCCCCATCGCGCCGTCCTGGTGTACCAGCTGGGGTCGTACGACCACTGGCGGCGCGAGCTGCACCGGGACGATCTGGAGCCCGGCTGCTTCGGCGAGAACTTCACCGTGGAGGGCCTCGCGGACGACGAGGTGTACATCGGTGACCGCTACCGGATCGGGACGGCGCTGTTCGAGGTCAGCCAGCCCCGGGTGACGTGCTACCGCGTCGGGCTGCGCCTGGGCGAACCGCGGCTGCCGTCGTTGCTCGTCTCCGACCGCAGGCCCGGCTTCTACCTGCGGGTGCTGCGCGAGGGCGTCGTCCAGGCCGGTGACGCCGTCGAGACGGTCGGGCGCGGCCCGCAGGGGATGACCGTCGCCGCCGTCGACGCCCTGCTCTACCTGCCGGGGCACGACCGCCGGGAGGTCGCCCGGGCCCTGCAGTTGCCCGCGCTGAGCCCGGGGTGGCGGGCGTCCTTCGAGGCGCTGCTGGGGGCGGACGACGTCCCCGGCAGTGGCAACGTGGGCCTCAACGCGGCCTCGGCGGCGCCACCACCCGCCTAGCCGGGGTTCCGTCCGCTGCGCGTGGTGGAACGGGTCGCCGAGTCGGCCGGCGTGGTGTCGCTGCGGCTGGCCGCGGCGGACGGGACGCCGCTGCCGGCGGCCTCGCCCGGCCAGTTCCTGACCGT
>Ga0302322_100000448_pt1 | contig 31632 bp, 40 predicted proteins | sample Fen_T0_2_FD_203757 | JGI IMG/M metagenome (GOLD analysis project Ga0302322, IMG submission 203757) | Peat permafrost microbial communities from Stordalen Mire near Abisko, Sweden - Fen_T0_2 | ecosystem: Environmental > Terrestrial > Soil > Wetlands > Permafrost | place: Sweden: Abisko...
CAACCAGGTCCTTGGCTTCCTTGAGACCCAGACCAGCGACGATCTCGCGGACGGCCTTGATGACATTCAGCTTGTTGGCACCGGCCTCAAGCAGAATGACATTGAACTCGGTCTGCTCTTCGACGGCAGCGGCGGGAGCGGCGCCGCCAGCGGCGGGAGCGGCCATGGCAGCGGCGGAAACACCGAAGCGATCCTCGAGGGCCTTGACCAGGTTGGCCAGGTCGAGCACGGTCATGGTTTCGATTTCAGCGATGAGCTGATCGGCAGTGAGAGCCATGATGGCCTCCTAAAATTCGAAATGGGGTTTTGGATTCGGGGTTGGGGTACTACTCGCCGGCCTTTTGCTTGCGGATGCCATCGAGGACGACCGCCAGACCGGAGATGGGGTACTGCATGAGGTAGAGCAGCTTGGCGATCAGCACATCGCGGCTCGGGAGCTCGGCGAGCACCTGGAGCTGCTTGGCATCGAACAGTTTGCCATCCATGACGCCGGCCTTGAAGGTCGCCGCAGGATTGTCCTTCAGGAAGCCGTTGATGGCCTTGGCCATGGCCACGACATCGGTCGTGGTTGTGGCAATGGCGCTGGAGCCCTTGAAGGAACCGCCCAGGGCTTCGAAGGACGTATCCTTCACGGCCAGACGGAGCAGGGTGTTCTTGCTGACACGATACTGGGCCTTGCTCTCGCGAACGGTCTTGCGGAAGGCAGTGTCCTTCTCGACCACGAGGCCCTTGAATTCGATCACGACCGCCGAGGTGGCAGAGGCGAAGGTTTCCTTGAGTTCGGCAACTTCGGCGAATTTCTTGGTCTTTTCCATGGTCAGCCTCCTACTTCTCAACGCTGGTGTTGAGGGTGACCGACGGGCCCATGGTGGAGGCGATATACATCGTCTTCACGTATTTGCCCTTGGCTGTGGCGGGCTTGGCCTTATGCACGGCATCGATGAGCGCCTTGGCGTTCTCTTCGAGCTTTTCAACGCCGAAGGAGAGTTTGCCAATGCCTGCGTGGATGATGCCGGTCTTGTCGACACGGTATTCCACCTTGCCGGCCTTGATCTCCTTGATGGCCTTGACCACGTCGAAGGTCACGGTTCCGGTCTTGGGGTTGGGCATGAGGCCACGGGGACCCAGCACCTTACCCAGGCGACCGACGCCCTTCATCATGTCGGGGGTTGCGACCAGGGCATCGAAGTCGAGGAATCCGCCGGCGATCTTCTCGACCAGCTCATCCCCGCCCACGATCTCGGCGCCCGCCGCTTCCGCTTCCTTGATCTTCTCGCCACCGGCGATCACCGCCACACGCATGGTCTTGCCCGTTCCGTGCGGCAGGACGATGGTGCCGCGAACCATCTGGTCCGCGTGCCGGGGATCCACACCGAGCCTCATGTGCACTTCAACCGTTTCGTCGAACTTGGCGAAAGCCGTGTCCTTTACGACGGTGAGAGCATCCTTCAGCTCGTAGGGGCGATCTTCGATCTTGGCCGCGGCAGCCCGGTACTTCTTTCCAGGTTTTGCCATTTTGGCTCCATTCGAACAATCTCCCGCGATGTCGGTCGCGGTGGCCGGGATTGCCGCACGTCGCGGCTCTCCAACACAAGCGAAATTCAGAAACGAAGCTCGCGCGGGTTCGGGACCCGTGCGAAAAACACTAATCGACGACGTCGACGCCCATGGAGCGCGCGGAGCCGGCGATGGAACGCACGGCGGCCTCAAGGCTGCCGGCGGTAAGGTCGGGCATCTTGACCTTGGCGATCTCGGCGAGTTCAGCCTTGGTGATCTTGCCGACCTTGGTCTTATTGGGCGTGGGGCTGCCCTTTTCCAGGCCGAGCTTCTTCATGATCAGCACGGCCGCGGGAGGCGTCTTCAAAATGAAGCTGAAACTGCGGTCGGCGTAAACGGTGATGACGACGGGAAGGGTGGTGCCCTTCTCGACGTTTCCGACGGACTTCGCATTGAACTGCTTCACGAACTCCATGATGTTGACGCCATGCTGACCCAGCGCGGGACCCACGGGAGGGGCCGGCGTGGCCGAGCCCGCAGGCAGCTGCAGCTTGATATAGCCAGTGATCTTCTTTGCCATGTGAATGCTCCCGCGGAGTATTCCGGCGCATGCCGGCGACGTCCGCTTTGAGGATGACGGGCCCGAACGAGCCGCCAACCGGGGTTGAAAAGGTCCCGGTCCAAAGGGACCGGGACTGAAAAGTCTACCAAAAAGTGGCGGAAAAAGCTTGGGAGATTGCTAAAGCCTGAGTCCGGCTCCGCCGGGCGAGGGCGCGGGGGTTCCGGGGGTGTAGCGCGCAGCGCGGTCCCCCGGACAGCATTAACGCTTTTCGACCTGGATGAAGTCCAGCTCGACCGGTGTGGATCGACCAAAGACCGTCACCATCACCTTGATGGTGGACCGCTCTTCGTGGATCTCGTCCACATCCCCTTCGAAATTGGCGAAGGGACCATCAATGATGCGGACCTTCTCGCCCTTTTCGAAGTGGTACTTCGGCTTGGGCTTCTCCTGCGTCTCTTCGGTGTGGTGCATGATCTGGCGGACTTCCTCGTCCGTCAGGGGCGTGGGCCGCTTCTTGTTGGCCCCCACGAAGCTCGTGACCTTCGGCGTGTTCCGGACCAGATGCCAGTCGGCATCGGCCATCTCAACGGAGCCATCGGGCTTGCGCTCGACCTGGATCTGAACCAGCAGATACCCAGGGAACGACTTGCGCTTCTTGACGACGCGTTCCTTCTTGCCGGACTTGGCGTCGACCTTCATCTCTTCGTAGGTCTCTTCGGGGATCTGGATGTCGCCGAAGCTCTCGTCGCGCTCTTCCATCTTGATGCGCTGGCGGAGATGCTCCATCACCTTGGCCTCATAGCCGGAGTAGGTGTGGATGATGAACCACTTCAACTCGCGGCCCTGGGGCTGCGCAGCTGTGTCCTGGGGGGTGCTCACGAGATCGGTCATGTCTGCCTCCGCTTCAACGAGCCTTCATCCACAAAGCCGCGAAGCCCTTGGAGAGGACCCAGTCCACAGACCAGAGATAGACCCCAACAAACACCGAGACGATCACCACGGTCCAGGCGGAGGTCATGACCTTCTCCTTGGTGGGCCAATCCACTCGGTTGAGCTCGGCCGCAAGATCTTTAGCCTGTTGCTTGATGGCACCGATCACGATGGAACCCCGTGGAAAGGATGTGGATCAGAAAAACCTGGCCCCGAGCGAGATCGCCGGGGCCGGAAAGTGGCAGGGGAGACAGGCTTCGAACCCGCGACCTGCGGATTTGGAGTCCGCTGCTCTACCAACTGAGCTACTCCCCTGTGGGACCGCCCGGCTATTGGTGAAGCCGGGCGGGTAACCCTCGGAACCGGAGCCCTACTTCGACTCGCGGTGGATCTTATAACCGCCACAGAAACGGCAGAACTTGTTGAATTCAAGCTTGCCCGTGGTGGTCTTCTTGTTCTTGGTGGTGCTGTAGTTCTTACGCTTGCACTCTTGGCACTGCAAGTGAATGATGTCGCGCATTGGGACCTCCTAGGTCGGGCCAGACTGGCTTTAGGCCAGGATCTCGCCCACATTGCCGGCGCCCACGGTGCGTCCACCCTCGCGGATGGCGAACTTCAGGCCCTTGACCATGGCGATGGGCTGGATCAGCTCCACCGTCAGGGTGACGTTGTCGCCAGGCATCACCATTTCGCGGCCCGCTTCGAGTTCGATGGAGCCGGTCACGTCGGTGGTGCGGAAGTAGAACTGGGGACGATACTTGTTGAAGAAGGGGGTATGACGGCCACCCTCTTCCTTGGTCAGCACGTACACCTGGGCGTTGAACTTGGTGTGGGGAGTGATGCTGCCGGGCTTGGCGAGCACCTGACCACGCTCCACGTCCTTGCGCTCCACACCGCGGAGCAGGATGCCGGCGTTGTCGCCAGCCTGGCCCTGATCCAGGGACTTGCGGAACATCTCGACGCCGGTCACAACCTTCTTGACGGTGTCCTTGAGGCCGATGATTTCGATTTCCTCGCCGACCTTGACGATGCCAGCCTCGATGCGGCCGGTCACCACGGTGCCGCGGCCGGTGATCGTGAACACGTCCTCGACGGGCATGATGAAGGGCTTGTCGATGGCGCGGGTGGGATCGGGAATGTAGGCGTCGACGGCGGCCATGAGCTCCAGGATGCACGCGCAATCGGCGTGATCAGGGGTCTCGGCGTGGTCGAGGGCCAGACGGGCGGAACCCTTGATGATGGGGATATCGTCGCCGGGGTACTGGTAGGAGGACAGGAGGTCGCGGATTTCCATCTCGACCAGCTCGGTGAGCTCGGGATCGGCGATGTCCACTTTGTTCATGAAGACCACGATGTAAGGCACGCCAACCTGACGGGCGAGCAGGATGTGCTCACGGGTCTGGGGCATGGGGCCGTCCGTGGCGGCAACCACGAGGATGGCGCCGTCCATCTGGGCTGCGCCCGTGATCATGTTCTTGATGTAGTCAGCGTGGCCGGGGCAGTCGACATGCGCGTAGTGGCGCTTCTCGGTCTGGTACTCGACGTGGGCGGTGTTAATCGTGATCCCGCGGGCCTTCTCTTCGGGCGCGGAGTCGATCTGGTCGTACGACTTGGTCTCGCCGCCGAACTTCTTGGCGAGGATATAGGTGATCGCCGCAGTCAGCGTGGTTTTGCCGTGGTCCACGTGTCCGATGGTGCCGATGTTGACGTGGGTCTTCGAGCGGTCGAATTTCTCTTTGGCCACGGATACCTCCTAAAGGGTGGGAGAGAAGATGAAGGGGAACGATGCGAAACAAAAGGCTGGAGCCCACAACCGGGCTTGAACCGGTGACCTCTTCCTTACCAAGGAAGTGCTCTACCACTGAGCTATGTGGGCTTTAAACCTTCCCGCCGTGAAGCGGGGGGCCTTGCCGTCAACCGGGTGGAACCGGCCAACGGGGAGGGTGGAGCGGGAAACGGGGTTCGAACCCGCGACATTCAGCTTGGAAGGCTGACGCTCTACCAACTGAGCTATTCCCGCGGTGGAACTCCAGAACGGGACCCAGCCTTCCCCAGGAACTGCGGGGGACTGGTGCCGAGAGAAGGATTCGAACCTCCGTAACGCGTTGCGTGGCAGATTTACAGTCTGCTGCCATTAACCACTCGGCCATCTCGGCATGCTTGTCCGGCGCCCCTCCCGGGGCTTGTCAAAACTTCCCAACGGAACCCCTGTCGGGGCACCGTGTCAGGGTCACTGCGAGGCAGGGCTTTCCTGACAGGGAACTCGAAAGGTATCACGGCAACGGAACACCCTCAAGAGGAAACTTCGGAAGTGCCAAGGAGCTCCTAGGCGCGTCGCGCCAACACACGAAACAGGGTGACTGCCGCCGCGGCGGAGACGTTCAGGCTGTCGATGCCGCCGGGCATGGGAATGTGCAGGAGGCCGTCGCAGCGCTCGCGAATTTTGAGATGAAGCCCCTCGCCCTCGGCGCCCATGACCAGCACCGTGGCGCGATCAAAGGCTTCCTGCAGATAGTCGTGGCTGCCCTCTCCCGCGGCCAGGCCGTAGATCCACGCCCCGGCCTGCTTCAAGTCATCGAGCGCACGGCCAAGGTTCACCACTCGGCACACCGGCACGCGCCCCGCCGTGCCCGCACTGGCGCGGATCACGGTTTCGTTCACCATCGCCGATCGGCGTTCAGGCAGCAGCACACCATCCACCCCGACGGCCGCCGCGGAACGCAGAATGGCGCCCAGGTTGTGGGGATCGGTGACGCCATCCAGGGCCAACACCAACGCAGCGTCACCCTTGGCCTGGACGTTGGCGGCCACGTCTTCAAACGAGACATAGGCGAAGGGGCCGCCCTCACCCAGCACGCCCTGATGGCGCAACCCCTGGGCGCGGCGATCGAGGCTCTCCATGGGATCGCGATGGATCACCACGCCCGCATTTCGGGCTTCGGAGATCAGCTTTGCCACCCGGCCAAAGGCGGCGGGAGCCACCCACAGGGAGTGCAGCTCGCCGCGCTCCAGGGCTTCTTCGCAGGCATGGGGTCCGAGGAAACGCATGGTCAGAACATCTTCTTGAAGCCGATGGCCATGAGGTGCCCCATGCCCTCCATGCGGACCCGGGTGCCGACGGAACGATAGCCCGTCGAACTCCAGACGCCATTCAGCCGGTAGGTGTCCTGATCCTCGCTCTGCCGGTACTGGTACCCAAGGTTCAGCTCGCCGCCCCAGATCCGATAGCCAGCGCCGATGGAGAACCCCGAGGTGCGGGACCCGCCGAGCAGGGGTTCTGTCGAGGCTTCTTCGACGCTGCGCTGAGCCAGGGAGAGGCCGCCACGCAGCGTCCAGTACTTCCCGAGATCCACTTCCACGGAGGCGTTCAGGCTCAGATAGCTCTTGCCGCGAGGAAGCTCCGAGGGGGCGGAGACCAGCCCCGAGGGCGTCTGAACAGAGGCGAAGGAAGGCGTTGCGAGGCTGGCCGAGGTCCAGCGGAGATCCGCTTCCCAGGTGGTGATTGGCGTGATGCGATGGCGCACGCCAAAGGTCGTTTGCGAGGGCAATTCCAAGGTTCCCTGCCCCCCTGCGGCCTGCGATCCGGCCAACAGGATGGCCGAGCGGGACGCCGCGCCAATAGGCGCCGTACTCAACCCATCGTTGGCGAAAATCCCGAGATTCGCATCCCGGAATTCTGCCTTCATGTCCAGATCCGCCTTCAAGCCAGACTGGTGCGAGAAACCCATAGTCCACCGGGGGTTGACGGCCCAGCGCAGACCCAGTGAATAGCTGGGTACCACCTTGTTTCCGCTCTGGCCCACCCGCTGTTCCACGAGACCATTGACAGCGTTCGTGGCCGAGGCCGGCTGGGTGGGATCATTGGGAACATTCAGGCGCATGACGTTGGTGGATTCGTAGGAAAGGCGCGCCACTCCTAGGCCGAAGCCCACGGACACATTGGGATTGAAGGCCCAGGCGAACTGGCCTTCCATCCGGTGGGCGGACAAGTCCATGCCATCCCCCAGGTACCGGCTTGGGGCATCGTCCAAGAGCTTCGCGTGCCGCAAGTAGGGTTCGTCCACCTTCAGGCCGAGGGTCAGCGATGGCGTCAGGTGCGCAGCGAGCCCGAAGGCACCAAGGGTTCGATTGCGGTCGAAACTGAAGCGGGTGTGCTGATTGGATTCGAGACTCTGCTGGGTGGCGGCCATTTCCAGGCCTGCGGCCAGGTAGATTCCACCCTTTTCCTTCAGGGATGCCAACAGCGCCGGGTTGGTGGCCGCCGCCTCCAGGCTGTAGCCGTAAGCCACTTGGGCCCCGCTTCTCGCGATGCCTGCGGGATCTGCGGCCGGCAAAGCCAAGCTCTGGGCGGAAACCGGAAGGGCACCCACGCCCAACACCAGTCCCAACCCCATCATTCCACGAACCACTTGGGCCATCCCTACGCCTCCCGAGACACGCTTCTTGTATGGTCCGAACCCGGGAAGGGTTCAAACCCAAGGTTCCAGGATCGCCAAAAGGGACGGAATCACCAAGCGCATTCCTTGAACCTTAGTGTTCGGACTCGCCCATGAAGCGCACCAGGAGACGGTCCACCAGCTCCCAAACCTCCAGGAGGGCCGCCAGGCACATCACCAGGCCAAAGGACAGGGCCATGGCTCGCCCCCAGGGCCCCATGATGACTCGGCAGAGGTCCGGCCAATGCCAGAAGGCGGTTGGCAGCTTCAGCCGACCATAAAAGGCCAGCGTAGACAGAAGCATCCCGCCCCACAGCAGGTAGAAGAACCTCAACGCTCGAAAGAGGACGTCCCAGGCAAAGGGACGAGGGCGGGAAACAGGCATGGAGGGATCAGCATAACCGGGGATGGCTCAATCTCCCGTGGGAAGCTCGATGAAGAATCGGGTGCCAACCGCCCAGTCGGTGGTGAACCCCACTTTCCCGCCCAGGATGGTCTCGCCGAGCAGCTTCATGCCGTAGGTACCCAGGCCCCGACCTCGCTCCGCCTTGGTGCTGAAGGATCGGCTAAACACACGGTCCGCAATTTCGGGGGACAGACATCCCGGGTTCTGAACGACAAAGACCGTTCTGTCCTCACGATGTTCGTACCAGATCTGCGCCAGCCCACCGGTGGGAAGCGCCTCCACGGCATTCATCACCATGTTGCTGAGCACCCGACAGAGGATCGCGGAGTCAGTACGCAGGGCCCACGCGTTCCCCGGAACCGGCAGACGCACCAGGCGAGAGGTCATTTCAGCACCCAGGGACGTCCCAAGTTCGTCCAGGATGCGTTCTGGTGTCGTGCTTCGAACGTCGGCGACGAGTTCGCCGCATTCCGCCAGAAGCAGACGGCGCTGGGACTCCACCTCGGCCGTCAGGTGGCCCGCCATGTCGAGAATCCGCTCAGCCACCGTGGTGGCGTCGGCCCCGGCGACTTGCAGCATCTCGGTCCAACCCCGCAGTCCCTGGAGGGAATTCATGAGGTCGTGGATGAAGATGCGTTCCAGGGTCTCCCGTCGTTTCAGCGCACTGATGTCCTGGAGGGTCAGCAGCGTCAGCCGATGGCCTGCCACCACGAGTGGAAACGATCGCGCCGTGAATTCCCTGGCCACCAAGCGGCCCTCTCGCTTGAGGCTGATGAGGCACTCGCCAGAGGCAGGTTGATCGGTGCCCTGCGTGGCGAGAACTGAAAGCACCGCTCCACAGCGCCGGCAGGCCCGGGAGGTACCGCAGCCGCCTGGTCCCTCGCTCGCCCGGACACAGTCCAGAGCTTCACCCAGCCTGAGCCCCCGGCAGGCTCCCGGCAGTTCCTCAGAGAGGGCTTCAAGCAGGCTGGGATTGGCCGCCAAAATCTGACGTTCGGCATTGAGCACCACGGCGTAGCTATCCACTGCCTCAAGCACCGCATGGACCATGGGGTCATCCAGACAGAGGCTGGCCTGATCGCAGACCTCGGTGGGCGTAGCCCGACCGGGGGGTGCGAAAAAGGTTCCGTGCCCGGACGGAAGTCCTTTTTCAGTCATGGGTGCCTCGTTCGGGGAGTATGCGCTGCAAGGCCATTCCCTGGAAAGTGCATTCTTTACCGGGGCATCAACCGTGTATTAATTGCCATCCCAAGCGAAGGATGAGCGCCGTCACCACCCCGATGAAGACCCCACGAACCCAGCGGCTGCCTTTACTTAGGGCCACATGAGCCCCCAGATAGCCTCCCACGCCGTTGGCAGCGGCCATGCCGAGGGCCACGGAGGGAATCCAACTCCCCTGCCAGACAAAGAGTCCCATGGCCGTCAGGTTCGAGGCCCAGTTCACGCTCTTGGCCATGGCCGAGGCCCGCAGGAAGTCGAAGCCAAGGATGGCCACGAAGAGGAAGATCAGCAGCGAGCCCACCCCGGGACCGAAGAAGCCGTCATAGAAACCAAGAAACAGAGCGATGAGCGCAGCCAGGCCCCGCTGATGGCTGAGGCCGAACCGCGGCGCATGCAGGTTTCCCATGTCCGGCTTGAGCAGAGTGAAGACCAGCATCACCACCAGCAGGCTGAGCATCACCGGCCGCAGAAAATCCCCATGCACCCGGTAGGTGAGCCACACGCCGCCTGAGGCGCCGACCGCCGAGGCCAGGACCGGCCCGATCATTTCGCGCCACGAGAGCGTCCCTGAGCGCAGGAACTTGCCCGCCGCCATGGTGGCGCCGGTGACAGCCACCACCTTGTTTGTGCCGAGCAGGGTCGGCAGGGGCGTGCCGAAGGGCAGCGCGATCATCAGCGCCGGGATGGTGATCAGGCCGCCTCCGCCCACGATGGCATCCACAAAGCCCGCCAGCAGCGCGGCAAGCATGAGCAGGAGGAGGGCTGGGAGGCTGGGCATGAATTCAGTCCGGAGGCTGGAGTCTGGAGTCTGGAGGTACTGCTTTCTGGGGCGGCCCTGCGGGGCCGCAAACGATCATCTCGGTTTGGGCCATTCACACACGGAACAGCCGAACCTGCACCAGCGCCAACTTCCCGACGCCGGCCTCCAACCTGAAAATCGTCAGACCTTCAGGATCTCGGCCTCTTTGTGCTTCATGGCCTCGTCGATCTCCTTGATGTGGGCATCGGTCAGCTTCTGGATGTCGTCCAGGGCCTTCTTCGCCGCATCTTCAGAGAGGGGGGCCTCCTTGACCTTCTCCAGCTTTTTGACGTCCTCATTGGCGTCGCGCCGGATGTTGCGCACGCCGGTCTAGATCTCCTCACCCAGGCGATGCAGCACCTTCACCAGTTCTCGGCGGCGCTCTTCGGTGAGCATGGGGATGGGCAGGCGGATCACGTTGCCATCGTTGCCGGGGTTGATGCCCAGCTCCGATTTCATGATGGCGGTTTCCACTGCCTTGATGGCGCTCTTGTCGAAGGGCGTCACCACCAGCATCCCGGCCTCGGGCACGGACACGGTGCCCATCTGGTTCAGGGGCACCATGGATCCGTAATATTCGACGTGCACATTGTCCAGCAGGCTGGCGTTCGCCCGGCCGGTGCGGATGGTGCCCATCTCCTTCTTCAGCGCTTCAACGGACGAATGCATGCGGCGCTTCGTCTCCTGCAGGATGGCATCGGGGGTCTGGGCAGTCATGGGCACCTCGGCGTTGTACAGCTTTCCTTTATACAGCAGGGGGCCCTCTGCCGCAGGTTCTCCCCTGCATGCTAGAGTGGGGGCACTTTCCCGAGGTCCCCATGCGCACGCTCCGCCTGCTGGCCCCTTTGGCGTCCCTGGCTCTGTTCGCTGCCCCGGCCACCACCTCCACCGAGATGGTCTTCACGAGCACGGATGGGTTCGTCATCAAAGGCACCCTCACCCTTCCTGAGGCCAAAGGCAAGGTCCCGGTGGTGATCCTGGCCCACCAGTTCCAGGCGAATCGTTCGGGCTGGGCGACCCTGGCTGAGCGCCTCGCGGCGCGCGGCATCGGCACCCTGGCCATGGATCTCCGCGGCCACGGTGCCAGCACGGAAAAGAACGGTGCTGCAGTGGCTGTCTCTGGCGACTTCATGGCGTCCGCCAAGGCTGTGGGGTTCGACCACATCCCCGCCGATCTGGCGCAAGCCGCCGTCTGGCTTCGCAAGCAACCGGGCGTGGACGGCCGTCGCATCGGCTTGGCGGGAGCCAGTGTGGGCGCCCTTTCGGTGATCCTGGCCGCCCCCGAGGTGAAGGCCCTGGCCGTCCTCAGCCTCAGCCCAGCGGGCAATGGCGCCTTTCCCCCGGGTATGCACGAAAGCCTGAGGGCCGCTGTGCTGCGGAGCAAGACCTCCACCCTGGTGCTCGCCTCCACCGCTGACAAAGAGGCCACCGAGAACGCTTCGGCCCTGAGGAATCTACCGGGTGTGTCCTTGAGCTTCGCGGAGGGAGATGCGCACGGCTTCGCTTATCTCAAGGATCGCGCCGACACCATGGCCGCCTTCTTCGGTGAATACCTGACCTACCACCACCTGGGCAAGGCCTATGGGGCCCCCTCGGCGAAGCCTTCCGCCATGTCCAAGAACGTCATCAACGACAGGACCCTGGCTGAACGGACGAAGGCCGAGCACCCCAAGTAGTCCTTCCACTGGAGCATCTGTGGGTGGGTTCAAGCACAGGTCGCACAGCTTCAGGGGAGTCCTTTTCCTGGGGTGCTGGGGTCGGTCGCCTGCACCGGCCCCGACGCCTGGAAACGCGCCTGGGTGGCCGTGCCCTGGTGAACCTTCGAGCGGAGGCCCACAAAGTGGACGGCCGCTGGCGGGTGGCGTTGTGACTCCCCGCAGGCAGGTGGAAGGTCGAGACTGAATGAAGACCAGACCTTCGACCTCAGGCCCAACGAACCAAGGGCGACCTCCCATGGACGGTCGCCCCTGATCGCTGGTCCCGGCAGGACCGGCCCTTCCGCTTCAACCTGGTGGGAGAGACGGGTTTGCGCCTCTCCCTGTCCGTGGTCTACCCCAACACCGTGCCAGGCCAGCGTTTCGTGCTGAAGGTCTTCCGGGCCCTATCCGGGAAATCTCAATGAAACTGCTGAGCCTCGGTGGAACCCGCCAGGGCCAGGGTGGAAGCCAATCCGCCGCTGATGGCCTGGGCCACTTCGTCGAAGTAGCCGGTGCCCACTTCGCGCTGGTGCTTGGTGGCGGTGTAGCCCTTCTCTTCCGAAGCGAACTCGGCTTCCTGCAACCGTGAATAGGCGGTCATGTGCTCGGTGCGGTAGGCGTTGGCCAGCTCGAACATGCCGTGGTTGAGGCTGTGAAAGCCCGCCAGGGTGATGAACTGGAACTTGTAGCCCAGGTTCCCCAGCTCCCGCTGGAAGGCGGCGATCTCTTCATCCGTGAGCTTCTTCTTCCAGTTGAAGGAGGGTGAGCAGTTGTAGGCCAGCATCTTGCCGGGGAATTCGGCGTGCACGCCTTCGGCGAATTCCTTGGCCTCCTTCAGATCCGGCGTGGAGGTCTCGCACCAGATGAGGTCGGCGTAGGGTGCGTAGGCCTTGGCGCGGGCGATGGCCATGCCGACGCCCCCCGTGATGCGGTGGAAGCCCTCGGGCGTGCGCTCACCCGTGAGGAAGGGCCGGTCGCGGTCGTCGATGTCCGAGGTGATGAGGCGGGCGGAATCGGCGTCCGTGCGGGCGATGATGAGGCTCGGCACATCCATGACATCGGCCGCCAATCGGGCCGCCACCAGGGTGCGGATGAAGTGGCCTGTGGGGATGAGCACCTTGCCGCCCAGGTGGCCGCACTTCTTTTCGCTGGAGAGCTGATCCTCGAAGTGGACGCCGGCGGCGCCCGCCTCGATCATACCCTTCATCAGTTCGTAGGCATTCAGCGGTCCGCCGAAGCCGGCCTCGGCATCCGCGATGATGGGCAGGAACCAGTCGCGGCTGATGCCACCTTCGCCGTGCTCGATCTGATCGGCCCGCTGGAGGGCGCCGTTCAGGCGCTTCACCAAGGCGGGAACCGAGTTCGCGGGATAGAGACTCTGATCCGGGTAGGTCTGACCGGAGAGGTTGGCGTCGGCGGCCACCTGCCAGCCGGAGCAGTAGATGGCCTTCAACCCGGCCTTGGCCATCTGCACCGCCTGCCCCCCACTGAGGGCGCCGAGGGCACGGGTGGGCTCGTCATTCTGGAGCAGCTTCCAGAGCTTGCGGGCGCCCAACCGGGCGAGCGTATGCTCGATGCGAATGCTGCCGCGGAGCTTCTTCACCGTGTCGGGACCGTAGGGCCGGGTGATGCCCTCCCAACGGTGAGCGGAGAAGTCATCTTCGATGGGGGGGATGGGGAACTGGGGGGTCATGGGGCACCTCGAGAAGGTTGTGGGTGGTGTGATGTCAAAGATTGACCTATTCTGTGTCAAGTCAATGAACAGCTGATTTGATAGGGGTTGAATTGAAAATTTCAGTCAATTATCTCCATTGATTTTGTAAATTGATGTAAACGAGGTCCCATGCCCTCTGCCGCTCCCAACAAGCCCGCCGCCCGCCTTGGCGCCAAGATCCGCCTGCTCCGCCGCCAGGAGGGACTGAGCCAGGTCCAGCTGGCGGAAGCCCTGGGCATCAGCCCCAGCTACCTGAACCTCATCGAGGGCAACAAGCGGCCCCTCACCGCCCCGCTGCTCATCCGGCTGGCCCAGCAGTTCAAGCTCGATCTGAAGGCCCTGGCTCCGGAAGAAGACCAGCGCCTGTCGGATGACCTCATGGAAGCCTTCGGTGATCCGATCTTCGAACCCATGGGTCTCCAGGCCCAGGATGTCCGCGAACTGGTACAGAACAGTCCCGACCTGGCCCGGGGGGTCTTCGAGCTGTACCGGGCCTACCAGCACGCCCAGGACAGCCTCGGTACGCTGTCGGCCAAGCTCAGCGACGGCCAGGGCTTCGATCCTGAGGCCACCCGCCTGCCCTCCGAGGAAGTCGGCGACTTCATCCAGCAGGCCATGAACCACTTTCCGGAGCTGGAGGCAGCTGCGGAAACGCTCTGGACCAGCGCCACGCTCGATGTGGACCATCCCTACCCCGGCCTCGTGTCGGTCTTCGAGGCACGCGGCATCCAGGTCCGCATCCACCGCATGTCCGAGGGGCCTGGGCTGCTGCGCCGCTTTGACCCGGACCGTCGCACCCTCAGCCTGTCGGAGCTGCTCCCCCAGCGCAGCCGTACCTTTCAGCTGGCTCACCAGTTGGCCCTCCTTGAGCACAGTGAGCTGCTGGATCGCCTCACCACGCACCCCCTGCTCCGCACCAGTTCTTCTCGCGCCTTGGCCCGGGTGGCCCTGGGCAACTACTTCGCCAGCGCCGTGCTCATGCCCTATGAGCGGTTCCTGAAGGCGGCGAAGACCGAGCGCTACGACATCGACATCCTGGCTCGGCGCTTCCAGGCCAGCTTCGAGCAGGTCTGCCACCGCTTGACCACCCTGCGCCGTCCCGGCGCCGAAGGCGTCCCCCTCCACTTCCTGCGCCTTGATATCGCCGGCAACATCTCGAAAAGTTTCTCCGCGTCAGGCATCCGCTTTGCACGGTTCTCCGGTGCCTGCCCCCGCTGGAATGCCCATGCCGCCTTCCTCACGCCCGGTCTCATCCGCACCCAGATCAGCGAGATGCCCGACGGCCGGAAGTACTTCTGCATCGCCCGCACGCTGCAGAAAGACACTGGTGGCTACCGCGGCCAGCACGCCATGCAGGCCGTGGGACTCGGCTGCGAAATGGGCCATGCCAAGGAACTCATCTATGCCGATGGCCTTCGCCTCGATCAGCCGCCCGTTCCCATCGGTGTCACCTGCCGCCTTTGTGAGCGCACCGACTGCGAACAGCGCGCCTTCCCGCCGATGCAGCAGGCCTTCAAGGTCGAGGAGAACCTGCGCCGAACAAGCTTCTACGCGCGGATTGAAGGGAGCTGATCAACGCGTCGGTCCCGCTCCCCCGGTATGGCCCAAGCGTCCCGCAGGTTGCTCAATCCAGCGATGCGCCAGGGCTGCGCCCAGAATTGCGAGACCCAGCGACAGCGCGAAACCTGGTTGCCCTGATACATGCGGTGCCACCAGCTTCATGGTGAACGGGTGGAGCAGGTACAGGCCGTAGCTCCATTCGCCCAACCGCGACAGCACCCTGCCGAACCGTCCGGGTTGGCCGTTCCGCGTGAAGGCCGCCAGTGCCACCAGGAGGGTGACGACCAGCAGGTACCGGTAGCGGATCCAGCCGGTCAACGCGACCAGATGATCGAAGAACTGAGGGGCCGGACGCAGCAGGAGCCACAGCAGGGGCAAGGCGATCAGCAAGGCGACCTTGGGCTCCAGCCGCCGGTCCGTCGTGGTGTGGAGCCCCGCCAGCAGACCGCCCCAGGCCAGGAGGAAGACCTGATTGGGAGCCAGCACGTAGGCATGGAATCGATTCCACTGCTCCTGTTCCATGACCCCGTGCAAGGTGGAAGGCAGGCTCCACAGCCACAGGCTCAGAGCCAGCGCACAGAGAAACCAGAGCCCGCCCTTCTCCCTCAGCCAGGCCAGCACCGGGTAGGCGAAGTAGAGCAGGGCCACCAGGCCCACATACCACCCTCCCGTGACCAAAGCATGGTTGGGATGAATGGCGCCGAAGGTGAACGTCAGGTTTTCGAGCATGCGCACCCAGGTAGCCTCGGGCCCCATGCCGAGGTGGAAGGCCACATTCATCGCGCAGGCCAGGTAGAACACGGGAGCCAGGCGCAGGAAGCGCCGGAACCAGAACCGCCAGACACCTTCCTGCTGGATTCGTGACCAGGAGGCGGTGCGGAACAGCAGGAATCCGCTGAGAAGGAAGAAGGCCGATACGCCGTAGTTGCCAAGGCGGGCCAAGGCCATGTTCATGCCCGAGCCCGACCGGGTCAGGTCGAACCACACGCTCAAGTGGTACACGGCTACGCACAGCGCCAGGATGCCGCGCAAGGGATCCAGAAACCCGAGTCGGGTGGAAGCCGCTTTCACGGGTACCTCAGCCAAACAGCCTCCCTGCCTTGGGACATGAAAACAGAACACGGATGCTCGCGGTAAGGGTGGGTGAACCACCCTCAGGATAGGGTCCGCCGAATCAATCCATGGGCAACTTTATTGCGCCTCGAACACCCAAGCCTGGGCCGGTCCCGGCAGGATCACTGGCGCCCTACGATCCGGGCCGTTCAGCGACCACTTGCACGCAGCCCAGGGCATCGCGCAGCTGTCGAAGGTTGTAGGGTTTGCTCAAGAAACCTTGAGGACGGTCAAGGTGGGGACCCGCCATGACCTGGGCCTTGTCGTAGCCACTTGACAGGATCACGGGCAGGACGGGATCGAGCTGGCGCAGGGCGGTCAACGTCATCCACCCATCCATCCGAGGCATGGTCAGGTCGGTGATCACGCAGCAGATTTCACCGCGGTGCAGCTGGAACACTTCCACGGCCTGCACGCCATCCTTGGCGGTCAACAGGGTGAAACCCATGTTTTCGATCAGGGCGCCGGAAGCCTCGAGCAGGAACTCATCGTCATCCACCAGGAGGATGGTCCGACCGATCGCAAGGTCTGGCACCGGCGCGACGACCTCCGGTGGACGGGGTACCGCCTCGGCCGAGACCGGGAGAAACACCCGGAACGTGCTGCCCTGGCCTGATCTGCTTTCAACGGTGACGGCCCCTCCGTGGGCCTGAACGATGCCGAGCACCACGGGAAGACCCAGCCCGCGACCCGAGAACTTGGTGGAGAAGAACGGATCAAACAGTTTTTCGATATCCGCTTCTGCAATTCCGCTGCCTGTATCGGCCACTTCCAGACAGGCGTGGTCCACCTCTTGGGGTTGCCAGTCGATGGGGAAGCGATGCGCGGTGGGAATCTCTGCGGCGGGACAGGTCCGAATGCCAAGCCGCACGCGGCCCCTTGCTTCGCCCAAGGATTCCCAGGCATTGGCCAGCAGATTGGCCAGGACCTGCTGGATCTGATCCGCGTTGGCGTGGACAACGGGGCCGGGTGAGGGCCAATCCAGTTCGGGTCTCAAGTCCGGCATGCTGCCTTGAATGGGGATCATGGCTTCGTGGCAGAGCTTCGAAAGCAACTGGGGTTCCCGTTTATCAGAAGCCTGCCCAAGGTACACGAGCATCAGCCTGCTGATGGCCGCCGCGCCTTCGGTGGCCTGTTTGGCCCTGAGCAGGTATTTCGACGGATCCAACCCCTTCGGCTGTCCGCTGGCCAGCTCCAGGTTGGCCATCACCGATTGCAGTTTGTTGTTGAAGTGATGGGCGATGGCTCCAGCCATCCGGCCCAGGCTTTCGGCTTTTTGCAGTTGATGGTTTTGAGCCTCTAACTTGGCCTTTTCGGCTTCTACCAGCTTGCGCTCGGAGATGTTCCGGACGACAAACACCATTTTGGTCGGCTGCCCGTCCAAACCACGAATAAAACCGCTATTCACTTCTATATCAAACCGGCTTCCGTCCTTCCGCACCCCCCGGTATTCGTTGGGCGCCGGATGGCCCCCCTGATACATGCGCACGATGTTGGCTTGGGCCCGCTCCACGTCCTCGGGCACGATGAAATCAAGAATGCGCGAACCAATCCCCTCCTCCAACTCGAACCCGAACATGGCGGTGGCGGCAGGGGAGACCATGAGGATGCGACCCTCCAGATCCGTGATGGTGATGTCATCAGGGGAGGCCTTCAGGATGGATCGATAGGTCTCTTCGCTTTCCCTCAGGGCCTCTTCGGCCTTTTTTTGCTCTGTTATATCCCGAATGACACTGATGACGTGAGGAAGACCATGAATGGTGATGATCTTGGCTGATGTGAGGCCGACAAACGGGTGGCCACCCTTGCGCTGAAAAACAAACTCCATGTTTTCGCAAAAACCTTTATTTTTTAATTGATCCACCATGCCGTGTTGATCCAGCGAATCGCGCCAAATATTCATTTCAACGGCTGATTTCCCAATGATTTCATCCCGTGTATATCCACTGATACCTGAAAACCCTAGATTGACATCAATGATGACGCCATCTCCCCAGCGTATGATCGCTGCCGCGTCAGGACTCGTGTTGAATACCCGTTGCAGGTTTTCTTTTTCTTCGATGTTTTCAGCACTCAACCGCTGGTTCACCATCAGAATGAACCCGAATGTCCATAAGGTGCTGGTAATGGTCGGAACGATAAAGGCAGCCACTTGTATCGGGGCAAACTCAACATAGGAGTGAATGGGTTGCGAAAAAAGCGTGTAACAAATAAGTGCAATCAAATAACTTCCGTGGGCAAGAAAGATGGTGCCCGTAAAGCGGGCTGAGCCTGAAAAATTCGAATTTTTATTAAAAAACAAACTATAAGCAGGCATCAGTGAAAACAGAGCAATCGCACTGGATACAACCACTGTTCGCGCGGAAATATTGATATTACCGTACAGAAAATAGTAATATAGTGCAATGGAAACAACAAAGGCCATCATCGTCAGTATTACATTTTCTTTTTTCCCCAGGAAACGAAGGACTCCGATAAACAGACAGATACGACCGGAAATCAATAATGGATTCCCAAACATACTGATGATCCCAATCGCTTTTACTTGCGCAAGGATCAAAAAGGTAAATCCCAAGACCATTAACGCAGAACCCAGCAACCACCAACCCATCCCGCGATAAGTTCGATTGACCCGATACTGAATGAAAAGGGCGATGACCTGGGTGATCCCCGTCAGGCTCAGAATGAAAGCCAGCGTTGGAATATCAAATTTCATACACACCTTCTGATTTAAATTCGTTCCATCGCGGCCTGGGGGGAAACCCATCCAAGGCTTATGACGGCGGATGACTGATCGAGGCCTCTCCAGGGCCTTTTATCGGATCGCAGTTCCCTGAACATGAATAGAACCGGACCTTCTTTTGAATGCTTGAGCCTTGCTGTACATTAATACAAATACAGCATTATTAATAATTATAATCGCATTTTCGTAAACCCTGGTTCATCGGAAAGGGTGAAGGCATGGCCCCGCCGTCTGGTTGTTCCCGGGATCAGAATGCGCCTATGGGACCACTGTTTCTGGGGCCGGACCCCATCCATTACTGGCTCCAGGAAACGTTAACGGTAGGTCACCACGCCGGTGCCCTTCACCAGGCGCCCCATGATCCATGCGGGTTCCTCGGCGGCATGGAGCTCGGCGAGCACTTCGTCCGCGCGCTCCGCCTTGACGATGAGCACCATGCCCACCCCCAGGTTCAAGGCCTGACGGGCATCATCGATGCCGAGGCCGCCCTTCTCCATGAGGAAGCGGAAGAGGGCCGGGATCTCCCAGCTGGTGGTGTCGATCTCGGCGTCCAGGGTTTCCGGCAGCACGCGGGGGATGTTATCGGTGAGGCCGCCGCCGGTGATGTGGGCCATGGCCACCAGCTTGGCCGCCTTGACCAGCGGCATGACCGGAGCCAGATAGCTGCGGTGGATGGCCAGCAGGGCCTCGGCCACGGTTTGCGTGGTGCCCGGCAGGGTGTCGCTCACGCCCAGCTTCTCCAGGTCGAAACAGACCTTGCGCGCCAGGGAGTAGCCATTGGTGTGCAGGCCTGAGCTGCGCAGGCCGATGAGCACATCGCCCTCGCCCATGGCGTCCAGGCGCGGCAGCAGGTCCGCCTCGTCCACCACACCCACGATGGTGCCCGCCACATCCACTTCACCTTCGGCGTAGACGCCCGGCATCTCCGCCAGCTCGCCGCCGATGAGGGCCGATCCCGAAGCCTTGCAGGCCGTGGCCATGCCCTTCACGATCTGTTCGATGACCTCGGGCTCCAGCTGCTGGGCCGCGATGTAATCCAGAAAGAACAAGGGACGTGCGCCCTGCACGAGGATGTCATTGATGCAGTGGTTCACCAGGTCTTGGCCCACAGTGTCCCAGATGCCGGCGCGGCGGGCCACCTTCATCTTGGTGCCCACGCCATCCATGCTGCTCACGAGGATGGGCTTGGCCTCGGGGAACCGGGCATCGAAGAGCCCGCCAAAGAGACCGATGTCGCTGCGGACGCTGGGGGTCTTGGTGGCCTTCACATGGGGCTTGATACGACGAAGCGCCTCGTCCTGGCGGCTGATGTCCACACCGCTGGATGCGTAACTGACCTTCTCGTTCATGGCCCCTCCAGAATCCTCCATGATCCCACAGGGTTCTTTCTTGACCGAGGCCAAACCTCCAGCCAGAAAAGGCCTATCCTTGAAGGTGTCATGGATCCCATCTCGGTTGGTGCCTTCACCCCGGTCGCATTGAACGCGGTCAGCGCCCTCCGTCCCCTCCAGGTGGGCGGCGCTGCGAGGACCACCACCCTGTCCTCGCAGGACTTAGCCCAAGGCGTGTTCCAGCGGACCCTGCAAGCCGCCACCTCCTTCCCCCTGGCGGAACCCGCCACTGGAAGCGCCGGGTTGTTCCAGGAAGCCACCGCTTCCCTGCTGGCGGCCTTGAGCGCCCCCCAGGCGACGGCCAATGCCACCTCGACCTCCGACGCCACAACCAATCCTTTGGCCGTTCAGCCCCCGGGGACCGCTACCTCGCCTTCGCCCACACCCCCGACCACCGTCTTGGGCGATGTTCCTGCCACGCAGGATGCCTTCGCCACCAGTTCCGGCGCCGATTTCGCCATGCAAACGGCCCTGCGGTTCGGGGCGGGTGTCCTGGCCTCAACCGCGCCTTCGCTTGCCACCACCGACCAGGGCGCGGGCTTGGTGAGGGATGCGACCTCGGTGAGCCGCCTGGACGGCCTCCAGGCCCGCGCCGGCAGCCCCGGGCCCGAGGCCTTCACGCGTTCTATGGCCGCCATCGGGCGGGTTCTGCGGGATTACCAGGTCACGCCCGCCACCCAGCCCTCCGGTGGCCTGGATCTGATGGCCTGAGGGGCTCAGGTCAACAGAGCCCAGAACAGCGCCACGACGATGGCCAGGATCCAGCCGTGCAGCACCCAGCGCTCGGTGCGCAGAGCCAGGGTCGACTCCGCGGGGGAGGCGTTCGGGAGGGTGGGCATGGGACGAGAAGGATCCTGGGGCATGGGGGCTCCATCTCAAGGGAGCCAAAAGTTGCGCCAAAGGTTGAATCACCCGCCGAAAGGCCTCATCTTTCCAGGTCGACCTGCCGATGAAACGGGGTTGGGAAGGAGGGCCGCATGAACGTGAACACGATCGGTGCCCTCAGCGCCTACGCCTACCAGAACACCCTGGCCCAGACCGGGAGCACCAGTCAGGCCCTCAGCCAGGCCCTGGCGGCGAGCAAGGCCCAAGTCGACAGCGTGACCTCGATGCTCTCCAGCATGGGACCCGTCGACCCCCTCGCCGCGCTCAGCGGGAACTCCGGTATGGAGGCCCTCTCCGCCCTGACCTATTCCTCCTCGGCAGCCTCCGGCAACAGCGCCGATGCCCTGCAGGCCCTGCTGGGTTCCAACGCGTCCACCAGCAGCCTCTCCTCCCTGTTCTCCGGGTCAGATGGCCTGTCCATGTCCGCCGCCCTGCTGTCGCCCAGCACCACCGAAGCCCTGGTGCGGTACACCTACGATCAGAGCCAAAATTACTCCGCCTCCTCCGCGCAGACCACAGCCCAGGCCATCGCCTCGGGGCAGCAAACCTTGATGTCCTCAACCCTGAACCTGCTTGCCTGAGGGAAGCTGGTCGCAGCATCCAGGAAAGCGTGCGGAAACCGCGACCTGGATGGGTGCGCGTGCCGATGGATGGGCCATACCCGCGCTTCTGCGCCCTTTCGCAGCTTCCGTGACCGGCCCTTCCCCAGGGCGTAGACTGGCTTCACCATGACCGCTGAGCCTCCCGTCCTGTTCGACCGCGCCGCCGCCGAAACCGCCGTGCGCGCCCTGCTCTTCGGACTCGGGCACGATCCGGATTCGCCGGAGCTGAAAGACACGCCCGCCCGGGTGGCCGAATTCTGGACCGAGCGGTTGGCGGGCTATGGCGTGAACCTGGAAGCCGAGCTGAAGCCCCTGCCCGGTGACCTGGCCCCCGTGCCCGTCATCCTGGAGCGCATCCCCTTCGTGAGCACGTGCGAACACCACCTGGCGCCCTTCGAAGGTCACGCGACCATCGGCTATCTGCCCGGCGAAGGCGGTACGGTGGGCCTGTCCAAGCTCGTGCGCGTGGTGCAGGCCTATGCCTGGCGCCTGCAGGTGCAGGAGCGCATGGCCCAGCAGATCGCCGAGGCACTCCAGACGTACCTGCGGCCCGCGGCCTGGGGCGTCCAGCTGGTTGCCGTCCATACGTGCATGAGTCACCGGGGCGTGAAGACCCCAGGCGTCCCCGTGCGGACCACCCTCCTGGGCGGGAGCTGGGAGGCGAATCCCCCCGCTCCGTTCCGGACCTGAGCCCATGTTCACCGTCACCTCAGATCCCGACCGGAACCGGCTCTACCTCACCATGGCCGGCCACATGGAGGCGGCCGAGCGCCAGGCCGCCACCAGGGCCCTGATGGCGGAAGCCGCCAAGCTGACCCCCGGCTTCGACCTGGTCAGCGACATCTCCGCCCTCCACGCCACCGATGAGGACGGCTTCAAGGATCTCCTGCGCGCCAAGGCCGCCCTCAAGCTCAAGGGCGCGGGCCACCTCATCCGCGTGGTGAAGATCCCCCTGAGCCGCATCCAGTTCACCCGCGTGAGCGAGGCCGCCGGGTACGAAGCCGAATGCGTGGGCAGCGTCGAGGAAGCGGATCGGCGGTTGGATGAGCTGAGGGCTGGGACGAAGACAGGGAACTGAAGCGGGGCCAGGCTCTGGGCGCGTCGCTCCCATCGGCCTTCAGCAACCTCAGTGATCCTGGTCAAAAGGCGGCTGCTCATTCTTGATGGGTCGGTATGCTGGGGCCATTCATCCAGGGAGCCCAATCTGCCAGCGTTTGTCGCATCACCACGAGGCGCACCCTGGGCCACAGAACGAGCCTGGGCATCAGCCAGTTCAATGGGTGCATCCAGCTTTTATGGTTTCAAATAGATGGTTGTGGCACACCTGAACGGTTCACCTTCCTCTGACTCTCTTTAAGCAGTTCGTCCAATGTTTGTTAGGCATCACTGAAACATTCAAGCAAAGAGACGTCACCATGCCCACACGCGAGATCTCAAAGCTGCTTTTCACTACTGTCTATCCGCTATACGTACAGAAGGCCGAACGAAAGAATCGGACAAAGGAAGAGGTAGACACAATCATCTGCTGGTTGACAGGCTACAGTCGCGAGCAGCTCAGTCACCACACAGCTGTTAAAATTGATTTCCAAACCTTTTTTGACCAAGCCCCGGCGTTCCACCCAAACAGTTCTCAAATCAGAGGCGTCGTTTGTGGCATTCGCGTCGAAGACATTCAAGATCCCATCACACAGAAAATTAGATATCTCGACAAACTCATTGATGAGCTCGCAAATGGCAAATCAATTGACAAGATTTTGCGCCAATAAACCCAGGCGAACCACATGACATACCCAACCATCAGCGGCCTAACCCTCCGCTCAAGTCGGACCCCGCCTGCATTGCCCTCCGCTCTCTCTCAACACTTCGCTATCCCGGCTCCGCTCAGCGCCTCGGTGCAGGCGTGGCCGCTTAGCTTCCTAAGGTAGGCCTCAAATCTCGCAACGTCTCAGTCATCAACGATGCCCAAAACAGCACGAATGTGCCGTGTAAGGAAAGCGGGGTGGTATGGCCAAGCTTGTTTTCGGAATGAACCAGTCTCTGGATGGCTACGTCGACCATATGGCGTTTGCACCGGGCCCCATGCTCTTCCGGCACTTCATCGAGGAAACTCGGAGACAGGCGGGCAGCGTCTACGGTCGCCAGATGTATGAGGTCATGCGGTACTGGGACGACGATCACCCTGAATGGGATGCAGAGGAACATGCCTTTGCGGCAGCGTGGCGGGCACAGCCGAAATGGGTCGTTTCGCGCTCGTTGAAGTCGGTCGGCCCCAACGCCAGCCTTGTTGGAAATGACCTTGAGGCCGCGATCCGCGAGTTGAAGGTCGAGCGCGACGGGGAGATCGAGGTTGCTGGCCCCCACTTAGCACACAGCCTCACCGAGCTTGGCCTGATCGATGAGTATCGAATCTACCTGCACCCCGTCGTGCTCGGTCATGGCAAACCATTTTTCGCCGGGCCCCGGCCGCCGCTCCGCCTTATGACTCATGACCTGATCTGTGAGGGGGTCATCAGGTTGACCTATGTCCCTGCATAACCTCCCGACTCGCTGAACAGAAATCGCCGTTAAAGTGTCCAAGCTGCAGCTCCGTTCGGCCTAACCCTCCGCTCAAGTCGGACCCCGCCTGTATTGCCCTTCGCTCTCTCTCAGCATTCTGCTATCTCGGCTCCGCCCATCGTCTCGGTGCAGGCGCGGCCGTTTAGCTTCCTTCGTTACTACCCATGACCACCCTCCACCCCCTCCTGGCCGACATCACCACGCTGCGCGTGGATGCCATCGTCAACGCGGCTAAGACCTCTCTGCTCGGCGGCGGGGGTGTGGATGGGGCCATCCACCGGGCGGCGGGGCCGGAGCTGCTGGCGGAGTGCCGCGGGCTGGGGGGTTGCCCGGTGGGCGAGGCCCGGCTCACGAAGGGCTATGACCTGCCTGCTTCCTTCGTCATTCACACCGTGGGCCCCGTGTGGCGGGGCGGGAACGAGGGTGAGCCCGCCCTGCTGGCCTCCTGCTACCGCCGCTCGCTGGAGCTGGCGGATCAGCACGGGATCTACAGCCTCGCCTTCCCCAGCATCAGCACGGGCATCTACGGCTATCCCTTTGACGCGGCCGCACAAGTGGCCCTCGACGCGGTGCGGGCGCACCTGGGTGGACACCCTGAGGGCAGCGGGCTCGCGGAAATCGTGTTCTGCTGTTTCTCGCCCTCGGATCTGGCGGTGTATGAACGGCTGCTCCAGGTCCGGCAGCCCTGACGGAGCGCCCATGCACTACCTGCTGATGTACGACGTGACCCCGGACTACCTGGAACGGCGGGCCCAGTTCCGGGACGAACACCTCCAGCTGGCCTGGCGGGCCCACGCGCGGGGGGAGCTGCTGCTGGGCGGCGCCTTGGCCGATCCCGTGGACACCGCGCTGCTGCTGTTCCAGGGCGATTCCCCCGAGGCCGCCGAGCGCTTCGCGGCGGCCGATCCCTACGTGCGCCACGGGCTGGTGGCCCGCTGGCGGGTGCGCCCCTGGCTCACGGTGGCCGGTGAGCAGGCCGCCACGCCGATCCATCCGATTTCCTAACCCGGGCTCCAGCCAGACTCTCAGGACAATCCCTGTCCAACCACCTCGGTTAACCTGTCCCCATGTCCCTCCCCACCCCTGAACTGAAGCTGGGCTACGACCTGTTCTCCAAGCTGCTGAACTGGGCGGCGGGCAAGCGACAGTCGAAGCGGCTGGAAGCCCTGAAATCCGCGGCCTTCCAGGAGCTGCTGAAGGGCGACCTTGCGAATCTGGATCTGGTGGCCTCGGCCCTGAAGGAGATCCACAAGGCCGCCGACACCTCCCCCAAGGCCATCCGCCTGGAGAGCCTGTACGACAGCGCCACCCAACCCGCGGCCAAACCCAAGAAACCCGAGCGGCGCCGCAAAACCGCCAAGAAGGAACCTGGGCCCAAGGGCTGAGACATCGACGCCTCGCGGAAAGCCGCGAAGTCGGCTGGACTCCGGTTGAAAGGAAAAGAGCTCAACCGTGAATGGCGCGAATCATGCGAAATTGCACTCAAACCAGAAGGAACACCACCAAGACACCAAGAAAAGCCAAAGCCTTTTCCCATGCAGTTCTTGGTGTCTTGGTCGTGAAAGATCCTTTCCAAACACCTCAAACGCGCATGGGTTAAAAAACATAGATTGGCTGCCATCCCAACCCCATTCGCGTTCATTCGCGCCATTCGCGGTTTCTGTTTTTCTGTTTTTGATCCTGAAGGCCTTCAGCGTTCCACGAAGGCTCTGAGACGATCGAGGGCGTCGTCCCACTGGCGCGAGATGCGCTCGAGGTAGCGGTGCGCGTCGTCGAGGCGCTTGGGTTCGAGTTCCCAGATGCGCTCGCGACCCTGGCGGCTGCTGCGCACCAAGCCGGCCTCGCACAGCACATCGAGGTGCTTGGTGATGGCCTGGCGGGAAACCGGAGCCTCGTCGCCCAGGCGCGTGATGGACTGCGGCCCGCTGGCGCAAAGGCGCACCAGCAGCCGCAGCCGCGTTTCATCGCCCAACGCGGCGAAGAGCGGGGCGGCATCCTTCACCCGGGCGGGCGTGAGGGCCGCCCCAGCCTTGACGGCGACCATGGCCTCAGCCCGCGAGGTGTTGCTGGAGGTTGCCCAGCTGCTGAGCCCAGCCCCGGTCGTTCATGCGGAAGGCCTCGTCGCGCCGGGCCGCGGGCAGCTGGTCGAAGCCGGACTCGACCACCGTGAGCCGCGTGCCTTCGGCCACGGCCTCGAGCCGGAATTCCACGAGTGTGCTGGGCTCGCCCGAGTAGTCCACCTTCGGATCGATGGCGTAGGGGTGCCAGCGGAACGAGAACAGCGTCTCGGCCTCCATGCGCTCCACCTGGACGTCCATCCGGAGGTGCTCGTAGCCAGGCCACGTGATGTTTCCCCCGATGCCCTGGCCCGGAACAAACGGCCCTTCGAGCTTCACGCGGAACCACTCGCCGAATTCCCCGGCGTCCGTGAGCGCCCGCCAGACCCGGGACTGCGGGGCCTTCAAGACGATCTGTTTTTCGATGCGGTCTGTGCTGGATCCATTCATGTGCAACCTCCCGATTGCATGTTAGGTCGATGCGCGCTAGACGCAACCACCGGGTTGCATTATTTTCGCCCCCGCTTTGTGATCTTGTACTTCCCACGAAGGCCGCCCGCCCTCAGACCAAGGTTGACCGGATGCTGTCCACCCAAAACGGGTCAGGCCCCTCTGGTTCCAGCACCTAAAAGTCCCTCTGACATAACGGGTCAAGGCCGGAGGGAGGGTCGAGCCTTCGAATTGACCGGAGACCCGTCGTTTTGACGGAGCCGGTGCATTCATTACATGGACCACCCTCGGATTAACCCGTTTAACTCCATCAGCTTTCATCAATGGACCAATTCGTGCAGTGTTACCAACCAAGGCTTCCAATCACCCACGAATTCCCGCTTCCCGATCGTCTCCACGGGCCACGACAAAGGAACCAACCCTCATGCTGGCCTGGAAATTTTCTGTTTGCCTGGACCTTCCAGATCCCGAGAACCTACCCACGAGCCATGCCGCGAACTTCCATCTGACGGGCGGCGCACGGTCCAGGAACGCATTCAGGCAAGTCTTTCGAACGGCCATCACCTTGGACGGAACCACCGTCATGGAAGCTGCTTTGTAGCCATCCTCAGTCCGACCCTCCCGCGCGGTCTCCCTTCTATGGATGCCAACGGTCTCCGCGCTCGAAAAGCACGGGTGGCCAGGGATTGCTTTGCCTTGGCTGGCCCAGTCATGCAGAGAAACACGTGATGTTTTGAAGAAACTGGAGGTTCGTAAGTGCCAGATATTTAATTCAAAATAAACCTATTTTTATATTGATATTAATGAACCATTATTTATGAGGTATTCATGATTAAGATTAAGCACAGTACTATTTCTATGACTTCTTTGTTGCTGATTGGTGGCATGCTTGGCGGCCTCCCGATCTACGCTCATCCGGATCACAACACCAGTGACCAAAACAATCCACACACCAAGCCACCCGTCGTCAAGATCGTGGTGGATCTGGGAGCAGCGGCTCCCTTTGGCGTGTTTGGTGGTGCGGCTGGGATGACCAACCAAGGCATTTTCACCGTCATCAATGGTGATATCGCCACCACCGGTGCTTCCACCCTGATTACGGGCTTTCATGACCGGAGCGCTGTTTACACGCAAACCCCCCTCAACATCGGAGCCGTGAACGGCACGATCTATACGGCCACGGCACCCATCGGTTCCGTCCCCAGCGTGACCGCATCCGCCGTCGCCCTTGCCACCCAGACCGCGTTTGACAACCTGTCCCCCGCGGCGCTTCCCGGTGGAATCGATGTCTCGTCACTGGGCGGTGGCGCTGGAGAGCTTGGCAATCGCACGCTCGGCCCCGGCATCTACCGCTCCGCGCCTGGCTCCTATGAAATCCGGGGAGGGGATCTCACCCTTGATGCCCGGGGCAATCCGGATGCCGTCTGGGTCTTCCAGATGTCTTCCACCCTCAAGGTGGGTGGGCCGGGAGCCGCCTTCCCCCAGAGCGTCATCCTGATCAACGGTGCCCAGGCCAAGAATGTGTTCTGGCACGTGGGCAGCGCGGCCACGATCAACGCGGCTGGTGGTGGCACCATGGTGGGAACCATCATTTCCTATGCGACCACCACCATCTCCACCGCCGGGAATGTCAAGATCGTGACCCTGCAGGGAAGAGCACTGGCCCTGCATGCTTCCGTCACGATGGTGAACACCCACGTCAATTTGCCTGCGCTTTAATATCTAATTAAAGTCATAAATCGATCAACAATAAGGCAGACTGACTCAATCCATCAGTCTGCCTTTGTTTGTACCCCGCCAGCAGTGGGGCTTCCCTTGCCTGCCTCCAGGGATCGACATCGACTGGTGTATTCAGAACTTGCGACATGCTGGAATGGAACTTGATTCCCGGAGCCCCCATGACATTGAAGTCCATCGCAGACATGGCCCTCGCCGGGGGTGCCGCGCTGCTCTGGCGCCGAAAGGGCTGAACCTTGCGCGTCCTTGCCCTCTCCGGCAGCCTGCGGGCCCAATCGCTGAACACCCTGCTGCTGCACGAGGCCGTCCGGTTGGCGCCATCTGGCATGACCTTCACGTTCTGGGATCAACTGGACGACCTGCCCCATTTCAGCCCTGAGCGGGACGTGGATCCCCTGCCCGCGCCCGTGGTCGAGCTGCGCGCCCTCATCGCCACGTCGGAGGCACTGCTCTTCTGCACGCCCGAGTACATCCACGCCATGCCCGCGGTGCTGAAGAACCTGCTGGAGTGGGTGGTGTCGTCGGGCGATTGCGTGGGCAAACCCACGGCCGCCTGGAGTGTGTCGCCTTCGCTGGAAGGCGGCGCCCGGGCCCATGCGTCCCTGGTCCACACGCTGGAGGTGATGTCGGCGAGGGTGGTACAGGCTTCGTCCCTGTGTCTGACGCTGGCCCGCTCCGGGGTGGACGAGCAGGGTCGCCTGAAGGATCCAGCGCAGGTTGCGGCCCTGCGTGGGGCCCTCGAAACGCTCGCAGCCCACACGGAGACGGCATGACCGAGCCCGCCGCCACCCGCATCTTTGTGGATGCCGATGCTTGTCCCGTGAAGGACGAGATCTTCCGGGTGGCCACGCGCTGCAGCCTAAAGGTGCTCGTGGTATCGAATTCGCCGCTGCGCCTGCCCAGCAGCCCGCTGATTGAAGCGGTGGTGGTGGCCAAGGGCCAGTTCGATGGCGCCGATGACTGGATCGTGGAGCAGATCACCGACCGGGACATCGCCGTGACGGCGGACATCCCCTTGGCCGCGCGCTGTCTGGAGAAAGGCGCAAGGGCCCTGGATGCCAAGGGCCGCGTCTACTCGCCGGAATCCATCGGCGATGCGCTGGCCAGCCGCGAGCTGATGGCCCACCTGCGCGCCATGGGTGAGATGGGGGGCGGTCCCCCGCCCTTCACCGACCGGGACCGTTCGACTTTCCTGCAACGTCTGGATGACCTGATCCAGGCACTCCGGCGGACGAGGCGGTAGACTAAGGAAAGGGCTTCCACAGCTTCAACCTTTTTCGTGATCGGATTCGCCATGGCCAGAAAGCCCAACTACAACTTCGAGAAGCGTCAGAAGGATCTGGCTCGCATCAAGAAGAAGGAAGAGAAGTTGCAGAAGAAGGCCCTGAAGAAGGATGCCCTGGGCAACGACATTCCCGAGAGCGAAGACTCGGAAGAGACCACTGAAGCATCTGAGACCGAAAACGACTGAGACGGGCTCTCGACATATCGTGAATTCGACTCTCGGCCGGCCGGGGATCGTCTGGGGTTGAAGCTCGCCAAAGTTACAGAATGTATTCAATGGTTTGACTTATTGCTTTGGCATGGAGATGGCTCTACCTTGAGGCCGCCGCTTGCGGCCTCACAGGAGACACCATGTCCTTCACCGACTCCAAGACCCACCAGAACCTCAAGGCCGCCTTTGCCGGTGAGAGCCAGGCGAACCGCCGCTACACCTGGATGGCCCAGGTCGCGGAGAAGGAAGGCCTGCCCGAAGTGGCCGCGCTCTTCAAGCACAGCGCCGATGGCGAGACGGGCCATGCCCTCAAGCACCTGATGTTCCTGGCCGCGCAGGCCGGCGACCCGGCCACGGGCCTGCCCCTGGGTGACTCGCTCACCAACCTGAAATCCGCCGTGGCCGGTGAGACCTACGAGTACACGGACATGTACCCCGAGTTCGCCCGCCAGGCCCGGGAAGAAGGCCACACCGAGATCGCCGCCTGGTTCGAGACCCTGGCCAAGGTGGAGCGCTTCCATGCGGGCCGCTTCCAGGATGCGCTGACCCGGCTCCAGTCCGGATCCATCGCCGCTCCCGACGCCGACATCGCCAAGCACATCTGAGGCCGCCATGAACCTTGCCTTCGACCCCGTCACCGAACGGACCCGCTTCGAGGCCCGTCAGACCTTCCTGGCCCGCCAGGCCGCCCTGCGGCTGGAGCTGGCTCAGGGCATCACCTTTCAGCCCGAAACGGCTGAGAGCGTCGAGGATCAGGTGGTCGAGACCCTCTGGGCCGAAGGCATGACCCTGGAGTCCGCCCCTGCCGAGGATGTGGCTGAGTCACGCGCCTCCTTCGCCGTTCTGGCCCCGCGCCGCGAACCCGGGGGCCAGAGCCTCGTCGCGACCCTCTTCCTGGGTTTCCCGGACGCCGTGCGCGATGCGAAGCTGGCGGCCCTGCATCTCTTCCCCGATCAGCTGCGGCTGGTCTTCAGTGATGGTTTCTTCGCCGTGCCCACCGTGGATCGCGGGGCGGCGGGGCCCGAAGATCGATTGCCCGCGGTGCTCGCCCTGCGCTACTTCATTCCGGACGGCTGCACCATCACCGCCCTCGTCTCCAACCACGCCGAAGTCTCGGGCCGCTGGGCCGCCCCAGCGGCCTGGGGCTCCTGGCCTTCCTGAGGAGATTCCCATGAGCATCAATATCGGCATTCCCACCGAAGACCGCAAAGCCATTGCCGACGGCCTCTCCCGGCTGCTAGCCGACAGCTACACCCTCTACCTCAAGACCCACAACTTCCACTGGAACGTGAAGGGCCCCATGTTCCAGACCCTGCACCTGCTCTTCGAAACCCAGTACACCGAGCTGGCGCTGGCCGTGGATCTGGTGGCCGAGCGCATCCGTGCCCTGGACTATCCGGCCCCCGGCACCTATGCGGAATTCGCGAAGCTCTCCAGCATCCCCGAGCCCAAGGGCGTGCCTAAGGCCACGGCCATGATCAAGGAACTGGTCGAAGGCCAGGAGGCCGTGGTCCGCACCGCCCGCTCCATCTTCCCCGTCGTGGACAAGGTGGGCGATGAGCCCACCGCCGACCTGCTGACCCAGCGCATGCAGGTCCACGAGAAAAACGCCTGGATGCTCCGCAGCCTTCTGGAGGACTGATCGGCCCAAACATCGCGGGCCCTCCGGTCACTCATTCTTCCTATTTCTGACTTTTTTAGTAAACTACCCGTCCGCGCCCCGCGCACCTGAGGAGATAACCATGGCCTACACCGCCAAATCCTACGATCACTTGAAGGGC
>Ga0302322_100000449_pt1 | contig 31545 bp, 31 predicted proteins | sample Fen_T0_2_FD_203757 | JGI IMG/M metagenome (GOLD analysis project Ga0302322, IMG submission 203757) | Peat permafrost microbial communities from Stordalen Mire near Abisko, Sweden - Fen_T0_2 | ecosystem: Environmental > Terrestrial > Soil > Wetlands > Permafrost | place: Sweden: Abisko...
TCGACGGCCGACCGACCCACCCGGACGGCGCGGGCAGCGCGTTCGGCGCCGTCCATCCGGACCGCCGGCTGGCGCGGGTGCAGACGCCGCAGGCCTTCCGGGCCGCCGCCCTGTGCGCCGCCTACGCCGCCGCGGCGACCGACGGGTACCGGGGCACCGACACCGCGTCGAGCCTCGAGGCGTACGGCGGGATCGCCGTCCGGATCGTGCCCGGGAGCCGGCAGAACCTCAAGGTCACCTACCGGCACGACCTGGCGCTCGCCGAGCGACTGCTGGCCGGGCACGGCTACCGGCTGCCCTGACCCGTCCGCTCCAGAGCCTCGGCGAGCTCGAGGTCGCCCCGGTCGGCCACCCGGAAGACCTCCTGCGGGGCGGGCACGGTCTCGAGCGGGCCCAGCCGGACCGCGAGCCCCGGCAGCAGGCCGGTGATGTCGGCCTCCGGCCCGCCCGGCACGGCCTCCGGAGCCGCCAGCAGGGCCAGCAGGACTCCCGCCGGGTAGGCCTGCGGGCTGCAGATGACCCGGTACCCCTCGCGGTCGGCCGTCCCGGTGATCGTGCCGGCGGCGTCGACCCACTTGAGCGTGTCCGTCACCGGACGGACGGCGACCACCCCGACGGCCGCGCCGCCCCGACCCACCAGCACGTCCACCACGTCCCGGACCAGCGACGACGGCGCCAGCGGATGCATGGCGTCATGGACGACGACCGGCGCGCGCTCCGGCTCGGCCGCCAGGCGGCCCCGGAGCTCCTCGGCGCCGGTCACCGTCACCCGGCTCTCCCCCGTGAGGACGGCGCGGACGGCGCCGGCCGCGCCCGCCGCGCCCCCCGGCTCGGGCTCGGCGACCACCAGCACCCGGTCCACCCGGCCGGAACCCAGCAGCGCGTCGACGGCGCGGCACACCAGCGGGACCCCGCCCAGCTCCCACAAGGACGGGCAGCCGCCGTCGGGGGTCCCCGCGACGGGGACGATGCCGAGCCGGGGCCGGACGACGGCGGTGGTCACCGGGACATCATGCCGAGCGGTCGGCCGCCGCCGGGCACCGGACCCCGCTGAACTCCATGATCACGGCGAAGTTGGGGTGGGGACGGGGGTTGGACTGGGGACGGATGGGCGGCGGGCGAAGACCATGCGGCCGTTCGCCGTCGTCAGGACGCTGGTGACGACGGCGGTGGTCTCGGTGCCGATGCGGTCTCGGGCGCGCTCCACGACGATCATGGTGCCGTCGTCCAGGTGGCCGACCGCCTGGCCCGGCTCCTTGCCGGCCCGCGCCAGGACGACGGTGACGGTGTCGCCGGCCGAGACGGGCGGCCGGAGCGCCAGGACGAGGGCGTGGAGGTTCATCACCTGGCAGCCGGCGATGGTGGCCGCCTTCGCGAGGTTGCCGTCGAGGGTGAGCAGGACGGCGTCCCGGTCGAGCGTCATCCGCAGCAGCTTGGCGTCGACCTCCGGCACCTCGGGCGCCTCGTCCGGGACGACGTCCAGGTCGATGCCGCGCTCGCGGCGCAGCGCGTCGAGGATCTCCAGCCCGCGGCGGCCCTTGGCGCGCCGGGCGTCGTCGCCGGCGTCCGCCAGCCCCTGCAACTCGTCGAGCACGGGCTGCGGGACGACGAGGGTGCCGTGCAGGAACCCGGCCCGGACGACGTCCAGCACCCGGCCGTCGATCGCCACGGACGAGTCGACCAGGCGCGGCAGCGCCGACATCGCGACCCGCGCGGCCCCGAGCCCGGCCCGGGGGCCCAGCAGCGCGAGGAGGAGGTGACGCCCGGCCACCCCCACGCGGTAGCCCAGCGTGCCGGTCGTCACACAGACGAAGAGGAGCACGGGCCGGGTGAGGAGGGGCTGCCCGACCAGCAGCAGGGGCCAGGAGAGCCCGGCACCCGCGACGACGCCGCACAGGGCCCCGAGCACCCCGGCGAGCACCTGCTCGGCGCTGCGCCCGAGCAGGGCGTCCTCGGCGGCGGCCAGGCTGCGGGTGGTGGTCCGGCCGACGACCCCGCCGACGACGTAGCCGGCGCCCGCACCCAGCAGGGTGCTGACGCCGGCTCGATCGAACAGGCCTAGACCGAGGAACTCGTCGGGCGCGACGCGGGACAGCTGGTACCCCAGCGCGGCCATGAAGACGACGATGCAGAAACGCAGGACCTCGACGACCGGAGGCGGCACCGAACGATCACGCGCCCGGAAGCCACTGATCCGCACCGCCACTCCCTCACCGGACGACCGCCGTCACCGGCGGACCCGGCTCAGGAGGCGAGGACCTCTTCGAGCAGCGCCTCGGCCTTGTCCTCGTTGGTGTGTTCGGCAAGTGCGAGTTCCGACACAAGGATCTGCCGGGCCTTTGCCAGCATCCGCTTCTCACCGGCGGACAGACCGCGGTCACGGTCCCGGCGCCACAGATCGCGGACCACCTCGGCGACCTTGATCACGTCACCGGACTGGATCTTCTCGATGTTCGCCTTGTACCGTCGCGACCAGTTCGTAGGCTCTTCGGCGTACGGCGCGCGGAGCACCTGGAACACCCGATCGAGCCCTTCCTGGCCGACCACGTCCCGCACGCCGACGAGGTCGACGTTCATGGCGGGTACCTCAATGGTCAGATCTCCCTGGGCGACCTTGAGGACGAGGTACTGGCGTTCCTCCCCCTTGATGACCCTGGTCTTGATTTCCTCGATGAGTGCCGCCCCATGATGGGGGTACACAACCGTCTCGCCGACCGTGAAAGCCATGTGGTCTAATCCCCTTTCCCAGGTCCCAGCCTACCACGCGTCACCGGGGGCGTCAGCGGATACGTGCGTCGTTTGCGCAGGTCAGAGGCCTTTTTCGGAGAGTTTCAGGCCTTGACAGGAGCGGTGCCCCCGTGCTGGTAGCACTCGACGTCACCGTCGGGTGACTGCCCGCGTGGCCCTTCGTGCGCGCGTGGTGCGCGCGTCGTGCGCGCCCCGGGCCCGCCCGCCCGTCCGGGTGGTGCCGAACCGATAGGCTGACGCCGGCGGTCCAGGGCACCGACGGCGCGCCGCCGGCGGCGCCGAACCGAGGACGCCGAGCAGCCCTGGAGAGGAGCGTCCCCGTGAGCAGGTTCCGCCGTCCGGCCGCCGCGATCGCGTTGACCGTGAGCCTGGCCGGAGTCACCGTCGCGGCCTCCGCCTGCAGCCTCGCCTCGCCCAAGGTCATCGCGACCCCCTACGCGGCGGCCGACGGCACCAACGCCGATCTGACGGTGCCCGGCAGCGGCACCATCCAGTTTCGCAACTTCCTCGTCGTCAGCCAGGCGAAGGGCTCGCCCGGGGTGCTCATCGGCGCGGTCACGACCGACAGCGTCCAGCCCCTCCAGGTGCAGCTGGCCGTTCTTGACCCGAGCGGCCAGTCCGCCATCGGCCAGGCGAACCTCACCGTGGAGCCGGGCCAGCTCACCCGCTTCGGCCCCGGCGGCACCGACCAGCTCCAGGTGCCCGACGTCCAGGTGCCGCCCGGCGCGGTCCTCACCGTCAGCGTCCGGTCCGTCTCCGGCACGAAGAGCTTCACCGTCCCGGTACTGGGCCAGCAGTCCCCCTACGACACCGTGACCCCGTCGCCGGTCGCGTCGACGTCGGCCACCTCCGAGTCGCCCACGCCGACCGGCAGCGCCTCCCCCGGCGCGTCGGCCACGGTCAAGCCGTCGCCGAGGTCGACCGCCTCGCCGTCCGCCAAGGTGTCGGCCTCCCCGACCAAGTAGCCAACCGGGAGCCCGACGCACGGCGGCCCGGGTCCGCGGACCCGGGCCGGCGACGAGAGCGGACGTGGTCGGGGGGACGCAGGGCGTCAGGCCTCGAACTTGTAGCCGAGCCCCCGCACGGTCACCAGGTACCGCGGGTTGGCCGGGTCCGGTTCGATCTTGCTGCGCAGGCGCTTGACGTGGACGTCGAGCGTCTTGGTGTCGCCGACGTAGTCGGAGCCCCAGACGCGATCGATGAGCTGCATCCGGGTCAGCACCCGGCCGGCGTTGCGCAGCAGGATCTCGAGCAGCTCGAACTCCTTGAGCGGCAGGTTCACCGCGCCGTTGTTCACGGTGACGACGTGCCGCTCGACGTCCATGCGTACCGGGCCCACCTCGACGGCGGACGGCACGAGGACCTCCGGCTCGGTGCCGCGGCGCAGCACGGCCCGCACCCGGGCCACCAGCTCGCGGGAGCTGTACGGCTTGGTGACGTAGTCGTCCGCCCCCAGCTCCAGCCCGACGACCTTGTCGATCTCGCTGTCCTTGGCGGTCAGCATGATCACCGGCACGTTGCTGCGGGCCCGCAACTGGCGGCACACCTCGGTGCCGGGCAGGCCCGGCAGCATGAGGTCGAGCAGGACGAGGTCGGCACCGTTGCGGTCGAACTCGTCGAGCGCGGCGGGGCCGTCGTCGGCGACGGCCACCTCGTAACCCTCCCTGCGCAGCAGGTAGGAGAGCGGGTCGCTGAACGACTCCTCGTCCTCGACCACGAGGATGCGGGTCACGGTGGTGCCTCCTTGGCTTCTACGGGCGGAGGTCGTGGCTGTCGGAGGATGCTCCGGCCGCCACGGCCGGGTGGGTGGACGGTGCCGACGCCTGGCCGGCCGCCGCGGACGCCGACGCGACGGACGCTGACGCGACGGACGGGGACGGCGGCGGCGGCTCCTCCCGGATCGGCGGCGGGCGGCGGGCCTCCTCGCTGCTCTGCGCCGAGTCGGGCAGGCGGAGGGTGAACGTGGAGCCCTGCCCCTGGCTGCTCCACAGGGTGACCTCGCCGCCGTGGTTGGCGGCGACGTGCTTGACGATCGACAGGCCCAGCCCGGTCCCGCCGGTGGCCCGCGAACGGGCCTGGTCGACGCGGTAGAACCGCTCGAAGATCCGTTGCTGGTCCGGCGCCGCGATGCCGATGCCCTGGTCGCTCACGGCGACCTCGACCAGCCCGGCGACCCGGCGCACGCTCACCCCGACCCGGGTGTGGTCGGGCGAGTAGGCGACGGCGTTGTCGACCAGGTTGCGGACGGCGGTGACCAGCAGGTTGTGGTCGCCGTAGACGACCCCGCCGTCGTCCCCGCCGACCGCCACCTCGATGTGCTTGGCCTGCGCGGTGAGCCGGCAGCGGTCGACGGCCTCGACGACGACGTCGTCCATGTCGACCGGCTCGGGCGGGTGGAGGGCGTCCGCCACCTGCAGGCGGGACAGGTCGATGATCTCCTGGACGAGCGCGGAGAGCCGCAGCGACTCGCGCTCCATCTGCCGGGCGAAGTGCCGGACGGCGTCCGGGTCGTCGGCCGCGTCGTGGACCGCCTCGGCGAGCAGCTGCAGGGCACCGATGGGCGTCTTGAGCTCGTGGCTCACGTTGGCGACGAAGTCCCGGCGGACCTCCTCGACGCGCCGCGCCTCGGTCCGGTCCTCCACGAGCAGCAGGATGTGCTCGGCACCCAGCGGCGCGACCCGGGCGTGGACGACGATGTGCGCGCGGCCCAGCGGACCCCGCGGCAGTTCCAGCTCGCGCTCGCGCACGAGCCCGAAGCGCCGCGCCTCGGCGGCCAGCTCGCGCAGCTCGGTGTGGACCAGGTCGTGCCCGCGGACCAGCCCGAACGCGTACGCCGCGGGGCTCGCCTTCACCACGCCGTCCGCGACGTCGAGCACGACGGCTGCGGACCGCAGCACGCCGAGGACCTCGATCACGCCCGGCGGCAGCTCGGACTCCGGGGGCTGGGACAGGTTGAGCTTGTCCCGCTCGCTGACCCGGAACGCCAGGACACCGATCGCCCCGACGAGCACGCCGACGAGCCCGGCGACGGGCAGCGTCCAGGACGGGTTCACGCCAACTACAGTAGGGCGGCGCGGAGCCCGGATCAGCGCTGGTCGCCTGCGCGGCGCAGCCTTCCCACGGTGTTCACCTCTCGCTCGGGACGCGTTCACGGCGCCCTGCGAGTGTTCACGCGGCGTGCCCTGCCGGTGCGCGCTCAGGCCTCACCCGCCGGCCGGTCCACCCGGCCCGGCACGTTCGACGGAGTGACGACGATGCGCGAGCAGTTCCACGGAGAGCTGGCGAGCCTTTCGGAACAGATGGTCGAGATGACCCAGTTGGCCGGGTCGGCGATCAACCGGGCCACCCGGGCGCTGCTCGACGCCGACCTCGTGCTCGCCGAGTCGGTGATCACCGCCGACGAGGAGCTCGACCGGATCCAGGCCGCCATCGAGGAGAAGTCGCTGGAGCTGCTGGCCCGGCAGCAGCCGGTCGCCACGGACCTGCGGACCATCGTCACGGGCCTGCGCATGACCGCCGACCTGGAGCGCATGGGCGACCTCGCCCGGCACGTGGCCAAGCTGGCCCGGCTGCGCTACCCGGCGTCGCCCATCCCGGCGCAGCTGCACTCCACCATCCTGGAGATGGGCCAGGTGGCCGAGCGGGTCGTGGCGAAGACGGGCAGCGTGATCGCCGGTCGCGACCTGGTCATGGCGTCGGAGCTGGAGCAGGACGACGACCAGATGGACCGGCTCCACCGCGAGCTGTTCACCGTGCTGCTCGACCCGAACTGGGACGGCGGCGTCGAGGCCGCCGTCGACGTCACCCTGTGCGGCCGCTTCTACGAGCGCTTCGCCGACCACGCCGTCTCGGTCGCGCGCCGGGTCACGTTCCTGGTGACGGGCGAGCGCCCCCCGGTCCCCCACCACGCCTCGTAGTTGACCATTCACGGTTGATCGATCATGCGCGGTCGGACCCGCTGGAGCTGGGTCCGACCGCGCATGATCAACTCGAGCGTGCATGATCACGGCCAGGTGAGGGTCAGCGGCCCTGGTTGGCGACGGCGGCGGCGGCCGCCGCGGCAGCGGCCGGGTCCAGGTAGGTGCCGCCGGCGGTGATCGGCGCCAGGTCCTCGTCCAGCTCGTACAGCAGCGGGATGCCCGTCGGGATGTTGAGCTGGGCGATGGCCTCGTCGCTGATGCCGTCCAGGTGCTTGACGAGCGCCCGCAGCGAGTTGCCGTGCGCCGCGACGAGCACGGTCTTGTCCGCCCTCAGGTCCGGGACGATGTCGGAGTGCCAGTACGGCAGCATCCGCGCGACGACGTCCTTGAGGCACTCGGTGCGGGGCAGGTAGGCACCGAGGTCGGCGTAGCGCGGGTCGTGCGCCTGGGAGAACTCGTCGTCCGGGTCGATGGGGGGCGGCGGCGTGTCGTAGGACCGGCGCCAGAGCATGAACTGCTCCTCGCCGTACGCCTCCAGCGTCTGCTTCTTGTTCTTGCCCTGGAGCGCGCCGTAGTGGCGCTCGTTGAGCCGCCAGTTCCGCTTGACCGGGATCCACAGCCGGTCGGCGGCGTCGAGCGCCAGGTTGGCCGTGACGATCGCGCGGCGCAGCAGCGAGGTGTGCAGGACGTCGGGCAGCAGGCCCTTGTCGGCCAGCAGCACGCCGCCGGCCTCCGCCTCGGCCCGGCCCTTCTCCGAGAGGGGGACGTCCACCCAGCCGGTGAACAGGTTCTTGGCGTTCCAATCGCTCTCGCCGTGGCGGAGCAGGACGAGCGTGTACGTCATGGTCGCAAGGCTAGTCGCCCCGAAGATGCTCGAAGGCGTCGAGGTTGCGGGTCGACTCGCCGCGGGACAGCCGCCACTGCCACTCCTTGCGGATCGACGAGGCGAATCCCAGGGCCAGAAGGTCGTTGAACGCCGAATCCGCTGTGGCGAGGATCGCACCGAGCAGCTCGTCGAGGCTGTCGACCGTCACCGCGGCGATCCGCAGCCGGGCCACCAGGAAGACGTCCCCCAGCTGGTCCAGCGCGAAGGCGATCCCCGGCAGCCGGGCGTTGCGCCCCAGCAGCCAGCCGTAGAACTCCGCGTGGTTCTCGTCGGGGCGGCGGACGACGAAGGCCGCGGCCCGCAGGGCCCGGTCCCCCACGACCAGCGAGACCGTCGTCGCCAGCTTCGCCTCCCCCGGCAGCGTGACGACGACCTCGCCGCGCCGGGCCCCCAGCTCGTGCTCGACGCCGGCGTCGACCGCCCAGGCCAGGACCGCGGCCAGCGCGGCGTCCCGGGCGGCGGCGTCCGCCGGCGGCGTCACGGCGCGACCGCGAGCTCGCCCAGGCCGGCGAGCCCGGCGTCCCGCCCGGCCGTCGCCGGCGCCCGCCCGGAGGGCACCAGGATGCCCGGGTCGGCCGGCCCGAGCGCCCCCGGCAGGGTGGCCAGCCCGGCCAGCCGCACCCGTCGGGCGTGGTCCCGGGCGGCCGCCCGGTAGACGTCGAGGGTGGCGTCCACGGTGGCGTCCCAGCCGAAGGCGGCGGCGTGCCGGACGGCGGCCGCCTGCATCGAGCGCAGCCGCGCACCGTCGTCCAGCAGGTCACCCAGCACACGGGCCCAGGAGCGGGGGTCGTGGCCGGGCACGAGCAGGCCGGTCTCGCCGTCCCGCACGGCCGTCACCAGGCCGCCCACCCGCGCGGCCACGACGGGCGTGCCGCACGCCTGGGCCTCGACCGCGACCAGACCGAACGACTCGCTGTACGACGGCACGACGACGAGGTCGGCGGCGCGGTACCAGTCGGCGAGAACCGGTCGCGGCACGGGCGGCCGGAACCGGACGACGTCGCCGAGGCCGAGCTCCGCGGTGAGCACCTGGAGCTCCTCGGGGCGCGCCAGCCCGCTCCCGCTGGGGCCGCCGACGACGACGACGCACAGGTCGTCCCGGCGGGCCGGGTCGCGCCGCAGCATCTCGGCCGCGGCCCGGACCAGCACGTCCGGTGCCTTGAGCGGCTGGATCCGGCCGACGAAGAGCAGGATCCGCACCCGGTGCGGCAGGCCGAGCCGGCGCCGGGCCGCCCGGCGCGCGTCCGGGCCGCCCGGCCGGAACACGTCGAGGTCGACCCCCGGCGGCACGACCGAGACCCGGTCCGGGTCGGCGCCGTAGAGGTCGATCAGGTCGCGGGCCTCGTCGTCGGTGTTGGCCAGGAGGCGGTCGGCGGCCTGGACGACCTGCTCCTCGCCCAGGACCCGACCGTCGGGCTCCGGGGTGTCGCCGACGGCCAGCGCGCGGTTCTTGACCTTGGCCATGGTGTGCATCGTGTGGACCAGCGGCACCCGCCAGCGGTCGGCGGCCAGCCAGCCGACCTGGCCCGACAGCCAGTAGTGGGAGTGCACCAGGTCGTACCAGCCGGGCTCGCGCCGGGCCTCCACCCGCATCACGCCAGCCGCGAAGGCGCACAGCTGCCCCGGCAGGTCGTCCTTCGACAGGCCCTCGAAGGGCCCGGCCACCACGTGCCGGACGAGGACGCCGGGGGCCAGTTCGGCGACCGGCGGCAGGCCGCTGCCGGTCGTCCGGGTGAAGATCTCCACCTCGGTGCCCCGCGCGGCCAGCCGGCGGGCCGTCTCCACGACGTAGACGTTGAGACCGCCGGCGTCACCCGTCCCGGGCTGCTCCAGCGGGGAGGTGTGGACCGAGAGCATCGCGACGCGGCGCGGCAGGACGGCATCCGTCACCCTGCGCTACCTCCCACTACGAGTTCCGTCGAGCCAGGGGCGCGATGGACCGCCGGGCTCGACCCTGCCAGCGTCGCACGCGGGCCCATTGTTCCCCGGCCGGGGCCCGGACGCCGAACCGGGACCGGCGCGCGACCGGGACGGCCGCGGCGCCCGTCTCCACCGCGGCGGCCGTACGCTCGGCCCATGGCGGGGACCCGGGACGCGCGGTCCCGCCGTACGACCCCGCTCGGCACGGTCACCCGGGGGACGACCAACCCCAACCGGCTGCGCCGGGTGGACCGCTGGCTCGCCGGCCCGCAGGCGCGGCGGCTGCGCCGGGCGCAGGACCCGGTCGTCGTCGACCTCGGGTACGGCGCGACGCCCGTCACCGCGGTGGAACTGCTGGACCGGCTGCGCCCGGTGCGCGCCGACGTCACGGTGGTCGGGGTGGAGATCGATCCCGAGCGGGTCCGGGCGGCACTGCCGCTCGCCCGGCCGGGGCTGGAGTTCATGCTGGGCGGGTTCGAGGTGCCGCTGCCCGCCGGCCGCCGGCCCGTCATCGTTCGCGCGCTCAACGTGCTGCGCCAGTACCCCGAGGACGCCGTCCCCGCCGCGTGGGACGCCGTCCGCGCGCGGCTCGCCCCCGGCGGCCTACTGGTGGACGGCACCTGCGACGAGATCGGACGCCGGGCCGCCTGGATCGCCGTCGAGGCCGACGCCGGCCCGGTCTCGCTCACCCTGTCGCTGCGTCTGGGCGGCCTGGAGCGTCCCTCGGACGTCGCCGAGCGCCTGCCGAAGGCACTGATCCACCGGAACGTGCCCGGAGAGGGGGTCCACGCCTTCCTGACGGCCCTGGACGACGCCTGGGCGCGCCAGGCACCCCGGGCCACGTTCGGCGTTCGGCAGCGCTGGCTGGCGACCGTGGAGGCCGTCCGGGACGGCGGCTGGCCGGTGCTCGACGGTCCGGCCCGGTGGCGGCTGGGCGAGGTGACCGTCGCCTGGGACGCCGTCACCCCCGGCCCACCGCGGCGGTGACGAGCGCCCCGACCTCCACCTCAGACCTCCACGACGAGCGTGACCGGGCCGTCGTTGACGAGCTCGACCGCCATGTCGGCGCCGAAGCGGCCGGTGGCGACCTCCAGCCCGTACCCGCGCACGGCCGCGACGAACGCCGCCACCAGCGGCTCGGCGACCGGACCCGGGGCGGCGGCCCCCCACGACGGGCGGCGGCCCTTGCGGGTGTCGGCGTAGAGCGTGAACTGGCTGACGACGAGCAGCGGCGCGCCGTCGTCCAACGCGCTGCGCTCGTCGCGGAGGATCCGCAGGTCGACGACCTTGCGGGCCAGCCGGGCGACCTGGTCGGACCCGTCGTCGTGGGTCACCCCGAGCAGCACGCACAGGCCGGCCCGGTCGATCGACCCGACCACCTCGCCGGCCACGGTCACCCGGGCGCGCGTGACCCGCTGGACGACGGCCCGCATCAGGCGGGCCGTCGCCGGACGCGGCCGGTCATGCGAGGGGCGCGGCCTCGTAGGCCAGCACCAGGTCGCCCACCTGGATGCGGCTGCCGAGCGGGAGCGGGGCGGGCACCCGCGGCACCATCGCGATCCAGCCCACGGCGCCCGGGGGCTCGATCCAGGTCCCGTTGACGCTGCCCGCGTCGACGATGTCCACCCCGCGGTCGGTGAGCAGGAGCCGGGCGTGCACCCGGGAGATGCGCTGCTCAGCGTCCGGCAGGGTCACCGCCCGGGCCTTGCCCTGCGCCACGTCGGGGTCGACCTCGGGGTTGCGGCCGATCACGCAGTCGCGGTCGACGACGACGTCTTCGGCGTTCTCGATCACCAGGCGCCCGCGCATCGGCCGGGGGGCCGGCGGCTCGGCGAGCAGCGCGTCCGGGGCGACCGGGGCCTTCGGCGCGGGGGCGCCGAACGGGTCGAGCGCGGACGGCGGGGGCGGCACGATGCCGACGTTCCGCCCCGCGGACGGCGGCGGGACGATCTGGGTCCGGGCGTAGAACGGCACCTCGTCGTCCGGATCGGCCGGCAGGACGGTCTCGGCGGGGGCCGGGGCCGGGGCCGGAGCCGCCGGAGCCGGGGCCGCCGCGGCGGGCCGGACGGGGGCCGGCGGCTGGGCGAACGGGTCCGCCCGACCGTTGAGGAACGTCTTGACCGTGGGCGGCTCGGGCACGTCCCGGTCGCGGGACGGGGCCCCGGCGGCCAGCTCGCGCGCCCGCAGCCGGGCCTGCTCGCGGGCGTGCTCGAGCGCGACCGCGGCCGAGGCGGCCAGCGCGGCCGACGCCGAGGACGTCGACAGCGGCGAGGTGGTGCGCTCGGGGCGCGCGTCCTGCCGGTCGGTGTCGGCCAGGTCGGTGAGCGTGTCCTCGGCCGGGCCGGACGGCGCCGCGACGGCCACGACGTCGGCCTCCGCCTCGTCGTCGTCCTCGGCGTCCGTCTCGTCGGTGGCCTCGTCCTCGTCGGTGTCGGTGACCTCCGGGGCCCCGACGGCGGCCGCGGCGGCCTCGCTGTCGGCCTCGGTGACCGTGTCGGCCACCTCTGCCTCCGCCGGCGCCGCCACCGCGGCGGCCTCCGCGGCCTCGACCGCCGTCAGGTCGACGACGGTGACCTCCTCGTCGGCGTCGGTGACGAGCGCGGTGCCCGGCTCGGCGGTCGCCGTCGCGGCGGCCCGCCGGCCGTGGCTCTGCCCGTCGTGGCCGTTGACCGGACGCCCGGCCATCGACTCCATCCGGCCGCCCTGCCCGAAGCGGATGGGCTCGGGACGGAACCCGGCGCCGCGCGCCCCGGGGTCCCGGCCGGGGCCGGTCCAGGTGGCCGTCGGCTCGGCCGGCCCAGGGCCGGACCCGCTCTCCGGGCCGTCCGTGGCGGGCTCCGCAGCCACTGCCGCGGACACCGCCACGACGGGCGCAGAATTCGGCGTGTCGCGCTCCGGCGTGTCGGCTTGCATCGCCTCGGCCGATTTCGTATGAGGCGCGGGCGACACCTCCCCGGCGGGCGACGCGTCGCGCTGGGTGATGAGGACGCCGGCACCCCGGACCACCCCGGACCGCAGGTCCACGTAGGGGTCGGGGGTCGGGTCGACGTCGTCCGGGACGGTCACGGCGAGGCGGGTCAGGCCGCCCGGCAGCAGCCGGTCGACCCAGGTCCGGGCCTCCCGGCCGCGCAGCCGCGCACCACCCTCTGTGCCTTCGGCGGAGAGCTCCAACTCGCCGTGGACCAGCGCGAACAGCCCGGAGACCTCCCCCGGCGCCACGAGGCAGAAGGGGGGCACGCGCTCGTCGTCGAAGTCCGCCACGACGCGCGCCACGGCCCGCTCCAGGGACGCCGCGCCCGCGACCGCGAGCAGCGCCTCCAGGGCAGGCTCCTGGCCGTCCCCGATCGAGGGTACGACGAGGAGCACCTCGCCCTGGACGGCCACCAGGCCGGAGCCTGGCACGACACGAATCCTCAGGTTCTGCAGGGAGTCACCGGTCACGCAGATGTGTCTAGCGGACGGGTGAGCGCCCGGCAAACCCCCTCCCGCGGCGCCGTGCGCCCGAAAAGGTGACCGATGACCGGGTTGTGCTCACCCCTGGAAGCGGGTCACCTCGACCGACCCGACCCGCTCGCCGTGGCCGAGGACGGGGACGTCGACCAGCGCCTCCAGCGCCGGGCCCACCGCCCCGAGGCGCGCCAGCAGGGCCCCCGCGAGGGGCATCAGCGCCCGCGTCGTGCCGTCCGCGATCTTGACGGCGAGGGCGCCGCCGTCGGGCAGCGCGGCCGCGAGGACGCCTTCGGCGCCGTCCTTGGCGATCAGCCCGGGACAGGCGCGCAGCAGCGCGGTGACGGTGTGGCCGGTGCCGCCCACCCAGGCCGGGTGCGCGCGCATCGCGGCGGCCACCCGCCCCTCGGGCCGGTCCGGCGGGGCGGTCGCGAGCCGGCCGAACGCGCGCGCCAGGCCGGTCAGGGACAGGCCGAAGGCCGGGGCCCCGCAGCCGTCGACCGCGACGACGCGCACCGGCTCGCCGGCCAGGTCCGCGACGGTGGCGGCGAGGTGCACCTGCAACGGGTGCTCCGGGTGCCGGTACCCCTGGCGCGGCCAGCCGTTGACGGCACAGGTGACGAGCATCGCGGCGTGCTTGCCCGAGCAGTTCTGCGCCAGCCGGGACGGCCCGCGCCCGGCCCGGGTCCAGCCCAAGCGCTCGACGGCGTCCAGCGGCAGGTCCGGGGTGTTGTCCAGCCCGTCGACGTCGAGGCCCACGCTCGCGAGCAGGCGCTCGACGCCGTCCAGATGGAAACGCTCGCCGTTGTGGCTGGCGGAGGCGAGCGCCAGCAGCTCGCCGTCCAGCTCGAGCCCCGCCCGCAGCAGCCCCACGGCCTGCAGCGGCTTGAGGGCCGAGCGCGGCAGCACCGTGGCGTCCGGGTCACCCGCCCGGACGACGACGTCCCCGCCGCCCGGACCGACGGCGATGACACTGCCCGCGTGGGCCGACTCGACGACCCCCGACCGGACGACGACGGCCAGCACCTCGTGGCCGGGGCCGGTACCCCGCGCAGACGTTGTCCCGTGCATCGACGCAGGGTACTGAAGGCCTCGGCGTCAGCCGACGACCACCTCGATCTCGCCGGTGGCGTACCGGCGGGCGATCTCCTCGGTGAGCGAGTCCACGACGATCTGCACACTGCGCCGGGTGCGGCTGACCCGCGTCTCGATGTCGCCGAGGTGCTCGACGGCCTCGGCGAGCGTGAGGTCCGACATCGCGGCGAGGTCGGAGGACCCGACGTCCGCGACGGCGCGCTCCGCCTCGCGGCGGTGCTCGCCGACCCGGCTCGGCTCGACGTTGCCCAGGTAGCGGCCCATGCCGTGGTCGGTCCGCGGACCGTCGGCCAGGATCCGGGCCAGCGCCCCGACGATCTCGACGTCGGTGCGCGGCTGGCGCATCACGGCGCCGCCCGTCGCCCGCGTCTCCAGCTCGGCCCGCAGGATGTCGATCCGACCCTGGAGCAGGCGCCGGGCGTACGACAGGTCGACCTCCTCCTGCTCGGACTCGGCCCGCCGCCGGCGGATCTCCTCCAGACCGAGCCCGGGAAGGCCGTCGAGGTAGTCCGGGGCGAGCACCCGGTCGACCCGGCGCCGGCCCCCGGCCATGAACTCGCTCATGTGCCCCTCACTGTGCTCGCGACCATCGAGCGGCGCGTGCCGCCGTCACCCCAGCGTAGCGCCACGGTGTCTCTCAGTAGTCGCATCTTCGCCGAACGTGGGCGGCGTGGCGTCCCGGACGGCGGAGCCCGGGCCCAGGTGCTCCGCCACGAGCCGGCGGACGTCGTCCCGGCCCCGCCAGCCGATCGCGCCTGCCGGCAGCACCTCCAGGCGCGCCCCTAGCAGCTCGGCCCAGCGCCGCGCGGCACCGACCGGGTGGGCGGCGTCGTCCTCCTGCGCCAGGACCAGAGTCGCCGGGAAGCCCGCCCCGGGCGGTGTCCCGGCCGCTCGGGCGGGGACGGCCGGCAGCTCCCCGGGCAGCGCCCGGAGCAGCGTGGCCAGGCCCGATGCCCGGCCGGCGACCAGGTCGGCCGCGTGCCGGCGCGCCCAGAGCGCGACGGCGGGCAGCCTGCGGACGACGTCCGGCTGCCCGTCGCGCAGCAGTCGGGCGAGCGCCTCGACGTCCCCGGCGTCCAGCGCGTCGGCCATCGCCACGAACCGGCGCCGGACCGCGCCGTCCGCGCCGTCCGGGCACGGGCCATCGGGCACCCCCGGCGGCAGGCACAGGACCAGGCGCTCGAGGGCGGGCGGCGCGCCGTCCTCGGCGGCGAGCGCGCCCAGCAGCGCGCCGGCCCCGAGCGACACGCCCAGGGCTCCGGTGGCGCCGGTGGCCCGCAGGACGGCCCGGGCCTGCCGGCCGAGGTAGGCGTGGACCCCGCCCGCCGGCGGGGCGCCGTCAGGCGACCAGACCCCGGTGGCGCCGTGGCCGGCCAGGTGCGCGAAGACGCGCGTGCCGCCGACGCCGGACCCGAACGGGCGGGTCTGCGCGATCGACCCCGCCGCGCCGTGGAGGAAGACCGTGACCGGCTCGCCCGAGCCCGTGACCAGGACCTCGACCGGACCACCCGGTGCCGCCACGGACCGCAGGTCGCGGTCGACCGGCGCACCGGTGGGGGTCACCAGGGACCGTAGGGGCCGGCGTTCCGGCCACCACCGCCGCGGATCTGACGGACGGCGGGCCGCACGTCGGTCAGGTAGACGGCGGCCGCCACCACGCCGGCGAGCGGCAGGATGTGGTAGGGCGGCAGCCCGAACGGCGGCAGCGCCAGGAAACCGAAGACGGTCGCCAGCCCGACGATGATCATCCAGATGTTCTTCGTCTGCTTGCCGGCGGCGACGAAGGCGTCCTGGCGGGTCCGTACCGCGTCCACGAGGGCGAAGACCTCGAGCCCGAACGCGAGCACGGCCAACGCGTAGAGGATCCAGGTCTGGAGTTGTCCGAGGCTGGCCATGCCACCAGGGTACGGAAGCCGTCGCCAAATAGCGGCACGGCCCGCGCGATCACGCGGGCCGTGCCAGGTCGTGCCGGGTGGTTCCTTACTCGGCGGCCTTGTCGGCCTGCGGCGCCTGCTCGCCGTCGCCGACGGTGGTGGCGGTCGCCTCGGCGGCCTCGGCGGCCTTCTCGGCGGTCTTGCGAACGCTGGTCACCGCGCCCTTGGTGGCACCCCGGACGCCGACGGCGCGCTTGCGCGCGGTCGCCACGGTCCGCCGGGCGGCCACACGGGTGGCCTGGGTGCGCTCCTCGATGACCTTCTCGGTCGCCGCGACGCTCCCGGCCACGTCGGAGACGGCCCCGGCCGCCTCGTGCCGGCCCAGGTTGACGGCGCTCAGCGCGGCGGACGCGGTCTCGTCGACGGCCTTGCGCGCCGTGGTGACGGCGGCCCGGGTGCGGCTGATCGTGACCTTGCCCTGCTTGAGCAGGTCCTGGGTGGCCTGCTGGCGGCCGACGCGGTCGAGCAGCTCCTTGCCGCGGACGGCGAACTGCTCGTAGCCCTGCTCGAAGCGGCCCGCCGCCTCGAGCGCCCGCGCCGCGACGGCAGCGGGCACGGCCTGGACGGCCTTGGTGTCGAAGTTGCGCACCCGGTCCTCGACGATCGCCGGCACCTTCTCCAGGGCCTGGAAGCGCTTGCCGAACTCGCCCTCCAGCGCCTGGACGCGCTTCTCCAGCTCGCCGCGACGCGAGGACGCGTCCTTGGCGGCCGCACGCACCCGCTCGACGGCGTAGTCGGTGGCACCGACCACGGCCATCAGCGGCGTGGACTCGGCAACGTTCCTGCGGATCTCGGTCATGAGAGCCATGTCGGACTCCTCCTCGGTCCACGCCCTTCGGCGTGGGTGACTATCGCCTACGACGTGCCCGACCCGCTGCCGGGGCCGTCCTCGGACGGCGGACCGTCCGCGGGGGCCGCCTGCTCGCGGGCGGCGGTCGCCTTCTTGGCGACCTTGGTGGATCTGGTGGTGGCTCGTCTCGTCGCGCGCTTCGTCGCACGCCTGGTGGTGGGCGCGCCCTCCGTCACCTCGGCAGCCCCCGTCGCCGCCGCGGCCCCCGTCGCCTCCGCGGTCGCAGGAGCTGCGGGAGCCGCCGTGGTCGCAGGAGCTGCGGGAGCCGCCGCGGCGGACGCCTTGGCGGCCCGCACCGGTCGGGTGCGAACCCGTGCCGTCGTCCGCGTGGTGGACGCGGCGGCCCGGCGCCGGACCGGAACGACCGGTTCGGGCTGCTCGGTGGTGCGACGGTTCTCCGCGCGGAAGGAGGCGTAGATGTCCAGCAGGACGCGCCGCTGCCGCTCGTTGAGGTCCTGATCGGCCTGGATCGCGGCCTCGACGTCGGGCCGCCCCTCGTCGTCCAGGATGCCGGCCCGCACGTACAGTGCCTCGGCCGAGATCCGCAGCCCCCGGGCGATCTGCTGGAGGACCTCGGCGGACGGCTTGCGCAGACCCCGCTCCACCTGGCTGAGATACGGATTGCTCACCCCGGCCAGACTGGCCAACTGGCGTACCGAGAGCCGCGCGTGCTCGCGCTGCTCCCGCAGGTATTCGCCAAGGTCGCCGACCCGGTCCGAGATGCTAGCCACAAGACCCATAGTGCTTGCTCTGGCTAGCATTAGCAAATCCTGGCGCGGTGATCCGGCTCACCCGGCGGGCGCCTCCACCCCAACGGCGTCCAGGCCGAGGAGGGTGCGGGCCTGTGCCGTCGTCATCGGCGGTCGCTGCAGCTCGACGGCCAGCCGGGCGGCCCGCTCGACCAGCTCGACGTTGGACCGGACCGCCCGGCCGCGCGCGTAGACGAGGTTGTCCTCCATGCCGACCCGCAGGTGGCCGCCCAGCGCCAGCGCGGCCGCCGCGACCGGCAGGTGGGCGCGCCCGATCCCGGTGGCGGACCACGACGTCACCGCCTCCGGCAGCGCCGCCACCCCGGCCACCAGCGCCGGGACCGTGCCGGGCATCCCGCCGGGCACCCCGAGCACGAAGTCGCAGTGGACCGCGCCGCCCCACGGCAGGCCGCAGGTGTCGAGCAGGCGGCGCAGCGTGGCCACGTGCCCCAGGTCGAACAGCTCGAACTCCGGGACGACGTGGGCGTCCCGCGCCCGCTCGAACAGCTCCACCACGAACGGCCAGGGGTTGAGGAAGACGTCGTCCCCGAAGTTCGTCGTCCCGCAGGTGATCGAGCAGGAGTCCGGCGCGGCGTCCAGGACGGCGAGCCGGGCGTCCAGCGGGTCGTGCACGCTGCCGCCCGTCGAGAGCTGGACGACGAGCCCGGTCCGCTCCCGCAGCGCGGCGACCGTGTCGCGCAGCCGGGCCGGGTCGAGGGTGGGCCGGTGGTCGGCGTCCCGCACGTGGACGTGGATCAGCGCGGCGCCCGCCGCCTCGCACGCGACCGCCTCGTCGACCAGCTCGGCCAGCGTGGTGGGCAGCTGCGGGACGTCCGCCTTGGCCGTCTCGGCGCCCGTGGGCGCGACGGTGACCAGCGTGTTCGGCTCCGAGACGCGTCGCATCCGGCCATCGTGCCACCGCGGCTACGGCCGGACCACGACCTCCTGCGCCGCGGCCAGGCCGGCCACGGCCAGCACGGCGTCCACCGGCGTCGACCGCTTGACCAGCGCCAGGGCCACCGGCCCCAGCTCGTGGTGGCGCGCCGCCGTCGTCACGCGACCCACCACCCGCTCGCCGAGCACGACGTCGTCCCCGGGCGCGGGCAGCAGGTGCTCGGACCCGTCCACGTGCAGCAGCACGAGCCGCCGCGGCGGCTTGCCCAGGTTGTGCACCCGCGCGACCGTCTCCTGGCCGCGGTAGCAGCCCTTGGCGAGGTGGACGGCGGTCCGCAGCCAGTCGACCTCGTGCGGGATGGTCCGGTGGTCGGTCTCGGCACCCAGCCGGGGCCGCCACGCCGCGACCCGGAGCGCCTCGCTCGCCCAGCTGCCCGCGAGCGGCACGTCGCGCAGCCGCTCGGCCAGCTCCGCGCGGGGCACGAGGACCTCGCGCCACGGCCGCTCGGTGCCGGGGTGCTCGGCGTCCGGGACGGCGGCGTACGACACCGAGCCCGGCACGACGGCGGGCCACGGGTCCTGCCAGGACGGCGGCAGCCCGGGACCGCCGAGGGCGGCGGCCACGGCCTCGCCCCCCGAGGTGGACGGCGCCTGCCCCGCCGCCGCGACGAGCCCCACGGCCGCCCAGTCCGCGCCGACGTCCGCCACCTCGACCCGCAGCATGAAGCGCATCCGGTCCAGCCAGCCGGCCAGGGCGGCGGCCGTGCCGGGCTCCACCGTGATCCAGGCCGCCGCACCGTCGTCCACCAGGTGCAGCGCGTGCTCGACGTGCCCGTGCGGGCTGAGCACGAGCGTCTCGGCGGACGAGCCGGCGGGCAGCGCGAGCAGGTGCTGCGTGGTGAGCGAGTGCAGCCAGCTGAGCCGGTCCGGGCCGGTCAGCCGGAGCACGCCCCGGTGCGACAGGTCGGTGACGGCGGTGCCGTCGGCGAGCCCGCGCTGCTCCCGGGTGGGATCCCCGTAGTGCCAGGCCACCCCGGCGTCGAGACTTTCCGCGGCCACCGCCCCCGGGCGGCCGAGCAGAGGCGACGCCGGCCCGACGGGCGCGGCAGGCCCGACGGGCTCGACGGGCTCGACGGCGGTGGGGTCGGTCGGGGGGGCGCCGGCGGGCGTGACGGTCTCCATGACCGCGTCAGCGCCGGGAGGGGCCGGTTCGTTCCCGTTCCCGACGACCGGGACCAACGTCAGGGGACGCGCTTGAGCCGGGCCGACACGTGCGCGCCGAGCGGGTGGCCCACGGCAGCCATCTCCATGACCCACATCAGGTCACCCTCGACGAGCCCGTAGAGCCGGTGCGCGGCGTTGTACTCCTTGGCGGTGGCCGTCCGGGCGACGACGTCCGTGGCCAGCTCGACGCGGGCGCCGTCCACGTGGCCGTAGTACGTCTCCACGATCCCGGTGGGGTGCGCGAGCAGCACCTCCAGGGCCGGCCGCCCCTCCTCGTCGACGCCCGCCGGGCGCCAGAACCCCGACTCGGTGGAGAGCGGGCGCACCTTCGACCCCGTGTCGTCGAGGAGCCACGAGCGGGACGTGTACGTCAGGAACGGGCGGCCGTCGTGCGAGAAGGAGACCTCCTGGCCGAAGCGCAGGTCCTCGTCCATGCTCGGGTAGCCGACGACCCCGGCGCCCGCCCACTCGCCGAGGAGCCACAGCAGCGGCACGAGGGGGGCGGGGGTGTCGGCGGACAGCTCGACGGGCATCGCTGGCTCCAGTCCATCGGTCGGGGCTCGTGCGGTCAGCGCCGGCCCCGCAGCAGCCGACGGACGACGTACCCGCCCAGCCCGACGATCACCACGGCCGCCAGCACCAGCACGGCGGCGGAGATCACCTCGGACACGCGGGGATCCTATGGTCCCATCCCCCGCGGCGGCAGTCCCCCCGGCATCCGGGACCGGACGGGCCGGGCCCCGGCCCCGCGCCCGGGGCCGAATTCCCCGATCCGCCCGGACCATGGTCGGCTGGTCGCGACGCCCGATCAGCCGACGAGGCGGGCGACGGCGTAGGCGACGGTCCCGACGGCGAGCACCGGGGCGGCCCCGCCCGCGAGCACGGCCAGCACCGAGCGCCGCCCGGTGAGCCCGAGCAGGAGCCGGTCGAGGCCGGCGACCACGGACGCCACGACGACGGCGACCGCCAGGAGCGGCAGCACGCGCGTCGGGTCGACGACCGCGCCGGCGATCGCGCCGATCGCGGCGCCCGTCGCGAGCGCCGCCCACCCGGCGATCCGCTCCGGGACGGCCAGGACCGCCACGAGCCGGGCCCCGCCGGTCGCGGCGGCCCCCGCCACGAGCGCGGCCAGGCCGAGCCGGGTGCCCGGCAGCAGCGCCCAGCCACCACCGAGGAGGGCGAGGGTCTCCCCCGCCGCCGTCCCGGTGACCGACTCGACCAGGTGCGGCCGTCCGCGCCGCCGGGTGAGCTCGTGCGCGAACGCCAGCAGCACCGCGCCCGCCAGCAGCGCCGCGTAGGGCGCCAGCGGCCGCGTCATGTTCGCGGCCTTGACGGCGAGCGCCGCGCCGCCGCACCCGACCAGCGCGATCACCAGGCCGGTCCCGCGGCGCGCCGGCAGGTCCAGGAGCGAGCCCCAGCCGAGCGCGAGCACGAGCACCGACACGGCGACGGCGCCCGCGAGCATCAGGGGGCTCACGGCGTAGCCGGCGACCACGATGAGACCGGCGAAGGCCACCGACGCGATCGCGCCGAGCACGGCTGTCACGCGGGCATCCTGGCAGACGTCCCGCCCTCCCCGGTCCCGACGGCCCCCGTCACGCCCGTCACCCAGCGCGCGATCCGGTCCAGGAGCGCCGGCCCGACGGCTGCCTCGGCGTGGCCGAAGCCGGGCACCTCCCACAGCTCGGCCCCCGGCCCCGCGGCGACGGCCAGCCAGCGGGCGTGGTCCAGCGGGAAGTAGCGGTCGGCGTCACCGTGGACGAGGAGCAGCGGGGTCGGCGCGATCCGGCCGACCACGGCGTCCGGCGGCTCCGGCACCGGGTCCCAGCCGGACGCGGCGACCCGGGTCCCGAACAGGCGCGCCAGCACCGCCCGGCCGAGCCGGGTCTCCACCCCCAGGTGCAGCAGGCGCATCGGCGCCGTCCCCCGGAAGTGCCAGCGGCTCGGGCCGCTCACCGCCACCACGGCGTCCACCGGGCAGCGGCCCAGCGCCGCGTGCCGGACGACGACCGACGCCCCCATCGACCAGCCCACCGTCACCACCCGGGCGTACCCCAGCTCGCGCGCCCAGCGGACCGCCACCTCCAGGTCCTCCACCTCGAGGTCCCCCACGGTGCTCGCCCCGCCGGAGAGCCCGTGCCCGCGGAAGTCGAAGCTGACGACGCCGCCGACCGCCCGCAGCGCCGCGACCACCGACCGGACGCCGGGCCGGCGCGCGTGCACGGTGAACCCGTGCGCGACGACGAAGGCCAGCGGGCGACCGGCGCCGTCGACAAGGCCGTCGACGAGGCCGTCGACGAGGCCGTCGACCGGGCCGGGATCGTGCCAGGCCATGACCGGGGTGCCGTCCGCGGCCAGCAGGAGGCGGTCGCCGGCGGACCGCGCCGGCGCCGTGAGCGACATCACCACATCAGTGTCCTCGGACCGTTGACAGGGGCATCAGGTAACCCGCCGTAACACAACCTGCATCTTAGTGTCATTGGGTCGCGACGGATCGTCATCAGGGCAGGTGGGAAGGCAGCACATACCGGACACCCTTGCCGTCCCACGACACATCCCGGCTATCCTTCCTTCAACGTCCCGCAATGAGGCGGCGCGACGCCGGACTCACCCGGCCGGTCTGCCCTCCGCGACGATGCACCCACGAGGCCGGCCAGGGTGAACGAGACCGCGGAGGCTGCCCATGGCTCAGCTACTGCTCCTCACCAACGCGCTCGCCCCCTCGGCGGAGGTCCTCCCCGCCCTGGGACTGCTACCCCACCAGATCCGCGTCCTGCCGGCCGAGGCCGCCGTCCTGGTCGACGCCCCACCGGCGGACGCCGTCATCGTCGACGGTCGCCGTGACCTCGCGGGGGCCCGCTCCCTCTGCCGGCTCCTGCGCACGACGGGGCTCTCCTCGCCGCTGCTGCTGGTCCTCACCGAGGGCGGCATGGCCGCCGTCGCCGCCGACTGGGGCGCGGACGACGTCCTGCTCGACTCCGCCGGTCCGGCCGAGGTCGAGGCCAGGCTGCGGCTCGCCGCCGGTCGCAACCGGCTGGCCGAGGCCGCCCGCGAGCCCGAGACCTCCGAGATCCGCGCCGGCGACGTCGTCGTCGACGAGGTCACGTACAGCGCGAAGGTCCGCGGCCGCACCCTCGACCTCACCTACAAGGAGTTCGAGCTCCTCAAGTTCCTCGCGCAGCACCCGGGCCGGGTCTTCACCCGCGCCCAGCTGCTGCAGGAGGTCTGGGGCTACGACTACTTCGGCGGCACGCGCACCGTCGACGTCCACGTCCGGCGGCTGCGCGCCAAGCTCGGCGTCGAGCACGAGGCCCTGATCGGCACCGTGCGCAACGTCGGCTACCGCTTCGTCCCGCCGGGCCGCGACCGCGTCACGGCCGACGAGACCGTCGACGCCTGATCCGACGGCGGGCGGCCCCGGCCCACCGCTCCGCCCGAGGGATCCGGAATCCCGTCCGTCCCGCGCCGGGAGACCCTAGGGTCCGCGGATGGGCCTGTTCTCGCGCCGCTCGGCGTCCCACGAGGCGGCGCGCGACGCCGTGCCCGCGATCGAGTCCTTCTGGACCTGGTGGACGACGACGGGGGCCACGGAGACGGACGCCGCGATTCTCGGCGGCCGCACCGACGACGTCGTCGAGCGGCTCGGCGAGCTCGTCGCCGCGATGGACGACCGGCTGAACTGGGAGCTGTCGGCAGGCACGACCAGCAGGCACGTGCTCGTGGTGACGGCCGACCAGAAGCCGGTGGTGGCCGCCGTGGCCCGGCGCTGGCTCCGCCACGCCCCGGCACCGGACGACGTCTGGCAGTACGCCGACACCCGCCTCGCCGCCGCCCACCTCGCCGACGTCGAGCTGCAGTTCACCGGCGCCGCCGTCCCCGCCGCCGAGGTCGTCCTGGACGTCCGGGCCCGCCGCACGGCACTGGACGTCGGCCTCCACCACCCGGCTCTCGCCGCCCTGCCCCGTGACGCCCGCACCCGGGCGATGCTCCTGCTCCTCGACCAGGCGCTCGGCGAGGCGGACGTCGAGCTGTGGATCGGCACGATGGAGGTCCTGGACGCCGCACCGGCCACGCCCGTGCCGCTCACCGAGCTGCCGGCACGGGTCCGCTCCCTGCGCGCGGAGTGGGTGTCCGACGACTCCGACGTGGGCTGGGCCCTGGCCGGTGGACGGGACCGGAAGGGCCGGCCGTTCGTGGCCACAGTGAGCGTGCCGCTGAGGTCGGCCGTCGCCCCGCAGCTCGACACGCACGTCGAGGTGACCGTCCCCTACACCGACCGCACGGACGTCGGGATGCCGCGCACCGAGACCCTGCAGCGGCTGCGCGGCCTCGAGGACCACCTCGTCGACCGGCTCGGGGACAGCGGCCGCCTGGTCGCGCACCGGACCGGCGACGGCGTGCGCACCCTGCACCTCTACGTCGACGGCACGACGCCCGCCGCCGACCAGCTCAGGGCCGCCACCGGCGGATGGGAGCAGGGGCGGGTCACCGTGACGGCGCGCCACGACCCGAGCTGGGAGCAGGTCGCGCCGCTCCGCCTCTGACCGCCCGACCGGAGACCGGCCCGGACGGGGCTGCTTCGTCCCCCGTCTAGGGTGGGTGCGGTGAGTGCCCCCGCGACCGACCCGGCGCCGACCGACCCGTCACGATCCGGGCCGGCGCGATCCGGTGCTCCGGTCGCCGTCCGGGTCTACGACGTCCTCCCCACCGACCTGGTGGCCGAGGTCAACCGGGTCGTCGACGCGGCCACCGAGTCGGACGGCGTGCGCCCGCTCTCCGAACACGTCAGCCTCCACCTGCGCCTCGGCGGGGAGGGCGCCGACCGGCACCTGCTGGTCGTCGACCGGGCAGGCGGCCAGGTCGTCGGGTACGCCCATCTCGATCCCACCGACCAGGTGGCCGGGGCCGCCGCGGAGCTCGTCGTCCACCCGGACCACCGCGGCCACGGCATCGGGCGCGCGCTCGTCGACGCCGCCGCCGGCCTGACCCCGGACCGCCGGCTGCGGCTGTGGGCCCACGGCGACCACCCCGCCGCGCGCCGGCTGGCGGCCGCCTTCGGGTACCACGAGGTGCGCCGCCTGGAGCAGTGGCGTCGCTCGCTGTTCTCCCCGCTGCCGCCCGCCGAGCCGCCGCCCGGCGTCGTGCTGCGGTCCTTCCGGCCGGGCGAGGACGACGACGCCTGGCTGGCGCTCAACGCCCGCGCGTTCGCCGGTCACCCCGAGCAGGGCACCTGGACGGCCCGTGACCTGCGCGTCCGGACGGGTGAATCGTGGTTCGACCCCGAGGGCTTCCTGCTGGCCGAGGAGGACGGCGCGCTGATCGGCTTCCACTGGACCAAGGTCCACGGCGGGACGGCCCACGGCGAGGGCCCACGCCGGCACGCCCACGACCCGATCGGCGAGGTCTACGTGATCGGCGTGGACCCCGCCCACCAGGGCCGCGGCCTGGGCCGGGTGCTCACCGTGGCCGGGCTGGCCCGGCTGCGGAGCCTGGGCCTGCCCCAGGCGATGCTGTACGTGGAGAGCGACAACACGGCCGCTCGCGCCACCTACCGCTCGCTCGGCTTCACCCTCTGGGACACCGACGTGATGTTCTCGCGCTGAACAGCGGGTCCGAGGCCTCCTCGCCCCGCGAGGGCGGGCGTGACACCATTTCCCCATGACAAGCCCCGCGACGAGCCCGCAGGCGACCCGGGGCACCACGCCCGGCGGCCGCCGTCCCGCCGGACGTCTCGCCGCGGCGGTCCCCGCCCCCGTCGAGGTGGCCGACGACTACGCCGCCGAGCCGGTCATGCCGGTCGGCCGATTCCTCGACCGGGAGATCTCCTGGTTGGCCTTCAACGACCGCGTGCTGGCGCTCGCCAAGGACGACGAGCTGCCCCTGCTGGAGCGCGCCCGCTTCCTGGCGATCTTCGCCAGCAACCTGGACGAGTTCTTCATGGTGCGGGTCGCCGGCCTCAAGCGCCGCATCGCCACCGGGCTCGCCGTTACGGCGGCCAGCGGCCTGGAGCCGCGGCGGGTCCTGGAGCGGATCAGCGAGAAGGCCCACGAGCTGCAGGCCGAGCACTCCCGGGTCTACCGGGACCTGGTCGCGCCCGCCCTGGCCGACGCCGGCATCGCCCTGGTGCACTGGAACGCCCTCTCCGACGGCGAGCAGGACCGCCTGCACACGTTCTTCGACGACCAGGTGTTCCCGGTGCTCACCCCGCTCGCCGTCGACCCGGCCCACCCGTTCCCCTACATCTCCGGCCTGTCGCTCAACCTGGCCGTGATCCTGCGCAACCCGGTCACCGACAAGGAGCACTTCGCCCGGGTCAAGGTGCCGCCGCTGCTGCCGCGGTTCATCGCCGTCGGCGGCGACTCCGACCACGAGCAGGCCCGGTTCGTGCCCCTCGAGGACGTCATCTCCGTCCACCTGGAGAAGCTCTTCCCCGGTATGGAGGTCCTGCAGCACCACACCTTCCGGGTGACCCGCAACGAGGACCTCGAGGTCGAGGAGGACGACGCCGAGAACCTCCTGCAGGCCCTGGAGAAGGAACTGCTGCGCCGCCGGTTCGGGCCGCCCGTCCGGCTCGAGATGGCCGAGGACGTCGACCCCCACGTGCGGGACCTGCTGGTGCGGGAGCTGGGCGTGAGCGAGGCGGAGGTCTACACCCTCCCCGAGCCGCTCGACCTGCGCGGGCTCAACCTGGTCGCCGACCTGGACCTGCCCGACCTGCACTACCCGAAGTTCATGCCGAAGACCCACCGGCACCTCAACGAGGTCGAGACCGCCAAGCCGAGCGACGTCTTCGCCGCCCTGCGGGCCCGCGACGTGCTGCTGCACCACCCGTACGACTCGTTCTCGACCAGCGTGCAGGCCTTCCTGGAGCAGGCCGCGGCCGACCCCAAGGTGTTGGCGATCAAGCAGACCCTCTACCGGACCAGCGGCGACTCCCCCATCGTCGACGCCCTCATCGACGCCGCCGAGGCCGGCAAGCAGGTGCTCGCCCTGGTCGAGATCAAGGCCCGGTTCGACGAGCAGGCCAACATCACCTGGGCGCGCAAGCTGGAGCAGGCCGGCGTCCACGTGGTCTACGGCATCGTCGGCCTGAAGACGCATGCCAAGCTGAGCCTCGTCGTCCGGCAGGAGTCCGACGGGCTGCGGCGGTACTGCCACGTCGGGACGGGCAACTACAACCCCAAGACGGCCCGCATCTACGAGGACCTCGGCCTGCTCACCTGCGACCCGCAGGTCGGCGAGGACCTCACCCGGCTGTTCAACCAGCTCTCCGGGTACGCGCCCAAGACGGCCTACCGCCGGCTGCTCGTGGCGCCGCGCTCGCTGCGCAGCGGCCTGGTCGACCGGGTCCACCGCGAGATCGCCGCGCACGCCGAGGGCCGCCCGGCCGGGATCCGGTTCAAGATGAACTCGATCGTGGACGAGGTCCTCATCGACGCGCTGTACCGGGCCAGCCAGGCCGGCGTGCCGGTGGACGTCGTCGTCCGCGGGATCTGCGCCATCCGGCCGGGGGTGCCGGGGCTGTCCGAGAACATCCGGGTGCGGAGCATCCTCGGCCGGTTCCTGGAGCACTCCCGCGTCTTCTGGTTCGCCGGCGGCGGCGACCCGGTCGTCTACATCGGCAGCGCCGACATGATGCACCGCAACCTGGACCGCCGGGTCGAGGCGCTGCTGCGCATCAAGGACCCGGGTCACCTGACCGAGCTCGACGAGCTGCTCAACCTCTGCATGAACCCGCAGACCATCTCCTGGCACCTCGACTCCGAGGGCCGCTGGACCCGCCACCCGCTGCCCGACGAGGCTCCGGGCCGGGACCTGCAGTCCCACCTCATCGCCTCCCGGCCACGCCGCCGCGGGACCCGGCGGAGGTGACCCTCGACCGCGCCGAGCCGGGCACCCGCCCGGCCCCACACCCGACCCCGGCGGCAGAGTCGGACCCCGCGACCGGCCCCGCGACCGCCCCGTCGACCGGTCCGACCGGCCCCCCGACGGCCCCTCCGCCGGCCCCGGCCGACGTGCTGGGCGCCGGGGTGATCGCCTGGCGCACCGCGCGCAACGGCGAGCTCGAGGTCCTGCTGGTCCACCGGCCGGCGGACGACGCGTGGTCCTGGCCGAGCGGCCGCCCCGAGCGCGGGGAGGGCCTGGCCGAGTGCGCCGCCCGCGAGGCCGTCGAGACGACGGGCCGGCAGGTCGTACTGGGGCGCCCGCTGCCGGCGAGCCGCTCCGGCCCCGGGCCGGCCGGCGCCGGTCACGAGGTGCGTGAGGTCAGCTACTGGGCGGCGCGCCTCAACGGCCGGCCCGACGACCGCCCCCGTGAGCACCCGCGCGAGGTGGACGACGTCCGCTGGGTCACCCCGGAGGCCGCCGCCGCCCGGCTCACCCACCCGTCGGACGCCGTCCCGCTGGCGGCACTGGTCGGCCACGCGGCCGCCGGGACACTGGCGACCACCGCCACGCTCGTCGTCCGGCACGCGACCGCCCGCCCCCGGGACGCCTGGGCCCGGGCCGACGCGGACCGCCCCCTGGTGGCATCGGGCAAGCGGCAGGCGATGGCCCTCGGAGCCCTGCTGCAGTGCTGGCGGCCCGAGCACGTGGTGTCGTCGCCGTGGCGGCGCTGCCTGGAGACGATGGACCCGTACGTCGCCGCGTCCGGCGCCCGGCTGCGCACCAAGGGCGGGCTCTCGGAGGCCGGCCACCGGCGCTCGCCGGCCAAGGCGGGCCGGCACGTCCGCGGCCTGATGGAGAGCGCGCACGGCGGGGTGCTGTGCACCCACCGGCCCGTCCTGGGCGACGTCCTGGACGCCGTCCGGGCGTGGTGCGCGCCCGAGGTGGTCGGGCTCGTCCCCGCGGCCAACCCCTACCTGCACCCGGGCGACGTCCTCGTGGCCCACGTGGCCCACGTGTCGAACGGCACCCCGCGGCACGCCACCCACCCGGTGGTGGTCGCCGTGGAGCGCCACGGCACCCGCTGAACCGGCGTCGGCGGATCGTCCCTTTCAGCCTCCCGCGTCACGTGGAAGCCATCCGGCGGTCGGCGGATGGTCATGTCCGAGCACAGGCGGATTCACAGTGCGTTCACCCCGCCCCGGGACCCGCTTCACCTACCGTGCCTAGCGTCGGTCCCGGTGCCGGCCGGCACCCGGCGGGGGCCAGGCTCCACCCATGGCCCGTCGCCGACTCACTCGAGACAGGGATTGACCGCAGTGAAGCTTTCTCGGTCGGGTCGGGCAGTCACGGTCGCGGTAGCGGGCACCCTCGCGCTGGCGGCCTGCGGCTCGGACAGCAACACCTCCACCTCGACCTCGTCCGCCGCGGCGGGTGGATCGAGCTCGGCGAGCTCCTCGGGCGGCGCCGGTGCCACGGTGTCCGGCACCTTGAACGGTGAGGGCTCGACCGCACAGAAGAACGCGATCCAGCAGATCATCGCGGACTTCCAGACCGCCAACTCCGGCGCCACCGTGAACTACAACGGGACCGGGTCGGGCGCGGGGATCAAGCAGTTCAACGCGGGCCAGGTCGACTTCGCCGGCTCCGACTCCGCCCTCAAGACGGAGGCGGCGGACGGCGGCAAGACCGAGGCGGCCGCCGCCAAGGAGCGGTGCGCCGGCAACGACGCGTGGAACCTGCCGATGGTGGCCGGCCCCATCGCCATCGCCTACAACGTGCAGGGCGTCGACAAGCTGGTGCTGACCCCCGAGGTCGCCGCCAAGATCTTCAACGGCACGATCAAGACCTGGGACGACGCGGCGATCAAGGCGCTCAACAGCGGTGCCACGCTCCCGGCCACCCCGATCAAGGTCTTCTTCCGCTCCGACGAGTCGGGCACCACCGAGAACTTCCAGAAGTACCTGGCCGGCAAGAAGTGGGCCGGCAAGGTCGGCGAGGGCAAGCCGAAGTCGGACGGCGTCGCCGCCGCCGTCAAGGCCACCGTGGGCGGCATCTCGTACGCCGAGTGGTCCTTCGCGACCAAGAACAGCCTGGGTGTGGCCCAGATCGACAACGGCGCCGGTGCCGTCGAGCTGACCGGCGACTCCGCGGGCAAGGCCGTCGCCGCCGCGAAGGTCACGGGCACGGGCAACGACCTGGCCCTCAAGCTGGACTACGCGACGAAGACGCCCGGGGCCTACCCGGTCGTCCTGGTCACGTACGAGATCGTCTGCTCGAAGGGTCTGGCCGCCGACAAGACGACGCTGGTCAAGGCCTTCCTGAAGTACTTCGCCGACCCCGCCCAGCAGACGAAGCTGACGGGCCTGGGGTACGCCCCGCTGCCGGCCGAGGTGCAGACGAAGGTCGCCGCCGCGGTCGACGCGATCAGCTGACCCGGCACGAACCATGATCGGGCAGCTCCGGCCACCGGCCACCGGCCGGTGCGCCGGAGCTGCCCGATCACGACGCAGGCGACCACGACGCGCCCGACCCCACCGACGCCAGCACCCACCGAGGACCAGCCGATGGCGACCATCACCGGACATTCCGAACTCGACTCCCGGCCCTCGGGCGACATGGGCAAGACAGGCCGTCTCGGCGACCGGATCTTCAGCGGCCTGGCGACCGGGTCCGGCGTCGTCGTGGTGGCCATCATCGCCGCGGTCGCCGTTTTCCTGGTGGCCCAGGCGATCCCGGCGTTGACCAAGAACGACGCGAACTTCTTCACCGACCGGATCTGGGACGTCGACACGACGCCGTTGAAGTTCGGCATCCCCGACCTGCTCTGGGTCACGGTGATCTCGTCGATCTTCGCCATGGTCATCGCAGTGCCGATCGCCATCGGAGTGGCCCTGTTCCTGGTGGAGTACGCCCCCAAGCGGCTCGCCCAGCCGTTCTCCTACCTGGTGGACCTGCTCGCGGCCGTCCCGTCGATCGTGTACGGCCTGTGGGGGTTCGCGATCCTCCAGCCCTGGGTCAAGCCCTTCGAGGACTGGCTCGGTTCGGTCCTCGGCTGGCTACCACTCTTCGACACCGCCGCCGGCGTCTCCGGGACGATCTTCGTCGCCTCCGTCGTGTTGGCGATCATGATCCTGCCGATCGTCACCGCGATCAGCCGGGAGGTGTTCGCCCAGACCCCGGTCTTCCACAAGGAGGGCGCGCTGGCCCTCGGTGCGACCCGGTGGGAGATGATCCGGACGGCGATCCTCCCCTTCGGGGCGCCGGGCGTGATCTCCGCGGCGATGCTGGGCCTGGGCCGTGCCCTCGGCGAGACGATCGCCGTCTCGTTGATCCTCTCGACCGTGCCGACCTTCTCCTTCTCGCTCTTCAGCGGCGGCGAGACCTTCGCCTCGAAGATCGCCAACAACGCCGCCGAGTTCGACACCCCGACCAAGGCCGGGGCGTTCATCGCCGCCGGCCTGGTGCTGTTCGTCCTGACCTTCGTGGTCAACGCGATCGCCCGCGTGGTGATCGAGCGCAGGAAGGCCTTCAGCGAGTGACCGCCGAGACCCCCACCGCCCCCGCCCCGACGTCGCGCACCGAGCTCGACGTCCTGTCCGGCAGCCGCGTACTGCGGAACCAGATCGTCACGGTTCTGGTGTACCTGTCGTTCGCCCTGGCCATGATCCCACTGATCTGGATCATGTGGAGTGTCGTCTCCAGCGGCTGGCACCTGCTCATCGACGCCGGCTGGTGGACCCACTCCCAGCGCAACGTCACGACCGACAAGGTCGGCGGCGGTGCCTACCACGCCATCTTCGGCACCCTGGTCCAGGCCCTGGTCTGCGCGGTCATCGCCGTCCCGCTGGGCGTCTTCACCGCCGTCTACCTGGTCGAGTACGGCCGGGGGCGGCTGGCCCGCACCGTCAGCTTCATGGTCGACATCCTCACCGGCATCCCCTCGATCGTGGCGGCGCTGTTCATCTACGCGCTCTGGGTGACGACGTTCGGG
>Ga0302322_100000450_pt1 | contig 31544 bp, 26 predicted proteins | sample Fen_T0_2_FD_203757 | JGI IMG/M metagenome (GOLD analysis project Ga0302322, IMG submission 203757) | Peat permafrost microbial communities from Stordalen Mire near Abisko, Sweden - Fen_T0_2 | ecosystem: Environmental > Terrestrial > Soil > Wetlands > Permafrost | place: Sweden: Abisko...
GCCACGCGAAGCCCCGCTGATTAAGGCAACCCGTTGGTTCATGCGTTAAATTGGCGGAAGATCAAGGTGGCGTTCTGACCACCGAAACCGAATGAATTGGACAGCACGGTCTGCCCGGCAAAGTGCCTCCAGCCTTCCGGAATATAATCCAAATCGCAGCGCGGATCGGGATGCGTCAAATTGATGGTCGGGGGAATTTTGCGCGAGCAGAGCGTCAGGGCCGACGCGACGGCCTCCATGGCCCCGCTGGTGGCGATCGTGTGGCCCGTCATGGATTTATTGGCGGTAACGGGAATCTGTCCGGCCCGCGCCCCCAAAGTCTGCTTAATCGCCAGTGTTTCAGCCACATCATTTTTCGGCGTGCCCGTGCCATGCGCATTGATCCCGTGAATGTCGTCCGGCTGCAAGCCCGCATCCGCGATCGCCCGGCTCATGCTCAGGGCCGCACCCCGGCCATTCGGTTCGGGGTCGGTGACCCGATAGGCGTCCAGCGAGGACCCATACCCCAGAACTTCGGCGTAAATGCGCGCCCCGCGTTGTTGCGCATGCGTGAGTGTTTCCAACACCAGAAAAGCGGCCCCTTCGGCGAGCACGGTGCCCTGCCGGGTCGCATCAAAGGGGCGACAGGCCGTTGCCGGCCGGTCATTTTCAGTGGAGAGGATTTGGAGCAGGCTGAAGCCGCCAAAGGCGAGCGGGTTCAAGGTGCTGTCCGCCGCGCCGGCGACGGCCACCATCGCCGTCCCATCGCGCAAACGGCGGAAGGCATCGCCGACCACCTGCGCTCCCGCCGCGCACGCCGAGCAATTCGTATAGCGTCCCCGGTTGAAACCATAATGGTCGCCGAGAATTTGCGCCAGCCGGTCCAGCGGTGTCTGCAACCGGCGGTGCGCCTTTAACTGGGTCATTTGCCGTACCAGCTCGCGCGTCGATTCAGTCGCCTGGGCCATGAGCGTCACGTCGGCCAAACAAAAGGTTTCCAGGCTGACCCCCACGAACAGCGGCGCGGCTTGCAGCCGGTCGCGGGGCAGTTGGGCATCCGCCAGGGCGCTGGCCGCGGCATCCAAACCCAGCCAGATTTTACGATCCTGCTCCGCTGCTGCGCCTCGAAATTCCTTCCGCAAATCGTCCGGCTGAAAGTTTTTCACCTCGCCCCCGATTTGCACCGGCAGGGAGCGGGTGTCGAACCCGGCAATACGGCTGATGCCCGAGCGCCCGGCCAGCAGATTTTCCCAGTATTCATTCACGTTGCGCCCCAGTGGCGTGCAAAGTCCCAGGCCGGTGATGACGACGCGGTGTTTCATGGCTGCTCCAAAATAAACGCGGCTTGCTCGCTGCCGTGGCCGAAGCAATTGGCCAGCACCCGGCCACCATCGCGTGCCGCCAGCCAGGCGGCCAGCCCCACCTGCAAGCCTGCGGCCGCCGCAAAGAGATCGCCGGTTTTTTTCTTGGGCCGGCAGACGGTGGCCACGGTGATTTTTTCACCCGCCAACGCCTGCTGTTCGGCGTCGCCGGTGGTGCCGTCATCGTTCTCCGCCGAAACCACCGCTGTCAAAGCGGATGATGATATGTTTAATTCCTGAAAAATCTCGCTGAACGTAGCCGCCCGGCTGGTGTCCGGCGGCTGCGTGCGCAGACTGTATCCCGAGATCTGGGCATAAACCCGGGCGCCGCGCCTGGCTGCGCGTCCGGCGGTTTCCAGCACCAGAAAAATGGCGCCTTCGCCAGGCACGAGCCCGGTCCGGTGCTTCTGCCAGGAAACGAACAACCCCTGCTGCTCCAGACTGAGAAACGCGAGCTCATGGGTTTTGACATCGCAGCCGCCCACCAGCACACAGCCCGCCTCGCCGCCCGCCAGTGCCCGCAGCCCTGCTTCGACCGCCTGCGCCCCCTGACCTTCCCAAGGCGTGTAAATGGCGTTCGGTCCTTGCAGGTTGGCGCAAATGGAGACAAAGCACAGCGGCATGTTGCTGAGAATTTTGAAGGACAGAATGGGGCTTACCGCCCGCAATCCCTCGGTCCCGAAACGGCCTGCATTAAATTGGCCGTCGGGCCCCGTGGAGGCTTTCACCAGGGGGATGACTTCCGTCAGCGGCAGTCCGGCCAGACCCGTCGCGCCAAACAGCCCGATGTCTTCCGGGGCGTATGCTTCGCCCGGTTTTATCCCGGCATCCGCCAGCGCCAGTTGGGCGGCGGCCACCGCCAGTTGGGCGTCCCGGTTCATCAAACGCAGCAGCTTGGCGCCGACCCCCTGCGCGTGCGGCTGGAAATCACGGATCTCCGCGCAAAGCGGGCAGGCAAACGGTGCGCCATCAAACCGGGAGGGCGGAGCAAACGCCGTGGGCCCGTTTTCGATCCGGTGTAAAATCTCCCGCGGATGGTTGCCCAGCGGAGTAACCATTCCCAGTCCGGTGATGACAATGGGGACGCGCATAACCGGCTTACTCCGCCGCCATCCAAAGCTGCATCAGCTTCCGCCGCTTCTCGTCCAGGAGCGGGTCGTCCACATATTTGAACCCAAACAGCAGCTCGGTGGCGGCCACGACCGTGTCAGCGCGGAAAGCCGTGGCTTTGACCTTGCCGCCCGCTTCATTTACGGATTTCAGTTCCGCCCGGTAAAGCAAGGTGTCGCCCGGCTTGACGAAGGTCCGGAATTTGGTGCGTTCCAGCACGGTTAAAACGGCTTTGGCGTTTTTTTGGTATTGTTGGTGCAGGCTGGCCTCCAGCAGCAGGCCCGAAAGCTGCGCCAGGCCTTCGACAATGAGCACGCCCGGCATGACCGGCCGGCGCGGGAAGTGATCATCAAAAAAATCTTCGCTCAAGGCGATGTTCTTCCAGCCTTCCGCAGCGACCCCCACTTCCCAGCGGGTGATTTTATCGAGTAAGAAAAAACGCATTGCTTGCGCGTTAACTATAAGCAGAAGCCATTTGACTGCCTAACAAATAGTTTGTTTGCCTGCGGCGGCGTCCTGGCGGCCGGACCAAGGGGGATTGACTGGGGACTTCAATCTTAAAAGAATTTTAATCTTCACCACCCGTTTCTCTTATGGTCCCTCTGGCATTTTGAGTACGGAATTGAATCTTTAAAGTGTCATGAACAACGACTGCCAGCCCAATCGTACTGCGAAAACCGCGGGCAAAGCCCTGGCCGCGCTGCGGCGCTGGCCCTGGCAGCGGTTGCTGCCGCTCGGCTTGTCGTTCGGCGGCTCCACGCTGCTGCGCGGCGAAAATCAGGTGGATTATCGGTACGAGTATTACCAGGAAGACGACCACCGGATGAAGATCGAAACCCATTCGGTCTATTTTGAGCAAAAACTGTTGGACAGCCTCGTGGCGAAGGGCGAACTGGTTTATGACAGTATCTCCGGGGCCACGCCGACGGGCACCTACCGCTTTTCGCCCGGTTCCGGGGTCATCCGGACGACGGAGGTTCAAGATATCCGCCGCGCGGGCAACCTCGCCTTGGACTGGCGCCAGGGCCGCAATACGCTCACGCCCGGGTTTGCCTACAGCAAGGAGAGCGATTACGAATCCTACGGGCTCTCGCTGAACGACGCCTTCGAGTTCAACGAGAAAAATACCATCCTGCAATTGGGCGCCGCGCACAACTTCGATTCCGTATTGGACAGTCCGATCGGCGGCGCCCCGCGCACCTGGCGTGACAAGGACTCCACCGACGTCATGGTGGGCGTGTCGCAACTGCTCACCCCGAAAACCATTTTGGCCGCCAATTTCACGTTCGGCTATGAGTCGGGATTTTTGAGCGATCCATACCGGGCGGCGGAATTTGTCTATCCCCTGCGGCTCGCGGGCGTGATCCGCAATGAAAACCGCCCGGGCCAGCGGACCAAGGAAATCTTCCTGACCTCGCTCACGCACTATTTTGACCCTCTGGACGCCAGCATAGAAGGCTCCTACCGGTTTTATTACGACAGTTACGGGATTTGCGCCCAGACGCTCGGTCTGACCTGGCACCAATGGCTGGGCAAACATGTGATCCTGGAGCCCGCCTTCCGGTTTTATGAACAAAGTGCCGCGTCCTTTTACTCCCCGCTCTTTCACGAGGACCCCGCCAATCTGAAGTTTTATTCCGCCGATTACCGGCTGTCGAATTTTTACAGCCTGGATTACGGACTTTCCGCCACGTTCATCCTCTGCGACCACGCGCGGTTCACCCTCGGTTATCACCGGTACGAAATGGCGGGCTTGGACAACACCGTGTCGGCCATGTATCCCAAAGCCAACATTGTCACCATCGGTCTTTCGATTTTATGGTGATGACCAGCCCCAGTTCCGCGGCCGAAGCCGTTGCCCGCGTCGCGCAATCCGCGCAGGCGACGATGGATAAGAGCCTGTACAAGCTGGAGTTTTGGGCCATGAGCACGCTCTGCCGCGTGAATTTTCACGGCGTATCCGCCACCACCGCCAAAGACTTCCAGCGCGATGTGCTCGAATGGGTGGGCCAGTTCGAGGGCTGCTATTCCCGGTTTATTCCCGACAGTCTCATCAGCCGCATCAACGCCGCCGCCGGCGAACACTGGGTGGCGGTCGACCCGCAGACCGAAATCATTTTTAACCTGTGCCAGGAATTGTTTTTTTTCACGCGCGGGGCGTTTGACCCCACCGCGCTGCCCCTCATCCGGCTCTGGAATTGGAAAGCCAGTCCCCCGAGCCTCCCCACGGAAAGCGACCTGACGGCGGCCCGCGAATTGGTGGGCTGGAGCAAGGTGCAACGGCGCCGCGGTGAAATCTTCCTGCCCCGGTCCGGCATGAGCATTGACCTCGGTGGTATCGGCAAGGAATACGCCGTGGATTGCGTCATGAACATGGCCATCCGTCACGGGCTGACCAATGTGCTGGTGGATTTCGGCCAGGATGTGCGCGTGCGCGGCCATGCGCCGGACAAACCTTACTGGCTCATCGGTCTGGAAGACGCCCGGCTGCCCGGCAAATGCTGGGGGGGCGTCGGGGTCACGAACCATGCCGTGGCCACGTCCGGCGATTACCTGCGGTTTTTCCAGCTCAATGGCCGCCGTTACGGCCACATCATCGATCCGCGCACCGGGTTTCCGGCGCATAACGACGTGCGCGCCGCCTCCATCATTGCGCCCAGTTGCACCATCGCCGGCCTGCTCTCCACCAGCGCCTGCATCCTCGGGGCCAAGGAAGCTTTGGACCTGATCGAAATGCATCCCGGCGCGGCGGGCGCGATCACCACCGAAACCACCCAGCTTTATTCCCGTAAATTCCATGAATACATCCCTGCTTAAAATCCTCGGCATCCTGCTGTTCATCGGCATGGTTGTTACTTCCCGTGCCGCGCTCAAAGTCGGCGATACCCTGCCCGACCTCACCAGTTTTAACCTCTCCGGCCCGCTGCCTGCCGACCTCAAGGGCAAGGTGGTCATCGTGGATTTCTGGGCCTCCTGGTGTCTGCCCTGTGCCGAATCCTTTCCGGTCATGGACGAACTTCAGAAAAAATACGGCGACCGCCTCGTTGTCCTCGCGGTCAATGTGGATGAAAAGGCGGCGAAAATGGAAACCTTCCTGAAGAAGCATCCCGTGACCTTCACCGTTGTGCGCGATGCCGAGCAGAAACTCGTGGCCGTCGCCGAGCCCGCCACCATGCCCACCTCGTTCATTCTGGATGGCGAGGGCAAGGTGCGCTTTCTGCACCACGGCTTTCACGGGGACGCCACCCGCCGCGAATATCTCACCGAAATTGACTCTCTCTTGAAATAATCGCATGAAAATCCAACTGCTTTTACTTCTGGCGGTTACCGTCCTGCTCGCGGGCAGCGGCTGCGCCAATGTCAAACCGTGGCAGCGCGAGCATCTGGCGGATTACACCATGCGCGCCGATCGCGACCCGCTGGGGACCACGCTGGCCGAGCATATCTGGTTTTCCCGCGAAGAAGCCAGCGGCGGCCGGGGCGTCGGCGGCGGTGGCTGTGGCTGCAACTAACCGGTTAAAATCATTAATCCATCCAAAACCATCAACCATGCAAATGAAACTCAATCTTATTGCCCGAATCCTGCCCGTCCTGCTGGCCGTGGTCTTGCAAGTCATGCCCCTGGTGCGCAACCTTTTCGTCAATCCCGCCACCGGCGCCAACATGGCCTTCATCCTGCGCTGGGGCATCGGTTCCACGGCGGTGCTGGGCGCGGTGGATGCGGTGTCGGGCGCAACCACCCCCTATTTTCAGCAGCCGTTCCAAACCAACGTCGTCCTGTCGGTGGGCACGTTTTACACCAACAATCTCATCGTTACCAATATTGGCGTCGACCCCGGCGCTTATTTTGATCTGACCAATAAAGCCGGCCTGGACTCCGGGCAAATTGGTGGCGGATTCACCACCACGGTCTGTCTGCCGCCGGGACTCACCCTGAAATGTTTCGACACCGCCTCTAAAAAATATATCTACGCGGCCATTTATGGCACGCCTACCGCGGCGTTTGCCACCAGCCGGGTCACCGTGGATGCAGGGTTTTCCGGTGCCGGTGATATTTACACCAATCTCTTCTTCACCGTCATCGCCGGCAGCACGCCGCCCGCCATCACCAGCCAGCCGCTCAGCCGGACCAACCTGACCGGCACCATTGCCAGCTTTAGCGTGACCAACAGCGGCACGGCACCCTTGCAATATCAATGGTATTTCAACACCAACACCGCCCTGCTGAATGCCACCAACACGTCGCTCTCGCTCACCAATGTTCAGCTTGCTGCCGCAGGCACTTACTCCGTCATCATCACGAATACCGCAGGTTCCGTCACCAGTTCACCGGCGCTGCTTACGGTCTGGCAGCCGCCCGTGATCACGAATCAACCCGTCGGCACCACCAATGTCGCCGGCAGCACCGTCAGTTTCAGCGTGGTGGCCGGCGGCACCGCGCCCCTGAAGTATCAATGGTATTTCAACGCCAACCTGGCGCAGCTTAACGCCACCAACCTTTCGCTGGGAATCACCAACGTCCACCTGAGCCACGCCGGGACTTACACCGTCGTCATTACTAATATCGCTGGCGCCATCACCAGCTCGCCGGCACTGTTGGGGGTTACGCTGCCCGCCTCGCCCGCGCTCACCACCCCAACCACCGGCGGCGGCGGCGGCGGCTTTCAATTCACCTTCGTGCCCGCTGTGGGCCTGACCAACACGGTGCAGACCAACGGCGCGCTGAGCGGCGGGGTTTGGGCCACGCTCACGAACGTCCCGCCGCCCGCCAATGCCAGCCCGGTGACGGTCACGGATCCCTTTGGCACGGCCAGCCGGTTTTACCGGGTGATGCTCCAACCTTGACGCTGGCCACCGAAACCACGTCCGGCCAGCACCTGCCCGGGTTCCAAAAAATCTAGGTAAAGTGTTGGCGGACTTCTATTTTAATCACGTGAAGCAAATCGGAATCATTCTGGCCAGTCTGGTGCTCGCCGTCTGCACGGCGCAAGCTGCCCATACCCAGGCCCGGCTCCTCCTCGCCGCCGACAACGCCCGCCCCGGCGATACTGTGCTGGCCGGCATCGAGCTCAAGATGGACGAGGGGTGGCATACCTACTGGAAAAACCCCGGCGAGGCCGGACAGGCCACCGAAATTAAATGGCAGCTTCCCCCGGGCGTCACGGCGGGAGCCATCCAGTGGCCGCTGCCGGAAAAATTGCCGCCGGCCGAAGTCACCACCTACGGCTATCAGAACGAGGTCGTTTTAATTGTTCCGCTCACCTTCGCCACCAATCTCCCGGCCGGCGCGCTGGATCTGTCCGCCAAAGTCTCGTGGCTGGAATGCAAGGAGTCCTGCATCCCGGCCAGCAGCCCGGTTCAGGCCAAACTCACTCTCGGCAGCCAGACCAAGCCTTCCGCGGATGCCGCGCTGATTCAATCCTGGCAAAGTCGCACGCCCCAGACCATGGAAGTCCTGTTTCAGCCCGGGGCCTGGTGGCAAACTCCCGCCGCCGGCAAACAGCGCACCCTGGCGATCGAATTGGACTGGCTGAAACCAAACACCTCGATCCCGCCGGAACACGTGGATTTTTTTCCCGCCGCCAGCGACGACTACGAAGTGCAGTCCGCTTCCGAAGTCATTCTCAATTCGCCCGGCGAATTGCAGTTTGGCAAAGTCGTGAAGAAATTTTCCGGCGACTGGCCCACGCAAATTTCCGGCGTCATCGTTATCGAGAACAATAATGCGCGCCAGGGCTTTGAAATCAGCCTGCCCATTCACGACCAGGCCGCGATTGCCCCCGCCCCTGCCGCCGCGACCGTCGCAGCGGCCACCGATCTTGTGCCGCCCGCGCCCCCGTCGCTGGGCAAAATGCTGCTCTTTGCGTTCATTGGGGGTCTCATCCTGAACATCATGCCGTGCGTGTTGCCGGTGATTGCGCTGAAAATCCTGGGCTTTGTCAGCGAGGCCAAAAGCGAGCCGGGCCACGTCCGTGTGCTGGGCGCGGTCTATGCCCTGGGCGTGATGGTCTCGTTTCTGGCGCTGGCCGGCGTGGTCATCGCCGTGAAGCTGGCCGGCCATCAGGCGGCCTGGGGCATGCAGTTCGGCAACCCCATCTTCCTCGTCTCCCTCATCACCCTGCTGCTGCTGGTGGCGCTGAATCTGTTCGGACTGTTCGAAGTCAACTTGACCGGCGGGGCCATGAATGTGGCCAGCGACCTGTCCCTGAAGAGCGGCAAGTCGGGCGCCTTTTTCAACGGCGTGCTTGCCACCGTGCTCGCCACGCCCTGCACCGCGCCCATTCTGGGCTCCGCGCTGGGCTTTGCCTTCACCCAGTCGGCCGGGACGCTGACCGTCATCTTTCTCTTTATCGGCCTCGGCCTGGCCTCCCCCTATTTGCTGTTGAGCTGGAATCCGGCCTGGTTGAAATTCCTGCCCAAGCCCGGGGTGTGGATGGAAAAATTCAAGGTGGCCATGGGCTTCCCCATGCTCGCCGCCGTCCTGTGGCTGTTCAACGTGGCCGGCAGCACCTATGGCAAAAACGTCCTCTGGCTTGGCCTCTTTCTCATCGTGCTTGCCGCCGCCGCGTGGACCTACGGCGAATTTGTCCAGCGCGGCCGCCGCCGCCAAAGTCTTGCGGCCGCCATTTGCGTCGTGCTGCTGTTTGGGGGCTACGCTTATGCCCTCGAACGCGAATTGAACTGGCGCCATCCGGTGATCGAAATCAAATCCGCGGCGTCCTTGCAGGAATCGGCCGAGGGCATCGCCTGGCAGTCCTGGAGTCCTGCGGCCGTGGCGCAGGCCCGCGCCACCGGCCGGCCCGTGCTCGTGGATTTCACTGCCGACTGGTGCCTGACCTGTCAGGTCAATAAGAAGACCAGCATCGAAATCCCGTCCGTCCGCGAAAAAATCAAGGCGCTCAACGCCATCGCGCTGCTGGCCGATTACACCCGCACGCCTGATGTCATCACCACGGAGCTGGCCCGGTTTAATCGCGCCGGCGTGCCGCTGGTGCTGGTGTATCCCAAAGACCCCGCCGCGCCGCCGCAGGTGCTGCCTGAAGTCCTCACGCCCGGCATCGTGCTCGAAGCTCTCGACCGTGCCGCCAAGTAACCGCCGCCCTTAAAAAGCCGCCGTTCGCATCCCGGCACGCCCCGCGTGACGATCACCCGCTTGGCAACCTGCCGGGCGGACGGCGGGATAAATTACGGAGCGCGCCCGTCCGCGGGCGCAGCAACTTCCTTACGACCGATGACCCCCGAAAAACACCCAAGGCTGCTGCCTTAATTTATTTCCGCCTCCTAAACGGCGCCTGGCTCGAACGTTGTCGCCCGCCGGCGGTGCGGACATTTACTTCAGCCCCAGCACCAAAATCACCAGATCAATGATGAACAACAGCACAATGGTGATTTCGAGCCAGACCATCACCCGGTTGTTCTGGTCGTGCTTGAGCAGTTGGTAGAGGTCATCGAGCGTTTTCAGTTTGCCATCAATCGTGCGGTGCCAGTCCGCCAGGTGGAAGCGCGAGGAAATCTTTTCGTAGATGCGGGCCAGATGCCAGTCGCCGAAAAACTTGGTGATGTTGGAGAGCTCGTCATTGAACCGCGCCATATCAATGCGAATCTCGCGGAGCTCGCGCATCGTGTCGCGGCGGGAGCGCAGCGGCCGCTCGCCCAGGTCGCGGTAGGAACGTTCAAGGGCGTCGTCCAGCAGGCGGTCGTAAGCTTCCAGTTCCGCGAGTTGCAGGTTGGCCAGCTCCATGATGTAGAGCGTTTCGTCAAAATCCCGCGGCTCATCCACAATCAGCGCGGCGTCCCAGTCAATGACCACGAGGTCGTTGTCGTAGTAGCTCAGGTGGCGTGCGGTGGATTCCTCCGCCTCCTGTTTCGAGAGCCGCTCCAGCTCTTCCTCCTGTGTGAGCAGCGCGGCGATTTGGCGGCGGTGCGCCTGGAACCATTGCTCGGCGTTCATCGGCGTGTTTTCCACATTCACGACCGGCGCCGCGAGACAGAACACGGTATAGGCTTCCTCCTCCGGCAACTGCGGCTGTGGGCGGATCAGGTGCCCTTCCAACTCCGCCACGACTTCCTCCGCGAGCCGGTGCACCTCGTCATGCAGCGAGCCGTTGGTGAACTGCAAATCATGGAACGCGACGAGTTCCTCCACGTGGTTCACCGCGAACGGCACGCGCACCGAGATGCTGATGGCCCCCACCGGCAGCAGCTTGATGATCCGCTCAACGCGTACCGGCCCGAGCGGTCCGATGCGCTCCATCGGCGGCAGCCGGATCATCTGCGGCTTGTAGAAAAAGAGCTGGCGCGGACTGCGCTTGCTGGCATCCACCACGAACTGCGCCACCGGTTGGCCCAGCAGGGTCTGGATGGGTTTGCGCGCGGTGTCATAGGCCACATCGAACGCATAGATGTAAACGACTTCACCTCGATACCGGGCCGCTGGCTCCGTTTTCATAAGGCACAGTAGCCCATAAGGTACGAGCAGTTCAAGTGATGGAAACGGGCGCGGAGATGTCTGGGCGCGCTGTCATGGCGCATCCGCCTGCCTGGGCCGGCCCGAATTATTTCGCCAGCCAGACGAGGCGCAAGCCTTCGAGGGTCAAATCTGGCTCCACGGCGGAAATTTCCGGGAGCCTGGCCGCAATCAGTTTGGCGTAACCGCCCGTGGCCACGACGGGAAGCTTTTTGGCCTTCAACTCGCGCTTCAGTTCGCCAATCAATTCCCGCACCAGGCCGCGATAGCCATGCACCGCCCCGACCAGCATCGCTTCTTCGGTGCTCTTGCCAATGGCGGATTCGATGTCGCGGATTTTGATTTTGGGCAGCAGCGCTGTTTTTTCGTGCAGATAATCCGTCATGGCCGCCAGCCCGGGCGCGATGATGCCGCCCACATAATTCCCGCGCGCATCCACCACGTCGAAAGTCACGGCGGTGCCGAAATCCACCACGACCACCGGCGCCCCAAACCGCCGGCGCGCGGCCACGGCATTCGCCAGCCGGTCCGCGCCAATGGTGGCGGGCTTGGGGTAATCCACCCCGACTCCGCGAATGGTCCGCGCGTTCAGTTCCAGCACGTCCAGTTGCCACGCGGCCCGGACGGTTTTACGCACGAGCGGCGTGACGCGCGGCACCACGCTGCACAGCACCGCCCCGTCAATTTTATGTTTGCCGGTGAATTTCTTGAGCAGCGCCGCCGCGCTGCCGCCGAACCAGGCGAGCGTGGGAATGTCGGTTTGTTTCAGCACGCGCTCAGGGCTGGCGAGCCCAATGTGCGTATGCGTGTTGCCAATGTCGAAGAGCAGGGTCATGGAATAAAATAGTCGGGCGCCGCACGGCGGCGGCGCCATCCGCAAAGCGGGTCTGGCGGGCAGGGTTTCATTTTTCCAGCGTCACGTCCCCGCCGGTGACGCGTTCCTGGTGGCCGTGTTCGGTGCGGATGAGCAGGGCGCCGTCGTCATCCAGGGCCTCGGCGCGGCCGCTGAACCGCCGGTTGCCGGCGTGGACGGTCACGTTGCGGCCAATGGTGATGCAGGCGGCCTCCCATTCATCGGCGACCGCGGCGAATTCACCGGCGTTGATGCGCGCGTAATCCGCATCCAGCTCGCGCAAAATGGCCGTGGCCAGTTCCGCGCGGCAAACCTTCTCGCCGGCTTCGATTTTCAGCGAGGTGGCCAGCGGGCGCAACTCGGGCGGAAATTCCGTCGCGTCCTGATTCACATCCACGCCGATGCCCAGGATCAGATGCCGGACGCGATCCACTTCCGCGCTCATCTCCGTGAGAATGCCCGTCACCTTTTTGCCGTGGATCAGCAGGTCATTGGGCCACTTGATTTCCGCGGGCAGGCCGGTGACTGAAAGAATGGCGCGCCGCAGCGCGGTGGCCGAGGCGACCGTCAATTGCGTGGCTTCCTGCGGCCGCATCGGGGGCCGGAGCAGGACGGAAAACCAGAGCCCCTTGCGGGTGGGCGACTGCCATTTCCGGCCCAGCCGGCCGCGGCCCTTCGTTTGCGATTCGGCGAAAACCACCGCCCCTTCCGGCACGCCATCGCGCGCCAGCCGCTCGGCGACATCGTTGGTGGAGGTGGTTTCTTCAAATACCTGGATGTCGCGGCCCACCACCCGGGTTTGGCCCAGGCGCGCCAGCAAATCATCCGCGTGCAGCGCGTCGGGCGAGCGGACGAGCTTGTAGCCAAAATGCGGGCTGGCTTCGATGTCGTAACCCACCCGGCGCAATTCGTCCATGCGCGCCCAGATCGCGGCGCGGCTGATGGCCAGTTGCTCCGCGAGCTGCGCGCCGGAAACGCCGTCCGGTTGGGCGCGCAGGGCGGAAAGAATTTTGGCGTCGGTGGTCATGCGATTTTACCACGCGGCGGCCCGGTTGCCCGGGACGGCCGCCAGCGTGGTCGTTGCGGGCATGGTAAGGTTCCGTGTCCTGCCAGGTAAAGTATCGTTTGAAACCGGCGGCTGCCCTCCGCCGCAGTTCCGCCGGTTGACCTGGGTCAAGGCGCGTTCTGTAAACGTGGAGTAGGGTTGGCTCATGAAAGAAGAACCATTATTGGCGCTCGGCAAGGAAGAGCTCATCTCGCTCGCGGCGGAAACCCGTTTCGCGCCCAACGGCATTGTGAGCCGCACCGTGTTCAGTTCCCCTTCGGCCCGCGTGGTGCTGTTTGGGTTCGCCCCGGGGCAGGAACTGACCGAGCACACCTCCACGCAGCACGCGCTGGTGCAGATTCTCTCCGGCGCATGCGAGGCCACGCTGGCCGGCCGGAAACAAATCCTCAAGGCCGGTGATTTGCTGCACATGCCGCCGGGACTGCCGCATGCCCTCTGTGCCACGGAACAATTTGCCATGCTGCTAACCCTGACCAAGCCGGCCCCCGCGTCGCCACCCCCGGAACTCCCCGCATAAGCGAGGCCGCACGGCTCACGAATCACGCCTCTTGTTCACCCCGTTTTCACGCCGCCGTCACGAGCGGCCAGGCCGCGTGCGACGTGTCTCCCTCTCCTCCCCAAAAGGAGGAGAGGGTTGGGGAGGGCACTTGTTTTCGGCCCCGGCTTAACTTTGTTTCTTGGTTGCATTGTTGTTCGCCCCGTCTTTTGTCCCCGTAGATTTCGTCATTCGACAATTTCGTCGTTCGTCATTGCCCGCCGCTCTTTAATTCGTGTGTTTCACTCTGTCCCTTCTGTCAAAATCCCTTGCTACTCCTGACCAGACGAAGGCAAACGCGGCCCCGCTACCGGCGCGAATCCGCCCGCCCTTCCCCCGGACCGCGAGTTGTCCCAACTCGCAGCGCGTGGCCGATCCGGGCGCCGGGCGCCATCCCAACCCAACTATCTCGCTCGCGCGGTGACGTCCGCCATCCCTCGCGCCGACTCAACCTCGTTTCGGGGTGCTCGTCCCCCGCTTTTTAGATTTCGGCCTTTCGTCATTCCCCGCCATCCCATCCGCGTCCATCCATCACGCATCATGCCTCACCTCCCGTCCCAAGTGAGCACCACCAACGAAACCCCCTGTCGCGGCAGCGCAAATTTCGCCTGCGCCCGGCCGCCATTCACCGGCACTGTTTCAGCCGGGGCGAGTAGCGCCAGTTGGCCGGCGGTTTCCAATTGCGTCCGCTGAGCGGCGGAAAGTGACGGCGGCGAACCCATCCGTTGCCAGGCCTCGTAGGAATTGCTGTGGTTGGCGTCAATCCGGTAGTGCGTGACGGTCGCCGCCCTGAGTTCCCCGGGCAATCCGCTCAACTGCAAATCCACCGCGGCGTCCGGCCCGGGTACATCGTCGTCGTGATAATGCCAGACGAGCACGGCCAGTTGGTTTTGGTTCCGGCTCGCCAGCGCGGCCACGTCCGGCTGGCCGCGCACATTTTGGGCGCGGATGATTTCTGCATTCAGCCCCGCACTGCTTTCCACCGCCAGACGCTGGCCGCTCATCCGGCTGAACATTCTAAAGACATTGAGCACTGGTAAATCCAGGCCCGCGCTGGCCAGTTGGCGGAACCCGGCGAACGGCGGTTGACCGGCAAAAGTAAACGCCCACGTGAGCGCACCCTGCAAGTTCACACCCTGCTGGTCGGCGAGTTCCAGCGCGCGTGGAAAACTCGCCGCCGTATAGCTGGAATACATCGTGCCATTGCGGTAGCCGAGCTGTTCCCCCTGACAGGCCGCGCAACCCTCGGGATCGGACTCGCCGATGATGATCGGAATGTTTTTCAACTCCGGATAGGAGCGCACAATGCGGAAGCCGGCGGCCATCGCGCGCAACTGTTCCGCCATCCCCATGCGCACATGCCCGTTCGTGAACGTCGGCGCGCCCTTCGCGTGGAACGCCACGAAATCCAGCGGCGTCCCAATTTGACCGGTCGCGTAATTGGTGCCATGCAGGCAGTGCTCCAGAAAATCACGCGTCCACTGCCCGCCGGCACCGGCGGCATCCGGCCCGCCAACCCGCGCCTCCGGCAGCGCGCGGCGCACGCCCGCAATCGCGTAATCATGCAGCTTGTGGAACTCGGCCGGTTTCGCCTTCCAGTAGGAGCCGTTTGCCTCGTTCCAGACCTCCCAATACCAAGTCGCCACTTCGGCGCGCCCGTAGCGGATCACGCAGTGGTTCACCCATTGGAAAACCAGTTCCCCCCACTTCGCGTAATCTTTCGGTGGATACGCCCAGCCGGTTTCGATGTCGCTGTATGGGTCGCCCGGCCGCCAGTGGTGCTGGTAGGGCTGCGGATGGGCGGACAACGCTTCCGGCATGAAGCCAATCTGCGCATACGGCCGCACCCCGTTGGTCAGGTAGGTGTCGAAGATCTCATCCAGAATTTTCCAATCGTAAACCGGCTGCCCGGCGGCGTCCTCGCTGTAAACCCCGGTGGAACCCCATTTGAGCGCGGGCGTGCCATCGCCGGAGCACAGGAGATTGTGCGCGCGAAAGTAAACTTTCTGCGGCGCCAGCGCCCCCAGTTCGCCCAGCAGCTTCCGCCCGTCCGGCGCGGTCGCGTAGTTGGGCTCGTCGGCCCCAAAAAACCGCCAGATGGGTTTGAGTTCGCCCCGCGGCTGATCGGCATGCACCTCGATCGTAACGGGAAAGGCCGGTCCGGCGGCGTTGGTGACCGTGCCGGTTTGGGCCAGCGCGTGCGCCGCAGCGAGGCCGCCGACCAGAAAATAGATGAGGTGACGCATGGTGATGAAGTGCAGCTTAGGCCCAAAACGACATGCCGTCAGCCCCCGTTTTCCAAAAAAGGTGTTTCGGTAAGGCCCATTTGCTGCGACAGTGTAGCCAGAGGTTTTACATCGTGAACATTTCATCCGCCATTTTTGACTGCAGCTCGCCCGATCTGGACTCGTGTCCGGACGAATCCCTGCCGGAATTCGCCTTCATCGGCCGCTCCAACGTCGGCAAGTCGTCGCTGCTGAACATGCTCTCCGGCCAGCCGGATCTGGCGCGGGTCTCGCCCACGCCGGGCTTCACCAAGCTCATCAATATCTTCACGATGAACAAAACCTGGCGCCTGGTGGATCTGCCGGGCTACGGCTTTGCGCAGGTGGCCAAGCGCGACCGCTCCCGGTTCAATCAGGCGGTGTCCAACTACCTCAAGCACCGCACCAACCTGTGTTTTGTTTTTGCGCTCCTCGATTCGGGTCTGGCACCGCAGGAAATTGATCTCGAATTCGTGGAATGGCTGGCCCGCAACGCCATCCCGTTCGCCCTCGTCTTCACCAAAACCGACAAGGTGACGCCCGCCGTCGCCCAGGCGAACATCCAGGCCTTTACTGAACAAATCGCCGGCTGGTTCAAGCAGTTGCCGCTCATTTTGACCTGTTCCTCCGTCACCGAGCAGGGCCGGCAGGAGTTGCTCGGCGTCATTGATGAGATGATGACCGCCATCCAGGCCGAAGCAAAGCCGGCCCCGGAGATTTCCGATATTCCCAAGTCCGCCACCCGGAAGGCGCTGGACAACCGCCGGAAGCGTCCCGATCTCGCGCGCCCATGGTGAAAGCTTGCCGTCGGGCGTAGTAACCCGCTGGCACCCATGGTCGCCATCATTCGCCTCCCAGCCTGGCCTTGGCGGGCGCAGCGTGACGCGGCGTTGTCGCCTCTTTTTAACGTGCAAACCACGAGGCAAGAAAAATTGTCTTAAAAATTACTTTACAAGCACCCAAAGTCGGTTTAAAAACAAAGCAGAAATCTGCTCCATTGGCCAAGCTTGGGAGCCATTGATCTTTGCCAACCCGTGCCACGTGTGGCTCAACCAATTTTCTTTAACCTTGATAAAGTTTAACGTTAAAGTTTTTAAAAGTTCAAGCGTCGAGCCATTCCATCGACGGCTGTACCACCGGAACGGTGAAAACCTCCCCGTCCCTCCAAACCTCGGAGTTTCCCGCAAAATGGTAAATTGGCGAAACGAACCCAATTTGGTTTTCTAGACAAGTATTTGAATTTAAATAATATGCGATAATTTTTCGACCGGCGCAGGGCCGAAAACGAACCCAAAACGAACCCAATTCAAACCCAAACGAAGCCAATTGAAACCCAATTTCGGCCCCCCCCCGGCCTCCCGATTGGTGTTGGCAGCCGCTCCGGCATTGATTTTAGCTCGCGCACAGGCCAGCCTATGGATGTAATTTAATTTCATTATGAAACACATCGCATGCTTGGTCGCCTTACTCGTCTTGGTCGCCGCCCCGGCCTGGGGCCAGGAAAGCTTTTCCGGCAAGGTGACGGAAACCATGAACGCCGGCACTTACACCTATGTGCTGGTGGCTACCGGCACGAATCAATTCTGGGCCGCCGCCAACCAGTTTGCCGTCAAAACCGGCGACGCCGTGACCGTCCCGGCCGCGATGCCCATGAAGGATTTTCACAGCCAGTCGCTGAACCGCGATTTCAAGCTGATTTATTTTGCCGACCGCATCGCCGTGAACGGGGCCAATGCCGACGCGCCCAAACTGCCGGCCGGGCATCCCGCCCTCGGTGCGGCCCCCGTCGGCGCCATGCCCGCCGCCAAAGTGGCGGCCAAGGTGGATTTCACCGGCCTCAAACCAGCCAAAGATGGCCTGACGGTGGCGCAAATCTATGCCGGCAGCACCAACCTGGCAGGCACCGCCGTCACAGTGCGCGGCAAGGTCGTCAAGTATAACGCCAACATTCTCGGCAAGAACTGGGTGCATATCCAGGACGGCACCGGCACCGCTGGCAGCAATGATTTGCTCCTCACCACCACCGACCCGGCCAAGGTCGGCGACACCGTGCTGGCCACCGGCAAGGTGGCGATCAATCAGGACTTCGGTTCCGGTTACAAATATGCCGTCTTGGTTGAAACCGCGAAAGTGACAGTCGAATAACATTCAGTGCCCCATTGCCGCGCCGGGCCTCTGGTCTGGCTCGCCCAATCCGCCGCTCCGCTCCTGCGCTGCACGGTGGTGCCCGAACGCCTTTTCATTCCCGGAACAACATTGCTCTCCCGGTCAATTAAATTTACCCTCGTCCGTTCATGGTTCGCCTCGTTTTATTTGATATTGATGGCACGCTCGTCCACACCGGTGGCGCGGGCACGGCGGCGTTTACCCGGACCTTCGCCCGGGAATTCAACCTGCATCACGGCACCGAAAAGATGAAATTCGCCGGGCGCACGGATGTCAGCCTCGTGCGCGAATTTTTCCGGATTCACGGCCTGGCGGAGTCGGCGGAAAATTTCAGCCGGTTTTTCACGCAATACATTTTTTGGCTCGACCACATTCTCGTCCGCAATGGCGGCGAGGCGTGCCGGGGCATCCGCGAATTCATCCGCGACCTCCAGGCGCTGCCGAATCCTCCCGTGCTGGGCCTCCTCACCGGCAACATCCAGCTCGGGGCGGAAATCAAGCTGCGCCACTTCGGTTTGTGGGAGCTGTTTCATTTCGGCGGCTTTGCTGATGACCATGAGGACCGCAATCACATCGCCGCCGCCGCCTTCGCGCGCGGACGGCGCGTGCTGGGTCAGAATTTGCAACCGGAGGAAGTTGTCGTCATCGGTGACACCCCTTTTGACGTGCGCTGCGGCAAGTTTATCGGGGCCAAGACCCTGGCCGTGGCCACGGGCGGAGCCAAACTGGAGGAACTGCAATCACATGCCGCCGACTGGACGGTGCCAGATCTGACCCACGTCAGCGCCCGCGAAATTTGCGGCCTTTGAGCCGCCGGGTATGATTCCAAGCGCAACGTCCTTGGCGCGGTCGCTGGCCAATAAAAAAGGCGCCCTTGCGGGCGCCTTTTGTGTAGCCGGCCGGAGCCGGTAAATTTCAGTTAGTTAAAGAAGTTGTAGACCGGGGCGTAAATCGTGTTGGTGGCGTTGGCCAGAGCTTGCTTCAAGCCATTAATGGTGACCGACTGCACGCTGCCATCCGCCATCAAGATGTTGCCGGATTTCTGGTGCAGGTCGTTTTGCGTCCAAGCCCAGCCATTGGCGTTCTGGCTAACGGTGACCGTATATTGCATGGCGGTGGTAAACCGGGCGGCTGACGGACCATTGTTTGCGGTGCCGTTGCCAATATTGCAGTCACCGGAGAGAATCATCTGGGGATCAGTTTCCGTGCCGTCGCCATTGATAAAATAGCTGATTTTCGGGATCTTTTTATCTTCGGGGGCAGCGGTACCAGCGTTGCCCAGAAAATCGATCAGTGAGAAGTTGGTGGCGACGGAAGTATGAATGGCATCCGAGGGGCAGAATGCAATTTTCGGAGTGCTCAACTCGTTCGACATGACTTGGAACACCGCGCCAGGTGCATAGGTCGCTGTTGTAGCCATGGCGGTCGGCGTAGAATAACGGTAAACGTATCCTTGGGCACCGCCCTGAGCCTGCGGAACGCTCGTGGGATACTTGTCACCGTTGTCACCCGACCAGATGCGGAAGGCGAGCCCAACCTGCTTGAGGTTGTTGACACAGTTGATTTTCTGGGCCTTTTTCTTGGCCGCCGCGAGTGCCGGCAAGAGCATGGCCGCCAGAATCGCGATGATCGCGATAACGACGAGGAGTTCGATGAGCGTAAACGCTTTTTTTGTTTGTTGTTTCATGATTGGTTTGTGTTGCTAATGTTAATCCGGGGACAGGTGCGGGAATCTACTCAAAACACCGAGCCTGTCAACTGGAATACTAAATCCTCTTAAGCAAAGGCGGTGCCAAGGCTTGGAGCCCGCTAAATGCCAATGAATCAACCAGAACGACCTCGGGGCAGGGTGGGTGTGCGTGAAAATTTCACGCAACTTGCGTGGAATTCACGCAAGACTGCGCCAGTCCGGGGCTGCGACGGGGGTGAGGTCCGAATTATCCCAACGGAATCTCACGTCTGGAACGCTCGAACCCCGCCCGCCCGCCTGGCGTTGGCAGTCCATGGGGCGGCTTGGCGTCGTCGTTGCAATGTCCCCAATTCCTCTGCCGCCAAAATGACTGACAACTCAATAAACCTTTGATTGGCGTTTGGGGCATTTTCTGCTATAAGCCCGGCGTGTATTTGGAGTTTTATGGATTACGCCAGCCGCCGTTCGACATCACGCCGAACCCGCGCTTCCTTTTCCACAGCACGAAACATCAGGAGGCGCTGAATCATTTGCTCTACGGCATTCGCGAACGCAAAGGCTTTGTGCAGCTCACCGGCGAGGTCGGGGCGGGCAAAACCACCCTGTGCCGCGCGCTGCTGGAACAATTGGATGGCAACTATTCCACCGCCCTGATTTTGAACCCGGTGATGAGCGGGGATGAACTGATGAAGGCCATCGCCACCGAGTTCGGCTTGGACGTGAAAGGCAAGGACCGGCTGGACACCGTCGCAACAATAAATGATTTCCTCCTGCGTCAAACCCTTTCCGGCAAGGAAACGGTGCTGATCGTGGATGAGGCGCAGAACCTCACCGAAGATTTGCTGGAGCAGGTCCGGCTCGTCTCCAATCTGGAGACGGACGACCGCAAGCTCCTGCAGATCGTCCTGATGGGGCAGCCGGAGCTGCGCGACCGGCTGAACAGCCACAAGCTGCGGCAACTGCGCCAGCGCATCACCGTGCGCTATCATTTGAATCCGTTGACGCGCCCCGAAGTGGGCCAGTATGTTCAACACCGTTTGTCGCTGGCCGGTTCCAACGGCGAGCCCACCTTCACCGGAGCCGCCATCTGGCGCGTGTTTCGCTACAGCCAGGGCATTCCCCGGCTGGTGAATGCGGTTTGCGACAAGGCCCTGCTGGCCGGCTTTGTGGCCCGCACTTACCGGATCAATTTTTGGACGGTTGGCCGCGCCATTCGCGAGCTGGAAGGAAATATTCACGCATGAGTTTGATCAATGACGCCCTGAAACAGGCGGCCCAGGTGCCGCCGCGCCCGTCGCCCAACCCGCTGCCGCCGCTGCGGCCCGTACCGGTCGCCGCCGCTCCTTTCTGGGGCCGCTTGATTTGGGCGCTGATCGCCATTTTGCTTATCGCCGGCATCTTTTTCATCGGCTGGTCTTCCGCCCATCGCCGGGCTCGTAACCTCGTGGCGGGAGTTGATCCGGGCACCGCGACGCAAGCTGTGGCGCAAGTCCCCGTTCCCGCCCCGGTGCCGGTGCCGGATCCGGTCCCGGTGGTCCCCGCGCCTGTCTCCGCGCCGGCGCCCGTGGTCGTGCCGCCGCCCCCCATGCCGGTGTTGCAGGGGATTTTCTTTTCGCCCGCCGCCCCCACCGCCATCGTGAACGGCAAGACCGTCCATCCTGGCAGCCAACTCGGTCAATATCTCGTCAAGGAAATCAGCCAGTCCACCGTCACCCTCGTGGGGCCGGATCAAAAGGAAATCCGGCTCGGCCTGAACCACTAGCCGCCCCCTGACCTCATGCTGCTGAAAAAATATTTTTCCGCTTCCCCGGTCGTGGCGCGTATCGCGCCCTTCCTTGTTTTTCTGCTGCTCACCGCCGGCCAGGGCCGGTTTGGGGCCGGGTCCGCATATTGGTTTTACCTCGCCAAGACCCTCGTGGGACTCTGGCTGATCTGGGAAATCCGGCCCTTCGTGGCCGAAATGCGCTGGGCTTTCAGTTGGGAGGCCGTGGTGGTCGGCGTCGGCATTTTCGCCGTCTGGGTGGGCATCAGCGGTGAATGGACCACGCAAAACTCCCTCTGGGTCAAGCTCGGCCTCGCGCACGCCCCCACGCAACCCGCGTTGCCGTGGAATCCGAACCTCCAGTTCGGCGCTGGCACCGCGCTCGCGTGGCTCTTCATCGTCACCCGCATCCTGGGCTCGACCTTCATTGTGCCGCCGCTGGAAGAAGTTTTTTACCGGTCATTTATCTACCGGTATCTTGCCAGCCAGAATTTTCTTTCCGTGCCCCTGACCAGGTTTCTGCCCGTGCCGTTTCTGGCGACCGCCGCCGCCTTTGGTTTCTCCCACAACGAATGGCTGGCGGGAATCCTCTGTGGGGCCGCCTATCAATGGCTCGTTCTGCGCCGGGGGCGGCTGGGCGATGCCATGACCGCGCACGCCATCACCAATCTGCTGCTGGGCGTTTGGATTGTCTGGCGCGGAGCCTGGCAGTTTTGGTGAGGCTCCTCCGCCCGGGCGTGCCTCTTTGTCATACCGCCGTCATCCGCCCCTCCGTTCGTGTTCGTCCGCTCCGGCATGGCCTCGAGCGACCGTTTACGCTCGCTGCCATGAACCAATGGGCTTCGCTCCGGGTCAATCTGCCGTCGGCTGGCTTCGCCGCGTGGCTGCGCCCGGGGTCTGGCGCGCTTGGCCGGCCAGCACGGCGCGCACGATTTTCCGATGCGCGCTGGTGAAGGCCAGCGCCTGCAATTGCGCCGGCGTTTGCCAGTGCCCGCCGGGCCGGGCGGGCAGTTCATCCAACGTGGCGAGATAAGCCTCGAGCGTGATCCGGTAGCGGGTGATGGCATGCTTCACCGTACACAGCGGCGTCAGCCCGGCCGGGGCAAAGCCGAAGACCTGCGCGGCGGCGGCTTTGGCCTGGGCCAGGCCCGGGCCGGCCGACACGGAGATTTCGTGGTTGGGAAATTCCCACAAATGCGCGTTCACCACCCCCGCCGGCCGCTGGCGGACGAGGAATTTCCCGTTCCGCTCGACGACCAATGCCACAAACCGCTTGGCCGTGGCCGCTGCGCGCTTGCCGAGATTGGGCAATTCTTCCTGGCGGTTTTCCCGCAAGGCGACGCACTGCGTTTTCACCGGGCAAACCTCGCACTGCGGCTGGCGCGGGGTGCAGACGAGCGCGCCCAGTTCCATGAGCGACTGGTTGAGCATCGAACAGGAGCCGCGTGCGGCAGCGGTCAGATTTTTCCGTCGGGGCGCTTTTTGCGTCTGGGCGTGGGCCACCAGTTCCGTGGCAAGCTGCCAGAGGCGCGCGTTGGCCGCCTTATCCTTCGGGTTCTCCGCCAGACCAAAGAGGCGCGACAGCACGCGGATGACATTGCCGTCCAAAATCGGCGTGGGTTGGTTGAAGGCGATGCTGCAAATCGCCCCGGCGGTGTAACGCCCGATCCCCGGCAGTTCCAGCACCGCCGCGAAATCCTGCGGGAACACGCCGTGATGCTGCGCCACGATGACCTGCGCCGCCGCCTGCAAATTACGAACGCGCGTGTAATAGCCGAGCCCCTCCCAGAGCTTGTGGATTTTATCCGCCGGCGCCTGCGCCGCCGCCGCGATGGTCGGCAACTCCCGCAGCCAGCGCTCCCAGAACGGGATCACCGTTTTCACCTGCGTCTGCTGGAGCATGATCTCGCTGACCCAGATGGCGTATGGATCATGCGTGCGCCGCCAGGGGAGGTCGCGGGCATGCGCCACAAACCAGACCTGCAATTGCGATACAAGCTGGGACGCTTTGGTTTCTTTTTTTTGGTCTGGCCTCGGTACTGACATCGCCGACAGTCTAAACCGGAACACCTCGCTTCAACCACGAAATATCGGGATGGAGGTGATTCAACGGCCTGGCTCCGGCCAAACGTCCCGCCGCTGTTGCCTCTGCCAGGTGTCATATAAATAATTGAGCGATTACCACTTTCATGCCTGCGGGCATTTGGCTAATTTGTTTCAATGAATCACGTGTCGCTGCTTATCGTTGGTCGCTGGTGTGAACGGACTTTGGCGAAAGTGGTTTTGCAACCGGCCCGCCTGCTGGCCTTGCTGCTGGGACTGCTCTTCGCGGTGCCGGTTTCCTCGCCCGCCTCGTCCACGATTTTTGGCGGCGGCCCGTTTTACACCGGCGGCTACCCGGTGATGAACAACCTGCGCGCCTCGGGCTACACCACGGTCATGCTCTGGTGCATTCACGTGGATCAAGCCACGGGCAATCTGATCTATAACGACCAGCTCGTGGTGGCCAACGGCGTCTATGTGGGCACGGCCGACTGGACCAACCAGTTGAAGACATTGAAAGTCGCCCCGACCACGGTGAACCGCATCGAGTGGTCGTTGGCGTCCTGGGGCGTGGATGATTTTGGCCGGCTCAAAGTGCTGATGGACACCTACGGCACCAACACCGACAGCATTGTTTACCGCAATTTTCTCGCCCTGAAAAATGCCACCGGCGCCGACGCGATTGATTACGATGACGAAACGCAGTACGACGCGGCCACGGCGGTGAAATTGGGGCTGATGCTGAATTCCATCGGCTACAAGGTTACCCTGTGCCCTTTCACCAATCCCACCTTCTGGCAAAGCGTTTATAATCAGCTCGGCACCGGCATTGTCGACCGCGTCTATTTGCAATGCTACGACGGGGGGGCGGGCAACAGTCCGGCCACGTGGAACACATATTTCAGTGGCACCAAGGTGATTCCCGGCATGTGGTGCCTGCATTCCAGTTGCTCGGCGGGCAGCACCGCCAGCCAGGTGGAGACGCAGATGACCGCGTGGCGCAGTTCGGCGGGCATTCCCGGCGGGTTTATGTGGCTGTATGACGACATGCTGTCCTGCACCAGCGGGGGCACCTATGCGGATTACGCCTGGGCTATTAACCGGGCGGTGGAGCCGCTGGTCATCACCCCCGGCGCGGGCTTTGCCGGTATTGCGGCGTTCAATTTGCAGGCCGCCCCCGCCAGCACCACGCTGGTGCTCTCCAACAGCACCACCAGCGCACTGGCCTGGAGCGTGATCAACACCTCCGCTTGGCTGACCGTTTCCAGCACGCTGGGCACCAATGCCGCCGGCGTGCGCACCAACGTGACGGTGAGCTTGAATACCACGGCGGCCACCAATCTGGCGGCGGGCATGTATTCGGCCAGCCTGGCCATCAGCAACCGGACGACGGGGGTGAGCCAGTTTCGCACTTTCACCCTGAACACCGCCGTGGCCAACTGGCCCGTGGCCGTGACCGGTTTTAATGCCGCCATCCTGGCCAGCAACACCGCCACCGCCGGCACGCCCACCGCCACGGCATTCGATATTCCGAACGCTTACTGCCTCTACCAGGCGGGCCTGGGCGGCAGCACGCGCGGCCTGCCGCTCAACGGGATTTTCTCCAGCCTCAGCGACAGCGCCACCGCCTTCAAGCTCGGCCCCTACGGCGCGGCGGATGCCCTGCTGCTCGGCAATACTTATCCCAAATACGGCACCCTCACCCTGGCCAGTCCCGACGGGTTTAATTCCCTGGCGATCCTCGCGGTTTCCGCCAACGGCGGCGGGCAGGGCACGTTTGTGCTGAACTTCGCCGACGGCACCAAAAGCCCCGTGTTTGCGTTCAATGCCCAGGACTGGTTTTATGTCGTGACGAATGTCGCCCTCCAGGGTTTTGGCCGCCTTAAGCTGGGCGCCAGCCTGAGCCTTGAGGACAACGGCAGCTCCAATCCCAATTTCTACCAGACCACCCTCAATCTGGCCGCGCTGGGGCTGACCCGGCCCGTGGCCTCCATCACCTTCTCCAACCGGGCCGCCGCCGGAGCCACGGAGACGGCGGCCATTCTCGCCGTGAGCGGCCTCTCCAGCAGCCTGCCGCTGCCGCCGCCGACGGGTTTGACCGCCATTCCCGGCACCAACGCCATGGTGGCGCTGGCCTGGAAGGCGGTCGCCGGTGCGACGAATTACAACGTGAAAAGTTCGCTGGTCAGCGGCAGCGGTTATACCACCATTGCCAGCGGGCCGGGCACGAACTACACCGCCACCGGGCTGGCCAATGGTGCCAGGTATTATTTTGTGGTGACCGCCGTGGGCACCCTGTTTGAAAGCACCAATTCGGCGCAGGTCAGCGCCATGCCGGGTTCTTACCAAGGCTGGGCCTGGGGCCTGAACCCGGTGGCTTACTGGCCGCTGAATGAAGCCTCCGGCACCGTCGCGGCTGAGCTGGTGCAGGGGAGCAACGGCGTGTATGGCGGCAACTGCGTGTATTCACCGAACGGCCTGGCGGGGGTTGGTTTTGGCAGTCCGCACCGGGCGATCGGCTACAATGGCACCGCCACCGCTTACACGCAGCTTCCCCGGCTGATTGGCGGCACCAATTTCTCCATCGTTTTCTGGGTGCTCACCACGGCCACGGGCGGCACGGCGAACTGGTATAACGGCCAGGGGCTGGTGGATGGCGAAGTGAGCGGCACCACCGGCGATTTCGGGGTGGCGTTGGTGGGCAGCAAGGTGGGCTTTGGCGTGGGCAACCCGGATACCACGCTGACTTCGGTGACCACCATTAACAACGGCGCGTGGCATCAGGTGGCGGTCACGCGCAATGCCGGCTCGGGGCTGCTGACCATCTGCGTGGATGGCAAATACGACAGCCGCCTGACCGGCCCGACCGGCGTGCGCACGAACCCACCCGCCCTGCGGCTCGGCGGCATTCAGGCCGGCGGCGGTTACTTTACCGGCTACCTCTCCGACGTGACGTGCTATAATCAGGAGCTGACCACCAACCAGATTGGCACGCTCTACAGTGCCGCCAGCGGCCTGTACTACGGGGTGACGCTGACCAACCAGCTCATTGGCAGCAACCTGCGCCTGACCTGGCCGGGGAATGGCAAACTGCTGGAAGCGACGAACCTCGCCGGCCCGTGGACCACCAATGCCTCCGCCTCGCCAGCCATCATCGCGCCCAGCGTGCCGCAACGATTCTATCGCATCCGCACCCAATAGCGCCGGCGGGGCAACTTGCGACTGTCCTTACCCCGGTAACGAACTGCTGCGGATATGATTTTGGCCAGCCGCTGGGAGTGTTTCTCCCTCACCACGTTTTACGCTGGCAAAATGCGGAAATGGTCGGAGAGATGTGCTTCGTGCTTTGCCTTTAAACACAGCGTGCTGTTGCGAAGCCGGGCCGGAGCGCGGTCGTCCCCGGACCGCGAGTTGTCCCAACTCGCAGCGCGCGGCCAATCCGGGTTGCCCAGCGCAATCCCAACCCCACTATCTCGCTCTGCGTAGAGTCGTCCGCCTCCCCGTTAAACTTCGCGTCTGTTCAACCCGTTTTTGCCCCAGCCGCTTTCCGCATTCGACCTTGCCCCGCCGTTTTTCCAATTTGTAATTCCGCCGTCCGCCCCATCCTCAAAGGAGCGTTGGACCTCCTCACGAGTTTCAAAATCGCCAAGCTGATTATCAACATGTAGCACGCGTTGAAGGTTGAAAAATTCAAAGGGCGAACCTTGGTTGCCCTCCCGACCGCTCCGAGCAAATGGCACTTTTACTCCACATGAAAGCCACGACTAAAAATTTCTAAAAACTTCTATTTACAACCACACGCATCCGGTGTATAAGAATGGAAGAGCAGAAATATGCTCCACAGCCCAAGCTGGGGGGAGCCTTCGCCTGTGCTTGTGCCACGCATTGCGCAACCAACATTCTTTGACCATGAAAAATAGCACCCTGAATTTTTCAAAAATTCAGACGCCAACCTGTTCCAGCAGCCGCGTCTCCGAAACGGGAAATTTTTCCCCGTCCGTCCAACCTCGGAGGGTTCCGCCAAAAGATTAAAATTGGCGAAACAAACCCAAATTATTTTCGATGTTAAGCCGCTGAATTTAAATATAATATGATGATTTTTAGAAAATCGAAAAGTTGAAAACAAACCCAATAAGACCCAATTCAAACCCAATTTTGACCCCGCCGGCCCGGCTTTTTTGCACTTATGGTCGTCCGCCGTGTATCCTGTTGAAAACTGTTGTGTCCTTTGCGCTTTCGCGCGGCTAAGCTTTTGCGCGTGAAGCCGCTGACCATCCACACCTGCAAGCTCACCGACGACCAGGCGACGGCGCTGAATGCCGCGCTGCAAGCCCGCCATTGGAAGCCGCGCACCGTCCCTTACGCGCGGTTCGCCTTTGAATCCGACAAGACCAACATCGTTTTTTACGAGAGCGGCAAGCTCGTGGTGCAGGGCAAGGGCACGGGCGAATTTGTCGAGTTCGTGCTGGAGCCGGAGATTCTCCAGCAGGCCAAACTCGGCTACGAAACCGTATTAAATCCCGAACTGCTCGTGCCGCGCATCGGTGTGGACGAAAGCGGCAAAGGTGATTTCTTCGGCCCGCTGTGCATCGCCGGTGTCTACGTAAACGAGACCGTCATCAAGGCCTGGACGGATGCCGGCGTGCGCGATTCCAAGAACATTTCCAGCGACAAGAAGATTGGCGAACTCGCCGAACTCATCCGCGCCACGCCCGGCTGCGTGACGGACACCGTGGTGGTGGGCAATGAAGCGTACAACCGCCTTTATTCCAAAATGAAAAGCGTGAACACGCTGCTCGCCTGGGGCCATGCGCGCGTGATCGAAAATCTCATGGGCCTGCGCTACCGGATGAACCCCGCGCCGGTGAAGGCCATCAGCGACCAGTTTGCCGCCAGCAAAAGCGTCATTGAAAAGGCGCTCATGGCCGCCGGGCGCGAGATTACGCTGGTGCAGCGGCACAAGGCGGAAGAAGACCTCGCCGTGGCCGCGGCCTCCATCCTCGCGCGCGACGGCTTTGTAAAAGGCCTGGCCAAGCTGGAACGGGATTACACCCGGCCGCTGCCCAAAGGCGCCTCCGCCGCCGTGGACGCCGCCGCGAAAAAATTTGTGGAGGAATGCGGCGCGGAAAATCTGGGGAAAATTGCCAAGCTGCATTTCCGCACCGCCCTGCGCGCGCAAGGCCTGCCCGAACCGCCGAAAACAGAGTGGCGGAAGCGGTGAGCGTACCATTGCCGCGTCACTGGCGCCGCAAGGGTAGGGTTACACCGTATTGCTGCTGCTGGGCCGGCAGGTGATGCTTGAACTAACTGAATTATGAATTGGACTCCCCTAAACATCACGGTTCGCGTCGGCTGCAACCTCGTCTACGAAACCACGGTGCAGACGCCGGTGCTGTTCGTGCTCAAGCCCCGGCTCGAAGGCCGCGTACTGGTGATGCAGGAACGGCTGTCTTTCGGCATCGGGCTGCCATCGTATGAGTTTCAGGACTCGCATGGGAACATCACCTATCGCTCCACGTTCATGCCCGGCCGGAACGAAATCCGCCATGACGCACTGGTGGCAGTGTCTTCCTTGCCCGACAGTCGTGAGATCCGGGGCCCCATTGTGCCGGTCGGGCAGCTCCCCTATGAGTTGCTGCGTTACACCTTGCCGAGCCGCTATTGCGATTCGGACAAGCTGATGAATTTTGCCTGGAACCAGTTCGGCCAGGTTCAGCATGGCCTTCCGCGGGTGCAGGCCATCTGCGACTGGGTGCACAACAATATTGAATACCGCTATATGTCGGGTCGCCCTGACCTCTCCGCCTCCGAGGTCATCGGTCGCCGCTATGGGGTGTGCCGCGATTTTGCCCATGCGGCCATCGCCCTGTGCCGCGCCTTCAACCTGCCGGCCCGCTATGTCACCGGCCATCTGCCGGACATCGGCTGCATTGATCCCGGCACGCCAATGGATTTTCACGCGTATTGCGAAGTTTATCTGGGGCAGGAATGGCTCACCTTTGATCCGCGCTTTAACGTGCCGCGCATCGGCCGCGTCAAAGTGGCCCATGGTCAAGACGCGGTGGACGGAGCCTTTGCGACGATCTATGGCGAGGCCAACCTCACGAATTTTCAGGTCTGGGCCTATCAAGTAAATCCGCAGCAAGTCTCCGTGGGCGACCCAATTGATCTCTCCAAACGCATGGACAGCACGTTGATGGTGCGGTTGACGTAGCCGGAAGGTTTCCGTTTGAAATTCCGCTGCGTCCGTTCGGATCGTGGGAGGGCGTTTGTAACGAGCGAGCAATTAAAGGAAATTGCAAAATCTGTTCAGCTCGACTAAGTTTTGATCCGGAGGTTTTGGTTTAATAGTGCGAATCAAACTGGATTATGCCTAAAAAGGAGATTTATTAGCCATGTCACAGCCCAACAGTGCGGCAGTTGAACAGCAACCGCTCGGTGCCATCGCTTTATGCCAGCCGCCCCTGCCACGCGACTGCACTTTCGCCGAATCAGACTGGCGCGCGCTCGCGCCGTTTTGGTATCCCGTTGCCTTTTCGAGTGAAGTCACCAATAAACCATTCGCGACCAAATTGTTGGATGAACGGCTCGTTCTCTTTCGCGTGCTTGGTCAAGTGACCGTCGCGCGCGATTTGTGTCTGCATCGCGGCGCGCCCTTAAGCTCCGGTTGGCTGGAGGGATCCGAAATCGTCTGTGGCTATCATGGTTTTCGTTACAACGCCGCCGGCCAGTGCACTTGCATTCCTGCCCATCCCGGCGCAGCCATTCCGGCCAAATTGAAAGTGCCGACGTTTCCGGTCCAGGAACGCTATGGCCTGATTTGGACGCGGCTGGTGGATAATGGACCTTCGCCATTTCCTGAATTCGACGTTTGGGAGAATCCGAATTACCTGCAAGTGCTGCCCAACAGCGTGGAATTGAACGCGGCCGCCGGCCGGCAGGTAGAGGGCTTTCTCGACGTCAGCCATTTTGCGTTCGTGCATGTCGGCACCTTTGGTGAGCTGGACAATCGCGAGGTGCCGAGCTATCCCGTTGAACTGACTCCGGCTGGTTTCCGGGCGGATTACCTCAGCACGGTCAGTAATTATTCGCACGGCTTCAAGCATCTCAACCCGCCCGGCTTTCAATGGCGCCGCCTCTTTCAAGTGTGGTTGCCGTTCACCGCCAAACTGACCGTCTTTTTCCCGAATGCCGGCGAGCTGCATATTCTTAATGCCGCTTCGCCCGTGTCCGCCCGCAAAACGCGGGTCTTTGTGCCGATTTGCCGGAACTTCGACAAGGAGGCGCCGCTGCAACCGACCCTGGATTTCAACCATCAGGTTTTTGCCGAGGACAAGGCCATGGTCGAAACCCAATATCCCGAAGACCTCCCGATCAATTTGCAGGATGAAGTCCACATCCGCGCCGACAAAAGCTCCATCACTTACCGGCAAGGCCTGGCCCGGCTGGGTTTGGGGCGCTCCTTCACCGCCTGAGCGGCTGGCAGATTCATTTTGGCACCTGATACCCGTAATATTTTAATCCCATGCAAATTCCCGCCTCATTTAATCCGCCGCCGCGCTTGCTGTTGGGGCCGGGGCCCAGCGATGTTGCACCCTCGGTGCTGCGCGCCATGTCCCAACCGCTCGTCGGCCATCTGGACCCCGCCTTCGTCCTGCTGATGGAGGAAGTCAAAACGATGCTGCGCGCCGTCTTCATCACGAAGAATGAAATGACTTTTCCCGTCAGCGGCACCGGCAGCGCAGGCATGGAATTTTGCTGCGTCAACCTCATTGAACCCGGTGACGAAGTCATCGTCGGGGTCAATGGCGTTTTCGGCACGCGCCTGTGTGACGTGGCGGAACGCTGCGGCGCGCGCGTGACGAAAGTGGAATCGGCGTGGGGCACCATCATCACGCCGGAACAAATTGCCGCGGCGTTGCAAAAAGTTTCCCGGCCAAAATTTGTCGCCATCATCCACGCCGAAACCTCCACGGGTGCGCTCACGCCGGTGGCGGAAATTGCCCGGCTCGCGCATGACGCCGGCGCCCTGTTTCTGCTGGACGCGGTCACCTCGCTTGCCGGTTGCCCCGTGCGTCTGGACGACTGGCAGGTGGACGCCGTGTACAGCGGCACCCAGAAGTGTTTGAGCTGTCCGCCCGGCTTGTCGCCGGTATCCCTGAGTCCGCGCGCGCTGGCCGTCGCCGCCGGGCGCAAAACCAAAGTGCAGAGCTGGTATCTGGATGTGAACTTGCTCTCGTCTTACTGG
>Ga0302322_100000451_pt1 | contig 31488 bp, 27 predicted proteins | sample Fen_T0_2_FD_203757 | JGI IMG/M metagenome (GOLD analysis project Ga0302322, IMG submission 203757) | Peat permafrost microbial communities from Stordalen Mire near Abisko, Sweden - Fen_T0_2 | ecosystem: Environmental > Terrestrial > Soil > Wetlands > Permafrost | place: Sweden: Abisko...
CGGGCGCAGGCGCCAGGGGCGATCGGAGCGTCGCCGTCCGAGGAAGAGGCGCCGCGATGAGCGCGAACCCTTTCGAACAACCCGCCGGCGCCGTTCCGTCCGCCGACCGCGTCCCGTCGACCGGCGACTCGCCTTCACCGAACCCGATGCTCGTCGTCATCTCGGGGCCCTCCGGCGTGGGCAAGGACACCATCATCGAAGCCCTCCAGCAACGCGGCCACCGGCCGGCCTATCACTACGTCGTCACCTGCACGACTCGGGCCCGGCGCCCCAATGAGATCGACGGCGTCAGCTACAACTTCGTCAACGTTGCGGAGTTCCTGGCCATGCGCGACGCCGGGGAGTTGCTGGAGGCCAACGAGGTCCACGGCAACTGGTACGGCACACCGCGCGTCGGCGTTCGAGACGCTCTGATCCGAGGCCAGCACGCCATCCTCAAGATCGACGTCCAGGGCGCCGAGGTCGTGAAGCGCAAGGTTCCGGGTGCGCTCCTGATCTTCGTCCTGCCGCCGTCGCTCGAAACCCTGGCGGAGCACCTCAGGGCTCGTCGCACCGAGACGGCCGAGCAGATGGAGATTCGCCAGCGCGACGCCGCGCTCGAACTTGCCCGCAAGGAGGACTACGACTACGTGGTGGTCAACGAGGAGAACCGCGTGGACGTGACGGCGGAGAGGATCGAGCAGATCATCACCCAGGAAGAGCGCCGCGGGCCCCGTCAGGTAGTCGTTTAGGGAGACCGATTATGGAATCGGTCTGGGGTGACGTCGATGTTGGCGGCGACGGCGGGGAAGCCGCGAGCGCCGTGACCGGGGCTGCCGCCGAACGCCGAGGGATGCCGGTCGAAGTCGCGGTCGATGCGCCCGGTGCGTCGCGAACGTATACGTACCTGCTGCCTGGACGCCTGGCCGACGTCGAAGCCGGCGAGGCGGTGCTCGTGGAGTTCGGCCGGGGCCGGCAGGCGCTCGGGGTCGTCCTCGGGCCGGCGACCGGTGAACTGGCCGGCGAGGCCAAATCGGTTATCGCGCGGGTGCGGGCCGACGGGCCGCTGCTGCCGGCTCTCTCGCTCGCGTTCGCCCGGTGGATCTCGGAGGAGTATCTGGCGCCGCCGGCCGCCGTCCTGAGATCCATGCTGCCGCCCGGCATGCTCGAGCGTCTGGACCTGGTTGCGGAACGGATTCCGACTCCGGCAGGCGTTCCGGGCGAGGAGGCCCTGGGTTCCGGGCCGGTCGACAAAGCCGAGTCGGAGTTGCTCTCGCGACTCGAGAACGGGCCGCGGGCGGTGCCCGATCTCGAAGGCGGAGACGGACGAGCGGCGACCCTGAGGAGGCTGCGGGCGATGGCCTCGCGCGCCCTGGTTCGGCTGGAATGGACGTTGACCGCCGCCACGGCCGGGCCGCGATACGAGCGCTGGTTTATGTTGACGGACGAGGGGAGGGGAGTGGCCGGCGGGGCGGCGGCGGGCGGCCGGTTGGGGCCGAGGCAGCGGGCTTTGCTGGCCGAGCTCGCGGAAGCGGGTAATGCCGGGGTGACCGGATCAGCGGCGGCAGAGCGTCACGGAAGCGGCGCGGGTACGAGCCTCGAGCGGCGCGGGCTGGTCGCGGCTGAGTTGCGCGAGCGACCGCGCAGGCCGCTTGACAGGCGTCCGGTCGGGCGGCGCGGCACGAGGCCGGAGGGAGCGGTACTGACACCGCCACAGCAGGCGGCGCTGGACACGATTCTCGCAGCGGTCGCAGGCAGAGACGCCACTCCGCTGCTCCTCGAGGGAGTGACGGGCGCCGGCAAGACGACCGTCTACGCCGAGGCGATCGCCGAGACACTCATCGCCGGTCGGCCGGCGCTGGTCCTCGTGCCTGAGATCGCTCTAGCGATGCCGCTGGTCGACCGACTGCGGGCGGACCTCGACGCCACGATCGCCATCCTCCATTCCGGCCTGGCGGCGGGCGAGCGGGCCGACGAATGGCGGCGCATTCGAGCCGGCGGCGCAGACGTCGTGGTGGGCACGCGGATCGCGCTGACCGCGCCGCTCGCCGACGTCGGTCTGATCGTCGTCGACGAAGAGCACGACGCCGCGTACAAGAGCGACCGCACGCCGCGTCTGCAGGCACGGGACGCGGCGCTGGCCCTGGCGCGCCTCGCGGGTGCAGCGGTGGTGCTCGGCAGCGCTACGCCGTCCGTCGAGAGCGTCGGCCGGGCGAGGGAAGGTCGCTATCGCCACGCGGTGCTGCCGGAGCGCCCCAGCGGCGCGCCGCCCCGTGTCGAGGTCGTAGACCTTCGGGCCGAGCTGGCCGCCGGCAACCGCGGTCTGCTATCCGGTGCCTTGAGCGGCGCCCTCGCGGCCTTGCCTGAAGGCGAACGCGCCATTCTCGTCATCAACCGGCGCGGCACGGCCTCGGTCGTCGTCTGCCGCGACTGCGGGCACGTCCAGCGCTGCCCCGAATGCGAGCGGACGCTCGTCTTCCACCAGGCCGGAGTCACGCTGCGATGCCATCACTGCGGGACGGCGACACCGCTCGCAACTCGCTGCCCCGTCTGCCGCTCGCCGCGGATCCGATATCTGGGCGGGGGAACCCAGAGAGTGGAGGAAGAGGTCAAGGCCGCCTTCCCGAACCTTCGGGTCGGACGGTTGGACCGCGACGTGGCGGAGCACAAGGGCGCCGTGGAGCGGGTTCTCGACGCATTCGCCGAGGGCCGCCTCGACGTCCTGGTCGGCACGAGTCTCGTGGCCAAAGGCCTGGACATCCCCGAAGTCACGCTGGTGGGGGTGGTTTCGGCGGACGTGGCGCTCAATCTCCCCGATGAACGAGCCGCCGAGCGGACGTATCAGTTGCTGACCCAGGCCGTCGGGCGCGCCGGTCGCGGCGAGCGGCCCGGGCGGGCCATCATCCAGACGTATCAGCCCGACCACGCGGCGATTCTGGCCGTCGCCACCGGCAATGCCGCCGCCTTCTACAACGCCGAGCTCGAGGTCCGGCGCCGCTTTGGCTCGCCGCCGTTCGGACGGCTCGTAAAGCTCACGGTCGGCCTGCCCGATCAGCTGGCCGCCGAACACGAGGCCGCGGCGATGGCCGATCGTCTGCGCGCGGCGGCTGCGGCCCAGTCCGTGGCCTCGGCCGCTGGCCCCGCGAACCAGGTCTCGGTTCTCGGGCCGGCGCCGGCCTACATAGCCCGGCGCGCCGGCCGGTGGCGCTGGAACGTCGTGCTTCGGGGCGACCGACCGCTGGAGCTGCTCAACCCTTTGCCGGGCGCGCCCTGGTCGATCGACGTCGACCCGGACTCGCTGCTTTAGGCGTTGGAGCCGCCGGATCTGCAGGGGCACGGACGGCGGGAGCAGGCGCCGGGCGCGCGCCGGGGCTTGCGCCACCTTTGCGATCCAGCACCGTGTATTGCTTGCGCTTGACGACGATGCTGTTCGCGACTCGGTCGTGGGGGCCCCGTCCGGGAAGGTCGCGCCTGGTGCCGACGAGCAGGACGACGAACCAGGCCACGAAGAGCAGCGTAAAGATCCAGCTCAGCGGCGCGATGCTGGAGGCCATCCCGGGAAGGGTCCATCCGAAGAGGAGCAGCCAGCGGATCGCCGCCTGTTGCCAGGAGAGGGCTTCTCGCGACTCGACATCGACGACCCGCATGTCCAGGAGCCGTTGGCCGAGCGTCGCACGGTTCAGCCGCCAGAGCGGGATGACATACACGGCCGAGGCCACGGCCAGCAGCAATTCTGACCAGAGCGCCGGCAGGTGGGAGAAGGTGGTGGTCGATCCGTCCTCTGCCACGTAGGTGTTCTGGGCGGTCGCTTTCAGCCCGAGCACCGCCGCAATCGCGACCACGACGACCACCAGCAGCGCCATGTCGATCAGCCAGGCGCCCGACCTGCGGGCCATTGAGGCCGGTTCCCAGACCTCCTGGGTGACATAGGTCCGTCCCGCCGGACTTCCGGAAACCGCCATGGCTGGCGCTGCTCCTTTCGCGTCCCGCCGTTCGTCGGCTCGGCTTGAGGGACCATACCGCACGGCCGGCTCGCGTGACGCGAGCCCACCACCCGCAACCGGCCGGATGCCCGGACGGCGTCTCTCGGTATACTCTGCGGCCATGAGTGTCCGACCGATCGTTCTCCTCGGTGATCCCAGGCTCCGCCTTAAGGGCGAGCCCGTCGATAGCTTCGGCAAGTACTTGCACGGGCTGCTCGACGATCTGACCGATTCGATGCGCCACGCCCCGGGCGTGGGACTTGCCGCGCCACAAATAGGCGAGGCCAAGCGGGTGTGCGTCGTCGAGGTCGGGGGCCAGCTGCATGAGCTGGTGAACCCGCGCATCGTCCGAGCCGACGGCGACAACCGGGATCTCGAGGGATGCCTTTCTATTCCCGGGTACGTGGCCTACATCACGCGCCGCGAGAAGGTCTGGATCGTCGCCCAGAATCGCCACGGCAAGAAGATCAAGGTCGCGGGCAGCGGCCTGCTGTCGCGGGGGCTGCAGCACGAGATCGACCATCTGGACGGCAAGCTCTACATCGACTACCTCGACTCACTGGACGAGCTGGTCTCGACCGATCTCTCCGAGGACGACGACGAGGAAGGTCTCCCGGCAGCCGCGCACACCGCCGTAGGGTGAGCGGCGGGGCGACGGCCGATCTTTCGCCCGTCGTTCGCGCTGTCTTCTTCGGCAGCGGCTCGTTCGCCGTCCCGATCCTCGACTCGCTCCTTGGAATCCCGGGCGTTCGGGTCCACGCCGTGGTTTCGGCGCCCGATCGACCTGTCGGCCGCAAGGCCGCCGTCACGCCGACACCCGTCGCCGCCCGCGCGCGAGAGCTCGGCCTCCCGCTCCTGCAGCCGATCCGAGTCCGAAGGCCCGAGTTCGTCGCCGCCCTTACGGCGATTGCGCCAGATTTGATCGTGCTGGCGGACTACGGACAGCTGATCCCCCGAGCCCTTCTCGATCTTCCGGCGCGCGGGTTCCTGAACCTGCACCCCTCCGCACTGCCCCGCCATCGCGGAGCCGCACCGATCCCGGCCACGATCCTCGCGGGAGATGCCGATTCGGCGGTCTCGCTCATCGTGTTGGCAGAGGAGATGGACGCCGGTCCGATCGTGGCGGTGGAGCCGCTCGAAGTCCGGCCGGACGACACCGCAGTGACCCTTGAGGAGCGGGCTGCCTCGGCCGCTGCCCGGCTGCTCGCGCGAGCGCTGCCGGAATGGCTGGCCGGGCGGATCCAGGCGCGGCCACAGGCGGAGGCGGGAATGACGCTGACCAGGCCGCTGCGACGCGAGGACGGACGTCTGAACCTCCTGGGCGACGCGCGGCAGCTCGAGCGCCAGGTGCGGGCTTATCAGCCCTGGCCGGGAAGCTTCATCGAAACGTCGGCGGGGCGGCTTGTGGTGTGGCGGGCTGCCGTCTGTCCTAGCGAGCTCGGCGACGAACCCGAGCGACTCGTCACGCATGGCAACGGTCTGGCACTGGCCGCCGCCGGCGGCCGGCTGCGTCTCGACGAGGTGCAGCTCGCCGGAAGAGGTCGGGTGACCGGTGCCGAGCTTCGCCGCGGGTACCCCGGCCTGCTCGGCAAGTTACCCGGCTGACGGCTTGCTCCCGGCTCGGCCGGCGACGCGTGCGATAATCGCCACCCTGTGACTGATCCATCGACGCCGGCGCGCGCCCCGCGCCCACCAAAACCCAGCCCCGATCCGCGCCCCGGACTGAGCGGTCTGCCCGACGGCGGCCTCGAGTCGTGGCTTGCGTCCGAGGGGCAGCCGGCGTACCGCGCCAGGCAGATCCGCGACGGCGTCTGGCGCCAGAACGCTGCGGCCGCAGAGGAGCTTCTTACCCTTCCGGCCGCTCTCCGAGCCGGTCTCGAGCGAGCCTTCCGGATGGACACCATCGCCGCGGACGAAGTCACGGTCGCGGACGGCGGGCTGACCGAGAAGTCGCTGCACCTGCTCTCGGACGGGGCGCTCGTCGAATCGGTGCTCATGCACTACCCGGCGCGCGGTTTCGGGCGGGCCGGTGCGGGCGAGGACGGGCGCGGCTCGGACGGGCGGCCCGAGCACCGCGAGCGCCACACGCTGTGCATCTCGAGCCAGGCAGGCTGCGCGGTCGGCTGCCCGTTCTGCGCCACCGGCGAGCTGGGTTTCGGCCGCGATCTCGAAACTGCCGAGATCCTCGACCAGGTCCGCCACGCGGCGCGCCGCCTGGCGACCCGCAAGGCCCACCTGACCAACGTCGTCTTCATGGGGATGGGCGAGCCTCTTCTGAACCTCGACCGCGTCCTGGAGGCGGTTGCCGCGCTGTCGGACCCGCAGCGCTTCGGACTGGGTGCCCGACACGTGGTCGTCTCCACCTCCGGCGTCGTGCCGGGGATCCGGCGGCTGACGGAGATCAACCCGCAGTTCACGCTCGCGATCAGCCTTCACGCGGCGCGCGATCCGCTCCGAGACGTTCTGGTACCACTCAACCGCCGCTGGCCCGTGGCGGAGGTCGTAGCCGCCGCCCGAGCCCATGCGCGCGTAACCGGCCGGCGCGTCAGCTACGAGTACGTGATGATTTCGGGCGTGAACGACACTGACGTGGATGCCGATGCCCTTTCCGGCCTGCTGCACGGCGATCTGGCGCACGTGAACCTGATTCCGATGAACCCGGTCGCCCACACTCCCTGGCAGGCCAGCAGCCCGCAGCGTGTAACGCAGTTCGCCGCCCGTTTGCGAGAGGGCGGAATCGGGGCCACGGTCCGCCGCAATCGCGGCCAGGACGCCGGCGCGGCCTGTGGCCAACTCGCGGCGAACCGAGCCGGGGAGCCGCCGGCGCCCGCCGTCGCTCACCGGCGTGAACTCATCGTCCGCCAGAGCGAGGTGGCGATGCGAGGCGACCGGAGCGTCGAAAGCCTGCCGGCGGACCTCGAGGCGGCAATGGCGGGCCGGAAGGGAAAGCGCTGATGGCGACCCACAAGACGCTCGTCAGCACGAGCATTCTTGATGCCGACCTCTCCGATCTCGCCCGCGATTCGCTTCGAGCGCTCAACGGCGGCTCCGACCGGCTCCATCTGGACGTCATGGACGGCCACTTCGTCCCGAACATCAGCTTCGGCCCTGCGGTGATCAAGCGACTGCGGCGCATCGGCAAGCAGCCCTTCGATGCCCACCTGATGATCTCCGAGCCCGGTCGGTACATGGACCAGTTCATCGATGCCGGCTGCGATTCGATCACCTTCCACGTCGAGGTCGAAGAGCCGATCGAACCCACGCTCCTCAAGATACGAAAGGCCGGCCGGCAGGCGGGGTTGGCGCTGAAGCCTGGGACGCCGCTCTCCGCGCTCGAGCCGTACCGGGAGCTGATCGACATCGTCATGGTGATGACCGTGGAGCCTGGCTTCGGCGGCCAGTCGTTTATGAAGGACGCCGCCGCAAAGATCCTGCCGGCGCACGACCTCTTCCGAGACCGTGATTCGGGGCTGCCGGGCGGACAGGTTCACGTGGACGGTGGGGTGAACCGGAAGTCCGCGGGACTGTGCGGCGGGTTTGCGGCGGAAGTTCTCGTGGTCGGGTCGACGCTGTGGAAGAAGGGCGTCGACATCGCCGAGGAGATCCGGCTGATCAAGGCGCTCGCCGACGAGGGCTATCGCAACGGCGCGGGTCGCAGCAAGCAGACGATCCGCGCGCGCAGCGACCGGGGAGAGACGGCGTGAGCGACGAAACGGCCGCCGGCCTCGAGTTGCCGGTCGCCGGTTTGCCGGTGGGGGAGCCGGGCGCAGGTGACGCTCCGGCTGAGGGCGACTCGCCGAAGCCCCACGCCCAACTCGGGCGTCGCAACGACCGGCTGCTGCTCGCCGCTCTGGCCTCCTACGCGGTTCTGCTATCCATCCTGATGATTGCGCGTGGCATATCCGTCACGCCCGAGTTGATCGTCGTCGCTTTCGGTCTGGCCGCGCTGATCCTCGGACGCGGCAAGCTGTTCCTGCGCGATTGGATACCGTTCCTGGCCCTCTTCTTCGCGTACGAACTGATGCGCACGTATGCGGACAAGTTCGGGCAGGCGGTGCACGTCACGGACATCATGTCGATCGAGCGCGTCATCGGGCTGGGCGGCTTGCCGACGACGTGGCTGCAGGGCCTCCTCCACAGCGGGCCGGCGACCAATCCCGACAACCTGGCCACGATCTCCGTCGCCTTCTACTTCCTCCATTTCCCGCTGCCTCTGGCCATCGGCTTCTTGCTCTGGATCCACCAACGGCGGGTCTACTACGACTACGTCGGGGCGATGATCCTGCTTTCGATGGCGGCGTTCGTGACGTACCTCATCCTGCCGGTGGCGCCGCCGTGGTGGGCCGAGAAGTTCGGCTACGCGAGCGGCATCCTCCACCTGCGCGATGCCGGTTTCAACGGACTCGCGAACTTCTTCGGCTTCGGCGGCTACTTCTACTCGTACTCGGTCTACAGCATCGGTTCGAATGACGTGGCCGCTTTTCCGTCACTCCACGCGGCGTATCCATTCCTGGCTTTCCTGTTCGCCAGACATGCCTTCGGACGGGCCGGCTGGCTCATGCTCGCGTACACCGCGTGTGTCTGGTTCGCCATCGTCTACCTGGGCGAACACTGGGTCGTCGACATCGTGGGCGGTGTGGCGTACGCGTCGGTGGCCTACCTGGCGATCATGCGCGGGCCAAGATGGGCACGACGCTTCATGGAGCGAATAGCCGACGAGGAGATCGAAGCCGGCGTCGAAGCCGAGGAAGCAGGCGATGCCGGCGCCTTGCGGCGGATCGGTCGGCGGGTGCGCTGGGCGCTTGTTCTCCAGGGCGCCGTGGTGGCGCTCGTCGGCGTCGCGCTGGCCGCCGGGATGAACGCTCAGGGCTGGCTCGGCGGTTCCCAGAGCGGGCTCTACCTGATCGCCTGGCTGGCGATTCTGGGCGGACTGTGGCGGAGTGCCGTGGGCCTGATCAGTCGCTGAAGAGCCACCCCGGAGGGTCTGAGATGCGAGCGCTGCTGCAGCGGGTTTCCCGGGCGGAGGTCCGGATCGACGGCGAGCCGGTCGCCTCGATCGGGCCGGGGTTGCTGATTCTGCTGGGCGTAGGTCCGGCCGACGACGAGGCTGTGGCGTCCGGCCTCGCGGCCAAGATCGCCGGGCTGCGGATATTCGCCGATGCCGCGGGCCTGACAAATTTGTCTCTCACCGAAGTGGGCGGCGCAGCGCTGGCGGTCAGCCAGTTCACGCTCTACGCGGATTCGCGCAAAGGCCGGCGCCCCTCGTTCATCCGCGCCGCTGAGCCGGTGCTCGGCGAGCGGCTGTACGAGGACTTCTGCGAGGCGCTGGCCACGGCGGGAATCAGCGTCGCCCGCGGCCGGTTCGGTGCCGAGATGGCCGTGGAGCTGGTCAACGAGGGCCCGTTCACGATCTGGCTGGATTCGGACGAATTGGGGCTCCGGCCCAAACCGGCGACCCAGGCGACGCGCCCTAAAACACGATCGGCGCCGAGCCCGAGGCTCGACGCCGAGTGAACTTCGTGTGTTACCGGCCGCAATTTGGCCGGCGGGATGTTACTCCGCGGCGCGCGACATGGTGCGCTGGCAGCGGGTGCAGACGAGCGTCTTCACGGGCTTGCCGTTCTGGACGATCGTGGTCTGCTGGAGGTTGGGGCGAAAGCGGCGGTGGGCGCGGACCCGGTTCATTCCGGACGACTGCGGGTTGAAGCCGTCCATGGAGACCTTCCCGCAGACAGCGCAGGAGCGAGCCATAAGGTCCTCTCGGGTACTGAACATAGGAGACGGCCCCGGCAGGGGCCGAACGGGGCGGTATGATAGCACACCGTTTACGCCTTCCCGGCTTGAGGTCGAACCTGTATGCCCGAGCGCTCGGCGGCTGGTAGGTCGATCGTAACGCGTCGCGCCATTGTCGACATTGTCCGCACGGCGGTTCAGAGCAGCTATGGCGTGACCGGCTTCAGGGACCCCTCGTTCGGACGCCGGCTGCTGCGCTGGATCGGTCTCGATCGACCGGGAATTCAGCTCACCACCGAAGGCGGTTTGCGCGTCAACCTGTACATCGAGGTCGCCTACGGGATGCCCGTGGCGGAGGTCGCGCGGCAGGTCGATTCGGCCGTCCGTTACTCGCTCCGGCGGCTGGTCGGAGTGGAAGTTGCGAGCCTCACGATCCACGTCGACGGCCTGGGCCACCAGCCCACCGCCGCCGCTCGCCCGGAGGCGATCGAACACGAGACGAGCCAGACCACCGAACCTGTCCGAGAAGGCGCCGGGGAGCCGCTCGGTGTGGATCAGGCCCACAAGACGCCGGCCGAGGGGGAAACGGCTCCGAGACGACGCAGGACCAGATGACGCATCGAGCTTCCAGATGACCCGCCGGGCCGGTGACGGAGCCGGTCTACTGGCGGCCTTCCGCGCCGCGGTCGACAACCTCGCCGAGCACGTCGACGAGGTCAACGCCCTCAACGTCTTCCCGGTTCCAGACGGGGATACCGGCAGCAACATGCTCGCCACCGTACGTGCCGCGCTGGCAGAAGCCGAGGGGGTCGGGGATCAGACCGCCGATCGCGTGGCCGCGGCCATCAGCTTCGGTGCGCTCATGGGTGCCCGCGGCAACTCCGGCGTGATCGCCTCGCAGATCTTCCGGGGCATGGCCGAAGGGCTCGGCGGCAAGGGCCGTTTCGACGGCGCGGACCTCGCCAGGTCGCTGACATTGGGCACCGCGACTGCCTACAAGGCCGTCGCCAAGCCCGTCGAGGGCACGATCCTGACGGTGATCCGCGAGGCGTCGGCGGAGGCGGCGCTCGTGGCCGAGCGGGGCGGAGACCTCGAGTCGGTGCTGATCGCGGCAGTCCAGGCGGCCGAAGAGGCAGTCGCAAGGACGCCGAAGATGCTGGCGATCCTGCGCGAGGCCGGCGTCGTCGACGCGGGCGGGCAGGGTCTCTTCCGGCTGCTCCAGGGGGCGGCGAAGTACATGGTCGCCCACAACGCGACGCTGGCTCCGACGGTCGGCCCAATGGCGGCACGCGTGAAGCCCGCTCGGTTGACGGCTGCGGCCGACGAAGAGTTCGGCTACGAGACGATGTTCCTTCTGCAAACGCGCGGCAAGCAGCTCGACATCGACCGGCTGCGATCGGAGCTCGAGGCGCTGGGCGATTCCGTCCTGGTGGCGGGCGACGGTGGAGCGGTCAAGGTCCACGTCCACAGCGAGCGGCCCGACCAGATCATCGCGCTCGGGCTTTCGATGGGGTCGCTCACGCGCATCACCGTCGAGAACCTCGATTCGCAGAGTCGGGAAGTGCGGGAGAAACGGGAGGCCGCCCTGAGCGTGGGCGCAGCCGTTGCCCACGTGGGAGCTGCGGACGAGCCCGACGCTCATGCCGCCGGCCATGCCCGCGGCCCGCACCGAGACGGGCGGCCGCATGTCGACCTGGAGACGTACGGCGCCGCGATGGCGGCAGGACCGGACGGCAAGAACGGGAAGAACGGGGCCGGCATTGGCGCCGTAGCCGAGGAGACGGTGCCGCTCGCGGTCGTCGCGGTTGCTGCGGGTGACGGATTGGCGCGGATCTTCGACTCGTACGGGGTGGCTGCAGTCGTCAACGGCGGCCAGACGAACAACCCTTCAACGGGTGAATTGCTCGACGCAGTGGAGAAGATCGCGGCGGACGAGATTCTGCTGCTTCCCAACAACCCGAACGTGATCCTCGCTGCGCGGCAGGCCGCCGAGATGACCAGCCGCAGGGTCCGCGTCGTCCCGACCCGAAACGCCGCCGAGGGTTTTGCAGCCCTTCTGGCTCTGGATCCAGATCGCGATGCCACGACCAATGCGGAGGTCATGACCCTGGCCGGCCGGGCCGTCCAGACTCTCCAGGTCACCGAGGCGGTTCGCGACGCGATGATCGGCGGCCGGAAAGTGCACCTGGGCCAGACGATCGTGCTCGATCCGGACGATGGCCTTCTGGCAGTAAACGGCGATCGAATGAAGGCCGTCCTGACGGCGCTCAAGGCGCTGGAGCCCGGCTTCGAGCTGGTCACGATCTACTATGGCGATGGCGTCGAAATGGCCGAGGCCAAGACCGTGGCCGGGAGGATCGGGGAGTCCTTGCCGGGCGTGGAGGTGGAGGTGATCCACGGCGGGCAGCCCCACTACCGGTACCTCATCGCGGCGGAGTAGGGCAGTGACGACGCGGGGGACCGGGCGTTCCACATCGCAGGTGGGTGCGGCCAAGGTTGCGGCTCCGCGTGCACCGGTCGGCGTCGCCACGAAGATCGGCGAGAGCGGCTTCGCCGGCGCGACGACACTTCGGCGGATCGGGCCGCGGCTCGGCATTGCCACCGTTCGCGACCTGCTCTTCCACCTGCCGCGGCGATACGACGATCTGCGGGCCCTGAGCAGCGCTCGTGAGCTCGGCCGGATTCCGGACGGCGAGCCGGCCAGCGCGCGGCTCCAGGTTCGTGGAATCAACGTCCAGCCGACGTTCCGCCGCCATATCGAGCGAACCACCGTCCATCTGGGCGACGACACGGGCGAGGCCGAAGCGACGTGGTTCGGGCGTCGATTCATCGCCAACCGGCTGCGCGAGGGCCAGTGGATCGTGATCAGCGGCAAGATCCGGCGGCGCGGCTTCACGACCAGCTTCGACAACCCCGAGTTCCAGCCCGACGACGGCTCGGCGCTCCTCCACGCCGGCCGGATCGTGCCCGTCTACAGGCTCACCGCGGGGCTGACGGCGACGACTCTCCGGCGGGCAATCCGTCAGGCGCTCGATGTGGTCGGCGCGGCGTATCCGGAGTACAGACCGGCCGAAGCGCTGACGACGGGTTCCGGTGAAGCGGGCTCGGCGATGACGATCTCAGCGGCGCTGGAGAGCGTCCACTACCCCGAGGACTTCCCGAGGCGCGACGCCGCCCTGCGCCGCCTCGGCTTCGACGAGCTCCTCGCCCTGCAGATCGGAATGGTGGCGAGGGACCGGCAGCGGCGGGTTGCCGTAGGCGAGTCTGTCGCCGTGCCTCCGGAGCGTGTCCAGGAGGCGATCGAGGCCGTGGAGGCGGCGCTGACTGAACAGATCCGGGCGCGTGGCGCCACCGAGCCGGCCCGGCTGACCGTGGATCAGGGGACGGCGGTGGAAGCGATCGTGGCCGACCTGGCCCAGCCGCGGCCGATGATGCGACTCCTCCAGGGCGACGTTGGATCGGGCAAGACCGCAGTCGCGGCCCTGGCACTGGCATTTGTCGCTGACGCGGGGCGTCAGGGGGCGCTGTTGGCGCCGACGGACCTTCTAGCCCGCCAGCACGCGGTGGCTTTGCGGCGGTTGCTCGAGCCGCTCGGGCATGGCGTGACCCTCCTCACCGGATCGCTCCCCGCAGGTGAGCGGCGCGAGGCGCTGAGACTTCTCGGTTCACCGCCGGCCGGAGGAGGCCTGCTCGACCTCACCAGCGGCCGGATCGTCGTCGGGACTCACGCGCTCGTGCAGGAGGCGGTGCAATTTGCCGACCTAGCGCTCGCCGTGGTCGACGAGCAGCACCGGTTCGGCGTCGCACAGCGCGAGGCGCTCGGCGCCAAAGGCCGTTCGCCTCATGTGCTCCTGATGACCGCGACGCCGATTCCCCGAACCCTCGGCCAGATCATGCTCGCGGACCTCGACGTCTCGGACCTGCGGACTCCGCCGGCCGGTCGCCTGAAGATCAAGACGGGTATCCGGCACACAGACGACCTGGCGGGGACGGCCGCGGATCCCTCGAAAGGTGCCTACCAGCTCGTCGTTCGCGAGGTTCGCGAGGGCCATCGGGCCTTCGTCGTGGTTCCGCTCGTGGAGGAGGACGAGGAATCGGCCGCTCGCTCCGCCGCCGAGGTGGCCGCCGCGCTACCGGCCCAGCTCGCGGAAGCCGCGAAGCGAATGGGCGAGCCGGCGGAGCCGGGCCCTCGAGTTGGCGTCGTGCACGGCCAGATGAAGGCGGCCCAACGCGACGCCACCATGGATCTCTTTCGCCGCGGCGATCTGGACGTGCTCGTCGGGACTACGGTCCTGGAGGTCGGTGTGGACGTGCCCGAGGCCACGGTGATGCTCATCCTCGACGCCGATCGTTTCGGCCTCGCCCAGCTCCATCAGCTGCGCGGTCGCGTGGGCCGGGGAGAGGCGCAGTCCTACTGCATCCTCGTCTCCGATTCCTATGACGAGACGGCGAAGGCGCGGCTCGAAGCGCTCGCGACGCACGACGATGGCTTCGAGTTGGCCGAGCTGGACCTCGAGCTTCGGCGTGAGGGCGAGTTGCTCGGACTCAGCCAGAGCGGGTTGCCCACGTTGCGGATCGCGTCGCTCCGGAACAAGGAGGACCGCGAGCGCGCCGCGCAGGCCCGCGCCGTCGCGGAGCGGCTGCTCGACGATCGAGGGGCGCTTCTGCCGGGCCACGAAGCCCTCGCGGCGGAGTTGCGGGACGGCTGGCTGGCGCGGGTGGGCGCGGGCGAGGTTCTTGCGGAGGTCGAGGGCGCGGCCGACATTGACAAGCGGTCGGCCGACGACGTCACGGAACCGCAGGCTCTCGCGTGAGCGACGCCGGACGGGTCATCGCCGGTACGGCGAGAGGGACGCGCCTGATCGCACCCGGGGAGGGAACGAGGCCTTTTGGCGATCGAGTGAAGCAGACGCTATTTGCGATCCTGGAACCGGACCTGCCCGGCGCGCGGGTACTCGACCTTTTCGCCGGCTCCGGCGCCGGCGGCATCGAAGCGCTCTCGCGGGGAGCCGCATGGGCTATCTTCGTGGAACGCGACGTTGTAGCGGTCCGCGTCATCACCGACAACCTGGCGAAGGCCCGGCTCGCCGATCGAGGCCGCGTCGCACGTGCCGATGTGCTCGCCTACCTGGGCGATCGGGCTGTTTCTGACGGTCCGTTCGATCTCGTGATCATCGATCCGCCCTACGCCGAACCCAAGCTGCTGGAGGCCGCCCTCGCCCGGCTTGGCGTTCCGGGTACTCCTCTTCTCAGCGCCGCCGCCTGGGTTGTGGCCAAGCATTTCTGGCGCACCCCTCCACCATCGAGCGTGGGGCTGCTAGCATCGTTGCGAACCCGAAGGTTCGGAGAGACCGCCCTGACGTTCTACGGCCGGGAGGGCTCCGCTCCAAGGGCTGAGGAAGAGTCGGTCGCCGCCACGCCGGATCGGTTCGCGGCCGAGTCGGAGGAGGCTGCCAGGTGAAGATCGCGGTCTACCCGGGCTCGTTCGACCCGCTGACGAACGGCCACCTGGATGTCGTCACCCGCGCTGTTGCCGTGTTCGATCGCGTCGTGTTCGCCGTCCTCGTAAATCCCCGCAAAGCTGAGCCGATCTTCTCGACCGATGTTCGATTGGCAGTCATCCGAGAGGCCCTGGACGAGTCCTGTCCGGCCGAGGTGGCCGGCCGAATCGACGTCGAGTCGTTCGACGGCCTGACGGTCGACTTCTGCCGCAGGCGAGGCGCGCATTTCGTCGTCAGAGGCCTGCGCGCCATCTCCGACTTCGAATCCGAGCTCCAAATGGCCCACATGAACCGAAAGCTCGACCCCGATCTCGACACGGTCTTCTTCATGAGCGCTCTCGAGCACAGCTATCTGAGCTCGAGCCTGGTCAAGGAGGTCGCCACTTTCGGCGGCGACGTGACCCAAATGGTGCCCCCGGCCGTAGCCAGGCGTCTGGCTGCCCGGGTCCCGAGTCTATAATCCGAGAAACCGGCAGCCCTACACCTGCCCCAGGAGGGCCAGTCCGATCGACATCACTCATCTAGTCGAGCGACTCGAGTCGCTGGTAGCGGACGGCTGGAAGGTTCCTCTGCGGAACAGCGTCGTCATCGATCAGGCCTATGCGCTCGATCTGATCGACCAGCTGCGGATGACGATCCCGGAGGAGATCAAGACCGCCAAACGGGTCAACTCCGAAGTCGATCGGTTGCTCGAGCAGGCGCGCGAGGAAGCGGAGCAGATCCTCGCCCGTGCCCAGGAGCAGGCGACGTACCTAATCGAAGAACGCGAGCTTACGCGTCAGGCCGAGGAGATGAGCCAGGAGATCGTGCGCCAGGCCCATTCCGAGGCCGAGGGCATCCGCGCCGGCGCGGACGACTATGCCGCCGACGTGTTGTCCAAGCTCGAAGTCGAGGTCATGCGGACACTCAAGAGCATCAGACTGGGGCTGGACCTGCTCGATGACAGGCGCGCCGTTCCCGCGGTCGCTGAAGACACCGATGGAGAAGGGGCGCTCGATGAATACGAAGAGTCCGAAGGCGAAGAAGAGCCAATCCGCGGCTGAGGCCCTCACGTTCAACGTCGCCGGCCTGCTCGGCGAACCGATCGGCTCGATCCGCGACCTCGAAGTGAGTTCGCCGCCGCTGGATCTCGGGCCGGATCTGAATCAGAACAGGGGAATCGCCGGGCGGCTGAGACTGACCCGAACGAACCGCGGCCTTCTCGTCAAGGGCCGGCTCTCCACGTCCATCGCACAGGTGTGCAGTCGCTGTCTGCGCGACATCGACTATCCGGTGGATCTGGACATCGAGGATGAGGTTCTGCCGACCCTCGACCTGGCGACCGGGGCGCCCGTGGACACGGAGGCCGAGCCCGATGCGCTTCGACTGACGGACCACCACGAGCTCGAGCTCGAGGAAGAGGTTCGGGATGGCATGCTGCTTGCCGAGCCCATCGCGCCGCTGTGCCGGCAGGACTGCCCGGGCTTATGCCTCGAATGCGGCCTCGAGTTGGGCAGCGGGCCGCACGACCATCCCGACGCGGACATCGATCCGCGGCTGGAGGCGTTGCTCGGGTTTGCCCCGACCCACGAGGTCTGACCCGGCGGACGGAGTTGAGCTGTTGGATCGAACCGGCGGCGGCCCCCGTGTTGGGCGCACTTGGTAGTCGCTAGACTTTCGCCATGCCGTCCTTCCGCGCTCCCAGGGGTACCCGCGACCTCCTTCCCGAGGTCAGCTCCCGTCTGAATAGACTCGAAAGCCTCGCCCGGTCGCTGGCAGGCCGCTACGGCTACCTCGAGATGGAAACGCCGATGTTCGAGCAGGCGTCCGTCTTCGAGCGCGGGATCGGCGAAGTCACCGACGTCGTCGAGAAGGAGCTTTTCCGGCTGGCGCCTCGAACGGAGGAGTCGGAAGCGTGGGCTCTACGCCCTGAGGCCACGGCGGGCATCGTTCGGGCGTTCGTGCAGCACGGAATGCACACGTGGCCGCAGCCGGTGAAGCTGAGCGTGGTGGGGCCGATGTTCCGCTACGACCGCCCGCAGGCTGGCCGATACCGCCAGTTCTGGCAGTGGGATGCCGAGGCGATCGGCGATCCGGGCCCCGCCGTGGACGCCGAGATGATCGAGATGGGCTACCGCTTCTACGTGGAGGCGGGCGTACCCGAGGTCCAGGTGCTGCTCAACTCGATCGGTGACCCGGCGTGCCGGCCCGACTATCTGGAGCGGCTGACGACCTACTTCCGGAGTCACGACACGGAGCTGCCCGAACTCGAGCGGCGGAGACTGCAAACGAACCCGCTTCGCCTGCTCGACTCGAAGGATCCGGCGCTGACGCCCCTGGTCGCCGATGCGCCGAAGATCGGTGACTGCCTCTGCGACGCGTGCGCGGCCCATTTCGCCGCGGTCCGGGCCCACCTCGAGGCGATCGGCGTGCCCTACAGGGTCGAGCCGACGCTGGTGCGTGGCCTCGACTACTACACCCGGACGGCGTTCGAGTATTACCGTCGCGGCGCGGAGGGCCAGCAGCAGGCCCTGGGCGGTGGCGGCCGATATGACGGCCTGGTGGAGAGGCTGGGCGGTCGGGCAAGCCCGGGCATCGGCTTTGCGCTTGGTCTGGACCGGGTGCTGCTGGCCCTCGATGAGACCGGGGCCGCGGCCGCCGCCGAGCCTCCGCCGCTGGCGGTCATCGTCGGGGCGGATCCGGCCGACACGATCGCGCGGCTGCGAGTGGCGAGCCTCCTTCGCGCCGAGGGGCTGCGCGTTCGCGCCGAACTGGCGCCGCGCAAGCTCGGCCGCCAGCTGGAGACGGCGTCGCGCGACCACGCCCATTTCGCGGTGATCATCGGCGACGAACTGACTGACGGGCACGTCCAACTCAAGGACCTCGAAGCGGGAACCCAGCGGCTTGTGCCGCTCGTCGAACTCGCGCGTGAACTCGCCCGCGCGGCTAAGAGCCACCACCACGGCTGACTCGGCCCCGGCCGGGCTGTCCGCGCTCGCGGCGCTGTGATCCACTCCCGCAGCGGCTGCGAATCCCAACCGTAGGTCGCATGCGGGGGAGATGACGATGGATACGGGGGACGAAGTTCCGGCTCGGCAACGGCTACTGCCCGTCTGGATCGCCGCGGCCGTATTGGTCGTTGCCATTACGGTCGTCGCGGTCGCGATCTTGCCCCGAATTGGGGCCGCCTCGCCGACGACCGCTCCCACTCCCGCCCCGTCCCTGCCGGGCGCACCCGGGCATTTCGCCGACGGCCAGTTCGCCTTCGACTACCCCACCGATTGGGGTGTGATCTCCGGCAACGACCATGGGGCCACGGGGGTTCTGGATGTCATAGCCGTTCTCGGCAACGGCACCTGGCAGGAGAGCTGCCGGCACGGGGCCGACGGAACGATGTCGTGGATGAGCTGCGGCACCGACGCCGTAGGAGTCCCGCCCGGAGGGATCGTTGTCAGGATTTACCTCTGGTACGGCGGCCCGGCGGTGCCTTGCCGCGGTGATACGCAGGCCAACGCAACCCTCGGGACCACCGCCGTGCGAGCGACGGTCGACCGAAGCACGACCAGCTGGGAAATCCGCGCCCCCGGCAATGAATTCGGTCAGCCCAACAACGTATTCGTTGAAGCCCACACCAGCGACCCGACCGAACTGGCCCGGGCCGAGGATCTCGCCACGAGCTTCCGCTGGCTCGATTCCTCGTATAGCGGCGGATGCTCGGGCCCGGCGTCCAGCTAGCCTGCCCCGGTCAGAAGGGTCGGCCGCCGTTCCGGTACGATGAGGGCATGAGTGAGCCCCGCCCTATCTCGCCTGAAGCCGCCTACAGCCTTGCCACCCCGTATCGCGAGGTCACCTGCGGCGACCTGCGCGCGGGCGACGCCGGACGCGAGATTCGGGTAGCCGGCTGGGTTCATCGGCGACGCGACTACGGCGGCCTCATCTTCATCGACCTGCGGGACCGCTACGGCCTGACCCAGATCGTCGTCAACCGGGCCGAGGCACCCACCGCGGCCGCGGTCGCCGACAAGGTCCGCAATGAGTTCGTGCTCGAGATCCGGGGCAAGGTGGCTCCCCGCCTGGCCGGAACCGTGAACACCCGGCTCGAGACGGGCGAAATCGAAGTCCAGGCCAGGTCGGTCGAGATCCTGAGCGAGGCCCAGACACCGCCCTTCTATATCAACGAGCCCGACGCCCCGGTCGAGGAGAGCCTGCGCCTCAAGTACCGCTACCTCGACATCCGTCGGAAGCCGCTTCTGGACCGGCTGCTGCTTCGCTCGGAACTGGTCAGGGCCATCCGCGACGCCCATCACAACGCCGGTTTCGTCGAGATCGAGACGCCGATCCTGCTGAAGTCCACGCCGGAAGGCGCACGAGATTTTATCGTCCCGAGCCGCCTCCAGCCGGGCACCGTGTATGCCCTGCCGCAGAGCCCGCAGCAGCTCAAACAGCTCTTGATGGTCGCCGGCATGGACCGCTACTTCCAGATTGCCCGCTGTTTCCGGGACGAGGACCTCCGCGGCGACCGCCAGCCGGAGTTCACCCAGCTGGACCTGGAGATGAGCTTCGTGACCGAAGAGCGGGTCATGGACTTCGTCGAGGCGATGATCGTCGAGGTCAGCCGGACGGTCGTTCCGGATCGGCCGATCCAGCAGCTGCCCTTCCCGCGGATCGACTATCACGACGCCATCGAGCGCTTCGGCTCCGACAAACCGGACCTCAGGTTCGGCATGGAGCTGGTGGATCTCGCGGCCGCGCTTGGGGAGGGGAGCACCGGCTTCCGCGTCTTCGACGAGGTCGTGGCCGCCGGAGGACGCATCAAGGCGATCGCGGCGCCGGGGATGGCGGAGTCGAGCCGCTCCCAGATCGACGAACTCGTGGAGTTCGTTCGCGGGCGCGGCGCGAAGGGCCTGGCCCATGTCTCGGTGGCCGCGGACGGGGCGGCGCATTCTCCGATCGCGAAGTTCCTCGGCGAGGAGCGCATCGAAGCCGTCGTTCGGGCGGCCGCGGCAAAGCCGGGCGACTTGATCCTGATCGTCGCCGATGCGAACCACGAGGTGGTGGCCGATGTCCTCGGCCGCCTGCGCCAGGAACTCGGCCTGCGACTCGGTTTGGCCGATCCCGACGTCCTGGCGTACTGCTGGGTCTTTCATTTCCCGATGTATCAATGGGATCAGGAGAAGACCCGCTGGGACGCGACGCACAATCCGTTCAGCGGCGTCCTGCCCGAGGACGAGAAGCTGCTGGTCACGGTGTCGGGCGATCCGTACGCGCCTTCGCGCCTGGATCCGGCCGGGCGGGCACGAGCGATGCAGTACGACGTCGCCTTGAACGGCTGGGAGCTCGGCGGCGGGTCCGTCCGAATTCACAAACGCGAGCTGCTGGAACGCAGCTTTGCGCTTCAGGGATATTCGCTCGAGAAGATGCACGAGCTGTTCGGCGGGATCCTCGAGGCGTTCGACTACGGCGCACCGCCGCATGGTGGCATTGCCATGGGCATCGATCGCTGGGCCGCCCTCTTCTCGCAGCAGACGAATATTCGGGAGGTGATGGCCTTCCCGAAGACCCAGTCTGGGACCGATTTGATGCTGGAAGCCCCTTCACAGCCCGAGCAAGAGCAGTACGCTGACCTCGGATTGCGGTTTGTGGGGATTCCGTCGCAGCAAACCGGCGACCGCTAAGGGGTAAGAACTCGGAAACGGCCGTGCGGCCGAACTTGGAGAGTGGGATGGAATCGGGGACCGAAGAGAGATACGTCCGCTGCCGTCGATGCCACGGTGTCTTCGAGGCGGGGCTTCCCAACTGCACCCGGTGCGGGACGGCTTACGTCGCCTCACCCGATGCGCCCGATGCTCGGACCGGTTCGTACGCTGAGAAGTACACCGGTTCCGAGTTCGCGCCGCAGGTGGAAGTGCCCATGACGAGCAGTTCGGGCAATCGCTCGGGGATGGGTCTCGTTCTCGCTATCGGCGCGGGCCTGCTCGTGACGGCGATGGGCGTCGGCGGGTTGGTGTTGATGGGCGCCTTCGATTCTCCCAAAGAAACTCCGCGTGGGGACATCGTCGTCGCCAAGCCCGCGACGCCCACTCCCGTGCCGACGCTGCCGCCGATCGTGACCAAGACGCTCAATCAACTCAGCGACCCGCTGCTGAACATCCACGTTTCGATCCGCACGACCGTCTCTGTGAACGCCCGAGTCAACGGGCGCTCGTCTTCGTCCACCGTGAACATGGAAATCGACTGCGCCAACGGGAACGAGTCGGGCACGCAATCGACCGGTGGCATCACATACGAGTTCCGTCTCGTAGACGGCACCTACTACCAGCGACGGATGCCGACGGGCGCCTGGAAACCACAAGGCGGGTCGTCGCCCTTCCTCGTGTTGAGCCCGCTCTTCGGGCTGTCCGAGCCCCGCATGCTCCAGTACGACGGTTCGGACACGAAGAACGGCGTCCAGACCGACAAGCTCGAGAGCACCCAGTGGTGGACTCCGGACAGCGGCAAGTTGAGCGGCATCGACGTGGCCACGCTGGCCATCAGTCCGCAACACACGAAGCTCACGCTCTGGGTCGGCACCGACGGCGCTCCGCTGTACGCGACGTTCAGGGCCTGGACGGATACGAGCGATGCCACCGGCATCAACCTGCTCGACATCACGACGACCTACACGTTCTCGAACGTCGGCCAGGTGGTGCCGATTCCGTCGCCGACGATCAAGTAGCCGGGCCGCTGCCGGCTGGGCCGGTTCAGAGCACGTCTAGCGGGGCGGATCCCCAGCCTGGGCGGCCAGCGCGGAGTTCCAGTCGGGAGGTGGTCCGCCGGCAGGCTCGGGTGGGCCCTGGTAGCGGGGCAGGTCTCCGCGCGGCGTGGCCAGATCGAGGACGATCCCCGGATCGCCGAGCTCTATCTGGCGGATCGGGACCCCGCCGGCGACGAGCGATTGCACGGCCTCCTCGCCGTGCTGCCCGGATAACGCGGCCAGGCGATCGAGCAGGGCCACCGGAATCAGTATCGGAAAGCCGGGCTGCCCCGCGTACGCCGGCCGGATGATCGTGTCCAAGGCGGCTCCGTGCGCCTCGACCAGCGAAGTGACCGTCTCCGGATCGACCCACACGTATCTGAAGGGCCAGAGCAGCGCGGCCGAGGTCTCGGCGACTGCGGCAACCGCGGCCCGCATGCCGGTCACGAACCAGGCGATGCCGTGCGGCTCGTCCGCCTTGGGGCTGATCAGCGTCAGGCCGAGCTCGGCGACGGCGATGCTCAACTCCTCGGGAACCAGCGGCGTCACGACTACCGTCGGCAATGCACCGCCCGACCAGGCGGCCTGGGCTAGCCGGCGCAGCGCGGGCTCGCCGTCGGCGAGGGTCAGAGCTGCCGGCGGATCCGGAACGAGGATTACTGCGGCGACGGTCATGGGCTGTCTCCTCGGGCCGAGTGTAGCGCCTGAGCGCCGAACGCCGAATCGAGGATTGCCGGCGGCCCATTACGCCTGGCTGTGCGACAATTCACGGGCCCATGAATGACTCGCCTCGCTCCACCACGCCCTTTGAATTCGACCACCCCGGCCAGGTCCGGTCCGTTGACGCGGCCACCGCGATACGCGCCGACGTGCGCAATGTCGCGATCGTCGCCCACGTCGACCATGGCAAAACCACTCTCGTCGACGCGATGCTGCGCCAGGCGGGCGCTTTCCGTGCCAACCAGGTGGTCGTCGAGCGGGTCATGGATTCCAACGACCTCGAACGCGAGAAGGGGATCACGATCCTCGCCAAGCAGACCGCGGTCGACTACGACGGCATCCGTTTGAACATCGTCGACACCCCCGGTCACGCCGACTTCGGCGGCGAGGTCGAGCGCAGCTTGAACATGGTCGACTCGGTCCTGCTCCTGGTCGACGCGGCCGAAGGCCCGCTGCCGCAGACGCGCTACGTGCTCCAGAAGGCGATGTCGCATCACCTGCCAGTCGTCGTGGCCATCAACAAGATCGATCGCTCGGACGCTCGCTGTGCGGAAGTCCTCGATGCCGTCTACGAGCTGTTCATGGATCTCGGAGCGGACGCTACCCAGATCGACTTCCCGGTGGTGTACACCAACGCCAAAACCGGGACGGCCACCATGGACCTCGCCAACGCGGGCACGAACCTGCGGCCGCTCTTCGAACTGCTGATCGAGCACACCCCCGCACCCCGATACGTGCCGGACCATCCGCTCCAACTCCTCGTGACGAACCTGTCCGCGAACGACTATGTCGGCCGGATGGCGGTCGGCAGGGTCTGGAACGGCACGATCAAGCTGGGCGGCCGGATCGTGATCGTTCGGGAAGAAGCCGAGGACACGGCCGGCTCGATCGAACCTGGACGGACGGTCACGCTCACCGGGACCGTGACGAGCCTGACGACTGCGCACGGCATCGAGCGCGTCGACATCGAAGAGGCCGGGCCGGGCGACATCGTGGCCCTGGCGGGCATCCCCGACGTGACCATCGGCGACACGATCACGGATCCGGCCGATCCGCGGCCGATGCAGCGACTGGACCTCGATGCCCCGACGCTGAGCATGACCTTCGGGGCAAACACGTCGCCGCTTTCGGGACGCGAGGGCAAGTACGTTACGAGCCGCCACATCAAGCAGCGGCTGGAGAAGGAAATCCTGGGCAACGTCTCGATCGAGTTCCAGCCGACAGAGTCGGCGGACACCTACGAGGTCCTCGGTCGCGGAGAACTGCAGCTGGCGATCCTGATCGAGCAGATGCGACGCGAAGGTTTCGAGCTCCAGGCCAGCCGGCCTGAGGTCATCCTGCGCACGATCGACGGCCAGACCCATGAGCCGTACGAGCGGATCACGGTCGACATCCCGCCCGAATTCATTGGTGCCGTTCAGGCCGCCCTGGCCGACAGGAAGGGCCGCCTCGAGCAGATGAGCACCGATGCCGACGGCCGGGTTCGGATGGAGTACGTCATTCCGGTCCGCGGCCTGATCGGGTTCCGCGGCCAGCTTCTGACCGACACGCGCGGGACGGCGCTGATGCACCAGATCGGCGAGGGCTACGGCCCATGGGCCGGCGAGGTCACGCACCGCACCAGCGGCGTCCTCGTGGCGGACCGCCAGGGCACTTCGAACGGCTACGCCCTGTACAGCCTCCAGGAACGATCCGAGCTGTTCATCGGCAGCGGCGTGGATGTCTATGAAGGCATGATCATCGGCGAAAACGCCCGGCCCGAGGACATGGACGTCAACGCGACCAAAGAGAAGAAGCTCACGAACATGCGGACGCATTCTCACGACGAAGCGATCCGCCTGACGCCGCCGCGGGAGCTGACCCTCGAGTCGGCCATCGAGTTCATCGGCACCGACGAACTGGTCGAGGTCACTCCCAAGTCGATCCGTCTGCGCAAGCGGGCCCTCTCGCAGCACGATCGACGCCGCATCGCCGGGCGCGAGTACGACCGCGCCCAGTCGGAGCGCGACGCGGCCCGATAGGGGCGCGAGCGGGGCGACGCCACTGTCCGAGCGTACAATCCCGGCCATGCCGATCTACCTCGACCACGCCGCCACGACGCCGCTGAGGTCCGAAGCCCTCGCGGCGATGCTGCCGTATCTGACCGAGAACTACGGCAACGCGTCTTCGCCACACGGGTTTGGGCGGCGGGCGCGAGCCGGTCTCGACGAGGCCCACGAACGAGTTGGACGGGCAATCGGCGCTCAGCCGCGCGAGATCGTCTTCACCTCAGGCGGGAGCGAGTCCAACAATCTCGCCATCAAGGGAGCGGCCTGGGCGGGCAAGGCTCGCGGCCATCGAATCCTGACGACCGCCGTGGAGCATCACTCAGTCGGCCACACCCTGCGCTACCTTGAGAAGTTCGGTTTCGAGGTCGTCGAGTTGCCCGTCGACCGTTACGGGCGGGTCGATCCGAGCGATGTCGAGGCCGCAATTACGCCACGGACGATTCTGGTGAGCGTCATGCTCGCCAACAATGAGGTGGGCACGGTGCAGCCGATCGCGGAGATCGCGGCCGCGGTGCGCAGGCACAAGGGCGTGCTGCTTCACACGGATGCGGTCCAGGCCGCCGCGCACCTCTCGATCGACGTTGCGGCGCTGGGCGTTGACCTGCTCTCTCTTGCGGCTCACAAGTTCGAAGGCCCCAAGGGTGTCGGCGCGCTATACGTGCGCCACGGCACGAACATCCTGGCGCAGCAGCAAGGCGGCTCGCAGGAGCGCTATCGGCGCGCCGGTACGGAGGATGTGGCCGGGGCAGCGGGTTTGGCGGCCGCGTTGGAGCTGGCCGGGGTAGATCGCGCCGGCGCCGAATCCCGGATCGGTGCCCTGCGCGATGCGCTGGCGGTTCGGCTGCTGGGCATCGAGGGCGTCCAGGAGACGGGGCATCCGCTCGAACGGCTGGCTAACAGCCTCTCGATCGTCGTCGCCGAGCTGGACGGCGCGTCGCTGGTGATGGCCCTCGATCTGGCGGGTCTGGCCTGCTCGACCGGCTCCGCTTGCGTTACCGGCTCGACGGAAGTCAGTCACGTCCTGACAGCGATGGGCTATCCGGACGATGAGGCAAAGGGCGCGCTCCGACTCAGCCTGGGGCGGACCACGACGGCCGAAGAAGTCGAGGACGCGGGGCGCCTCATTGCCGAGGTGATTCAGGTGCAGCGCGCAGCGCTCAGCCGGTTTGTCGCGGCGAGCCCGACAGCCGTATCGACCCAGGACGCTGCGCACGCGGCGTCGGAGGCGACTGCCGGGTGACGCGCGTCCTGGTCGCGATGTCCGGCGGCGTCGATTCGTCCGTGGCGGCGGCCCTCGTGCGCTCGGCCGGGGACGAGGCGATCGGCGTGTGGATGCGACTCCACGATGTGGCCGACTCGTACTCGGAATTCAAGAAGAGCTGCTGCTCCCTCGATGCCGCCGAGGACGCCAGGCGGGTTGCGGCCCAACTCGACATCCCGTTCTACGTCATGAACCTGGAGCCGGAGTTCAACGAGGGCGTTCTGCAGCCGTTCCTCGAGGCGTATCTCGAGGGCCGCACGCCGAGCCCGTGCGTCGACTGCAACAATGCGGTCAAGTTCGGGGCCCTGCTGGGCCGGGCCCGCTTCTTGTACGACTGCGACTCGGTGGCGACGGGGCATTACGCTCGAGTTGTCGCGCCGGCCACCGACCCGCCCACCAAGCCGGAAGCAGCCGCGGCAGGGTTCGAGCTGCTCCGAGGCCGCGATCGCGACAAGGATCAGAGCTACTTCCTATACGGCCTGGGCCAGGAAGAGCTGGCGCACACGCGTTTCCCGCTCGGCGAGATGACGAAGCCGGCGGTGCGGGAGATGGCGCGCTCGTTGGGTCTGGCCACGGCCGACAAGCACGACAGCCAGGAAATCTGTTTCGTCCCTCGCGGCGACTACCGTGAGGCACTCCGCGAGCGCGCCGGATGGCAGGCCGAGCCCGGGCCGGTCATCGACTTCGACGGCCGCGAGGTCGGCCAGCACCACGGGGCCGCTTCGTACACGGTGGGCCAGCGGCAGGGGATCGGCGTCGCCCTCGGTGAGGCGCGCTACGTGCTCAAGATCGACGCCGCGTCGAACATAATCCGACTCGGCCGCCGGGTCGATCTCGAAACGCGCACCTTCGAGGTGCAGGAGATGCGTTTCGTCGCAGGCGATCAGACGGGGGGAGCGGCGCCCTTCCGTGCGGAGGTCCAGATCCGCCACCGCGGGCGCGCGGTCGACGCGACCGTGAAGCCATCCGGCGACGGTCGGTGGGGCGTCGAGACGGATACGCCTCTGTGGGCTGCCGCACCGGGCCAGGCCGCCGTCTTCTATCGCGGTGAGGCGGTTGTGGGCGGTGGGCGGATAGCCCGTTCGGAGGATCCTGCGGACGCCTGAGCGGTCATCGCGCGGCGCCGCATTCACGACGGGCGCCCCGGCCGCGACTCCCGGCGGCTCCTATACTCAGGCCGTCGCCGCCGGAGATCGGCGCCTGCCCGATGAGGAGCGTGAGTGGCTCTCGGACCCGCGCATGTGCTGGCCGTCCTGGTCGGGCTCTTCCACGCCGCGTTGTTCGTCTTCCTTCGCGGCAGGGCCGGCGGCGGAACGGTTCTGGTGTTGCTCGCGTCGATCCTGGGAGCGTGGGCAGGGGATGCCGTCGGTGGGCGGTTGGGCGTCGATCCTTTGCGTGTCGGCGACTTTCACGTCGTGTCCGCGTCCATAGTGGCCTGGGTCGGTATTGCGTTCGTGGCGGTGATCACCGTCCTAGGACCGGCGCCGTCGCCCGAGAAGCCCGAATGATCCGGTCGGTGGCGTGGCTGCTCGATCTCTTGCGAGGCGAGTCGGACAGGAGCGATCGACGGCTGGTGGCCTTTGTCCGAGGGGTGGTACTGGGCGCGCTGGTCGGATCCGCCATCGCCGGCTCGACTGTGTGGAATCGGCGGCGAAGCCGGGACTGAAACAGCCGGCGCCGTGGCCTCGCTGCGTTTGGTACCGTTAGCGACGATGCCTGCTTTGCCGATTCCCTACCTCACCGCGGCCGAAGTGCGCCGCCGCTATGTCGACTTCTTCGCGCAGCGCGGTCACACGGAGGTGCCGAGCGCCTCGCTCGTCCCCGCCGGCGATCAGACGCTCCTGTTCACGAACTCGGGGATGGTCCAGTTCAAGGACGTCCTGACCGGCCGCGAGAAGCGAAGCTACGTCCGAGCGACCGACTACCAGCGCTGCCTGCGGGTGGCCGGCAAGCACAACGACTTCGAGGAGGTCGGCCGCACCACGCGCCACCACACCTTCTTCGAGATGCTCGGTAACTGGAGCTTCGGCGACTACTTCAAGCGCGACGCGATCCACTGGGCCTGGGAGCTCCTGACCAAGGTCTACGGGATCCCGGCCGATCGGATCGGCGTCACGGTCTACAAGGACGACGACGAGGCCTACGACGTCTGGAGGGACGAGATCGGGATCCCCCTGGACCGCATCGCTCGCTGGGGCAACGTCGAAGCCGGGGACGACGCGAACTTCTGGCGGATGGCCGAGACGGGGCCGTGCGGGCCGTGCTCTGAGATCCATTTCGATCGCGGCGCCGAACTCAGCGAGGGCCCGCACTGCATCCCGGACCACTCCGAGAACTGCCCGCGCTGGCTCGAGGTCTGGAACCTGGTCTTCATGGAGTTCGAACAGCGCGGCGACGGGACGCGCGTGCCGCTGCCGATGAAGTCGGTCGACACGGGGATGGGGCTCGAACGCCTGACGAGCGTCGTCCAGCAGGTCTCGACCAACTACGACACGGATCTCTTCACGCCCATCCACGCGGCCATGCGTGAGTTGCTGGGCCACGACCCGGAGGCCTTCGAGGCCGAGCGGTTCAGCTACCAGGTCATCGCCGATCACTCGCGTGCCGCCACGTTCCTGGTCGCCGACGGCGTCGCCCCGTCCAACGAGGGACGAGGCTACGTTCTTCGCCGGATCATCCGCCGCGCGGTCCGGCACGGCCGGCTTCTCGGCCGGCGCGAGCCGTTCATGGACGTGACGGCGGGAGTGGTCATCGAGACCATGGCCGAGGCATATCCGTACCTCGCCGAGCAGCGCGAGAAGATCCTCAAAGCAATCCGCCAGGAAGAGGCGCAATTCGCGCGAACCCTGGAAACGGGCACGATCCACCTCGAGGCGGCTCTGGCGCACCTCGCCAAGAGTGAACGTGTCGTCGGCCGGCTCCCGGACAGCCTGCCTGCCGATGCCCCCGAGCTCGCCGGCGAAGTCGCGTTCCGCCTTCACGACACGTATGGCTTCCCGGTCGATCTCACCGTCGACATGGCCGCCGAATACGGCGTCCGCGTGGATCGGGAGGGCTTCGGGGCCGCAATGGCCGAACAGAAGGAGCGCAGTCGCAAGGGCACGAAAGCCGAGCTTGCGCGCCACGCGGAACTCGGCGACCTGTACCAGGCGATCCTGCGACGAGTCGGCGAAACACGCTTCCTGGGCTACGAGGGAACCGAGGCCGAGGGCCGCGTCGTGGCCATCCTCCGCGATGGTATGGAATATCAGGAACTGACCGGCCACGGCGAGGCCGAAATCGTGCTCGACGCTACACCGTTCTACGGCGAGGGGGGCGGGCAGGTCGGCGACCGCGGCGAGCTTCTCGAAGGCGGCGGCGGGAGTGCGATCTTCACGGTCGAGGACGCTCAGAAGCCGATTGCCGGACTGACGGTTCATCGCGGCAAGCTGCACGGCCGGCTGCGTGTCGGGGAGATCGTCACCGCCCGGGTCGACGCCGAGAGGCGCGCCCGGACGATGCGCAACCACACGGCCACGCACTTGCTCCACCGCGCGCTGCGGAACGTCGTCGGACCGGATGCTCACCAGGCCGGATCCCTAGTCGCGCCTGAGTACATGCGCTTCGACTACCCGATGGATCGAGCGCTGACGGTGGCCGAGAAGCGCGCCATCGAGGACGAGGTTCGGCGGATCGTTCGCGAGAACCGGCCGGTGACGACCAAGGTCCAGCCGATGGCCGACGCGATCGCTGCCGGCGCGGACGCCTTCTTCGACGAGAAGTACGGCGAGAAGGTCCGGACGGTCCGAGTAGAGGGTTACTCGTTGGAACTGTGCGGCGGCACGCATTGCTCGGCTTCCGGCCAGATCGGGGCATTCGTCATCACCGGCGAGCGCAGCATCGGGGCTGGCACGCGCCGCATCGAGGCGATGACAGGGGACGGCGCCGACGCTCTGCTGCGCGAGCGGACGGATGTGCTGGAGCGCGTCGCCGAGGCGGTGGGAGCCACCTCGGTGGACGCCGTGCCCGACCGCGTCATCGCAATGCAAGAAGAACTCCGCGAGGTGCGGCGTCGCCTCAAGGCAGGCGGGAGCAGCCTGCCCAAGCCCGCGGACCTCGCCGCTCGCGCGGAGGAAGTCGCACCCGGCGTCAAGCTCGTCGCGCATTCCGTCGCATTCGACTCACCGGAGCAATGGAAGGGCTTCGTCAAGGAGATCCACGCCGCTCTGGGTTCGGGCGTGATCGCCGTGGTGTCCGATTCGGACGCTCCGCAGATCTTCGTCACGGTCAGCTCCGACCTGCTGGAGCGTGGCATCTCGGCCGGCGAACTCGTCAAAGTGGCAATGAAGTCGATGGAAGGCCGGGGCGGTGGCCGCCCGGAGATGGCCCAGGGAATGGGTACCCGCCGCGAAGGAGTGGGTCCGGCCCTGGCCGCGATCGCGGATACACTAAGGACGGCGGGCAAGTAGCGCGCAGCTAGGGGAGCGGCCGTGGCATTCTGGCGCAAGATCTGGGGCCGCGAAGAGACCTCGGCGCTGGCTGCCTGCACGGCGCTGGACATCGGCACCGAGTTCGCAAAGGCGCTCGTCTTCGACATCGATGAAGCAGGCCTGGGCACGGTTCGAGGCGTCGGCCGCAAGCGCCAGGGCCTGGCTCACATGCAGTCGGGCACCGTGACCGATATCAGCGCGGTCGTCGACAACTGCTCGATCGCGCTCCAGGAAGCCGAGGAGATGGCCGGCTTCCGGCCGACACAGTGTGTCATCGGGATCGCCGGGGAGCTGGTCAAAGGCTTCACCACGGCCCGCGCCCATGAGCGCAGGCGCCCGGACTCGCCGATCACCGAAATGGAACTGCAGAAGCTCATCGACGGCGTGCAGCACGACGCGTTGCGCGAGGCAGAGCGGGCCATAACCTGGGAGACGGGTCTGGCCCAGGTCGACGTGCGTCTGGTTCATGCCGCGGTTACGGGCGCCCAGATCGACGGCTATCCGGTCACCAACCCGACCGGCTTCAAGGGCCGGAACGTCAAGATCAGCATCTTCAACGCGTTTGCGCCGCTGGTTCATCTCGGGGCGCTGCAGAGCGTCGCCGAGCAGTTGGACCTGGAGCTGCTCGAAGTGGTGGCGGAGCCCTACGCGGTGGCCCGGGTCCTCGCCAGCGAGCAGGTGCAGCAGTCGGGCGCGCTCTTCATCGACATCGGCGGGGGCACGACGGACGTGGCTCTGGTGCGGCACGGCGGCATCGAGGGGACTCGGATGTTCGCCCTCGGGGGCCGGGCCTTCACCAAGTCGATCGCCGACCATCTCGATCTGCCGTTCCCACGAGCCGAAGAGATCAAGGTCGACTATTCGAAAGGCGCGAAGGTAGAGCACCGAGCCGAGCTGGCCAAAGTGGTTGCCGATGACGTTGCAATCTGGTCCGCCGGCGTCGAGTTGGTCCTCGAAGAGCTGGCCGAGGGAGATCTGCTGCCGAGCCGGGTCTACATGTGCGGAGGCGGGTCGCACCTGCCGGAGATAGGGTCGATGTTGCGCAGCGAGGAGTTCTGGAAGCGGCTTCCATTCAGTCGGCC
>Ga0302322_100000452_pt1 | contig 31475 bp, 31 predicted proteins | sample Fen_T0_2_FD_203757 | JGI IMG/M metagenome (GOLD analysis project Ga0302322, IMG submission 203757) | Peat permafrost microbial communities from Stordalen Mire near Abisko, Sweden - Fen_T0_2 | ecosystem: Environmental > Terrestrial > Soil > Wetlands > Permafrost | place: Sweden: Abisko...
GCAGCGGTGGTGCGCGCGGTCGACAGGGTGGTCACCAGGTCACCGCCGAGCAGCGTGGACGTCGAGCGGTACGGGGTGATCTCGTCGGTGGCACTGGTGAGACGCCAGCCGCCGACGGGGGCCCCGTTCGCGCCGAGGAGCACGTACCGGACCTCGTGGGGGGACGGCGTCGTCCAGGCCAGTCGCTGTCCGGCGGTCACCGGGATCCCGGTGCCGACCGAGCGCAGCTGATCGGCGACGGGCAACGGGTCGCCGGTCGGGCCGGTCAGCGGGATCCAGCGGTTGGTGCCGGTCTCCACGTACAGCACGTGGTCCGCCCCGAACCGCAGAGGCGCATTGATCGGCACCTCGTCGGGCCCGTAGGGAACCTGCCGGCGGACCGTCCCGTCCGGGGACTGCGCCACGAGTCGCTGCGGTCCCTGCACGATCACAGTGCTCCAGACGGTCCCGTCGGCACCGATCGCCAGGTCCAGCACCGTGCCGGCCGGCGCGGGGAGGGTCCGCGGCGAACGCACGGATCCCGGCGCCCAGATGACGAACCCCGTGCTGCCGACCGTCCACACGCTGCCGTCGGGCGCGATCGCGACGCTGTGGGGGCCGTCGGCGGCGCCCTGCTCGCCCGAGGTGAACCGGAACAGGCCTGCGCCCGCCGTCGCCACCAGGCTCGAGGGCGCGGTCAGCCGGCCGTAGTCATGGGCCGCCAGTGCGACGTCCGCCCAGTGCGCCGGTGCCGAGACCGTGGTGACGCCGGCGCCGGAAGCCGTGGCGGCCGTGGGGCCCGGGGCCGCCGCAGCGGGCGCCGTCACCACCGCTCCCACGACCGGCCCGCTCAGGACCGCCGCCAGGACCGCACCCGTGGTGACCGCTCGGCGCAGCAACGGGGCATGCATCCGGATCGCCTCCGTACGACGGGGGCGGCTCGGCGGCGTCCTCGGATCGGGGCGGGCGCTACCGCCCCCTGCTGTCGTGACGCTACGCCGACCGCAACGCCGTGACCGGGGCCCAAGGCCCGGGGCGGACCCACGGGGTGCTCAGGCCCCCCGGCCGGGGATGGGTGAGCGCTCAACGGGCGCATCCGGCCACAGCCCCCACCATGACCAGGTGGATCCGTTCGACCTCCTGTACGCCGCTGCCGGTGCGGCAGCCCTGCTCGCCGCCCTCCTGCCCATCGCGCTGCGCCGGTTGCCGTTCTCGATGCCGATGGTGTTCGTGTCGCTGGGCGTGGCCGCCTTCGCGTTCATCCCCGACCTGCCGACCCCGGATCCACTGCGTTTCGGGACCGAGACGGAGCATCTCAGCGAGGCCACGGTCATCATCGCGCTGTTCGGGGCCGGGCTGGCCCTGGACCGGCCCGTCGGCTGGCGCCGGTGGGCCTCCACCTGGCGGCTGCTGGGTCTGGCGATGCCGTTGACGATCGGCGTCATCGCCTGGTTGGGCGGTGCCTTCCTCGGCCTGGGGGTCGCGGCCGCCCTGCTGCTGGGCGCGGCCGTCGCGCCGACCGACCCGGTGCTGGCGTCCGACGTCCAGGTCGGCGAACCCACCGACGAGGAGGACAGCGAGGACGAGCCCCGCTTCGCCCTCACCTCCGAGGCCGGCCTCAACGACGCCCTGGCGTTCCCGTTCGTCAACGCCGCCGTCGCCATCGCGGCCGGTGGATTGTCGCCCGGCGGGTGGCTCGGCGAGTGGCTCGCCGTCGACGTGGTGTGGCGCCTGGCGGCGGGCGTCGGCGTCGGCATCGGGGTCGGGCGCGCGCTGGCCTGGCTGTTCTTCGGACGGCGACGGCGCGCAGGCCGGCTGGCCGAGCGCTCGGAGGGCTTCGTGGCGCTCGCCCTGACGTTCGTCGCCTACGGGGTGACCGAGCTGGTGCAGGGGTACGGGTTCCTCGCGGTGTTCGTCTGCGCCGTCACGATCCGGGCCGCCGAGCGCGACCACGGCTACCACGGCGTCATGCACGAGTTCATCGAGCAGGTGGAGCGGCTGCTCACGGCGGGTGTCCTGGTGTTGCTGGGCGGTTCGATCGCGCGAGGGCTGCTCGGGCCGCTGCAGCTGCGGGACGTCGTCGTGGCGGCGGTCGTGATCCTCCTGGTCCGCCCGATCATCGGCTGGCTGTCCCTGCTGGGCGACGGGGGCGGCCGGCTCGACCGGGTCGTGATCTCCTTCTTCGGCGTCCGGGGGATCGGCTCGGTCTTCTACCTGGCCTACGCGACAGGGCACGCCCGGTTCCCGGAGGCCGCCCGGCTGTGGGCCCTGGTGGGGCTGATCATCCTGTTCTCCGTCGTGGTGCACGGCGTCAGCGCGACCCCGGTGATGCGGCGGATCGACCGGCTCCGGCAGCGCCGCGCCGAAGCCGTCGGGGAGGAGCGGGACGTGCAGCAGGTCCCGGTCTAGCGCACCCGGTCGGCTCCGGCGTCGTCGAGGCCGGCAGCGTGGACGGCCGCGCGCTCCAGGCCGTCGAGGATCAGGTCGAGCCCGTAGCCGAACTCGTCGCCGTAGGCGTAGCCGGGGTTCGTGACGTACCAGGTGGTCAGCTCGGCGAGGTGCGGGTACTCGTCCGGCGACGGTAGCCCGGCCAGGATCGACTCGGCGATCTCGGTGACCCCCTCCGGCCCCTGCCCGCTGGTGTCGAAGGGCAGGCTCGCCTCCTGCAGCGCGAACCCGTAGACGTAGCCGTCGAGCGCGGAGAAGGCGTGCGCGGCCAGCTCCAGCGAGAACCCCGCCGCCCGCAGCGTGCCCAGCACCCGGTCGTGGTGGCGCAGCGTGGCCGGTCCGGGCGCCGTCCGGGACTGCATGAGCGGGATCGCCCACGGGTGTCGGTTCAGTGCGGCCCGGGCCGAGGCGGCCCGGTCGCGCATCGCCGTCCGCCACGGTGCCCCCGGCGTGGGGAGCTCGATCTCGGCGAAGACGCGGTCGACCATGCCGTCGAGCAGCCGGTCCTTGTTGGGGACGTGGTGGTACAGCGACATCGCCTCGACGCCCAGCGACTGGCCGAGCCGGCGCATGGTGAGCGCGGCCAGCCCGCCGGAGTCGGCCAGGTCGACGCCGGCCGCCAGGACGCGGTCACGGGTGAGCGGTGCCGTGGGGGCCATCGCGGTCAGGACCTCCGTCGGGGCGTGCCGGGTGGGCCGGCGGCTGGTGGCCGGCCCACGGTCGCCTCCACCTTACAACGTAAGCGTAGCTTCGGCGGCAGAGGCGGCGGCGCCCGCGCCTTGCCCGCGGTGGCGCGGGAACCACCGTGATGCGTCGCGCCCGGACGGTCGCGCGCGGGCTGGGACCATCGTCCGTGCCCGCGCTGTCTCGCCCCTCGCGGCCGGACGGCTTCCCACGGAAGGACACGCTGATGCGGACCAGGCCTTCGATCGGGCGACGGCTCGGTGCCTGGCTCGACGCGGTGCCCGCTCGCCCGCGGGCGGCGTCGGGAGAGGCGATCGGGCTGGTGCTCGTGCTACTGGCGTTCACGCGCCTCCACGCCGTGGTCGCGACGGACGTGGCGGTGGCCACCGGCAACGCGTCCGCGCTGCAGTCGTTGGAGCGCCGGCTGCACCTGGACGTCGAGCCGGGCCTCAACCGCTGGCTCGTCGGGCACGACGCGCTGATCACCCCGGCTGTGCTGGTCTACCGCCTGTACTACGTCGTCCTGCTGGGTGTCCTGGTCTGGATCTTCCTGCGGCACGCGGACGTCCACCGTCAGGTCCGGCGCACGTTCGTCGCGATGACCGGGCTCGCGCTGGTGGTGTTCCGGGTGCTGCCCATGTCGCCGCCGCGGTTCGCGCTGGCGGGCGTCGTCGACGTCGTCGCCGAGCACGACCTGCTGGGCGGCGCGGCCTCACACGGGGCGGGCAGCCTCACCGCGATGCCGAGCCTGCACGTCGGGTGGTCGGCCTGGGCCGCGTACGCCGCCTGGTCGGCCCTGCGCCCGACGCATCCGCGTGCCGCGGCGCTCGCCTGGCTGTTCCCGGCGGTCATGGTCGCGGACGTGCTCGTCACCGGGAACCACTACCTGCTCGACGTCGTCGGCAGCGGCGTGCTGCTCGTCGCGTCGATCGCGCTGGCCCGGGGGTGGGGCCGTCTCGCCGCCCGCCTCGCCGCCCGTCGCGACCGGCGGCCGATCGGCGGCTGACCGCAGGAACCCTTGCCCGGCGCCATCCTTCCCGGCTGCGCCGGGGCGTATCTCCTGACGGCGACCAGGCTCTCTCCCTGGCATGGCGCAGCACCGCCGACCCGGACGGGAGGGCTCCACCATGCCCCGGACACCCACGCCACAGCCCACGCTCGCGGTGTTCCTCGACATCGGCGACACCCTGGCCGCCGCCGTCGTCCACGCCGGGCACCTGGCCGCCCTGCAGGTGTACCCGTTCGTGCCCGAGGTGCTGCGGCGCCTGCGGAACGGCCCGGGCGAGGCGTCGGTCGCGGTCGGTCTGATCTCCGACACCGGTCACGAGACGGCGCAGCACCTGGCCGAGGTGCTCGCCGCCTCGGGCCTGGCCGACCTGGTCGACGCCTCCCTCTGCCTGTTCAGCTCCGTCGAGGGCCTCGACAAGTCCCGACCGGAGCTGTTCTCGCTGGCCGCCGCCCGCGCCGGTCTGTCCGCCGCCCGCTGCCTGTACGTCGGCGAGGACGCCGCCGAGCGGGGGGTCGCGGCGGTCGCCGGGTTCGCGACGTCACCGCATCCGTTGCACGCGCTGCACCTGGTGGAGAGCCAGGCCCTCAGTCCTCAGCACGCCCACCCCTGAGCACGTCCGAGCACTCCTGACGAAGGGATCCGCACATGACCGGCCCGTCCACCAACGGCATGACCACCTTCTCCCTGCACTCCCTCGACGACTCGTCGGCCCGGCTGGTCGAGGAGCTGAGCGCGGACCGCGGCGCCCACGCCGGCCTCCTGGCGGACGACCCGGCCGCCGTGGATCCCGAGACGGCGGCGCGGCAGTTCCTCGACCGCGCGCTGCACAGCGACGCGGTGCCCGCCCTGACGGCGCCGTCGCAGGACCGGGCCGGGACCACCTTCCGCACGATCGACACCGAGACGGTGCCGCTGACCGGCACTCGGGTGGTCAAGTTCCGGCAGACCCTCAACCGCATCCCGGTGTACGGCTCGCTGGTGTCGGTGGAGCTGGACGACGACAACAGCCTGCTCGGCATCGACTCCGCGCTCGGCGAGCCGCAGGGCGTCGACCCGGTCGCCGGCGTTGCCCCGGCCGACGCGCTGCGCGCGGTGACCGCCGAACCGGGCGGCTACCGGCCCACGCTGGACGGCGTCGTCCCGCGGCTGAACTACTACTACGACCGGTCCGCCTCGACCTGGCGGCTGGTCTACCTCCTGCAGGACGTCCCGGTCACGGCGGACGCCCGCAGCGGCGGAGCGAGGGCCGGCGCGCCGGAGTCGCCGCACATCGTCGACTACGTGGTGGACGCCCACGACGCCACCGTGGTCGCCGTCCTGCCCCGCACGCCCGGCATGGCCGGCGAGCAGCAGAAGGCGGTCGACTCGTTCGGCGACATCCGGGCGTTCGTCGCCTCCCCGGACGGCGACCACCTGGTGCTGTTCGACCCCGACCACAACGTGATGACCTACGACTTCCGCTTCGCCGACCCCGAGGTGCACGAGGACCAGCTGCCGGGCGCCGTCATCGGCAACCCGCCCGACTGGACGCCGGAGGCCGTCAGCGCCCACGCCAACGCCGTCGCCGTCTCGGACTTCCTGCGCACGGTGCTGCGCCGCGACAACATCGACAACCGGGGCGGGGTGATCATCTCGACGATCAACTGTGTGGTGGCCCGGTCCAGCCCCGGGCCCAAGCAGTGGGTCAACGCCTTCTGGAACGGGCACCAGATGGTCTACGGGCAGGTGCTGCGGCCCGACGGGCTGCGCTCGCTGGCCGCCAACCCGGACGTCGTCGGGCACGAGATGTTCCACGGCGTCACCGACCACACGGCCCGCCTGGAGTACCGGCTGCAGTCGGGCGCGATGAACGAGTCCTACTCCGACATCGCCGGGACCGTCGTCGCCAACCGCGGCAACGACGACCCCCGCACCTGGGACTGGCAGGTCGGGGAGAAGCTCAAGGTCGGGGACAAGCCCCTGCGCGACATGTCGAACCCGCCGCTGTTCCACCAGCCCGACCACATGCGCGACTTCCGGGTCCTGCCCGTGACCCAGCAGGACGACTGGGGCGGCGTGCACGTCAACAGCGGCATCCACAACAAGGCCGCCTACAACCTCTTCACCGCCGAGAACCCCGACGGCACGCTCGCGCTCACCCCCGACGAGGCGATCGCCGTCTTCTACCTGGCGATGACCCAGCGGCTCACCAGGACGTCGCAGTTCCTCGACGGGCGCCAAGCCGTCGTCTCCAGCGCCCGCACCCTGTTCCGCAAGCTCCCGCCGTCGGACCGGGCGCTGAAGCTCGCCGCCGTGAACGCGGCCTTCGACGCCGTCGGCATCGTCTGACTCACCGGGGACGACGGCCTGCCGGGGACGGCGGGCCGTCGTGCCGGGCTGTCGTGCCGGGCCGGGGCACGTTCAGGCGACGGTCGCTATCCGGGACCAGACGGTCTTGCCGCCCCGGTAGATGAGGCGCACGCCCCAGGCCTGGCTCAGGGTCTCGATGAGGTACAGGCCGCGGCCCCCCTCGCCGTCCATGGTCAACTGACGCACGGCGGGGAGGTGGCGGTCGGCGTCGGTCACGGCGACGAGCAGCTCGTCCCGCAGCAGCGTGAGGCTGAGGGTGAACGGTTCGTGGACGTGGCGGAGCACGTTCGTGGTCAGTTCGCTGGTCACCAGCGCGGCCGTCTCCCGGACCCGGTCCGGGACGCGGGCCAACAGGTCGTCGACGCAGCGGCGCGCCCGGCCGGGGCTACCCGGGAGCGAGGCCAGGACGTGCGTGCTGCGCCTCGAGGGTCGTCCGGTGCACAGCTCGTCGAGCGCGCCGGTCAGGGTGGGGTCGATGGTCACGAAGCGTCCGATGCCGAGCCGGTGCAGCTGCCGGACGACCGGCGTCGACGCTCCGGCGAGGCGCACCTCATGCTCGGGCCAGCGGCCGATCCGGCGCTGGGCCGCCGGAAAGATCATCAACAGTCGCGGTTCCACCGGTTCCACCAGCTCGGCGAGGTCCAGCACGACGGCCTGCGGCGCGAGGTCACCCCGGCCGGAGACCGCCCGCAGGACGGTGGCGGCCCCGGGGAGGTCGAGCCGGCCGTGCAGGCCGATGACCCGCACGCCGTGATCGTCCTGTTCGTCGACGCGCATCCCCGAGGGGTTCATCCGGCCGCCGATCGTCGGCCGCCGCCGTCGTCGTGGGGGGCTGTGACCACGTGGTCGTCCGGGCGCCTGTCGCTCATGAGATCTCCTTGGGCCAGCACTGGGTGCACGATGCCAGGGGTCCGGAGCAACCCTGCGAACGTAGGACGAGTCAGGTCGACCGGCCAGCCGAGGTGTCAGCCCCGGTCGTCCAGCAACCGGCCGAGGGCGCCGTCCGGGACGTAGCGCCAGTGCGGCAGATGCCGGACGGCGTACAGGAACTCGCGGCACTCCTGGTGCAGCCGCAACGGGAGCAGGAGCCGCTCATCCAGCAGGTCGCCCGCGCCGTGCCGGGCGAGCGTGGCCCGGTACCGGTCGAGGAACGCCCCCTCCGACCAGCCGATCCACCGCTCGACGACGGCGGCGTCGACCTCGGGAGGGCTCCGCAGGACGACCCGGCCGACATGGTCGAGCGAGGCCAGCATCCCCGCGACGTCGACGGCCACGGGCCGGCGCCGGGCCCGCTCGGCGGGGGCCAGCACCGGGTTGCCGTCGAGGTCGACGACGGCATACGCGTGGCCGCCCGGCACCCCCGGATCGGGGTGGCGCAGCACCTGCCCGACGTGCAGGTCGCCGTGGACGTCGATCACCGGGGTCCCGGCGGCGCCGGCCAGGGGGAGCAGGCCTGCCGCGATGCGGGGTGCGCGGGCGGCCAGCCGGGCGCCCTCCGGCCCGTCGACGCTGCGGCAGGCCTCGTCGAGATCGGCCCGCGCCTGCGCCGTCCAGGTCGCGGCGTCCTGCGGCCGGAGCGGTGCGGTCCCGCCGGCGGCGAGCGCGAGGTGCAGCCGGGCGACGAGGTCGCCGACCGCGGCGGCGGGAGCCAGCGCGGCGGCGAGGTCCAGCTCGCCGCGGGCGTGGGCCCGCACGTCGGCGACGGCCCAGTCCCAGCCGTCTAGGGCGCCCGGCAGGTAGGCCACCACCGTCGCGAGGAGCAGCGGCTGGGTGGCGCCGGGCGGGGTGAGGGTGACGGCGCCCCACGGACGGGGGGTGCCGGAGAACCCGGCGGCGGCCAGCGCGGCGAGCCGGTCGGGGGCCGGGTGCCGGGCGTCGACGCCGTCTGGGGGATGGCGGAGGGTCCACTTGACGACGGCGCGCTCGCCGACCACCACCGACTCGTTCGTCTGGTCGACGGCCACCGCGCGTTCGCCCGTCGCCGGTTCGGCGAACCACGTCGTGACGTGCACCGTGCCCTCGCCGAGGGCAGGGTTCGTCGCCACCGTGCCGGCCGGTGACGCGGCGAGCCGGGCCACGAGGGCCTGCGCGACGCCGTCCCCGGCGACCGCGCGTCGCAGCCCGCCGGAGCCCGCCGCCGTCGTCGCAGCCGTCGTCGCAGCCGTTGCCGTCGTCCGGACCAGCGGCACGGTCCACCGGCTCCCGGCGGCGTCGGCCACGACGGCGAGATACCGGCCGCCGCCGAGGTCGAGCGCGGCGAGCAGCCGTAACGGCGGCACGACGGGGTCGTCGGTGAACCCGGCCCGGGGCCGCCGCACCAGGGCGGGGCCGGCGCCCGCGACGGCCCCGCCCAGGCCGTCGACGCCGTCGCGGCCGTCGTCGGCCGCGGCCGTCGTCACCGGGACGGGCCCGGGTCCTGACCGCGCCCGACCGCTTCGATGACGTCCGCGCCGCGGCGCAGCCCGTCCCGCGGCCGGACGGCCTCGCCGACGGCGGCCACCCGCGCGCGCACGGCCGGGTCGAGCACGCGCGCCAGCGCCGCCGCGAGTTCCTCGTCGCTGAACCGGTAGGTGTCGAGCCGGACGCCGAACCCCAGCTCGTGCATCCGCTGGGCGTTGTCGTACTGGTCCCAGAACAGCGGCAGCACCACCATCGGCCGCCCGAAGTGGAGGGCCTCCGTCGTCGTGTTGTTGCCGCCGTGGGTGACGACGGCGTCGACGAGCGGGATGATCCGCGTCTGCGGCAGGAACTCGGCGCCGACCATGTTCGGTGCCAGGTGCAGCTCGTCGTGCCGCGGTCCCATGCTCACGACGTAGTGGTGCGGGGTGCGGCCGAGGGCGTCGACGAGCCGGCGCATCAGGTCGAGGTCGGCGCCCCCGAGCGAGCCGAGCGACACGTACACCAGCGCGCTGCCCTCGGGCCGGTCCCGGACGGCGGCCGGCAGCTCGTACTCCTCGTCGGTGCCCCGCACGCTGGAGTCCATCCGGAACCAGGTCGGGCCGAGCGGCCGGACGTCGGTGTAGTCGGCCTCCGCGGGGTAGACGTACAGGTTCGCGACGTCGCTCGTCGGGACGAACTCCAGGTCGGGCAGCGGTGCGGCTCCCTGCGCGACGAACCAGGCGTTGAAGTCGGCCCAGACCGGCCGCAGCACCCGGTCGTACTCGGCGCGGTAGGAGGCCCAGGCGGCGTCGTCGGCCGCCGGCAGCCCGGAGAAGACCGGCGGCAGCCCGGGTCCGGGGATCTCCAGCGGGTTGCAGGAGACGATGCGCACGAACGGCCTGCCCGCCGTCGTCAGCGCCGGGAACCCCACCACGTTGTCCTCGACGACGACGTCGGGCCGCGTCCGGGCGATGATGTCGCGCAGCTGCGGCTCGCAGTAGCGCGCGCCGTCCACCAGCGCCTCGAACGTCGGCCGGATGAAGGTCGCCAGTTGCTCCACCGTGGGCCGGCGGAACTCCGGCGCGGTGTCCCGGATGAAGTCCTTCCAGAAGCGGCCGGCGTCCTGCTCGACCGGTCGGCCGGCGGCGTCGAACTCCGGCTCCGGCGGGGGAGCGAGGTCGACGAGATCCTCCTCGAAGCCGAGCGCGGACAGCTTTCCCTGCCAGGACGCCTCCGCGGCGAAGACGACGCGGTGACCCCGGCGGCGCAGGACGTCGCCGATGCCGATGCACTGGTTCGTCGGGCCGTACGCCGACTCGGGCATGAACAGGACGGTCAGCGGGCGGTCGGTCACTGCGGGGCCTCCTGGCGGGGTGGGTCGAGCTGCCGCTGAGAGCAGGAAAGGCACATGAAACCATCACGCGGGCGAAACGTCGGCGCGCTACACCGATCAGATGGACGGCGTCCTGAGCAGGCGAGGACTGCTGATCGCCGGTGGGGCGGCGATCAGTTCGGTCGGCGCGCCCAGCTCCACCGCCTCGGCGTCGACGGGTTCGCCGGGCCGGAGTCTTCCGGGCATGGTCGCGATGGACGACGTCCCGATGTCCGACGTCCCAGTGTCCGACGTCCCGGCGTCCGAGGGATCGCCGTCCGTCGAGGACCCCGCGGCGATGACCGCGTACCTGCGCACCCGGCCGGGCAGCGGCGCGGTCGCAGCGCTCGACCTGGTCACGGGGCGCAGCGTCGCGCACCGCTCGACCAGCACGTTCGTCACCGCGAGCATCGTGAAGGTCGACGTCCTCGTCGCGCTTCTGCTCGCCGAGCCGGCCGGCAGCCGCGGGCTGACGGGGCACGAGGCGTCCCTCGCCCGGGCGATGATCGAGCGGAGCGACAACGCCGCCGCGTCAGCGCTGTGGCGGGCGGCCGGCGGGCCGTCCGGTCTGGCGCGAGCCAACCGTCGGCTCGGCCTGACCGACACCGTGCCCGGCCATGGTGGCTACTGGGGCAACACCCGGACGACGGCCCGCGACCAGGTGCGCCTGCTCGGTGCCCTCACCGATCCCGACGGCCCGCTCGGTTCCGAGGCGCGGGCCTACGCGCTCGGGCTGATGGAGCACGTCGTGAGCGGACAGCGCTGGGGCGTGCCCGTCGTGTCGGCGCATCCGGCGCAGGCCGCGGTGAAGAACGGTTGGCTGGACACGGTGACCGACCGGGGGCGGTGGACCGTGAACTCGATCGGCCGCGTGGTGCTGGTCAACGGCAACCCCGCCCTGCTCGCCGTCCTCACCCGCGGCTCCCCGAACCTGGCCACCGGGATCAGGACCGTCGAGCACCTGGCCCGCCTGGCGGCGGAGGCCCTCCTGGCGTGAGCGGGGTCGGCGGCCCGCGCCTGCCTGACCGGCCGGGCTGCCGCGGCTACTGTCGGGGTGTCAGCCTTGGTCGTGACCCGGGCCCCGGCAGCGAGAGGACCGCCCGTGAGTGCGCAGATCGATGACGGCGCCGGCCTGAGCTTCGAGGAGTTCCTGCGGTTCGAGGCCGCCTACGGCGGTGACGAGCGATTCGAGCTGCAGGGCGGGACCGTGGTCATGATGTCCGGCGGCAGCGAGCGTCACGACCTGATGGTCATGGCACTGTTCCGGGTGATCGATCCTGCCTTCGCCGGTGGTCCGTGTCGGGTGTTCGTGCACAACCGCAAGCTCAGGACTAGCGATCGGGACGGCTGGTATCCCGACCTGCTGGTCCGGTGCGGCGAAGCGGCTGATCGCCTGTACGAGACCGACGCGCGGATCGTCGTGGAGGTGCTCTCGCCGTCGAACGATCCTCGTGACCGGACGGCGCGACTGTACGCCTACCAGTCCCTGCGTTCCGTAAAGATGATCTTATTCGTGGATGCGGAGCGGCGGGTGGTGACGCTGCACGAGCGCACGGCCGAGGGTTTCTGGGGCGAGCGCCAGGTTTTCGACGCCACGGTGGAGGTCGCGGGCACGGCGCAGGTGGCCGTCCTCGACGTCGGCGCACTGTGGCGCGATGTCGACGGGGCCGTGACCCGCGACTGACATCCGGACGGCAGCGGTCGGCAGCGGTCAGCAGCGCGCCAGCCGCTCGGCGTGGGCGCGCAGCGCGAAGCGGAACGCCTCCGGACGGCGCACCCGGACGCCGCAGCCCAGCCCGGCGACCACCTGCACCGCCCACTCCAGCGATTCGGCGTGCAGCACGAGCACGGTCCGCTCGCCCTCGGCCCTCAGTTCGGCCAGCGTTGACGGGATGCGCCGGGTCGCGACCTCCAACGGAAGGTCGAGCACGACCTCGACCTCCACGCCCCACGGCACGCGGGCCAGCGAGCGGCTCACGCGCGCCAGCACGTCGGCGTCCGCGGGCGGGTCCGCGGGGACCTCCAGCAGGTGCGGGCGGCGGACCCGGTCCACCCGGAACGTCCGGTCCGCCGCCCGCCCGTGGTCATACGCCGCCAGGTACCAGCGGCCGTGGTGGACGACGAGCCCGTGCGGGCTGACCTCCCGCATCGCCTCCTCGCCGCTCGCCGTCACGTAGCCGAACGCCGCCCGGACCCGGCGGTCGACGGCCTCCGCCAGCACGAGCGAGGTCTCGGTGGCGGGCGGGCCGTGGTCCTCCGTCCGGGCGGTGAACCGGACGGCGGCCTGCAGGGCCCGGACGCGGCGGGCCAGTGGCTCGGGCAGCACCCGGCCGATCTTGCGCTCGGCCTCGGCGACCGCGGTCAGGTCGCCCAGCCCCGCCCGCCGACCCGCGGCCAGCCCCAGCACCACGGCCACCGCCTCGTCGGCGGTCAGCATCAGTGGCGGCATCCGGAACCCCGGCCGCAGCGTGTACCCGCCCCCCACGCCGCGATGCCCCTCGACCGGGATGCCGATCGCCTGCAGCGACGCGATGTCCCGGCGGACCGTCCGGGCGTCGGTGCCCAACCGGCGGGACACCTCCTCGCCGGTGACCAGCGGGCGGCTCTGGAGCAGTTCGAGCAGCTCCAGCAGCCGGGCCGTGGGCGAGGGCATGCCGGTAGTACACCATCTATTCAGGGCGGGATGTGTCCTGAATCTCCTCTAGCGTCGGCGCATGCTCACTGTCTCCCGTGGTGCCGCGCTCTACGTCGGCGCCCTCATCGGTCCGGGTCTGCTGCTCGTCCCCGGTCTCGCCGTCCAGGTGGCGGGCCCGGCGTCCGTGCTGGCCTGGGCCGCGCTCCTCCTGCTGTCCGCCCCGATCGCCGCCACCTTCGGCCGGCTCGGCGTGCGGCACCCGGTGCCGGACGGCGTGACGGCCTACGTGCAGGAAGCGTTCGGCCGCACCGCGGCGTCCGTCACGGGCACCTGGTTCGTGGCGGCCGTGGTGGTCGGCGGCCCCGCGGTGGCCCTGATCGGCGGGCTGTACGTCGCCGACCTGACCGGCGGCGGCCGGTGGACGGCGGTCGTCGTGGGTCTGGTGATCTTCGTCGGGGTACTGGCGGCCAACGTCGTCGGGCTGCGGCTGTCCTCCGGCCTGCAGCTGGCCCTGTCGACGGTCCTGGTCTCGGTGGTCGCCCTGGCCGTCGCGGTGTCGCTGCCGACGGGCGGCCAACAGCGGTGGACGCCGTTCGCGCCGCACGGCTGGTGGGCGGTCGGGACGGCCGTGAACCTGCTGATGTGGCTGGTCATCGGCTGGGAGGCGATGGCGCAGCTGGCCGGCGAGTTCGCCCACCCCGCGCGCGACCTGCCGCGCGCGGTGGGGCTGGCGTTCGTCGTCATCGCGGTGCTCTACGCCGGGCTCGGGGTCGCGACCGTGGTGGTGACGTCGGGGCGCGGGTCCGCCGTCCCGCTGGCCGACCTGATGGCGGTGGCGTTCGGCGGTCCGGGCCGGCAGGCCACCACGGTGCTGGCCGTCGTCCTCACCGCCGGGACGATGAACGTCTACACCGCCTCCTCGGCCCGGCTGGCGGCCTCGCTCGCCGCCGCGGGGGCACTGCCGGCCTGGCTGGCCGCCGACCGGCACCGCGACGTCCCGCGCCGCCCGCTCGCCGTCCTGGCCGTCACCGGGCCGCTGCTGCTGCTCGGGCTCGGTGTCGGCCTGGTGACGCCGTCGGCCGCGGTGCGCGCGACGTCCGCCTGCTTCGTCGCCGTCTACGTGCTGTCGCTGGCCTCGGCCACCCGGATCCTCACCGGTCGTTCCCGGGCGGTCGCCGCGCTGGCCACGGCACTGGTGACGGTCGTCGCCGCCTTCTCGACGTGGTACCTGCTCGTGCCCCTCGCGGCCGCCGTCCTGGCGGTGGCGGTCGCCCGCCGGGGACGACGCGGCCCCGATCGACCGGCAGGCAGGGTCGGCGCGCTCAGGCGGGCTTGACGGCGCGGACGAAGGCGGAGGCGGTGGCCCCTTCCATCTCCTGGACGACGCCCGCGAGGTCGAGGTCGGCGGGCAGGTCCTTCGGGTCGAGGCCGGCGGCGAGGTCGTCGAGGTCGGTGCGCTCGTAGCGGCGGGTGACCTCGACGTCGGCCTCGGCGAAACCGGCGGCGGTGAGCTTGGCGACGTAGTCGGTGTCGAGCAGCGCCCCCGCCACGCAGCCGGTCCACAGCCGCATAGCCCGCTGGGCGGCCTCGGGCAAGGGCTTGAGCAGGACGATGTCGGAGACGGCGAGCCGGCCCCCCGGCCTGAGCACCCGGAACGCCTCCCGCAGGACGACGTCCTTGTCGGCGGCGAGGTTGATGACGCAGTTGGAGATGATCACGTCGACACTGCTGTCGGGCAGCGGGACGTGCTCGATCGTGCCGAGGAGGAACTCGGCGTTCTCGACGCCGGCCTCGGCCTGGTTCCGGCGGGCGAGGGCGAGCATCTCCGGGGTCATGTCCAGTCCGTAGGCCTTGCCGGTGGGCCCGACCCGGCGGGCGGACAGCAGCACGTCGAGGCCGCCCCCGGAGCCCAGGTCCAGCACGGTCTGCCCGGGCGTCAGGTCGGCCAGGGCGGTCGGGTTGCCGCAGCCGAGGGAGGCGGCCAGCGCGTCGGCCGACGTCTGTGCGGCCTCGTCGTCGTAGAGGTCACGCGTGATGGCGTCGGCGCCGACCGCGCTGCCCGCGCCGACACCTGTGGCGGTGGAGGTGGTCGCCGGGGTGGCCGCCGACGCTGGGGAGCAGCAGGAGGAGGTGGCGGCGGCCGGCCCGCAGCAGGACGAGGTGCCGCCCGTGGCGAGCACCTGCGTCGCCTGGCGGGCGGCCGCGGCGTAGCGCTCGCGGACGGCGTCGCGCAGCTGGTCGGCGTCGAGGGTGGTGGGGTCGTCGTCGACGGTGCTCATGGGTGGCTCCTCTGGTTAGATGATTGTCGAAGCAGCGATGACCTCACCTTGCCCAGGACTTTGATGGCTGTCAAGATAGAGCCGTGTCCAAGCAGCCTGTGTCTCTGCTCACCGGCCCGCCGGCGCCCGGCGAGGCGCCCGGCGAAGGCTCCGGGTCGGATCCGCTGGTGGCGTGCTGCCCGCCGTTCGCCGTCCGGGCGCTGACGGCGGAGCAGGCGACGGGGATCGCGCCGATGTTCAAGGCGCTGGGCGATCCGGTGCGGCTGCGCCTCCTGTCGATGATCGCTTCCGTGGCGGAGGCGTGCGTGTGCGACCTGACGGGTGCCTTCGAGGTCTCGGCCCCGACGATCTCCCACCACCTGCGCGTGCTGCGCGAGGCCGGCCTGGTCGACTGCGAGCGCCGCGGCACCTGGGTGCACTACTGGATCCGGCCGGACGCCGTCCGCGCCCTGTCGGACCTGCTGCGACCGGGCGCCACGACCGTGGGCTGAGGCGTCGCCGCTCCGGGGTACGGTTTCTCTATCGTTCATCGTCGATGGACGATACTCTGCCGGGCATGCCTGGTGAAGTACTTGATCGGTCCCGTGCGGAGGAGTACGCGTCCTGGTTCCGGGCGCTCGCCGACGCCAGTCGCGTCCAGATCCTGGAGTACCTCGCCCGCACGGGCCGCCCGCTGAGTGTCGGGGAGATCGTCGACGTGGTGGGGCTCGCCCAGTCGACGGTGTCGCAGCACCTGCGGGTGCTGGCCGAGGTGCGGTTCGTGCTCGCCGAGCCCGACGGCAACGCCCGCCGGTACCGGGTCAACGAGCGGTGCGTGGCGGCCTTCCCGACCGCGGCCGACGTCGTCCTGGGCCACCCGGCCCCGGTCCGGCCGGACTGTGCGACGGAAGGGTCCCGATGAGCGCGGGCCTGCCGGTGACCGTCCGGCCGATGACCGCCGACGACGCGGACGCCGTGCTGCGCATCTACCAGGCCGGGCTGGACGGCGGGGACGCCAGCTTCGAGGTCACCGCGCCCTCGTGGGACCGTTTCGACGCCGCCCGACTGCCGGTGCACCGGTTCGTCGCCGTCGTCGCCGGGGCCGTCGCGGCCGACGGCGACGGTGCCGACGGCGGGGGTGCCGTCCTGGGGTGGGTCGCTGTGACGCCCGTGTCGGACCGGTGCGTGTACGCCGGGGTGGTCGAGCACTCCGTCTACGTCGATCCGACCGCCCGCGGGCGCGGGGTCGGCCGCGCGCTGCTGGCCGCGCTCATCGCCTCCACGGAGGCCGCGGGGGTCTGGACGATCCAGTCCGGGATCTTCCCCGAGAACGCCGCCAGCCTGGCTCTGCACCTCGGCGCGGGCTTCCGGACCGTGGGGGTGCGCGAGAAGCTCGGCCGGCACGCCGCCCGCGACGACGCCTGGCGCGACGTCGTCCTGCTGGAGCGGCGCAGCCCCGTCGTCTGACCAGCGCCCGGCCGGAGCTGCGAGGGCCACCTGGGTCACGCCGTGATCGGGTGAAGGCGTTTCACCGGCCCGGGACGGTTACGGTCCGACGGCCAGGACGGCTGTGACCAGAGCATCGGCCCCTGGGAGCCTGAGGCAGCCACGCGATGCAGGTCCTGCCGCCGGCGCCCGGGGCCGGCCCTGCTTGACACTGCTGAACCGGTCAAGTTCCCTCTGCCCTGCTACGTGCGGACCGCGGCGCAGCGCGCCGACGACGAACGGGAACAGGTGCACATGAGGGTCTCGAGGATGGGCGGCGGCCGCGCGGCGGTTCTGCTCGGCGTGTCGGCCGTGGTGGCGGGCGGGGCCATGATCGCTCCGGCGCTGACGGCGTCGGCCGCCGCGGGCTGCTCGGTCAGCTACACGGCGAACAGCTGGTCCGGCGGCTTCACCGCGAACATCAAGGTCACGAACCTGGGTTCCGAGGTGAACGGCTGGAGCCTGGGCTGGACGTTCCCGGACGCCGGCCAGAAGGTGGTCCAGGGCTGGTCGGCCGCCTACGCGCAGACCGGCTCCACGGTGACCGCCAAGAACGTCGACTGGAACGGTGCGCTGCCCGCCGGCGGGTCGACGACGATCGGGTTCAACGGGGCATGGACGTCGGCCAACCCCGTGCCGTCGTCCTTCACGCTCAACGGCGTCACCTGCAACGGCGGGGTCGTGACCACCACGTCGCCCGTCCGGACCACGACGCCGCCCGTCACGACGACGCCGCCGCCCGTCACTTCCACGACGCCGCCCGTGACGACGACCCCGCCCGTCACGACCACCACGCCGCCGGTGACCACGACCACGCCGCCCGTGACCACGAGCACGCCGCCGGTGAGCGGCAGCCCGCTCGCCCGGAACGGGCAGCTCCACGTGTGCGGCACGAACCTGTGCAACGAGCGCAACACCGCCGTCCAGCTGCGCGGGGTGAGCACGCACGGGATCCAGTGGTTCCCGCAGTGCTACAACAACACCTCGATGACGGCCCTGGCGAAGGACTGGAAGGCGGACCTGCTCCGGATCGCCATGTACGTGCAGGAGCAGGGCTACGAGACCAACCCCTCGTCGTTCACCGCCCGCGTCAACTCCTACGTCGACCTCGCGGAGCAGAACGGCCTCTACGCGATCATCGACTTCCACACCCTGACGCCGGGCGACCCGAACTACAACCTCGACCGCGCCAAGACCTTCTTCGCCTCGGTCGCGCAGCGCAACGCGGCCAAGAAGAACGTCATCTACGAGATCGCCAACGAGCCGAACGGCGTCAGCTGGTCGGCGATCAAGACCTACGCCGAGGCGGTCATCCCGGTCATCCGCGCCGCCGACCCGGACGCCGTGGTCATCGTCGGCACCCGTGGCTGGTCGTCGCTGGGCGTCTCCGACGGGTCGAGCGAGAGCGAGATCCTCGCGAGCCCGGTCAACGCGACGAACATCATGTACACCTTCCACTTCTACGCGGCGTCGCACGGCGACAACTACCGCACCGTGGTGGCCCGGGCCGCGCAGAAGCTGCCGCTCTTCGTGACCGAGTACGGCACGGTGTCGGCGTCGGGCGGTGGCGCCGTGGACCGTACGAGCACGGCCGCCTGGTACCAGGTGCTCGACCAGTACAAGATCAGCTCGGCCAACTGGACGTTCTCCGAGGCCGGTGAGGGCAGCGCGGAACTCAAGCCCGGCACCTGCAGCGGGAGCGACTACTCCAGCAGCAACGTGCTGACCGAGTCCGGCGCCCTGGTCAAGGCGTACATCGGCACGGCACACAGCAGCTGACCGATCGGACCTGAACGAGCCAGGGCCCCGTCCGCACCGGACGGGCCCTGGCCCGGTCCAGCCCGCCGTCAGTCGAAGCGCACGTCCAGGGCCTGCAGCCGTTCGCCCGCCCAGACCAGGACCATGGTGCCCGTCCCGCCCGCGGACCAGGCGAAGTCGACCTCGTCCTGCTCCCCGTCCGACCGGACCGCCGTGGCGGTCATCGTGTCCGTGGGCGGTTGGCGGTGGTACAGCGCGGCGATGGCCCGCGGACCGACCGCCTCCGGAACGGGCAGCTGCGGGAACCGCATGACGGCGTCCGGCGTGAACCGCTCGGAGAAGCGCGCCCACGCACCGTCCGCCACGGCGGCGTTGAAGGCCTGGACGTGCGCTCTCGCGCGCTCCCCGGTCACGCCGGGACCACGGTGGCGGGTCGTGGCGTGGCGCCCAGCGTGACGGCGAGCGCGGTGAGCAGCAGCCGGGTGCCCCCGCGCAGGTGCGCGAGGTCGTCCGGGCCGGCCGGGGCGAGGAAGGCGTACTGCTCGGTCCACCTCAGCCGGCTCGGTGCAGACGGCTGCCGCCCGTCCGGGGGCGGGTCCAGCTGCAGGGTGAGGAGCGAGGCCCACCGCGGCCGGTCGTCGACCACCGCCCGGTAGGCGAGGACCAGACGGTGGCCGGGGACGACGTCCACGACGTGGGTGGTGCGCTCGAGGTTCTCGACGGTGTCGCCGGTCGAGGCCTGCGCGTGCAGGGTCTCGGTGACGCCGGGCGCCAGGTCCACGGCGGTCTGCGGACCGGGTCGCCCGGGGAGCCGGAGCCAGCGGCCGCGCCGTTCCCCCTCGACGATGCCGCGCCAGACGTCGTCGGCCGGGGCGTCCAGGAGGACCTCCAGGGCGAAGGAACCGTGCGGGGAGGCGTCTGCGGTGCCTGCGGCGGCAGGGTCGATCGGCATCGTCCAACCCTTGCAGCCGCGGGCGGTGGTGTCACCCGTCCTGTCAGGAGCGGGCCAGCCCGAACTGCCCCTCGAGCTCGGTGAGCGCGAGCAGGCGACGTACCGCGGGCCGGCACCGGTCGAGGCGCAGCCCGCCGCCGGCGTCCCGGGCCGTCCGGCGCGCGCCGAGCAGGACGCCGAGGATCGTGCAGTCGAGGAACGTCACCCCGGCCAGGTCGACCGTGAGGTACGCGGACCGCTCCACGGCCCTCGCCAGCAGGGTCCTCAGGTGCTGGGCGTCGGCCAGGTCGAGCTCCCCGGCCAGGACGACGGTGAGCGAGCCGCCAGGCCCGTCGAGCAGTGCAGCGTCCACGGGCATCGGTCCACCTCCCGTGTCGCACCTCAGCGCGGGGCTCGCCACGGCCCGCAGTGCTCCGCGACGAACGACCCCGACGTCGGGTCGTGCAACTCGCTCCCGGAGGCGACGGACCGGGGTGCTGGGGACGTCATCGCAGATCCTTCCGGCGAGGGCGGCACGATGCTCGAGCCCATCACCCCGGGGGCCGACCCACCACACCCCTAGGGGGGTGACTGCCGACCGTCGCCGGCGCGGGAGCCGCGCCGGCGACGGTGCTCGGGAACGCCGTGGCGCTCTCAGGGCAGCAGGGCGGTGCCGGAGTTGAGCATCTGGACCCCGGCCTTGCCGTCGCCGTCGAAGCCGGTGACCGGGCTGCCCGCGCCCAGGCAGTCGTCGTCGTCCTTCTCGTCGGCGAACCAGACCCCGACCGCGTTCAGGTCGGTGCGCTGCTGGGTGACGTTGTTGAAGGCGAAGGCCTCCTCGACGATGAGCCGGAACTGGCCGACCCCCTCACCCTTGGCGTTGGTGGTGAAGTCGCCGAAGTACTCGGCCGCCCCGAACGGGGAACCGGACTGCTCCAGCAGGAAGACCGTGAAGTCGGTCCGGGGGCGCAGCCCCTTGGCCCGGACAGTGAAGGTGTCGAAGCCCTTCGTCGCGGTGGTCAGGTCGACGGTGACCTTCGCCTCCGCCTTCGGGAAGCAGGCCTGCAGCTTGGGCGTGGACGGCTTGAGCGTCAGCTGCGCCTTCGGGGTCGAGCGCTGCGCCGACAGGGCCAGCGCCGTGTCGGTGCCGTGGCCGGTGAGCGGCGAGCCGGTGCCGGCGAGGACGGCGCCCACGGCCAGCACGGCGGCGGCGGTGGTGGCGAGAACGGCGGTACGTGCCTTCATGGCGAACTCCTTGGGTTGTCCCCGGTCGGTCGGACGCCGCGGTGCGGTGCCCCCGACGGGGTGTCGAACGGACACCACGACTCTCCCGTCGCGACCGTGGGCGCCACATCGGGGACAGCCCGGGGCCCCGACGCCGCCGGACCCGTCGATCCCCCTGGCTCGATCAGGGGGCCCGATCCGCGAACCGGGCGGGGGTCTCGACACGTAGCGCTCCCCCTGCCGCGGGCGCCGACCGATCGGTACCGTCATGACGTGCGAGGTCGTCGGCTGCTGCGGATCCTGGCCGCCTGGTGCGCCGGGGCGCCGCTGCTGGTGGGCTGCGGCGGTTCCCGCGAGGTTGCGCCGCCGGCCCTCACCGTCGCGGTGGCCTCGTCCACGGCGGCGCCGTCGTCCACGTCGGCTGCACCGTCCGTGTCGGCTGCACCGTCCGTGTCGTCGTCGCCTGTCGACGACCGCCCGCCGCGCCCGTCGCTCAGACCCGGCGAGTGCCTCGGCTTCGCCTCCTCGATGGCGGCCGGATCGAGCGTGGGGAAGGAGACGCCGCTGGCCGCCGCCGTCGCCTACGCCCTGCTCGACGACCCGCCGGGCATGCCGAGGTCAGGCTGGCGGGTGGCGGAGAGCGACGAGGGCGGGATCATGGTCCGGTCGGGGACCTCGCGGCTGCACGCCTCCCAGGACCCTCAGAACGGCACCTGGTGGATCGACAGCGGCGAGGTCTGCTGACCAACCCCTGACCAGCCCCTGACCGGCCCCTGATCGGCCCCGCCCGTGGGGGTCAGCCGTCCTGGTGGAACAGCTCCGGGTGCCCGGTGAGCGCCACCCGGGTGCGGCGGATGTGCCCGGACAGGAAGCGCTCGCCGTCCTCGGGGTCACGGCGACGGACGGCGTCGACGATCAGCCGGTGCTCGGCGTCCACGACGGCCCGTCGGTCCTGGGTGCCGACCAGCATCATGAAGGCGCGCCGGTAGTGCTGCGTCGCGTTCCACAGCCGGGTGGTGATCGCCAGCAGCTGCTCGCTCGGGCAGGCCGCGTACGACGTCATGTGGAAGTCCCGGTCGAGCGCCAGGAAGCGGCCGATGTCGGTGTTGGCCTCGATCTCGTCCTGCAGGTGCTCCAGCCGCAGGACCTGCTCGTCGTTGATCCGGGCGATGCTCTCGCTGAGGGTGAGCGGTTCGAGCCGCTCCCGCATCCGGTACAGGATGTCGATCTCGGCGAGGTCCAGCAGGGGCACGCGGGTGCCGCGGTGGGGGAACGTCTCCGCCAGCCCCTCGGAGTGCAGGATCCGCAGCGCCTCCCGGACCGGCAGCCGGCTGGCGCCGAACCGGGTGGCCAGCTCGTCCTGGCGCAGCCACGTCCCGGGCGGGTAGCCGCCGGCGAGGATCGCCGTGCGCAGCTCGCCGGCGATCCGCTGGCTGGTCACCTCGTCGGACGCGGCGCCGGATCCTGCCCTGGCTTCCACTGCACCTCGCTCGCGGGCCGGTCCGGGGCTTGGGGGTCCGGGGGTCTGGGCGTCTGGGGTCCGGTCAGGCGAACCGGGCGGGGTCCCGGTCGTAGGCCTTGCCCCGAGGATAGGAGACGAGCTCGAACTGCAGGCCCCACGGCGCCAGGAAGTACACCCACCGTTGCCCCTCCGAGGGCCCGCGGCTGGCCGTGGGCGCGCCGAGCACCTCGACGCCGGCCGCGAGCAGGTAGGCGACCGCGGCGTCCATGTCCTCGACGTAGAGCGCGACGTGGTGGCCGCCGACGTCGCTGTTGCGCGGTGGCGCCGTGGCCTGGTCGGGGGCCTCGTAGGCGAACACCTCGAAGACCGCCTGGCCGCCGCATCGGAAGAACCGCAGCTCGCGCATCACGGCCCGGGGATGGACGGCGAGGTGCTCGGCCATCCAGTCGTCGTCCGCCGCGAAGGGCCCGACCCGGTAGAGGTACTCGCACCCGAGGACGTCGACGAGCCACCGGGTGGCCGCCTCCAGGTCGGGGACGGTGAAACCCACGTGGTCCAGCCGGGCCAACCCTGGCAGAGCCATGTCAGCGGCACCTCCTGATTGGATCCCATCCGAGGAAGCGAGTGTGCACCCGAGCGGTAAGAGCGGCAAGATGCTTGAGGATTGGATCCAATCCATGGCACTCTGGCCGGACAACCGCTCGCGCAGGAGGCAACGATGCCCACCCGTCACCCCCTCGGACCGGCGGTCCCGTGGACCGAGCTCGCCGTCACGGACGCCGACTGGGACGCCGCCCCCGCGACCCTGCTCACCTCGATGTACAGCCAGCTGGTCCTGATCCGGACCTTCGAGGAGTTCGTCCTCGAACTGGCGGCCGAGGGGCTGATCCACGGCCCGGCGCACTCCAGCATCGGCCAGGAGGGCGGGGCCGTCGGCTCGGCGATCTCGCTCACCGGCCGGGACACCGTGAACGGCTCCCACCGCGGTCACCACCAGTTCCTCGCCAAGGTGCTGGCGTACCTGCACCCGGACGGCATCGACCCCACCATGCCCTGGCCGGACGACGTCCGCGCCGCGATGCTGCGCACGCTGCGCGAGATCTGCGGGCTCGACCAGGGCTTCAGCCACGGCCGTGGCGGCAGCATGCACCTGCAGTGGCTCGAGGCCGGCGCCATCGGCACGAACGCCATCGTCGGCGGCGGCGTCCCGCTGGCAGCCGGGTCCGCCTGGGCGCACCGCCAGGCGGGCACCGACGCCGTCGCCGTGACGTACTTCGGCGACGGTGCCGTCAACATCGGCTCGACGCTGGAGACCTTCAACCTGGCCGCCGCCTGGCACCTGCCGCTGTGCTTCTTCGTGGAGAACAACCTGTACGCGGTCTCCACGCACGTCAGCGAGGTGACCGCCGAGCCGCGGCTGTCCGGGCGGGGCCCCGGCTTCGGGATCCCGAGCTGGAAGGTCGACGGGATGGATCCGCTCGCCGTCCACCTGACCATGCAGGAGGCGCTGGAGCACCTGCGGTCCGGCGCCGGTCCGGTGCTGATCGAGGCCGACGTCTACCGGTTCTTCCACCAGAACGGGCCGTTCCCGGGCAGCGCCTTCCGGTACCGGACCAAGCAGGAGGAGGCCGACTGGCGCTCCCGCGACCCGGTGGAACGCACCGCCGGGCACCTGGTGCGGCGCGGCCTGCTGACTCGCCAGGACGTGGACGCCGCCGTCGCCGCGGCCAGGACGCTGATGGCCGGCCTCGGGGAGGTCGTGCTCGAGCCGGTGCCCGACGGGAAGCCCGGTGAGCGCCGGATCCGCCCGGCGGAGTGGCCCGACCCCTCGTTCGTCGACCACGGCGTCCGCGGGGACCTGAGCGAGCTGGCCGGCGTCACCTTCACCGACCTGGCCGACCACGACGGCGGCCTCGTCGAGGGGACGTACGTCGAGGCCGTCGCCGGCGTCCTGGCGCGGCGCATGGCCACCGACCCGCGCGTCGTCGTCCTGGGGGAGGACGTGCACCGGCTCAACGGCGGCACGAACGGCGCCACCCGCGGCCTCAAGGAGGCCTTCCCCGACCGCGTCCTCGGGACGCCGATCAGCGAGAACGCGTTCGCGGGCCTGGCCGGAGGGATGGCGGCGGACGGGCGCTACCGGCCGGTCGTGGAGTTCATGTACGCCGACTTCCTGTGGGTCGCCGCCGACCAGCTCTTCAACCAGATCGGCAAGCTGCGGCACATGTTCGGCGGCGCGAACCCGGTGCCGCTCGTGCTGCGGACCAAGGTCGCGATGGGCGCCGGGTACGGCTCCCAGCACTCGATGGACCCCGCCGGAATCTTCGCCACCGCGGGTGGCTGGCGGATCGTGGCGCCGTCCACGCCCTTCGACTACGTCGGGCTGATGAACACCGCCCTGGCCTGCGACGACCCGGTCGTCGTGATCGAGCACGTCGACCTGTACGCCGCGAAGGGCCCGGCGGCCGTGGGCGAGCCCGACCACTACCTGCCGGTCGGCCGGGCGGCGGTGCGGCGACCCGGCCGCGCGCTGACCCTGCTGACGTACGGGGTCATGACCGGGCACGCGCTGGCCGCGGTCGAGCAGTCCGGGGTCGACGCCGAGGTGATCGACCTGCGCTGGCTCGACCGGGCCAGCCTGGACTGGGACACGGTCGGCGCCAGCATCCGCCGGACCAACACGGTGCTGATCGTGGAGCAGGGCGCTGTGGGCACGTCCTACGGCGGGTGGCTGTCCGACGAGATCCAGCGGCGCTGGTTCGACTGGCTCGACGCCCCCGTCGAGCGGGTCACCGGGGGAGTGGCGTCGCCGAGCATCAGCAAGGTCCTCGAGCGGGCGGCCTTCGCCCGCACCGAGGAGATCGTCGCCAAGCTGGTCGAGATCACCGGAGCCACCCGTGCCTGAGATCCTGCGCATGCCCGAGGTGGCGGCCAACACGCCGTCCGCCGTCCTGTCGAGCTGGAACGTCGACCTCGACGCGCCCTACCGGGCCGGCACCGCACTGGTCACGGTCGAGACGGACAAAGCCGTCGTCGACGTCGAGGCGGAGCAGGACGGCGTCCTGCTGCGGCTGCTCGCGGACGCCGGCAGCACCGTCGAGGTCGGCGCCCCGATCGCGGTGCTCGGAGCGGTCGGCGAGGGCCCGGAGGACGCGGCGCGCCTGCTGGCCGGAGAGGCCGGTGAGGCCGGCGACGCCGTCGCGGACGGCGAGGAGCGTGCGGTGTCGGCGGCCTCCGGCGACCTCGCCGCGCCGTCACGGGTGTTCTCCAGCCCGCTGGCCCGACGGATCGCCCGCGAGCACGGCGTCGACCTAGCGGCCGTGGTGGGCACCGGTCCGGGCGGCCGGATCCGCCGGGCCGACGTCGAGGCCGCCGTGGCGGCCGTGGCCGCGCAGGCGGCGGCCCCGGCACCCGCACCGGCGTCAGAACCGGCACCGGCGACGCAACCGGCACCGGCGTCGCAACCGGTACCCGCGCCGGAGCCGCGACCGGCCCCCGGACCGGCGCCCGAACCCGTGCCGCAACCGGTCACCGTCGTCACGCCGGGCGCCGGCTACCGGGAGGTCCCCACCAGCCGGCTGCGCCGGGCGATCGCGCGGCGGCTGACCGAGAGCAAGCAGACTGCACCGCACTTCTACCTGCGTGGCAGCGCACGGGTCGACGCGCTGCTCGCCCTGCGCGAGCAGATCAACGCCGGTGGGGGCGACGTCCCGAGGGTGTCGGTGAACGACCTGGTCGTGAAGGCGGTCGGCGTGGCGCACCGGCAGGTGCCGGGCCTCAACGTCGCCTGGGCGCAGGACGCGATCCGGCACTACGACGCCGTCGACGTCGCGATCGCCGTCGCGACGGACGACGGGCTCGTCACCCCGGTCCTGCGCGGGGTGGACCGGCTGCGGCTGCACGAGATCGCCGCGGCCACCCGCGACCTCGCGGAACGGGCCCGGGCGAGGCGGCTGCGCCAGGCCGAGCTGGAGGGCGGCAGCCTGACGGTGACGAACCTGGGGATGTACGGCACCGAGGAGTTCGCAGCGATCATCAACCCGCCGCAGGCCGCGATCCTCGCCGTCGGCGCCGCGCGGCCCGAAGCCGTGGTGGTGGACGGCGTCCTGGCGGTGGGCACCGTGCTGCGGGTGACCCTGTCGGTCGACCACCGCCCGGTGGACGGCGCGACGGCGGCCGACTGGATGCGCGGGTTCCTTCGCCTGCTGGAGAACCCGCTGCAGATCCTGGTGTGACACGGCGAGGGTCCGGGGGAGTTCCCCCGGACCCTCGCCCTTTCACCGCACTGTCGCCGGCGGCGTCACAGCGGCGGGATCACCTTGCGCTCGCGGAGGGTCTCGAACAGGTCCAGGAACGAGCCCGCCGAGTCCTGGTGGTCCAGGAAGCCGGCCCGGCGGCTCTTGCCCATGTCGGCGAAGGTCTCGACGGTCCGGCCGAGGTCGGCGTCCGTGTGCCACCAGGACGCCAGCTCGGACGCCCGGTAGGGAGCGAGGCCGTGCTCCGCCACCAGCTTGGCCCAGACGTCGTCCGCGTGATCCATCCGGCCCTCCAGCGGCGTGGGGACGCCGGGGTACTCGGCCGCCTCGATGCCCAGGCCCTCGGCGATCCGGCGCCACAGCTGGCGCCAGCGGAACACGTCCCCGTTGACGGTGTTGAAGGCCTGGTTGCGGGCGGCCGGTTCGGTGGCCGACCATGCCACGTGCCGCCCGAGCAGCCGGGCGTCGGTGATGTCGGTGACGCCGCCGTACTGCTGCGGGCTGCCGGGGAAGACGAACGGCTCGCCGGTGGCGCGGCAGATGTTGCCGTACACCGCGAGGGTGACGCCCATGTTCATGGCGTTGCCCAGGGCGAAGCCGATCATGGTGTGCGGGCGGTGGACCGACCAGGTGAATCCTTGCCGGTCCGCCGCCGCGAACAGGATGTCCTCCTGCTCGTAGTAGAAGTTGTCGAACGGCAGCCGGTCCTGGCTCTCCCGGAACGGCGTCTCGGCGGGAGCCTTGGCGTACGCCTCGAACGGCCCGAGGTAGTGCTTGAGGCCGGTGACCAGGACGGCGTGCTGCAGCTGGGTCACGCTGCCCACCGCGTCGAGGGTGTTGCGCAGCATCGCCCCGTTGACGCGGATGTTCTCCGCCTCGGTGTCCTGCCGCTGCCAGGTGGTGAACACCAGGTCGGTGACGCCCTTGCCCTCGACGGCCGCGGCGACGGACGCCGGATCCAGCACGTCGGCCTGGACCTGCTCGACGCCCGGCACCTCGTACCGTGCCGCGCGGGACAGCCCGACGACGCGGAATCCGTCCTGCACCAGGGCGTTCGCGCAGTTGTACCCCGCGATCCCGGTCACGCCGACGACGAGGGCGGTGCGGTCCATGGGCTGCTCCCGGACGATAGGTGCGTGGTGCCGTCCCGCGCCGGGTGTTTCGCGCGCGTGAACGGCAGGGGGATGTCTGGATGATGTCCGCTGCTGGACAAGCCGTCAAGTGTTGATTAACGTTCCACCCCACGCCTCGCGCCGATCGTGCGCGTCGCGCCTCAGGGGAGGCCAGCATGACCGTGACGGTCGAGGGTTCCCGAACCGTCAGCACCGCCGTCAGCACCGCCGTCAGCAGCGCCGCCGGCACCGCCGTGATCGGCCGGACCGGCGAGGATCTGGTCTGATGGTGGTGGAACGTCCCGGCCGGCGGGTGCGCCTCGGCGGCGCGGGAGCCGAGCGAACCCACCCGGGGGGCGATGACTTCATGGCGGAGCCGGTGGTCAACCTGGGTGCGCGTCTGCGCGAGGTGCGGATGCGGTCCAAGGTGTCGCTGCGGTCCGTCGCGCGCCAGCTCGGGGTGTCGCCGTCCTTCGTCTCCCAGCTGGAGACCGGCAAGTCTCAGCCGTCCGTGGCGACCCTGTACTCGCTGGCGCAACTGCTGGGCGTCTCGATCGACGACCTGTTCTCCGCCGACGGCGTCGACGGCGCGGTCGACGCCGTCGGATCGGACGCGAGCGACGGAACGGATGCAGCCGGTGGAATCGCCGCAATCCACGCGGACGACGCCGTCCCCGGCGCCGGTGCTCCGGAACGTCCACCGGTCAGCGCCGCGCCGGTCGCCCCGCCCGCCGGTCTCCCCGGCCCGGCACCGCTGAACCGGTCGGACTTCAGCTCCCCCGTCGACGCCTTCCCGCGCAGCGGCAACCATCCCCGGGTGTCGGTCAGCCGGCCGGGGGAGCGGCCCCGGCTGGAGATGGACACGGGGGTCGTCTGGGAGCGGCTGGCCGGCAACACCGGCGGTGACCTGGACTTCATCGAGATCACCTATCCGCCGCACTCGAGCTCGACGAACGACCAGCGCCTGCTCCAGCACGCCGGCTCGGAGTTCGGGTACCTGCTCGCGGGCGAGCTGGAGATCACCGTCGGGTTCGACGTGTTCACCCTCCATGCGGGTGATGCGCTGGGGTTCGACTCCGCTCAGCCGCACCTGTTCCGCAACCGTGGGGACGTGCCGGCCCGTGGGATCTGGTTCGTCCGTCACCCGGGGGCGTGACGGCGGGCGCCGTCAGCTGCGCAGAACGACCGGGCAGGCCCGTTCGGCCGATCACCCGTAACCTCGCGGAAACCCTTGACAGGTGCCAGCCGCCCGTTCACCCTTACTGAACACTGGAAGCGCCGACCACTCCCGGCGCGGACGACGCGTCCGCCCCGACGTCACCCGAGGTGTCCCGTGCGAGCACTGCAGTTCGTCGCCCCCGACCGCTACGCCGTCAACGAGCTCGACGTCCCGCCGATCGCCGACGACGAGGTGCTGCTGGCCAGCCGCAGCGTGGGCATCTGCCATTCCGACGTCGAACTGCTCGCCGGCCGCTACATCATCCCCTTCGAGTACCCCGTGATCCCCGGTCACGAGTGGTCCGCCGAGGTGGTGGCGACCGGCCGGTCCGTGCGCGGGCTCGGCCGCGGTGACCGCGTCGTCGGCGAGTGCGTGATCGGCCAGGAGCACTTCGGCTTCAGCATCAGCGGCGCGGCGGCGGACTTCTTCGTGGCCAAGGAGGGGTGGCTGCACCGGCTGCCGGACAACGTCAGCTGGACCCAGGGCGCCCTGGTCGAACCGTTCAGCTGCGGCTACTACGCCACCGTCCGGGCGGACAACCTGGACGCCAGCGACACCGTCGTGGTGCTCGGTGCCGGCCCGATCGGCCTCGGGGTGGTGGCCGCCTCCGTGGGCAAGGGCGCGCACGTGATCGTCGCCGAGCCCTCTGCCTCGCGCGGCGAGCTGGCCCTGCGGCTCGGCGCGGCCCAGGTCCTCGACCCCACGGCCGACACCTTCCTCGAGGAGGTCGCCGAGGCCACCCAAGGGGCCGGCGCCTCGGTGGTCTTCGAGGCCAGCGGGAAGCCGGCGGCGATGGCCACCGCGCTGGAGGTCGCCGGGTTCCGGGCGCGGATCGTCTACATCGGCATCGACGTCGGCGGCAGCGCCCCGGCGAGGCTGGGCCTGTTCCAGTCCAAGGAGCTGCAGGCCAGGGGGATCATCGGCTCACCCGGGGTCTGGCCGCAGACGCTGCGGTTCCTGTCCCGCAGCGGGGTCGACCTGTCCCCGCTGGTCACCTCGTCGTTCGCGCTCGCGGAGGCCGAGCGGGCGATGGCCGCCGTCCTGTCGGACACCTCGCAGGTCAAGGTCCACCTGACCGCCTCCGCCACGCTCTGAACGACCGATCCGCGGGAGACCACCATGCGCGCAGGAGTGCTCCACGCCCCCCTCGACCTGCGGGTGGAGGACCGGCCGGACCCGGTGCCCGGCCCCGACGACGTCGTCGTCCGGGTGACGTACAACGGGCTGTGCGGCACGGACGCCACCGAGTACGCCAAGGGTCCGATGATGGTGCCGCTCGAGCGGCCGCACCCGGGCAGCGGGCACGTGGGTCCCACGATCCTCGGGCACGAGTTCATCGGGACGGTCGTCGACGCCGGGCCCGGCGCGCGGCAGTGGCTCGACCGACGGGTGGCCTGCGGGGCGGGCGTGGCCTGCGGCGCGTGCGCCTGGTGCCGGCGCGGCCGCACCAACCTGTGCGCCGGCTACTACACCCTGGGCCTGTCGACGCACGGCGGGCTGGCCGAGCTGGTCCGCGCGCCCGCCTCCACGCTGGTCGAGATCCCGGCCGGCTGCACCGACGAGGACGCCGCCCTGGCGCAGCCCCTCGCGGTGGGCCTGCACGGCGTCGACCGGGCGCAGGTCCTCCCCGGCGAGCGCGTGGTGGTGCTGGGTGCCGGGGCCATCGGCTCGTTCGTGCTGGCCGGGCTGCGCGGGCACGACGGTCCGGTCGAGGTGGTGGACGTCGACGCCGGCCGGCTCGAGGTCGCGGCGACGCTCGGCGCCACCCGGACGCACCTCGTCGGGCGGGACGGCGGCCTCGCGGAGCTGAAGGACCTCCTCCCCGACCCGGTGGACCTGGTGGTGGAGAGCTCCGGGGCGCCCGGCGCCGCCGCCAGGGCGCTCGGCCTGGCCGCCCGGGGCGGTCGCGTGCTGCTCGTCGGCCTGGTCAAGACGCCGCAGGAGCTCCTCCTGGCGGACGTCGTCCTGCGCGAGGTGGACGTGCGCACGACCGTCGCGCACGTGTGCGCCACGGACCTGCCGGCGGCGCTGGACCTGCTGGTCAGGGCCCCGCTGGCCGCCACCGTCGGGGTGACGGTGGTGCCGTTGGAGTCGGTGGTGCCGCAGGGGCTGGAGCCGCTGGTGGCGGGTGCCGCCGGCGGCAAGGTGCTGGTGGACCCCCGCCGTGGCTGACGTCGACGCCCGCCGGGTCGCCGTGCTCGGCACCGGCCGGATGGGGGCCGCGATGGCCCGGCGGCTGGTGGCTGCCGGGCACGAGGTGCGGGTCTGGAACCGGACCCCCGCGACGGCCGAGGCGCTGGTCCGCCGGCTGGGCCCGGGCGAGGGCCTGGGCCCGGGCGGGGACGGCGGGGACGGCGGCGGTGGGGGCCGGGCGCGCGCCGAGCCGACGCCGGCCGCGGCGGTGGCCGGCGCGGACGTCGTCCTGACGATGCTGTCCGACGGTACGGCCACCTGTTCGGTGCTGCTGGACGGGGACGTCCTCGAGACGCTGGCCGCCGGGACGCTCGTCGTCGACCTCGGGACGAGCGGCGTGGCGGCCGCCCGCGAGCTCGCGGCGGGTCTCGGCCCGCGGGGCGTCCGCTTCCTCGACGCCCCGGTCTCGGGCAGCGTCCCGGCGGTGGACGGCGGGACGCTGCTGGTCATGGCGTCCGGCGACCCGGCCGCGGTGGACGCCGTCCGGCCGGTGCTGGGCGCCTTCGCCGGGACCGTGCTGCACGTCGGCGACGTCGGCGCGGGCCAGGTGATGAAGCTGGCCGTGAACCTCGTGGTGCACGACCTCAACGCGGCCCTGTCGGAGTCCCTGCGCCTGGCGGAGAGCAGCGGGGTCAGCCGGGAGAACGCCTACGCCGTGCTGGCGCAGAGCGTGGTCGCCGCCCCCTTCGTGCTCTACAAGCGGGCGGCCTTCCTGGACCCCG
>Ga0302322_100000453_pt1 | contig 31463 bp, 20 predicted proteins | sample Fen_T0_2_FD_203757 | JGI IMG/M metagenome (GOLD analysis project Ga0302322, IMG submission 203757) | Peat permafrost microbial communities from Stordalen Mire near Abisko, Sweden - Fen_T0_2 | ecosystem: Environmental > Terrestrial > Soil > Wetlands > Permafrost | place: Sweden: Abisko...
CCACCCCCCACCCGCCTAACTACGCGGCATTGATGCAATCCGGGACAATCATGCAATCCGGGAGCGCGCCCCGCCGCCCTTGGACGCGCACCGGCCCCGACCCGGGCCCGCGATCATGCAGTGAGCCTCGCCGGTGAACGCGGGGTCGCTCCATGGTGATCCCCTCGAAAGGGCGTCCGGGCACTCTGACCGGCCGGATCGGACCACCGGCCGGTTCCCGGATTGCATGATCGTCCCGGATTGCATGATCACCGCGGGGGGGGCTCCGTCGGGAAGTGACCAGCAGAGACTCCGCATCCAGCAGTTGTTCTGCGAATATTTGACCCGAAATACGGTTGCTGGCATGATCGAAAGGCACTGCTCCCGACAGGAAGGACGGGTGATGCCCGACCTGACGCCCCCCGATCGGTCCTCGTCCGGCGGGAACGCCCGGCCGTGGGACGCGGCCTGGAAGAACGTGTTGACCCGGTTCGGCGAGGTAGTGCTGCGGGACGTGTGCCGGCTGCCCGTCGACGCCATGCAGATCGTCATGCCCTTGCCGACCGAGCTGCCCCGCCCGGTGCACGCGGACTGCGTGTTCAAGATCGCCGGCAGGGACGACGCCCCCGATGCCCCTCCCCGGCAGGTGATCCACATCGAGGTCCAGGTGCGGCCCGAACCGCAGTTCGAGATGCGGCTGGCCTCGTACTACACCTGGCTGTCCCTGACGCACGGGGTGGAGCCCCACCAGGTGGTGATCCTGCCGCAGGGCGGCCCCTACACCGGGAGGGCGACCTTCCGTCGGCTGCGCCTGGAGTACGACGTCGTCGACGTCCGCACCCTGGACCCCGGCGCCGTTCTGGCCGGACCGCTGGCCCCGCTGGCGCTCTGGTCCACCACTGGCGCGGCGGGTTCGTCCGGCCCGCTGGACCCGGCGGACCTGGTGGAACAGGTCGTGGACCAGATCGCCAAGGTCGACGACCCTGGCCACCAGCAGGTGCTGGTGCAGCTGGCTATCCTGAAACCGGAGGTAGCCCCCCTGATCGTGAACGCCCTCGGAAGGAGGAACATGAGCAATCTGATCGAGGACACCGAGGTCGGTCGTGCCCTGATCGCCCAGGGCCGTACTGAAGGCCGGGCTGAAGGCCGGGCCGAGGCGCTGCTGGTGCTCCTGGAGGACAGCTTCCCGGGAGCTGACGGCCTGGACGACCTGGCCCTCCACCTCGCCCGCACCGGCGACTTCCTCGCCGCCGCCGACCGGATCAGGTCAGCCACGACCGTCGACGACCTGCGCACCTGACCGCGGCCACCGCCGGGGGCCGACCTGCGGTGCCGGAGCGGCGCTAGTCCTTCAGCTCGCAGAGGACGGCGCCGCTCGTCACCGTCTGTCCCAGCTCGGCGGCGAGGCCGGTCACCGTGCCCGCCTTGTGGGCCGTGATCGGCTGCTCCATCTTCATCGCCTCCAGGACGACGACCAGGTCGCCCGGCGCCACGACCTGGCCCTCCTCCACCGCGATCTTCACGATGGTGCCCTGCATGGGCGAGGTGAGCGCGTCGCCCGAGACGACGGCGCGCGCCTTGGTGCTCGACCGCTTCGGCGCGGCCCGGGTGGCGTGGTGCGGCGCGGGCACGGCCTGGACGCCGAACCCGGCGGGCAGGCTCACCTCCAGGCGCTTGCCCGCGACCTCGACGACGACGCGCTCGCGCGGCTCGGGGTCGGACCGCTCGCCCGCCTCGCCGTGGCCCGCGAACGGCTCGATGCCGCCCGCGAACTCGGTCTCGATCCACCGGGTGTGCACGGTGAACGGCGCGTCGGGGTCGGCGGGGGCGAACGCGGGGTCCGCGACGACGGCCCGGTGGAACGGCAGGACGGTCGGCAGCCCCTCGACGACGAACTCGGCCAGCGCGCGTCGGCTGCGTTCCAGTGCCTGGCGGCGGGTGCTGCCGGTCACCACGAGCTTGGCGAGCATCGAGTCGAACGCGCCGCTGATCACCGACCCCTCGACGACGCCCGAGTCCAGCCGGACGCCGGGCCCGGCGGGCGGCGTCCAGCGGGTGACCGTGCCCGGCGCCGGCAGGAACCCGCGCCCGGCGTCCTCGCCGTTGATCCGGAACTCGATGGAGTGGCCGCGCACCGGCGGGTCGTCGTAGCCGAGCGGCTCCCCGGCCGCGATCCGGAACTGCTCCCGGACCAGGTCGATCCCGGTGACCTCCTCGCTGACGCAGTGCTCGACCTGCAACCGGGTGTTCACCTCGAGGAAGGAGATGGTGCCGTCGGGGCCGACGAGGAACTCGCACGTGCCCGCCCCCACGTACCCGGCCTCGCGCAGGATCGCGCGCGAGGCCTCGTAGAGCCGCGCCGTCTGGTCGGCGGTCAGGAACGGCGCCGGGGCCTCCTCGACGAGCTTCTGGTTGCGGCGCTGCAGCGAGCAGTCCCGGGTCGAGACGACGACGACGTTCCCGTGCTCGTCGGCCAGGCACTGGGTCTCCACGTGCCGCGGCCGGTCCAGGAAGCGCTCGACGAAGCACTCGCCGCGCCCGAACGCGCCGACCGCCTCGCGGACCGCCGACTCGTACAGCTCGGGGATCTCCTCGAACGTCCGCGCCACCTTCAGGCCCCGGCCGCCGCCCCCGTACGCCGCCTTGATCGCGACCGGGAGGCCGTGCTCGCGGGCGAACGCGACGACCTCGCCCGCGTCGTCGACGGGCCCGGGCGTGCCGGGCACCAGCGGCGCCCCGGCCCGTTCGGCCAGGTGGCGGGCCTTCACCTTGTCGCCGAGCGCGTCGATGGCGGCGGGCGGCGGCCCGATCCAGACCAGCCCGGCGTCCAGGACGGCCTGCGCGAACCCGGCGTTCTCCGCGAGGAAGCCGTACCCGGGGTGCACGGCGTCGCACCCGCTGCGCCGCGCGACGTCGAGCAGCTTGGCGACCGACAGGTAGGAGTCGGCGGCGGTGGCACCGCCCAGGCTGTACGCCGCGTCGGCGGCGGTGACGTGGACGGCGTCCCGGTCGGGCTCGGCGTACACGGCGACGGACCGCAGCCCGGCGTCCCGGCAGGCCCGGGCCACCCGGACGGCGATCTCGCCGCGGTTGGCGATGAGCACAGTGGAGAGGGCGCGCCCGCCCGGCGTGCGGGTGCCGTGCGTCGGACGGGACTGCGGCGTCGTCGTCATGCTGCTCCTTCCGGCGCGGCGAGCCTATCCGCGCGAGCTCGGGGGCGCCGAGCCCCGCCGGGGTGGTGCACGCCACGTGCCCGCCCGGTGCGCCGGGGATGCGGACCGGGGGCTCGCGCGTTGGACAGGTACCTGGAGAGGTATGTCCCCGGCTGGAGGAGTATTTCGTGTCCACGAAGGCCCTGACCCTCGACGAGCATGACACCACGGTCAAGGACGGCATCGTCCTGATCGACTTCTGGGCCGCCTGGTGCGGGCCGTGCCGCCAGTTCGGGCCGATCTTCGAGCGGGTCTCGGAGCGCCACCCCGACGCCGCGTTCGTGAAGGTCGACACTGAGGCCGAGCCGGAGCTCGCCGCCCGGTACGGCGTGACGTCGATCCCCACGCTCGTCGTCTACCGGGACGGCGTGCCCGTCTTCGGCCAGGCCGGTGCGCTGCCCGAGCCTGCGCTGGAGGACGTCCTGCGCCAGGTGCGCGGCCTGGACATGGACGTCGTCCGCGAGGAGTACTCCCGCCAGGTCGCGGGCCAAGGCAGCGACGCCGGTCCGGACGGCGCCGCCTGAGTCCGGCGCGCCCGCCCGGGTCGGCTCCCACCCGCGCCCCACGGGTCAAGTCCGCCCGCGGGCACGCCGATCGAGGAAGGGAGCGGCCGACCGGCCGCTCCCGGAGGCGGCGTGCGACCCCCGCCCCGGGGCAGTGCCACAGCGGGAAAGGGGCGCCTCCCCATGCGTCGTCTGCGGGATCTACGGGTGGGCCTCAAGCTCGCCATGATGATCGTCCTGGGGATCATGGTGACGTCCGTGGTGGCGGTCATCGGACAGGCGGGCATCTCGACCGTCTCGTCGTCCAACCGGGCGACGACCGACGACATCGCCCGGCCCGCCATCGCGCTCGGGCCGACGCGCGAGGCGTTCTCCCGGTCCCGGGCGCGGCTCTACCTGACGATGCTGGTGCCGGACGCCCAGGGCATCAAGGACTCCCTGACCGCCCTGGCCGTCGACCGCAAGTCGGTCACGGGCGGCGTCACCGCCTACCAGGGCGGGCGCTTGTCGGGCAAGGAGCGCACGCTGCTCACCGAGCGGCTGCTGCCCCACCTGGACGCGTGGAACCAGCTGGTCGACAACAGCCTGCTCCCGCTCGCCGACCACGTGCACGCCGCCGACGACCAGGCCCGCTTCGTGGGGGTGTTCACCACCTTCGGCCAGCCGCTGGTCGACGCGATCCAGGAGGACTTCGACGACCTCGCCTCGCTGAGCAAGGCCCGGATGGCGGCGGCCGTCGCGGCGGACGACGCCACCACGACCTCCTCGTCCCTGTTCCTGTGGATGATCACCCTGCTGGGCGGTGCCCTGCTGGCCGGGCTCGGCTGGCTCGTGGGTCGCAGCGTCACCGCGCCGCTGCGCCGGGTCGAGGCGGTCCTGGTGCGGCTCGGCCGTGGTGACCTCACCGGCCGCCTGGACATCGACTCCCACGACGAGATCGGCCGGATGGCGTCGTCGCTGACGTCGGCCCAACGCACCCTGCGCGACATGCTCCAGGGCATCGTCGAGGCCGCGGGCACGATGACGGGCGCGGCGCGGGAGCTGCGCGCGACGTCCGACCGGGTCGGCGAGAGCATGACGGCGACGGCGAACGAGTCCCAGCTGGCCGCGCGCGCCGTCGAGGAGGTCTCCAGCCACGTGCAGACCGTCGCGTCGAGCACCGAGGAGATGTCGGCGAGCATCCGGCAGATCACCAACTCCTCCCGGGCGGCCGTGCAGGTCGCCAACTCGGCGGTCGCCGAGGCGCAGCTCGCGTCCCGCACGATCAGCCGCCTCGGCGAGTCGAGCGCCGAGATCGACAGCGTGGTGAAGGCGATCACGACGATCGCCGACCAGACCAACCTGCTGGCGCTCAACGCCACGATCGAGGCGGCGCGGGCCGGCGAGGCGGGCAAGGGCTTCGCGGTGGTCGCCGAGGAGGTCAAGCAGCTCGCCCAGGAGACCGCGCGGGCGACCGGCGACATCGGCGCCCGGGTCGAGGCGATCCAGCGCGACACCGAGTCGGCGATCCAGGTGATCGAGCGCGTCACCGCCGTCATCGAGGAGATCAACACCCACCAGACGGCGATCGCGACGGCGGTCGAGCAGCAGGCGTCCACCACCGACGAGATGACCCGCAGCGTCGAGCAGGTCGCGGGCCGCTCGGTGGAGATCGCGCACACCGTGCAGACGGTGTCCGACTCGGCGGAGGCGTCGATGAGCGGCGTCGCCGAGAGCCAGAGCGCCGCGGGCGAGCTGGGCCGCCTGGCCGAGCACCTGCGCTCCCTGACGAGCCAGTTCTCCGTCTGACCCCCCACCCCCAACCCGGCCGTGATCATGCGGGACGAGGCGCCGGCACCAGACCGCTAGTGGGGTTACGAGCCCGATCGAGGGGATCAATCCGCCGCTGACCAGCAGTGATCCCCGACCTGGCGCCCGGACCCTGGCCTCGGCGGACGGGAGCGCCCGACGCTGCCGTCCTCGGATTGCATGATCGTCCCGGATTGCATGATCACCGGGGGGGGTGGGCGCGGCCGGGGTCAGCGGGTCGGGATCTGCAGGCCCACCGAGAGGGCGCGGTGGTCGCTGCCCGCGATCGCGAGGGCGTTGACGTCGGTCACGCCGATGCCGGCGACCAGCACGTGGTCGGTCGCCAGCAGCGGGAACGGCGACCACGTCGGCCAGGTGGGGCGCAGGCCGCGGCCGAGCACGTCGGCGGCGTCGTGCAGGCGGCCGGACACCACCCACCGGAACTGGGGGTTCCAGGGCGTGGCGTTGAGGTTGGCCAGCACGAGCACCGGGCCGCGCACGCTCTCGGCGGTGCGGAACGACTCCAGGTCGTGGCGCCAGCGGTCGAGGTGGTCGGTCGACGGCTGGACGGCGTGACCCGCCACCAGCGTCACCGGCGTCCGCCCGACCGTCACCCGGACCACCACCGCCGGGAGCCGGGTGCCGCGCAGGGGCGTCGCCCGGTCGACCGGGAAGCGGCTGTAGATGCCGATCCCGCCGAGCGGCGAGGCTCCGGGCTCGGGCACGGACACCCAGCGCGGCACCATCCCGGCGGGCAGGCCCGCCAGGGCCAGGTCGTGGGCCAGCGCAGCCGACAGTTCGGTGACGACGAGCAGGTCGGCGCCCTGCGACCGGACGGCCGCCGCGACGTCCTGCGCGTCGGCCTGCCCGTCGTGCGCCGTGACGAGCATCGCCCGGAGCGCGACGGCAGGCCCGGCCGCCGGGTCGGCGGGCAGCGCGTAGCCGACGACGAACGACCACGGCAGCACCGCCGCGACGGCCGCCGGCACGAGCGACGCCCAGCGCCGTCGCTGGATCCCCAGCAGCGCCAGCGGCAGGGCGACGAGCAGGACGAGCGGGCTCAGGCACGCCAGCCCCACGGGCAGCACGCTCAGCGGACCCCAGTGGACGTCGCCGACGAGCGCCGTCAGGGCCCACGCCAGCAGCAGGACCCCGGCCAGCGGCAACCCGATCGCGTGCAGCCGGCCGTGGCGGGCGTCCTCGTCGCGTTCCGGCGGGTGCCCGTCCAGCGGATGCCCCACCGGCGGGTACCCGGGCGGCGGGTACCCGGGCAGCGGGTACCCGGGCGGCGCGGAGAGGGCGGGATCCGGGTGGAGACCGGGCTCCGGGTGGACGGCGGGCGGCGGCGGGGCCTGGTAGGGCGGATAGGCCGCCGCGCCGTACGGCGTCCCGGCGCCGCCGCCGTAGGGCGACGCCGGGCGGGCGCCGGGCGGGGCGGGCGCTGCGGGGGGCTGCTCGGCGGCCTCCTGCAGGCGGCGGGCGCGCCGGGACAGCGGCGCCGGCGTGGCCGGGCCGCCGTCCGGGGCGGGCTCGGGCCGCTCGTCAGCCATCGCCACCCGGGGTACCGCACCGGACGACGTCGGCGGCCTGCCGGGCGATCTCCTGCTCCTCGTCCGTGGGGACGACGAGCACGGTCACGGGCGCGCCGTCCGGGCTGATCACCCGCTCGCCGCGGCCGGGGGCGGTGTTGCGGTCCCCGTCCACGACGATGCCGAGGCGCTCCAGCCCGGCGAGGCTGCGGGCGCGCACGAGCGGGGAGTTCTCGCCGACCCCTGCCGTGAACGCGATCGCGTCCAGCCGGCCGAGCGCCGCCAGGTAGGCGCCCACGTAGCAGCGGATGCGGTAGCAGTAGACGTCGAGGGCCAGTTCCGCGTCGGCGTCGCCGCCCTGGGCGCGGGCCGTGACCTCGCGCAGGTCCGACGCGCCGGCCAGGGCGAGCAGGCCGCTCTCCTTGTTGAGGCGCCGGTCGACGTCCGCGGGGGTCAGGCCCGCGACCCGGCTGAGGTACTCCCCGAGCGCGGGGTCGACGTCGCCGGACCGGGTGCCCATGACCAGGCCGGGCAGCGGGGTCATCCCCATCGAGGTGTCGATGCTCCGGCCGCCGTCGACCGCGCAGGCGCTCGCGCCGTTGCCGAGGTGCAGCACGATCGTCGCGACGTCCGCCAGGGGCCGGTCGAGCAGGGCCGCCGCGCGGCGCGACACGTACGCGTGCGACGTCCCGTGGAAGCCGTAGCGCCGTACGCCGAACTGCTCGCGCCAGTCGCGCGGCACGGCGTAGGTGCGGGCGCGCGGCGGCAGGTCGCGGTGGAAGGCGGTGTCGAAGACGGCGACGTGCGGCACCTGCGGCAGCAGCTTGCGCGCCGCCCGGACGCCCGTCAGGCAGGCCGGGTTGTGCAGCGGCGCGAGACCCGACAGCTCGTCGACGGCGTGGAGCATGTCCTCGTCGACCAGGGTGGGCGCGCTGAACCGTTCCCCGCCGTGCACCACCCGGTGACCGACGGCGACGAGCCCGTCGTCGAGGGCCGGCCCGTGGTCGGCGAAGGCGGCCAGGACGGCGTCCAGCGCCGCCGCGTGGTCGGGGACGGCCAGGTCCTCGCGGTACTCGGCGGCCTCGCCCGCCGTCACCTGGTGGGTGAGCCGGCCGCCGCCCTCGCCGATCCGCTCCACCAGGCCGCCCGCCAGGCCGCGGGCGCCACCGTCGCCGTCCAGCTCCAGCAGCCGGTACTTGACCGACGACGAGCCGCAGTTGAGCACGAGCACGCGGTCGGTCACAGCGACGTCCCCGTCGGGGCGGGTGCCTCGTCGGCGGCCTGCGGGCCGTCGGGCGCGGGAGGCCGGGGGCCGAGCCCCTGCGCCTGGACCGCGGTGATCGCGATCGTGGTGATGATGTCGTCCACGGTGGCTCCCCGGGAGAGGTCGTTGACGGGACGGCGCAGGCCCTGCAGCACCGGTCCCACGGCGAGGGCGCCCGCGCTGCGCTGCACGGCCTTGTAGGTGTTGTTGCCCGTGTTGAGGTCGGGGAAGATCAGGACCGTCGCGTGCCCGGCGACCGCGCTGCCGGGGAGCTTGGTCGCGGCGACGTCGGCGGAGGTCGCGGCGTCGTACTGGATCGGCCCCTCGACCGCCAGGTCGGGCGCCAGGGAGCGCACCCGGGCGGTGGCCAGGCGCACCTTGTCGACGTCGACGCCGCGGCCGGAGTCGCCCGTCGAGTACGACAGCAGCGCCACCCGCGGCTCGACGCCGAAGGCCGCGGCCGTCGTCGCCGACGAGATCGCGATGTCGGCGAGCTGCTCGGCGGTCGGGTCGGGGTTGACCGCGCAGTCGCCGTAGACGAGCACCCGGTCGGCGAGGCACATGAAGAAGACGCTGGAGACGATGCTCGTGCCCGGGTCGGTCCGGATGATCTCGAACGCGGGCCGGATGGTGTGCGCCGTCGTGTGCGCGGCGCCCGACACCATGCCGTCGGCGAGGCCCAGGTGCACGAGCATCGTGCCCGCGTACGACACGTCGACGACGACGTCGAGGGCCTGCTCCAGGCTGACGCCGCGGTGGGCGCGCAGTCGGGCGTACTCGGTCGCCATCCGCTGGCGCAGCTGCGGCTCGGACGGGTCGAGGAGGGTCGCGCCCTGGATGTCGGCGCCTGCCCGCTCCGCAGCGGTGGCGATCGCCGCCGCGTCGCCCAGCAGCACGATGTCGGCGATCCCGCGGGCCATCACGGCCGCCGCGGCCCGCAGCACGCGCGGCTCGGTGCCCTCGGGCAGCACGATGCGGCGCCGGTCGGCGCGGGCCCGCTCGGCGAGGTCGTGCTCGAACATCAGCGGGGTGACCGTCTCGCTGCGGGTGAGGTCGAGCCGGGCCAGCAACTCGGCCGTGTCCAGGTGGCTCGTGGTGAGGGCGAGGGCGGCGTCCGCGCGGCGCCACGACCCGTCGGTGAGCCGGCCCCGGGTGCCCGCCACCAGGTTGGCGGCCTTGAAGGTCGTCAGGTCCGTCACGGCGACCGGCAGGCCGGTGTTCATGCCCGCCATGAGCCGGGCGATGATCGGGTCGGGTGCGACGCCGCCGGTCAGCAGGACGCCGGACAGCCGCGGGAACGTGTTCGACCGGTGCGCGGTGAGCACGCCGACGAGGATGTCCGACCGGTCGCCGGGCACCAGCACCACGGTGCCCGCGGTGAGGCCGCCGAGCACGCGCGGCAGCGTCATCGCCGCGACCATGAAGCCGAGGGCCTGGTCGTCGAGCCGGTTCGGGTCCCCGGACACCAGCCGGGCGTCGCACGCCTCGATGAGCTGCCCGATGCTGGGCGCCTCCATCGGCCACGACTGCGGGAGGGTGGCGAGCAGCTCCTGCGGGTCGTGCCGGATGCGTTCCAGGGCAGCGCTGACGCCGTCCATCCGGTCCGCGGGCACCCGGTTGGCGATCAGGCCGAGCACCGGCGCGCCGTGCTCGACGATGATCGAGCGGGTCAGCGCGGCGGCCGTCGCGACGTCGTCCGGGCTCGTGCCGATCCGGCCGTCGACGACGACGAGCGCCGCCGCGGAGAGGTTCACCGCGAACCGGGCGTTCAGGGCCGGCTCGCTCGCGGCCCCGGCGGACTGGTGGTCGGTGCCGATGACCAGGACGGCGTCGTGCTCGTGCTCCAGCGCGCCGAACCGTTCCAGCACGTGGGCGGTCGCGGCGTCCGGGTCGGCGTAGAGGTCGTCGTAGGTCACGCCCCACGACGGGCGGACGTCGATGCCGTACCGCAGCTCGAGGTACTCCAGCAGCTCGTCACGGGGTCCGCCACGGGTGACCGGGCGGAACGCGGCGACGCGCCCGACCCGCCGGCTCATCGCCTCGAACAGCCCGAGGACGATCGCGGACATCCCCGAATGGGGACCGGCCGCAGCGACGTACAGGGTCCTGGCCACGAGGTGGAGGCTAGTCGAGGCCGCCCGGGACCGTGGTGGCCGACCGTCCCGCCTCCAGGGTGTCGAGCGCCACCCGGCACCGGCGCTCGACGTCGTCCAGCTCGGCGAGGGTCGTCTCCAGGTCGCGGCGGCGCTGTTCCAGCTCGGCGCGACGGTCCGCGATCCGTTCCAGCAGGTAGCGCAGCTGGCCGGTCTCGCCGGGCTCCTCGTCGTACATGTCCACGATCCGGCGGATCTGGGCCAGGTCGAAGCCCAGGCGCTTGCCCCGCAGCACCAGGCCGAGGCGCACCCGGTCGCGGGGGTGGAAGAACCGCTGCGTGCCGCGCCGCTCGGGGCGGATGAGCCCCTGGTCCTCGTAGAAGCGGATGGTGCGGTGCGTGACGCCGAACTCGGCGGCCGTCTCCGCGATCGTCCAGGGCCGCTCGTCGGCCTTGCCTCCGCCCGTCATGTGCTTTACCTTAACGTAAAGGTCAAGCTGGCATGCCGCCGGAGGAGAAGGTCGAGGCGACGCCCGTGTTCGAGCTCGGGAAGGACCACGAGGACTTCCGGCGCGCCGTGCGCGACTTCGCCGAGGCGGAGGTGGCACCGCACGTCGCCGACTGGGACCGGCAGGCGCGCCTGCCCGTCGAGCTGGTGGCGCGCCTGGGGGAGCTGGGCCTGTTCGGCCTGCTGGCGCCGGAGGAGTACGGCGGGTCCGGGGGGTCCGGCGCCTTCACGGGCTTCTGCGTGGCCGTCGAGGAGCTGGGCCGGGTCGACCAGTCGGTGGGGATCACCCTCTCGGCCGGGGTCGGCCTCGGGATCAACCCGATCCTCGCGTTCGGCGCGCCCGCGCAGAAGGAGCGGTGGCTGCCCGACCTGGTCGCGGGGCGGGCGCTCGCCGCGTTCGGCCTGACCGAGCCCGAGGCCGGGTCGGACGCCGGTGCCACGCGCACCCGGGCACGGCTGGACGAGGGCCCCGACGGCGGTACCGACGGTGGCTCGTGGGTCCTGGACGGCGCCAAGGCGTTCATCACCAACTCCGGGACGCCGGTGACCAGCGTCGTCACGGTGACGGCGCGCACCGGCACCCGCCCCGACGGCTCGCCCGAGATCAGCGCGATCCTGGTGCCCGCCGGGACGCCCGGCCTGGTCGTCGAGCCCGCCTACCGCAAGCTCGGCTGGCACGCCTCCGACACCCACGGCCTGGTGCTCGACGGCTGCCGGGTGCCCGCGGAGAACCTGCTGGGCGCCCGCGGGCAGGGGTTCGCCCAGTTCCTGGCGATCCTGGACGACGGCCGCATCGCGATCTCGGCGCTCGCCGTCGGCCTGGCGCAGGCGTGCCTGGACGCCGCCCGCGCCCACGCCGTCAGCCGGACGGCGTTCGGCCGCCCGATCGGCGCGAACCAGGGGATCGCCTTCCCGCTCGCCGACCTCGCCGTCGGTCTGGAGGCGGCGCGGCTGCTCACCTACCGGGCCGCCTGGCTGCGCGACGAGCTGGCGGCCGGACGCCGGTCGGCGGCCGAGGTGAAGCAGGCCGCGGCCATGGCCAAGCTGCACTCCACGGAGGTCGCCGTCGGGGCCGCCCGGACGGCGACGCAGGTGCTCGGCGGCGCGGGGTTCATCGAGGAGTCGCCGGTGGCCCGCTACTACCGGGACGCCAAGATCCTCGAGATCGGCGAGGGGACGAGCGAGATCCAACGCCTGGTGATCGCCCGCGGCCTGGGCCTGCCGACCCCCACCTGGGGTGGGGGGCGGTGAGTTCGTTCGGGGAGGCGCGGGACGCGACGCTGGCGCCGTCGCCGGCCGGGGCCGCGAAGCTCGCCCGACAGGGGAAGCTGCCCGTGCGGGAGCGGATCGCCCTGCTCGTGGACGGTGGCACCTTCGTCGAGGACGGGCAGCTCGCGAACGCGCTCGCGGGCGCCGCGGGCGGGTTCGCCGTCGGGGCCGGGCTGCCGGCGGACGGCGTGGTCACCGGGCGCGGGCTGGTCGACGGGCGGCCCGTCGTCGTCATCGCCAACGACCCGACCGTCAAGGCGGGGTCGTGGGGGGCTCGGACGGTCGAGAAGATGGTCCGCGCGACCGAGGCGGCCCTGCGCGAGGAGCTGCCCGTCTTCTGGCTCGTCGACTCCGCGGGCGCCCGGATCACCGACCAGGTGGACCTGTTCCCCGGACGGCGCGGTGCCGGACGGATCTTCCACAACCAGGTCGCCCTGTCGGGCCGGGTGCCGCAGGTCTGCTGCCTGTTCGGCCCCTCGGCCGCGGGCGGGGCCTACGTGCCGGCGTTCTGCGACCTCGTCGTCATGGTCGAGGGCAACGCGAGCATGTACCTCGGCAGCCCGCGGATGGCCGAGATGGTGGTCGGTGAGAAGGTGTCGCTGGAGGAGATGGGTGGCGCCCGGATGCACTGCACGGTGTCGGGGTGCGGCGACAACCTCGCCGTCGACGACGCCGACGCGATCGAGCAGGCCCGGCTGTGGTTCTCCTACCTGCCCGGCTCCTGGCGCGAGCGCCCGCCGGAGTACACGCCCGCACCGCCCGCCCGGGCGTTCGCCGCCGACCTGGTGCCCGAGCGCGAGTCGGTGCCCTTCGACGTCCACGACGTGCTCGACGCGCTGCTCGACGAGGACTCGTTCTTCGAGGTCAAGCCGCTGTTCGCGGCCGAGCTGGTGATCGGGTTCGGGCGGCTGGAGGGCCGGACCGTCGCCGTCGTCGCGAACAACAGCGCCGTGCGCGGCGGGGTGCTGTTCACCGACTCGGCCGACAAGGCGGCCCGGTTCATCTGGCTGGCCGACGCGTTCAACGTGCCGCTCGTCTACCTGTCCGACGTCCCCGGGTTCATGATCGGTAGCCAGGTCGAGCGGCAGGGGATCATCCGGCACGGCGCCAAGATGATCACGGCGGTGGCCGAGGCGACCGTGCCGCAGGTGTGCGTGGTGCTGCGCAAGTCGTACGGCGCGGGGCTCTACGCGATGGGCGGCCCCGGCTTCGGGCCCGACGCGACGATCGCCCTGCCGTCGGCGCGCATCGCCGTCATGGGCCCGGAGGCGGCGGTCAACGCCGTCTATGCGGGCAAGCTCGCGGACCTGCCCGACGACGCAGAGCGGGCCGCGTTCGTCGCGGCCCGGCGCGCCGAGTACGAGGAGGACGTCGACCTGCTGCGCCTGGCGAGCGATCTCGTCGTCGACGCCGTCGTCGAGCCGGGCGAGCTGCGGCGCGAGATCACCCTGCGGCTGGCGTACGCGACGGGCCGCGACCGGCGCTTCTCCGACCGCCGTCACGGCGTCCCCCCGGTCTGACCCCCGCCGTGACCATGCGATTGTATGATCACGAGGGGAGGGGGCGGGGTAGGGTGGGCTGAGGCGCTTCATCCCTTCGTGCCCGTTCCCACCTCGTCGCGGAGGGCCTGTGTCGTTGCGTGGCGGTCGCCCGGTGCTGCCGGTGGTCATCCTGCTGGTGATCGCGGCCTGGCTGTGGTTCGTGGACGCGCGCACCCTCATCCCCACCCTCGTCATCCAGATGGCGACGCTGCTGTTCGCCGGGTCGGGGAGCGGGAGCGGCCCGGCCTCGGCCGGCGACGCCGACCCGGGCTCGGAGCTGGAGCACCTGCACGAGGTGATGAGCCGCTCCTGGGGGCCGCTGGCCGCGGCCAACCGGTTCCTCGACCCCGAAGAGGACGGCGCGGCGTCCGGCACCGGGGCCGTCCCGCCGCGGGTGCTGCGCTGGCCCCGCCGGCCGCTGGGCTCGCCCGGCCCCTGGGCCGGTGACGGCGCCGCGCGGCTCCTGACCCGCTGGAACCGGAGGCGTCCGGTCCCCACCGACCACCTCTCCGCGCCCTCCGTGGCGTTCCTCGTCGAGCACCTCGCCCGGACCGGCCGCACGCTCGTCGTCCACGGCCGGCAGAACAGCGGCACGGGGACGGCGCTGCTCTCCCTCTTCACCGCCGCCCAGGCCGAGCGGACCCGCCGTCGCGCCCTCGGCGAGGACTTTCCGCTGCCCGTCTGGGTCTCCCTCGCCGGCTGGCACCCGGACGACACCGACCTGCACGAATGGGTGATCGACCAGCTCGGCGACCGGTACCCGGAACTCTTCGCCGGGCAGGCGTCGCTGGAGCGCGCCCTGCGCTCGGTGTGGCTCGGCGAGACCACCGACCGGCTCATGCTCTTCCTCGACGACGGCGAGGGCCGGGTCGACCAGGCCCTGCGGGCCGCCGCCGCGCACGTGGTGGCCGTCGCGGCGCGCCCGTCCGACCTCCCCCGGCCCGGCTGCGACGAGCTGCAGCTCGAACCGGTCACCGAGGACGACGTCCGACGTTTCCTCGGCGGCCGGTTCGCGGGCGTCAAGGCCGCCGCCCGGGCCGGGCGCCTCAGCCCGCGCCGGCTCAGCCTGTTGCGCGACCTGCGCGCCGTGCCGCGCCCGCTCCTCGGGCCCGCCACCCAGCCCCCCGAGGTCGCCGACGTGCTGCTCGCCGCCCTGTGGCCGCCGCCCCCGGACGACGTCCCGCGGCGGCGACCGGCCTCGCCCGGGCGGCCCGACCGCCGCCAGGTCGAGAGCACGGTGCGGTGGATCTCCGGGCAGCGGCTCTTCGCCGGTGCCGGGTTCGCCTGGTGGCTGGTGCCGCAGCTCGCCCGCGCCGCCGCCGTCGAGCGCCTGCACCGTGATCCGGCCGCCTCGCCCGAGAACCGCGCCCTGGCCCGGGCCTACCGCCAGGTGATCCGCGGCCGGGCGCGCTCGGCGGCGGCCTGGGCGCTCGTCTCCTTCGCGCTCGGGGTCGGCGCGGTCACCCTGCTCGCCGTGCTCGGCGTGATCCAGGGCTACGACCAGGCCGGTCACGGCCTCGGCCCGGCGCACGGCCTGGGCCGCGCGGACGTCGAGCAGTGGGTGTACCTGCCGCCGCCGCGGTGGGGGTGGGGCTGGGTCTTCAGCCTGCCGAGCGCGAACCCTCTCGTGCTCGTCGTCATGGTGTCGCTGCTGGTGGCGGGGCTGATCGGGGCGCTCGCCCGGTTCGGGGGCGAGCTCGGCGGCAGCCTCACCGGCGACCCGCACCGGATCGGCCACCCGCAGACGATCCGCCCGGCCTGGCCCGGGCTGCGGGAGCTGCCCGCCCTGGCCCGTGGGGTCGGGGGCCGGCGCGCGCTGCTGCTCACCGCCGGGGTACTGGGCGCGGCGAGCCTGCCCGCGCTCGGGGTCGGGGATCGCACCGAGTGGTGGCCGGGCGTCGTCTACACCGCGACGCTCGTCGCCGTCCTCGCCTGGCTGCGCTGGTGCACCGGGCCCGAGGAGCCGCTGTCGGCCGTCGAGGCGATGGAGAGCGAGCGCGGGTCGAGCCGGACCGTCGCCGTCACCGTGGGCGGCGCGCTGAGCGTCGCCTCGGCCGGGCTGACCTGGTGGTTCTCGGCGAGCGGCGCGGCGCCGACGCTGCAGCAGGCGGTGTGGATCGCGGCGTCGGTGGGGATGTCCGTGGGTGTGGCGCGCGGGGTGTCGCAGGGCGCAGGCATGGGCCTGCCGTGGTCGCCGTGGCGGCCGGGCCTGGGCCTGGGGTACGCCGAGCGGTTGGCCCGGCTGGAGGAGGCGCTGCACCGGCAGCTGGCCCGCGGGGACGTCGACGCCGCGCTGCCGCTGCCGTTCGCCGTCACCGGGCTGCTGCACGACCTCAACCGGCCGGTCGGCGCGGACGGGCTGCACACCCGGATGCTGCTGCGCCCGGTCGGCACGCTGATCCGGCCGCGCGACCCCGCGTTCGACCTCTTCGACCCCGACCAGAACCCGCACCCGCTGCCCATCGGTCCGCCGGAGCCCGCCGAGGACGGGCGGCACCGGGGCGCGGCGGCCCGGCACCGCCGTCGCGGGGTGCGGGCGGCGTTCACGGGCGGTGTCCTCGGGTTGGGCCTGGTGCTGGCATCGTCCGGGGTCTTCCCGGCGGCCGTGCCCCGGGTGCCGTGCCGCGGCGGGGTGGACGCCGCGACGCTGATCGGCGGGCTGGTGTCGCCGCGCCAGGTCTGGCTGGAGAACGGGCAGTGCGTGGGGTTCGTCGTCCCGTCGTCCGGGACGTCGGGCTTCGGCCAGCTCGGCCGGCCCCCGACCCGCGCGGACCAGGCCCTCGACGCGATGCTCGCCCGGATCGCCGCCCAGAACGACCGGATCGATCCCGGTCGCGGCGACCAGGTGCGCACGGTCGCCTTCCTGGCGCCGCTCTCGCGGAGCCTGCCCGGCAACCCGATCAACGCGTTGTTCCAGCTCAGCGGCGCCGCGGCCGCCCAGGAGGCGATCAACGCGGCGGGGGGTACCCAGGTGCGGCTCGTCGTCGTCAACTCGGGTGACAACTTCGTCTCGGGGCCCTCGGTGGCGCAGGCGCTGCGGCGCACGTTCTCGGCGGCCGACGCGCCGGCCTCGGACGGCGGCGCGCTGCGGGCGCTCGTCGGGCTGTCCCAGAGCCGGGCCAGCACCCTGGAGTCGGTGCACGTGCTCACCGCGGCGGACCCGCAGCTGCGGGTGGTGGCGGCCAGCGTCAACGGCAGCACGATGCGCAGCGGGGGCACGCTGCAGCTCGGCGCCGGGGACCGGTTCCGCAGCGTGGCGCCGGGCGACCACCGGGTGGCCCGGGCCATGCTGCGGGCCGTCGGCGACCTGGGGCTGTCGGGCGGGGTCACGCTCCACGTGCTGTTCGACGGCAACGACACGTTCTTCAGCAACGAGCTGCGCAACGCGCTCAAGGAGCAGGCTGCGGCCGGGCCGGCGCCGGTGACCGCCGTCACCGAGGACCGGTTCGACGAGACGGCGGGTCCCGGCCGCGCCGAGGAGCTGGCCCGGTCGCTGTGCGCCTCGACGGGGCGGAACGACGTCTGGATGTTCGCCGGGCGCGGCGCCCAGTTGCGCCAGCTCGGCGACACGATGAACGACCTGCGGCGCCGCGGTGCGGTGACCGGCCCCTGCGCCCCGCACGTCGTCGCGGGCCCGGGCGGGCTGAGCGTCTTCGCCGACCCGGACACCCCGCGGACCGCGGGCACCGTGGCCGGGCCGGACGGGCCGTGGCAGAACCTCCTCTTCTACTCGCTGGCCACCGGCGACGACCCAGCGACCGGCGGGGGCGGGGACGGTGGGGCCGGCATCGCCGACGCCGGGCAGGGACCGGCCCGGGCCGCGCAGGAGAGCGACCGGCGCACCGGGTACGCGTCGCTGCTCGAGGCGATGCGCGAGCTGCCCGGCGTCACCCTGACGTGCGGCACGGGCCTGCGCGCCGCCCTCGGCCTGTCCTTCACCGACGCCGAGCCCGACCCGGGCCACAACACCCTGGGCGCGGGGCCGGCCGACGGCGCGGGCGGGGGTCCGGACGACGGCGGGTGCGGCGTGCCGCAGGGCAGCCGGATCTACTTCTGCCCTGTGGACGGCTCGGGCTGCGGCCTCGGGTACCCGGCCGAGGCGGTCGACCCGACGGCGCCGGGGCGCCGCTCGTAGCGCTCAGCGCATGTTGCCGGTGTGCCCGAGGGAGAACCGCCCCGGCTGCGGCCACACGGCGAGGCCGTGCGGCCCGGCGTCCGTCCGGATGCGGTGGACGACCTGCCCGGTCGTCGTGTCGAACACGTAGACCTCGGCGTCGCTGCGGCCCGACAGCCACAGCGTCCGGCCGTCGGCCGACACCCCGCCCATGTCGGGCGAGCCGCCGCCGGGGATGCGCCACAGCGCCGTCTGCCGCAGCGTCACGGCGTCCAGCACCGAGACCGTGCCCTCGTCCCGGTTGCTCACGTACATGAACCGGCCGTCCCGGCTGGGGTAGATGCCGTGCGCGCCCGCGCCCGTCGGCAGGAACGAGCGGACGGTGAGCGTCGCGGCGTCGATCACCCAGACGCCGTTGGACAGCATGTCCGCCGCGAGGAACGTGCGCCCGTCCGGGGTGAGCCGCACGTCCTGCGGCATGGAGTTCACGCCCGGGTCGACCTGGTGGGCCACGCCGCCGTGGTGGGACGGCGTCGTCCGGCCGGGCACGTGCTGGGTGTTCAGGTCGATCACCTTGGCGACCTTGGACCCGTCGGCGGGGACGACGAGCAGCTTGCCGCTGAACTCGCAGCTCACGAGCAGGGTCGACAGGTCGGCGGTGTAGTCGGCGTGGTTGACGCCGCGGCACGGCACGCTCAGGGAGTGCTGCAGGGCCATGGTGTGCGCGTCGCGGAAGTCGATGCGCTGGTCCCGCTCGGCCATCACCAGCGCGTGCGCGCCGTCGGGGGAGAAGTACAGGTTGTACGGGTCCTCGACGGGGACCGGTTTGCCCGGGGTACCGGTCGCGGGGTCGATCGGGACCAGGGTGTTGCCGTTGTTGTCGTTGACCCACAGCGTCTTCAGGTCCCACGAGGGGACGACGTGCTGCGGCACCGCGCCGACCTTGAAGCGGCGCACGACCGTGAACGTCGTCGGGTCGATCTCCTGGACCGTGTTCGCCATCGTGTTGGGCACGTACACCATCGGCTTGGCCTGTCGCGCGACCGGGGCGAGCATCCCGGCGCCCGCCTGCGCGTAGACCGACCCGGCGGCAGAGCCCGACGCCGCGGGCCCGGCCGGCGACGGCCCGGTCCCGCCGGGCGACGACGACGGCCCGGTCCCGCCGGGCGACGACGACGGCGCGGGGCCGGTCGACGACGACGCCGCGGGGTCCGCGGCCGGGGAGGTGTCCGCGGATCCGGTCGAGGAGCCGCCGGGCGAGGCCGACGGCGTCCCGGGGGACCCGCCCGCGCAGGCGGACACCAGGAGCGACGTCCCGAGGGTGGCCTCGACGAGCAGCAGCAGGACGGCGCGACGGCGGGCCCAGCGGATCATGCGTTCCCCAGCAGGCGTGTGGCGGTGACGGCGGCCAGTCCCCGGTCGTGGAGGTCGGCCAGGAGGCGTGGCATGGCGGTGAGCGTCCCGGGATGGCCCAGGTGCAGGCTCACGATCGAGCCGGCCCGCACGCCCGAGCGGAAGGCGCGCTCGATCGCATCGGGACCGGGGTCGGTGTAGTCGAGCGGGTCCACGCTGTAGCCGAGGCACGCGCCGTACCCCGCGGCGACCGCGGCGGCCCGGATCGCGGGCGTGCTCGACGGCGTCCCGCTGGGCCGGAACCAGCGGCCGGGGCTGCCGGTGAGCCGGCGCAGTTCGTCGGCGGCGCGGCGCACCTCGGTGGTGGTCCGGGCGGCGTCGAGGCGGGGCATGGTCTGGTGGCTCCAGGTGTGGTTGCCCAGGTCGTGGCCGCCGTCGAGCACCAGCTTGGCCGCCGCGGGCTGCTCGGCGAGCCAGGTGCCGATCGCCAGCACCGTGACGTGCGCGCCGGCCTCGGCGAACTGCGCGAGCATCCGGCGCAGCAGGGTGACGTCGCCCGCGCCGTGGAAGGTCAGCGCGACCTCCGGGCGGCCGGACGTCCCGCGCGTGAGGTCCGGCCCGGCGGCCGGTCCCGTACCGGGGGCCGCTGCGGTGCCGGACGGCGAGGTGCCGGGCGCTGCGGTGCCGGGCGGCGTGGTGCCGGGCGGCGTGGTGCCGGGCGGCGTGGGGCCGGTGGATGTCGTGGCCGGGGAGCCGCCGGACGGCGTCCCGCCGGCGAGCGGTTGCGCCCCCGGCGACCCGACGGCGCATCCCGCCGTCGTGGAGGCGGCGCCTGCCAGGGCTGCTGCGCCCGCGGCGGCGATGACCTGGCGCCGGGACGGCGTGGCATGCCTCACGGTGCTCACCGTAGCGACTGCGAGGTCACCGACCAGTCATGGCCGCACCGGCCGGGCGCCGTCCTCGGCGGCCGGTGCCGGGCCTGTACCCGGATTGCATGATCGTCCCGGATTGCATGATCACGGGGGTACGGGGCGGGGGCGTCATCAGGGGTAGGGGTGGGGGTGCGCCAGCTCGTCGAGGAAGGCGGGGAGGGCCATCGGGGCGCCGAAGTAGAGGCCCTGGCCGACGTCGCATCCCAGCTCGGCGAGCAGCCGGGCGGTGGCCTGGTCCTCGACGCCCTCGCCGACCACGTGCATCCCCAGCCCGTGCGCCATGGCCACGGTGTGCCGCACGATCGTCGCGGTGGCACGCCGGTGCAGGTCGGTGACGAAGGACCGGTCGAGCTTCAGCTCGTCGAACGGCAGGTCGCGCAGGTACCCGAGGGAGGAGTAGCCGGTCCCGAAGTCGTCGACGGACACCGCGATCCCCGCCCGCCGCCACGACTCCAGCAGCCGCGCCGCGGCGTCCGGGTCGGTGAGCAGCAGCTCCTCGGTGATCTCGATGTGCAGCGCGGTGGGCGGCAGTCCGTGGCGGGCCAGCGCCTGCGCGATCCGGCCGGTCAGCTGCGGGTCGCGCAGGTCGTCCGTCGTCAGGTTGACGCTCACGGGCACCCGGTGGCCGCGTTCCCACCACCGGGCGCACGCCGCCACGGCCCGGTCGAGCACGAGGGCCGCCACCGGGCGCATCAGCCCGGTCTGCGCGGCGAGCGGCAGGAACGCCGCCGGCAGGAGCATGCCGTCCTGCGGGTGACGCCACCGGGCCAGCGCCTCGGCGCCCACCACCGTGCCGTCCGCGAGGTCGACCTGCGGCTGCAGGAAGACCTCCAGGTCGCCGCGCTCCAGCGCGGCGCGCAGCTCGTCGATCCGCTGCAGCCGCTGCACGGTCCGGACGTCGAGCGCGGGGTCGTACACCTCCAGCCCGGTGCCGGCCGCCTTCGCCCGGTTGAGGGCGACGTCGGCGCGGCGCAGCAGGTCGGCGGGGTCCTCCTCGCCGAGGACGCACGTCGCGACGCCGACGCTGCCGCGCACGTGGAGGCGGCGCCCGTCCAGTTCCAGCGGCTGGGCGAGGACGGCGGCGAGGGACCGCGCGACCCGGGTCGCCGCCTCCCGGCCCGCGCCCGGCAGGACGACGGCGAACTCGTCGCCGCCCAGCCGCGCCACCAGCTGCGGGGGCCGCAGCGACCGGCTCAGCCGGGCGCCCAGTTCGGCGAGCACCCGGTCGCCGGTGTCGTGGCCGAGCGCCTCGTTGATGTCCTTGAACGCGTCGAGGTCCACGAGCAGCAGCGCGATCCGGTCGGTCCACCCCGCCCGCGGCGGCCCGCCCGCCCCCGGACCGGGACCGCCGTCCGAGCCGTCGTCGGAGCCGTCGTCCGGGTCGCCCGGGTTCGCGAAGGCGCCCGAGGAGGCCACCGCGGAGGCTCCGGCGAGGACCTCGGACAGGGCCCGGCGGTTGGCGAGGCCGGTCAGCTCGTCGGTGCGGGCGGAGGCGGCCGGCACCGGCCCGCGCACCTGGTCGGCGAGCGTCAGCCCGGCCCGCAGCAGCGCCGCGCACAGGGAGCCGAGGGCGAGGATCATGCAGTAGCGGGGCACCCGCGGGTCCAGGGCGCCCACCGCCAGCACCGCCGCGGACAGCGCGGCGAACGTCCAGGGCAGCGGGCCCAGCTGGACGGCCGGGCGAGGCCGCCCGAGCCGGCGGTCCCGGCGCTCCCGGTGCGCGGTCACCCCCGGCGTCCAGGGGGCCGGGAGGGCCCCGACAGCGACGGCGGCGTACCCGAGCAGGCGGCCGAGGTCGGCGGCCTGCCCGTCGGGGGAGCGGCCCGCCTGCACGAGCAGCAGGTGCACCAGATCGGCCACGGCCACCAGCACCAGCCCGGTCGAGACCCACCACCGGGCCGGCCCGAGCCGCGACCCGGTCAGCGCGGCCACCGAGAGGATCATGGCGAGCAGGACGACGTCGGCGAACGGCGCGAGGGCCGCCAGGGTGCCCGGGCGGGCCGCCGCCGTCGCGGGGTCGGCGCGCAGCAGCGACGCCCCCAGGCCGCCCACCGCGAGCGCCCCGAGGCCGACGACGACGGCGTCGCCCCACATGCTCGCCAGCCAGCGGGGCATCCCCTCGCGCAGCAGCAGCCACAGCCCGCTGAGCGCGAGCGGGAAGTAGCCGGCGGCGAGCCAGTCCCCGGCGTCCAGGCCCGGTGCCCGGGAGGCCGGTCCGGCGAGGTCGTGGCGGGCGAGGACGTCGGCCACGTGCGCGGCGGCGAGCATCCCCCAGCCCGCGGCGAGCGCCGGGCGGCGCCGTTCGCGGACGACGGCCCGGGCGCAGAGTGCGGCGGTGGCCAGCACGCCCGTCCCGCTCGCCAGCGCGTCGAGCGCGGGCGCCGTGCCGATCACCCCGCGCAGCGCGACGGCGACGGCGAGCGCGATCAGGCAGGCCGCCTGGACGGCGAGCGCCAGCCGGACCGGCAGGTCGGCGCGGCGGCGACCGCCGTCCCGCACCCGTGAACCCTGCCGCCGGCCGCCGCGCGAGTACCACGCGCCGAGGAGGGGCTCCACCCGCCGGTCCGCCCCGCCCGCGTTCCCGTCCCGGTCCGCGGGTGCGGGACTCGGGCCGGGCGGGTCGGTCGGGCCGGGCGGGTCGGGCGGGCCGGCCGGGTCGGGGGCGGGCAGGTCGGCTGCGGGGTCGGGTGCGGGGTGCCGGGGGCCCGGCCGGGCGACCGACGTCGTCATGCTCGGGCTGGACACGCCCGTCGCGGAGAGGCTGATCGGCGGGGCGGCGGAGGGTGTGCCGGGGGCGTGCCCGGGCGAGGGGTCGGGGGCGTGCCCGGGCGTGGGGCCGGGCCGGGGCTCGGCACCGGACTCGAGGCGCGCGTCGGCGGCCTCTCCGCCGTGCCCCTCGCGAGGCTGGTCGTCCGCGCTCGTGGCTGCTCCCGATCTCGTGGTCCGTGGGACGTGGTTCGCCGGCCGGTCGTCCCCGAGATCCTGGTGACCCTGCCGCTGAGCTGGGTCGACGGCTCGCGCACGATCCATCGACAGGTGCGGGGGTGCCGTTACGCGATCGGGGAGGTCGGTTGACGAGTCTTCGATATTAGGTAAGCCTTACCTCACTTGTTGCTGTCCGTCCTGCCCGACCGAGGAGTGCCGTGATCCCCGCCCGCCGTGCCCGCGCCGTCCCGCTGGTGCTCGCCCTCGGGGCCGGCGCCGTGCTCGCCGCCTGCGCCCGGGCCGGTACCGGCGACTCCCTCGCCGTCACGGGCACGGACGACGCGTGCACGACCTCGACCGGCTCGGTGCCCTCCGGCGCCCGGGGCATCACCTTCCGTAACCAGGGCGGCCAGGAGAGCGAGATCTACGTGCTGCGGCCCGACGGGTCGGCGGTGGCCGAGCGCGAGAACGTCGGCCCCGGCCTCACCGTGACGCTCACGGTGGAGCTGGCCCCGGGGTCGTACTCGGTGCGGTGCCGTCCCGGGATGGTCGGCAAGGGCGTGCTCGCGCCGCTCACCGTGACGGGCGTCGCGGCGAGCGCCTCCCCCTCCCGCGACCCGCGCCTCGACCGGGCCGTCGCTGCCTACCGGACGTACGTGGAGCAGCAGGCCCAGTCGTCGCTGGACGGGGCGAAGGAGCTGGCGGCGGCGGTCGCCGAGGGGAACGTGCCGCGCGCCCGGACGGCGTACGCGGCCAGCCGGGTCGGCTGGGAGCGGGTGGAGCCGGTCGCCGAGTCGTTCGGCGACCTCGACCCCCGCATCGACCTGCGCGAGGCCGACCTGGAGAGCGGCCAGACCTGGACGGGCTGGCACGTGCTCGAGAAGGGGCTGTTCGGCGGAGGCCCGGCCACCGACCTGACCCCCGTCGCGACCCAGCTCGTGGAGGACCTGACGACGCTGCGCCAGCGCGTGCGCGAGGTCGAGATCACGGCCACCGGGATGGCGAACGGCGCCGTCGAACTGCTCGACGAGGTGGGCAAGTCCAAGATCACGGGCGAGGAGGAGGCGTTCAGCCACACCGACCTCGTCGACATCCAGGCGAACGTCGCGGGCGCCCGCCAGGTGGTCGAGCTGGTGCGGCCCGTGCTGGGCGAGCGGGACGCCGCGCTGCTCAAGGACCTGGACGCCCGGTTCGCCGCCCTGCAGGCCGAGGTCGACAGGCACCGCACCGGGCAGGGCGACACGGCGTTCGTCTCCTACCGGGGGGTGACGCCCGAGCAGCGGCGCGCCCTCTCCGCCGCCGTCGACGCCGTCGCCGAGCCGGTGAGCCGCCTCGCCGCGGCCCTCGCCCGATGAGCGCCGTGGTCGACGGCCGGGCGGCCGGTCCCAGCCGGCGCTCGGCCCTGCGCTGGCTGGGCGCGGGCGCGGCGGCGGCGGGCGTCGCGGGTGCGGGCACGGCGGCGGGCTGGGCGGCGGCCCGGTCCGGGGACGGCGAGGCGCCCGTGGCGGCGGGCGCGCCCGTCCCCTTCCACGGGCCGCACCAGGCCGGCGTCGCCACCTCCGTGCAGGACCGGCTCCACCTGGCGGCCTTCGACGTCACCGCCCGGGACCGGCGCGACGTCGCCGACCTGCTGCGCCGCTGGACCGGCGCGATCGAGCGGATGACCCGCGGCGTCGAGGTGACCCCCGGCGGCGCCGCGCCCGGGGACGCCGACCTGCCCCCGCAGGACACCGGCGAGGCCCTCGACCTGCCGCCGTCCCGGCTCACGGTGACGGTCGGGTTCGGTGCCGGGCTGTTCGAGCGGGACGGCGCGGACCGGTTCGGGCTGCGGTCCCGCCGTCCCGACCGGCTCGCGGACCTGCCCGCCTTCCGGGGCGACGCGCTCGACCCGGCCCGCAGCGGGGGCGACCTGATCGTGCAGGCGTGCGCCGACGACCCGCAGGTCGCCGTGCACGCCGTCCGCAACCTCGCCCGGATCGCGTTCGGCACGGCCGCCGTCCGGTGGAGCCAGCTCGGGTTCGGCCGGACGTCGTCCACGACCCCCGGGGAGCAGACGCCGCGCAACCTGTTCGGCTTCAAGGACGGCACCGAGAACATCGCCGGGGACGACGCGGCGGCCCTGGCCCGGCACGTGTGGATCGACGCGGCGTCCGACGGCGCGCCCGCCTGGGCGCACGGCGGCACCTACCTGGTGGCGCGGCGCATCGCGATGCGGATCGAGTCCTGGGACCGCACCTCCCTCGGCGAGCAGGAGCGGGCGACGGGCCGGCACAAGATCTCGGGCGCGCCGATCGGCGCGTCGATGGGCGGGGGCGCCGAGCGCGACCGGGTCGACGTCGCGGCGCTGCCCGAGGGGTCGCACGTGCGGCTCGCCCACCCGGACAGCAACGACGGGCACCGGCTGCTGCGGCGCGGGTACTCGTTCGTCGACGGCAGCGACGGCCTCGGCCGCCTGGACGCCGGGCTGTCCTTCCTCGCGTTCTGCCGCGACCCGCACCGCCAGTACGTGCCGATGCAGGCGCGCATGGCCCGCGAGGACCTGCTCGCGGAGTACCTCGTGCACACCGCGTCGGGCCTGTACGTGATCCCGCCGGGGGTGCCCGGCCCGCCGTCCACCGCCCCGTCGTCCACCGGCCCGCCGTCCGCCGCTCACCCGGGGCAATACCTGGGTCAGGCGCTCCTGGAGGGTTGAGCCTGCGAGAATCCCGGTCATCAGTGACCGCTCTGGGACCGTGATGACAACTCGTGAGACGACCGCTCCGGTGACGCCCGTGACACCCGGGGCGCCCGGCCCGGCCCGGCGCCGGGTGGGCGCGGCCGTGCTCGGCGCCCTGACCCGGCTGCCGGACGGCGCCGTCCTGCTCGCCCTCACCGCCGCCGTCGTGATGATCGGCTGGTTGCAGAAGTACCCCTGCAACGACGGGCACTCCCCGCCCGACTACGGCTGGACGCATGCCTGCTACACCGACGTGCTCCCCCTGTACGGGGGGCGCGGCTTCGGCGAGGGGCACCTGCCCTACCTGGACAGCCTGATCGAGTACCCGGTGCTCATCGGCCTCTACATGGGCGTCATCGGGCTGCCGATCCACTGGCTCAACGCGGCGGGGCTGCTCAGCGGCCCGGCCCACGCGCTCGGCTTCGGAGGAGTGGACGAGGGCCTGGTCTTCTTCTGGGCGACCGCGTTCTTCAACGGGCTGCTCGTCCTGGCCACCACGCGCATGCTGCTCGCGCTGCGCCGGAACCGGCCCACCGACGTCCTGCTGTGGGTCCTGGCCCCCGGGATGGCGCTGGCCTTCACCGTGAACTGGGACATGCTCGCCGTGGCGCCCGCGGTCGCCGGGCTGCTCGCCTGGCAGCGGCGGCGCCCGGGCCTGGCGGGCGTGCTGCTGGGGATCGGGACGGCGGCGAAGCTGTTCCCGGTGATGATCCTCTTCCCGCTCGTCCTGCTCTGCCTGCGGCGGCGCACGCCCGAGGGGCGGCGGGTCGCGCTGCGCGTCGTGCTGGGGGCGGCCGGGGCCTGGCTCGTGCTCAACGTGCCGTTCGCGATCGCCAACTTCACCAACTGGTGGGAGGCGTACCGCTTCTCCCGGGACCGATGGATCGACTGGGGCACCCTCTACTTCCTCGGTGACCACCTGAGCACGCCGCTCGGCCTGCACGACCAGGTGTGGTCGGCCGTCGGCCAGGTGGACGACCTCAACCGGACGTCGGCGCTGCTGTTCCTGCTGGCCCTCGCCGGCATCGCGACGCTGATCCTGCGGGCGCCGCGGCCGCCACGGGTCGCGGCGATGGCGTTCCTCACCGTGGCCGCGTTCCTGCTGACCAACAAGGTGTGGTCGCAGCAGTTCGTGCTGTGGCTCGTCCCGCTGGCCGTGCTCGCCCGGCCGCGGTGGAAGGCGATCCTGCTCTGGCAGGCCGTCGAGGTCGCCTACCTGCTGGCGTTCCTGCGCTCGGTGATCGCCGGGCGGGACGACTACGCGCTGGTCCAGACGGCGCTCGCCCGGTACGTCGCGGTCGCCGCGCTCGCCGTCATGGTGATCGTCGAGGCGCTGCGCCCCGAGCAGGACCCGCTGCGCGGCCCCGACCTCGCCGATCCGGACGCCGGGCCGCTGGCCGAGGAGCCGGTGCCCGCCGGGGCGCGGGTGCCCGCCGAGGTGTCGGCGCCCTCAGCGCCACAGGTCGGGCCAGGCCACCCCGACCTCGGTGAGCAGCTCGCGTAGCAGGGGCAGCGAGATGCCGACCACGTTGTGGTGGTCGCCCTCGATCCCGGTGACGAACGCGCCGCCCAGGCCGTCGACGGTGAACGCGCCGGCGACGGCCAGCGGTTCGCCGCTCGCCACGTACGCCTCGATCTCGGCGTCGCTGACGTCGGCGAAGTGCACGGTCGTCGAGGCGACGGCGCCGAGCGTGCCGCCGGTCCCGCCGTCCTGGGGGTCGCGGGTGTCGACCAGCCAGTGCCCGGTGTGCAGGACGCCGGACCGGCCGCGCATGCGCCGCCACCGGGCCACCGCGTCGGCGGCGTCCGCGGGCTTGCCGTGGGCCTCGCCGTCCAGCTCGAGCACCGAGTCGCAGCCGACCACCAGGGCCTCGGCGGCGTCGTCGCGGCCGGCGACGTCCTCCGCCTTGGCGCGGGCGAGCACGAGCGCGACGTCCTGCGGGTCGGTCACGCCGTAGCGCGCGACGACCGCGGGCTCGTCGACGTCGGAGACGACGACCGCGGGGTCGACGCCCCCCGCGGCCAGGGTCGCGCGGCGGGCGGGGGAGGCGGACGCGAGGACGAGCTGCAGGTCGGCGGGCACAGCGGGGAGCCTAGGGGGTGAGGGCCCGGGTGAGGACGTCGAGGCCGACCGAGCCCAGGCGCAGTGCCGCGTCGTGGAAGGTGCGCAGGTCGGTGCCGCGGGCGGTGGCGCGGTCGCGCAGGTCGAGCCAGACCCGCTCGCCGACCTTGTACGAGATCGCCTGCCCGGGCCAGCCGAGGTAGCGGTCCAGCTCGAACCGCCGGTTGCCCTCGGGCAGGCGGGTGTGCGCGGTGAGGTACGCCCACGCCTTCCCGGCGTCCCAGACGCCCCCGCCCACCTCGGCCGGCGCGGGCAGCCGCAGGTGCACGCCGAGGTCGACCACCACCCGGCACGCCCGCAGCGCCTGCGCGTCGAGCATCCCGAGCAGGTCGCCCGGGTCGTCGAGGTACCCCAGCTCGGCCATGAGCCGCTCGGCGTACAGGGCCCAGCCCTCGCCGTGCCCGCTGACCCAGCACCCCAGGCGCCGCCAGCGGTTCAGCTCCCCGGCCAGCGCGACCGTCCCGCCGACCTGCAGGTGGTGGCCGGGCACGCCCTCGTGGAAGACCGTCGTCGTCTCGCGCCAGGTCGAGAAGGTCGTGACGTCGGGGGTCACCGACCACCACATCTGCCCCGGCCGGTCGAAGTCCTCCGACGGCGGGGTGTAGTAGATGCCGCCCGCCGTGGACGGCGCGATGCGGCAGCGCAGCCGGCGCAGCGGCTCGGCGATGGCGAAGTGGGTGCCGCCGAGCTCGGACACGGCCCGGTCGGACAGGTCCTGCATCCAGGCCAGCAGCGCGTCGGTGCCGTGCAGGAGGCGCCCGGGGTCGGCGTCCAGGGCCTCGACCGCGAGGTCGACGAGCTTGCGCGGGTCGCGGTCCGGGGCTGCGTCGGGCACCAGGCGGCGGGCCACGGCGGCGGCCTCGTCCTCGATCCGGGCGAGCTCCTCCAGGCCCCAGGCGTAGGTCTCCTCCGGGTCGATCCGGGTGCCGAGGAAGCCGGTCGCGGCGAGCACGTAGACGTCCGCGCCGACCGCGTCGTCGGCGCGGGCCCCCGGCAGGAGTTCGGCGCGCAGCCAGCCGGCCAGGTCGGCGTAGGCGGACGCCGCGGCGTCCGCGGCCCCGCGCAGGGCGTCCTCGCCCGGCGGCCGGCCGCCGCCGGCGAGCTGTGCGGCCCCGGGCAGGCCCGCGAAGAACCCGTCGGGCGCCGCGAACTCCTCGGCCTGCCCGGCCGCGGCCCGCACCTGGCGCGCGGGCGGCACCCAGCCGCCGGCTCGGGCCTCCAGCAGGCTCTCCCGGTAGCCGTCGAGGGACGTGCGGACGGCGTGGAGCCGGGCGGTGACGGCCGCCCAGTCGTCCGCGGTCGCCGTCGGGGTGATGTCGAACACCTCCCGCACGGACTGCACCGCGCAGGCGATGTTGTTCAGGTCGCCGAGGTCGAGCCCGGCCTCGTGCAGGGCGAGCAGGTGGCCGAGCCGCTCGGCCAGGGCGGCGGCGGTGACCCGGTCGACGTCGTCCACGGGCTGCAGGGCGGCCAGGCGGTCCAGGGTCCCCCGCGCCAGCGCGGCCCGGGCGGCGTGCCCGGCGGGCGAGTGGTCGGTGAGGCGGTCGTCGTGACCGCGCAGCCCGGCGAAGGTGGCCGCGATCGGGTCGAGCGCCATGGAGTCGTCGAGGTACTGCTCGGCGAGGCGGTCGACGTCCGTGGGGGAACGATCGATGGTCATGCCAGGAGCTTAACCCGCCGCACCTGGTGCGTATTCCGCGAACGCCCCGGGTGAAGGTGCCTCGGTAAATTCTTGTCCCCCGCTCATGGCCGGAGAATGGGGACCGGCCCGCGCCCGGGCATATTTTCGCGCGGCCCGACCTTACGTTGTCTCGTGAGGATCGAGGCCCCGCGTCCCGAGGGAGCAGCCATGCCGGTGCGAGTGCTCATCTGCGTCGAGCTCCCGCTGGTGCGTGACGGGCTGCGCACCCTGCTGGACGGCGAGCCCGACCTCGAGGTCGTGGAGACGTGCGCGACGTCGCTGCAGGCCGTGATGCGGGTGCGCAGCCTGCGCCCGGACGTCGTGCTCGTCGCCGTCGCGGCGGGCGACCGCAAGGGCCTGGAGACGCTGGAGCGGCTGGGCCGCGAGGAGTTCGAGCAGCCGCCGCACCTGGTGGTCTTCGCGCTGACCGACGAGGACGACGTCGTCGACCGGATCCTGTACGTCGGCGTGCACGGGCTGCTGGTGCAGCAGGCCACCCGCGAGGAGCTGCACGCCACGATCCGCGCAGCGGCCGCCGGGCAGACCGTGCTGCCGCCGCAGGTGACGCACCGGCTCGTGCAGTGGTTCCGGGCGCACGCCCCCGGGCCGGGCGCGCCGCTGCGGTCCGCGCTGGCGGCGCTCACGCCCCGCGAGCGCGAGGTGTTCGAGCTCGCGGCGCGGGGCCTTCCCACCGAGGACATCGCCGAGGAGCTGTCGATCGGCGTGACGACGGCCCGCACCCACCTGTACCGGTTGCGGTGCAAGCTGCAGGTGCGCGACCGGGCAGAACTCGTCGCGCTGGCCCACCGGTCGGGCCTGCTGCATTCCGCCTGAACCCGGACCGGCTTTCCGGGCGGTATTTCGCCGGGCCGGTCTCCCCGTCCTGACGACGCGCGCCTCCTCGCGACGAGGAGGTCGCGTCGGCCGGACGGCGAGCCGCGGCGCTGCCGTCGTGCGGATGACGCCTGCCGTTTCACGGCGCACCCTGACCCTTGCCGGCGATCGTCGCCGTCCCGACCCCCTCGGTCTGGAGCCCTGTGATCACCTGCCCCGACGGCGAGGGGGCCCTCGCCCTCCCGTCGCCCCGCACCGGCGAGCCCGCGGACGCCGTCGCCGACGTCCCGGGTGCCGACGTCCCCGGCGCCGACGCGAGCGCTGACGTCGTCCTCGCCGGCGGGTGCGAGGTGCCGGTCGACCGCGCGCTGGCGGCCGTGCACGCGGTGCTGGCCCGGTTCACCCGCTGCGAGGTCCCGCGCCTGCACCTCGGCCCGGTCGCCGTGGCGCGGCTCCTCGACCTCCCCGTCGACGTGCCGGTGGACGTGCTCGGCCCGGGGCGGGACGGCGTCCCTCGCACGGTCGTGCTCGCGCACGAGGGGTCCCGCCCGGTCGCCGCGACGGCGGCGGCGCTTCGGGTCGCGGCGGCGGGCGCCTCGCGGGTCGCCCCCGGGGGAGGGGGCGGGTGGGCGGTCGGCGTGGCCCTCGACGGTGAGCCCCTCGGCGACCTGCTGGGCGACGTCCTCTCGCCACCGGCCTCGGACGGCGACCCGCGCCCGGACGGCGACCCGGCGCGGGACGGGTGCGGCGTCGCCCTGCTGGTGCTGCTCGGCGAGGACCGGCTGCGGGTGCGCCCGCTGCGCGGTCCGGGGGCGGCGCGCCGGTTCGCCGCAGCCCTCGCCGTCCTGCTGCCCGAGGCCGTGGCGGGCCCGCAGCGCGAGGTCGACGACCTGCCGCTGCTCGACGCCGCCGGGGAGGCCGCCGTGCTCCGGCTGGGTCGTGGGCCCGAGCGGGCGGGCCCGTCCGCGGGCCGGGTCCACGAGCGCGTCGCCGGGCTCGCCGCGCGGGACGGCGACGCCGTCGCCCTCGTCCACGGGGACCGTCACCTCACCTACCGGGAGCTGGACCGGCGCGCGGCCCGGCTCTCCCGGCGCGTGCGCG
>Ga0302322_100000455_pt1 | contig 31440 bp, 23 predicted proteins | sample Fen_T0_2_FD_203757 | JGI IMG/M metagenome (GOLD analysis project Ga0302322, IMG submission 203757) | Peat permafrost microbial communities from Stordalen Mire near Abisko, Sweden - Fen_T0_2 | ecosystem: Environmental > Terrestrial > Soil > Wetlands > Permafrost | place: Sweden: Abisko...
CTATTGCCAAGCCCGGAGTTACTTTCCATACCCGCTGTGCCACCTGCGGCGAGTCGGCCACTCACGAGAAGTCCTGGCAGGCGGAAGTCTGGGCTGATATCCACGAGTTCGAGCATGCCCGCCACAAGGTGCGCCTCTTCGAGCACGCTCGTGGCGAGGGTCTGCGCGAAATCGGCGACTGGCGCGGCCACGCCGCCTGAGGTTTTGTGGCGCGGACACTCCGGTCCGCGACGGGCCGGGGACTTCTGCCATTTCATCTTCGAGCCTACGCGTGGTCGCTCCGGGCAGTGGCCTTCCTGAATCTTTGCGACGCTGCTCTTGATTTCTTGCCGGAGGGGAATCAGAACGCGGCAATTTGCGGACAGAGTGTCCGTCGCCACGCGATCAGGAAGTGAGCCGGTCGGCTGCGGCTTCGTCCAACATCCACAACAGTCTGCCGTCGGCTGGGCGCACTCTTTGCGCCGGGTAGGGAGGGCTGTTTTCCCCCTCCAGAACCTGCGACACCATTGGAGCCTTGTCGGCCCCAATTGCCAGAAACATAACCTCCTCCGCGTGATTCAGGACGGGGTAGGTAAACGTGATCCGGTAGGCGTTGAATTTCTCCACAAAATTGGCCACCACGAACCTGGACTGTTCTTTCAGCGCTTGTGAATTGGGAAACAGCGAGGCGGTGTGGCCGTCTGTCCCCATCCCAAGCAGAATCAGGTCGAAGCGAGGGAAATCGCTGGGCTTTAATTGGAAGAACCTACGAAGGTCGTCTTCGTATTCCGCCGCCGCCGCGTGGGCATCGCGATTCTCGGCCGGTACGCGATACACATGTTTCGGCGGCATGGAGATCTTCGACAGCAGCGATTCGTTCACCATGCGGTAATTGCTGTCGGGGTGGTCGGGCGGGACGTGGCGTTCGTCGCCGAAGAACAGGAATGTCTTGCGCCAGGTGAATCTTGCGTGTTCCTTGGCCAGCAGCGAGTACAAACTTTTCGGAGTGGAGCCCCCGGCGAGCGCCACGGTGAAGCGGTCATGCCGCGCGATCGCTGCGTTGCCGACACGAACAAACTCATCCGCTGCCGCATGAAACAGATCAGCGGACGTGGGCAGTACCTCGACGGTTCGAGTGGCAGGCATGGGTTTTATGCGACGGTCGCACGCACGCTGGATTTTCTATCCGCGCCGCAGGCAATGGCTCCGCCGATGTCTCCAGGAATCATTTCTCGAAGTTTCTCCAACGGCGGCCGTCGCGTTCCAGCAATTCGTCTGACTCTTTTGGACCCCAGGCCCCAGCGGGATAATTGGGGAAATTGCGTGGTGGCAGCGCCTTCCACACGTCGAGTACGGGATTGACCACGCTCCATCCCGCCTCGACCATGTCGGCGCGCTGGAAGAGTGTGGCGTCGCCGATCATGCAGTCGTGCAGCAGGCGCTCGTAGCCGGTCGATGGAGTTGCCCCAAAATAGTCGGAGTACTCGAAATCCATGTCCACTTCGCCCAGACGCATGGTAGTTCCGGGCGTCTTGGCGGCGAAGCGCAGCGAGATTCCTTCCTCGGGTTGGATGTGCAGCACCAGTTGGTTGGGCATCAGGTCCTGGACCTGCGTTTCGCGGAACAGCATGAACGGCGCGCGCCGGAACTGGATCACCACGTGGGTATTTCGGCCAGGCAGGCGCTTGCCGGTACGCAGGTAGAAGGGAACTCCGGCCCACCGCCAGTTGTCGATCAGCAGCTTCATGGCGACGAAGGTCTCGGTGCGGGATTCCGGCGGCACGCCTTCTTCGGTCCGGTAGGCAGGCACGCGCTGGCTGTTCATCGTGCCCTCCCCATACTGGCCGCGGACCGTTTTGCTCAACACGTCCTCGGAAGTAAAGGGCTGGATGGCATGCAGGATTTTGGCCTGCTCATCGCGGACCGCGTTGGCCTCGAACGAAATCGGAGGTTCCATGGCGGTGAGGGTGATGAGTTGCATGATGTGGTTGGGCACCATATCCCGCAGCGCGCCGGCGGTGTCGTAGTAGCCGCCGCGTTTCTCGACCCCTACCGTTTCGGCCACGGAAATCTGAACATGGTCGATATATCGCCGGTTCCAGATGGGTTCGAAGATCCCGTTCGCAAAACGCAGCGCCAAAATGTTCTGGACGGTTTCTTTTCCTAGGTAGTGGTCAATGCGGTAAATCTGCGTTTCCCGGACGACTTTCAGGAGTTGCTGGTTGAGCGCCTTCGCCGTGTCGAGATCGTGGCCAAACGGTTTTTCGATGATGACCCGCCGCCAATGACTGTTCTCTTCCGTCATCAGGCCGACTTTCGCCAGCCGTTCCACGATGTCGCCGAAGTAGTCGGGCGCGGTCGCGAGGTAGAAGAAATAGTTCTCGTGCGTGGCATGGTCTTTGTCAGCCCCGGCCAATGTCTCCTTGAGCTTGTCGTAGGTCGTGGGATCGTCGAAGTCCCCGGCCACGTAATAGAAGTGGCGGACAAACCACTCCCACAAATCCTGGTCAATCGTCCCGGTGGCGAACTGCTTGAAATCCTCGGTGAGCTTGTGGCGCGCCTCCTCGGTGGTCATGGGATTGCGCGCTACGCCGACCACCGCGAACTCCCGCGATAACAGGCCCTGGCTGGCGAGGTTGTAGAGGGCGGGAATAAGTTTCCGCCGGGTCAAGTCGCCGGAAGCGCCGAAGATGACCATGACGCACGGATCTCCCGGACGTCCGACGGGCGCTTTCGTTGCAGCGGGCTGAGTCTCTGATTGAGCCATAGCGGTCTGTTTGCCAAACTCCTGGGCGAGATTTTCTACGCCATTTTACTTTCTTGATTTTGGTTCGACGTGTCCGCCAAATTTTTGCCGCATTGCGGACAGTATTTTTTCCGCGAATGTATGATCCTGACGCGACCGGAAGCGGGTGTACAGTGCTGCCGTAAGCACCTCAGCCGGAACTGCCTCCTCGATGGCTGCCTGGATGGTCCAGCGTCCCTCGCCCGAATCCTGCACGAACCCGCTGTACTCGGCGAGCGTGGGGTTTTCGGTCAATGCCATCGCGGTAAGATCGAGCAGCCATGAACTGACCACGCTGCCCCGCCGCCAGACTTCCGCAATGTCCGGCAGGTTCAAGTCATAGCGGTGGTCTTCGGGCAGTTCTTTGCTGGTGGCGTTCTTGAAGATGTCGAATCCCTCGGCATAGGCCTGCATCATTCCGTATTCAATGCCGTTGTGGACCATCTTCACGAAGTGGCCAGAGCCCGCAGGCCCGCAGTGGATGTAACCGTCTTCCGCGGTCCCTGCCATCTTCTCGCGTCCGGGGGTGCGTGGAATGTCGCCGCGGCCGGGCGCCAACGTCTTGAAGATCGGATCCAGCCGCTGCACCGCCTCTTTCGGGCCGCCGATCATCATGCAATACCCGCGGTCGATTCCCCAGATGCCGCCGCTGGTGCCGACGTCCACATAATGCACACCTTTGGCCGCGCACATCTTGGAGCGCCGAACGTCGTCTTTGAAATACGAATTGCCGCCGTCAATGATGGTGTCGCCCGCCTGCATGCTCGAGAGCAGCGCCTGCACCGTTTTTTCCGTGGGATCTCCGGCCGGTACCATGATCCACACCGCGCGCGGAGCACTCAGCCTGCCGACCAGGTCGTCCAGCGAGGAAGAGGCCGCCGCGCCTTCGCCGGCGAGTTGCTTGACTGCGTCCGGGCTCAGATCGCTGACCACCAACTGGTGACCGCCACGCATCAGGCGCCGCGTCATGTTGGCGCCCATCTTCCCCAAGCCGACCATTCCTAGTTGCATCCCTGCGCTCCTTGCCCGCCGTCGCAGACGGCGGTTTCTGTCGCCGAAAACTCGAACTGAAAGTGTGGAAATTGCCCCGGAAAACCGGACTGAGTTTCCACATGCTACCAAGAGCCGGCACCCCAGCTCGAATTACGAGAGTACCTGTCGCACCAGTTCCGACAGCTTGACCAGCCCTGCCTTGACGTCGCTGCCCAGATGAACCCGCAGCGCCCTTCGCTTGCGGTCTGCCAGCACCTGGAAATCGCCGCGGGCCTGCGCGGACTTCACCACGCCAAACGTGTACTTCTGTCCGGGGACGGGCAGATCCTGCGCATCGTCGCAAGTAATCTGCAGGAAAACCCCGCTGTTGGGCCCGCCTTTGTAAGCCTGTCCGGTGGAGTGCAGGAAGCGCGGCCCGAATCCGAGACACGTCGCGACCTGCTTGCGGTCGCGTACCGCATGCCGCAAGCCTTGCAGCAGAGACTCATGCTCGGCATTCATCTCCACATAAGCGAGCAGGCCGAAGTAGTCACCGGCATCCAGTCGCGCCAGGTGCGCCCGCAAGTAGTTCTTCAGCGATCGGTCGGAACCGGCAGCCTTCGCCAGTTCTGCAGCGTTTGCCGAATCGGTGAAGAGTTTGAAACCGCCTTCCTCGATGACTGGTTTCTCGGGCGGAAGCGACCCGTTCATCTCGTATTCCGAGGTCAGCTTCTTGGTCTCGATCTTGCTGGCTTCGACGTCCGGTTGATTGAAGGCATTGATCCCAATCACCGAGCCAGCCACTGCCGTGGCGATCTCCCAGCGGAAGAATTCCTGGCCGAGATCGTAAGTATCAGCCAGCGCGATGCGCACCACCGGATGTCCAGCTTTTTCCAGCGCTGTGACTTTCGCGTCCTGTCCCGCGTCGGGCGCGCCTTGTAAGCGGACATAGGCGAAGATGCGATCTTTTCCGTACACCTCCGGCGGCCCCAGTTCCTCGCGATCCACCGGGATGATGCCTTTGCCCAGTTTGCCCGTGGACTCAGCGATCAACTGCTCCATCCACGCGCCCAGGTCGGAGATTCCCGGCGAGGTGATGATCGTGATCTTGTCCTGCCCCAGGTTGCGGGCGCTGCCGAGGATCAGGCCGAGCAGTACGCCCGGATTTTCCTCCACCGGCACACACGACTGGCAGGCCTGCACCATCTGTTCGGTGCGATCCAGAAATTTCTGAACATCCAGCCCCATCGCCGCTGCCGGTACCATTCCGAAATTGGAGAGCGCCGAATAGCGTCCGCCGATCGATGGCAGTCCATAAAATATGTGGCGGAAACGGTCTTTTTCGGCGACCTGCTGCATCTTGGAGCCTGGGTCGGTGATCGCGATGAAGCGGTCGCCCGCCTTGTCCGCGCCCAAAACTTGCTTCACGCGGTCGAAGAAATATTGTTTGTAGATGTTCGGCTCGAGCGTGCTACCCGATTTGCTGGAAACGATGAAGAGCGTCCTGGCGAGATCGATTTTCGCTTCCGTGTGCTTGATCTGCGCCGGATCGGTGGAATCGAGCACGTGAAGCCGGGGAAATCCCGGCACATGTCCGTAGGTGAGGGCCAGCACTTCGGGGCAGAGGCTTGATCCGCCCATTCCCAGCAGCAGGATGTCGCGGAAGCCGCCGCTTTTCACTTCGGCCGCGAGTTCTTTCAGCTTATTGACGTGGGCGAGTTGCTGCCCAGTGATGCCAAGCCACCCCAGCCACTTCGCCTCGTCCTCGCCTGTCCAGAGCGAGGCATCGAACTGCCAGAGGCGCCTTACTTTTCCGGAAGCCCGCCAGTCATTGAGGTTTTTTTTTACCGCCGCGTCGAGCTCAGCTGGAAGCTTCAAACCCTGCTGGTTGACTTTGGGAGTCGTCTCGCGTTTCGTGCTCTTTTCGACCGCCGCCAGCAACTTGTCAAACGCATCGGCAAACAACTTGACGCCGTCCACGGTCAGCTTGTCGGTCACTTGCTTCATCGAGATGCCAACGCTGGCCAGGTCGGCCATTGCCTTCTGTGCGCCGGGCAAGTCCTCCGTCAGACTCTGTCGTGGCTTGCCGTGATCGCGGAAAGCGTCAATCGTGGCCGGAGGGACGGTGTTGACCGTGTCTGGCCCGATCAATTCCTCGACATAGATGACGTCACGGTAGTTCGGATTCTTGGTGCTGGTGCTGGCCCAGAGTACCCGTTGTGTTTGCGCGCCTTTCGCAGCCAGCGCTTTCCAGCGCGGAGTGGAGAAAATCTTCTGGTAAGCCTCGTAGGTCAGCTTGCCATTCGCGATGGCAACCTTGCCGAGAACGCTTTGCAGCTTGCCTTTGCGCGCCGGGTCGCTTTCCTTTTTGACCTGTTCGTCCAGCAGCGAATCCACGAGCGAGTCAATGCGGCTGATGAAGAAACTGGCCACACTGGCCATCTTGCTGACGTCTCCGCCGCCCGCCGCGAACTTCTCGACGCCCGCGACATAGGCTTCCGCCACCCGCTCATAAACCTCCTGCGCAAAAAGCAGCGTGATATTGATATTGATGCCTTCACTGAGCAGTTGCTGAACGGCGGGAATCCCTTCCGGCGTTCCCGGCACCTTGATCATCACGTTCTCGCGACCGACTGCTTTCCACAGCCGCAGCGCTTCATCCAGCGTGCCCTGCGTGTCGTGAGCCAGATACGGAGACACTTCCAGGCTTACATACCCATCGCGCTTCTTCGTGCCTTGGTAGACAGGCCGGAGCAGGTCGGCAGCGTCCTGAATGTCGCGAATCGCGAGCAGTTCATAACGCGCTTTGGCGTCGAGATCCTTGCGCCCCGCCAGCGAATCCAGAAAATCCTGGTATTCCGTGCTGCCGGTGATTGCCTTTTCGAAAATCGCGGGATTGGAAGTCATCCCCCGCAAGCCGTCTTCATCGATCAACCGTTGCAGGTCTCCGCCCTTGAGCAGATCGCGCCGGATGTAATCGAGCCAGATGGACTGCCCGAACGTTTGCAGCTGTTTCAGGGGATTGACGGCCTTGCCGGCTACCAACGCGTCGACGGGATTCATGACGTCTCCTTGCTGCTGGGCAGACAGACTCGCTGCCTGACGTTAAAACACGGTTACTTCGCGGCCAGTTCTCGCGCCGCCTGCATCACGGTTTCGGGGTTGAACCCGAACTTCTTCTGCAAATCCTTGAGCGGCGCCGAAGCGCCAAACGTCCGCATTCCAATAACGCGACCCTTCATGCCCACATAATGCGCCCAGCCGAAGGTGGCAGCCTGCTCCACCGCGACCCGCGCGGTCAAATCCGGCGGAAGCACCTGATCGCGGTAACTCTGATCCTGGCGCTCGAAAATCTCCCAGGAAGGCATGCTGACTACGCGGGCCTTGATCCCTTCCTGCTTGAGTTTCTCGTACGCATCCACGCAGATGCTCACCTCGCTGCCGGTTGCCATCAGGATCACCTGGGGCTTGCCTCCCTCGGCATCCGCCAGAATGTAGGCGCCGCGAGCCGCGCCGGAAGCCGGTGCATATTTCGCGCGGTCGAGGGTGGGCAGAGCCTGCCGCGTCAGGATGAGCGCAACCGGTTCGTGGCGCTGCTTCATGATGACCTTCCACGCCTCGACTACTTCATTGGCATCCGCGGGCCGCAGCGTGATCAGACCGGGAACCGCCCGCAGCGACGCCAGTTGCTCGATTGGCTGATGGGTTGGCCCGTCTTCGCCGACGCCGATCGAATCATGCGTGTAGATCCAGATCGCCGGAACTTCCATGATGGCCGACAGCCGGATCGGCGCTTTCATGTAATCGCTGAAAATCAGGAAGGTCGAGCCGTAGGGGCGAATCTTCGACAACGACATCCCGTTCACGATCGCTCCCATGGTGTGCTCGCGAATGCCGAAATGAAAATTGCGTCCGTTGTACTGGCCCGCTTCGAAGTCTCCCGCTCCGTCAAATGTGAGCCGGGTCTTGGTAGAGGGATACAGGTCCGCCGAGCCTCCCATGAGCCAGGGGTGGTTCTTTGCGATGGCATTGAGAACCTTGGCAGAAGAATCGCGGCTTGCCAGCCCCTTGGCGTCTGCCGGAAAACTGGGCAACTCCTTGTCCCAGCCATCGGGTAGCTCGCGGCGCTGCATGCGGTCGATCTCATTGGCGAGATCCGGGAATTGCGCCCGGTACTTAGTGAAGAGCGTTGTCCACTGGTTGCGCAGCTGCTTGCCCCGCTTGCCAATGCCATCGCGGAAATTCTCGCGAACCCCGTGCGGGACGAGGAACTTCGCATCCTCCGGCCATCCGTAGGCGCGTTTGGTCAGCTTGATTTCTTCCTCGCCCAGCGGCTCGCCGTGCGCTTCTTTTGTGTCCTGCCGGTTGGGTGACCCGTAGCCGATGTGGCTGTCCACGATGATTAACTTGGGCCGGTCTTTCACCCCGAGCGCGTGAGTGTAAGCGGTTGCCAGTTGCCCGAGGTCATTCGCGTCATGGACGTGCGTCACGTCCCAGCCGTAGCTCAGGAAGCGCGCCGCCACTTCCTCGCTGAACGCCAGGTCAGTCTTGCCTTCGATCGTGATCTTGTTGTTGTCATAGATCCAGCACAGGTTCGCGAGCTTCAGGTGCCCGGCAACCGAGGCGGCTTCCGATGAAATTCCTTCCATCATGTCGCCGTCGCCGCAAAACACCCAGATGTTGTAGTTGAAGATCTCAAAACCTGGACGATTGAAATGTTCCGCCAGCCATCGTTCGGCAATCGCCATGCCCACGCTGTTCCCGCAGCCCTGGCCCAAAGGCCCAGTGGTCGTTTCAACTCCTGAGGTCCAGCGATATTCGGGATGCCCTGGCGTCTTGCTGCCCAGTTGGCGGAAATTCTTGATGTCGTCGAGTGAGACCGCGGGCTCACTCAATACTTCGTATTTCGAATTTACGGAGTGGACGCCCGCCAGGTACAGCATCGAGTACAGCAGCATGGACGCGTGCCCGTTCGAGAGAACAAAGCGGTCGCGATTGGGCCAGATTGGATCTTCCGGGTCGTAGCGCAGAAATTGCTGCCACAGACTATAGGCGACAGGCGCCAGCGCCATCGGTGTACCGGGATGTCCGGAGTTTGCTTTCTGCACCGCATCCATCGAAAGGGTGCGGATGGTGTTGATACACAGCTGATCGAGTTGCTTACCCGTCACAGCACCCTGGTCACTGACGGCCATCGATCCTCCAGACCCACGTTTTTCCGCTGACCCATCCGTGAGATGAAGGAGGGGGCGGTTTCGATACATCAGCCCGCGTCATCGAGTCTACAAGGTCACGAGGACTACATTCGCGGAGCCTCAAAATTTTACACCGGGAGGAACGCGGAGTCGTATGGGAAAGGTCGTAGATTCGAGGTTAGCGCCCGCTGAGCCTCGACCCGAGCGTTTCAGATCAGGTAGGCCTTGCCCTGACTGACTCGGTGTTGCAGCGTGGCGGCAAGCTGGTCCACATCGGTCGGGGAGAGATTCACCGCGCTTCCTTCAAGAATCGGGAAGCGATTGCTGCCCACGGCATCGCGCCGGATCTGGATGAGCAGCGCCTGCATGGCCTCCGCATCATACTTCTGTGGTGTCAGCCGGATCAGTTCCTGCAAAGCGCGTCCCAGCGGCAGAGACTCACGATAGGGCCGCTCGCTGGTCATGGCGTCAAAAGTGTCGGCCAGCGCGACAATGCGGACTTCCTGCGACATCTCTTGAGCGTGCAGGCCGTCCGGATAGCCTGTTCCATCGCCGCGCTCGTGATGCCAGCGCACAATCTCGGGAATCTGCGGCCACGGGAACTGCACATTGCTGACGATCTGGTGCCCCACCACGGTGTGGTCGGCCATCTCGCGAAACTCTTCCGGGTTCAACGACGTCGTCTTGCCGAATAGCCGCTTGTCGACCGCCACTTTGCCAATGTCGTGCAGATATCCCGCGGACCGCAGGGAAGCGACGTTGCTCGGATCCATCCCCATGGCTTCGCCGATGGCCTGTGCGTAGCGTCCCACCCGCAGCGAGTGTCCATGAATGTTCACGTGCTTTACGTCAATCGCAGCCGCGAACGCTTCCAGCGCGTTGTCGTAGAACCCATGCAGAGACGCGAGCAGCCGCAGGTTTTCCGACACACGCTGGGCCAGCGTCTGGCTGAGCGAATGATTCTGAATGGCCAACGCTACAAAATGGCTGAGCAGTTGGATCGCGTCGAGCGCGTCGTCCTCGTACGCCGCGTTTCCGTCGCGCCGCCCCAGGACGATCAATCCTGCGAGCTTGCCCCGTACCTTGAGCGGGCAGATGCACTTGAAAAGCTCCGGAGCCACATTCCCGTTCGAACTGAGGAAAATGTCGTAGGTGCTGCTGTTCAGCAGGACCGGTCCGGTAGCCGCGGTCAGGGTGTGGACGTGTCGCGGAAGCAGTGGGATTAACGCGGGATCGGGGAGCAGCGCGAATCCCTGGGCGTCCACCGAGGTGAGAAGGGAAGGCCGCTCGCCAAAAGAGAATAAGACGGCTTCACGCGCGCCAGCAGCTTCGATCACCGCCGCCAGCATGGCATGTGCGGTCTGGCGAAAATCACGGTCCGCTGTGAGTTCGGGACCGAAATCGGCCAGCGCCTCTACCGTTCGCAACAGCTTTTTGAGATTGGTTCTCTGCAATGCCCCACGCGGAGGAAACTGCGAGAATCCAGAGCCGCTATCAGCCTAGCATGCGGACGCGGGGCAGGATTGTTAGTTAGTTTGGTGCGGTGGAATCTACGCCTCCGCCGCTCGTTCTCAACATCTTCGCTACACTGTGTTGATCGAGCGGAGGGTTTGAATGGATCGTGCGTACCTGCGTCTCTTGACGCTCGCGGTGGGCGGCAGCTTGCTGGCTCCCGTGGTCACTCTTCTGGCCAGCCGTTACATGCGGGACCGGCTCTTTCCCTGGGCACAGTTGCCCGGCTACATGTTGGTTGCCCTGCTCTTGATTTCGCTGGCCTTGGCGATGCGGTGGCTCCTGCGCCGGTTCGACTCTCGATTGGAGAATGCTGCGGCTGAGCAGGCTGCCTTCCTGATGGAGGAGTTACCAGAACGTTGGATCAACTCCGCCATTTTTGCCGCCGCTGCTCTCAGCCTGTTTCTGGAACTGACGATGATCCGCTGGCAGGCCACGGTTTTCCCTTTCTTTTCTTTTTACAAGAACCTTTCCCTCCTCTCCTGTTTCGCTGGACTGGGCTTGGGGTATGCGATGGGAAGGCGGGGCCGCTTATCTTTGGTGCTCACGCTGCCGATTTTGTGCTGGCAGATCCTGTTCATGACGAGCATGCGCTACGGCCTGACATACGCCCAGTTCCAGAGCCTGTATGTCCTACCGATCCGCGAACAGTTGAATATGGGCTTGCCCAAAGCGGCCCAGTTTTATTACGGCCTGCAAACCTACTTCGTGTTGGCCGTGGTGTTCCTGCTCACCGCCCTTGCGTTCATTCCGATTGGCCAGTTGTGCGGTTGTCTGATGGAACGCCGGGGAAAACTGACCGCCTATGGTTTTAATCTTCTGGGCAGCCTGGCAGGCGTGCTTTTGATGTTCCTGGTCAGCGCTTTTTGGACACCGCCCACGATGTGGTTCCTGCTGGCGTTCTCTGTCTTGCTTTGTTTTCATGCCAGAAAAAAAGCAGTCTTCACGGTGGGCGCAGTCTCCATGTTGATCGCGCTGCTTGTTCTGGAGTGGCCCGTCAGCCCCACCCTGCAAAAAATCTATTCCCCGTACCAGCTTCTCGAGGTCGGGCGCAACGATAACGGCCTGATGGAGATCCGTGCCGCCGGCCATTACTACCAGAAGGTCTACGATTTTTCGGGGAGTGCCGATAGCCTGCCGGCGAACTCCTTTATCCGAAGGGCTAGAGATTACTACGACATGCCCTACAAGATTTTGACCCACCCGGCGGACGTTGCCGTGGTAGGTGCGGGCACCGGCAATGACGTATCCGCGGCGCTACGTGGCGGAGCGGAGCGCGTGGACGCGATCGAAATCGATCCGGCCATTCTGATGCTGGGGCACGACGGTCATCCCGAACATCCATATTCCAATCCGCGGGTTCATTCAGTGGTCAACGATGCGCGCTCGTTCCTGCGTACCACGGATCGGCGTTACGACCTGATCGTGTTCGGGTTGCTCGACTCCCACACTCTGCTGAGCCAGGCTTCGAGTGTGCGGCTTGATTCCTTTGTCTACACCGTCGAGGCCATGCGCGAAGCACGCGCGCGCCTGCAGCCCCACGGCGTCATCTCGCTGGCCTTTTCCGTGCTGAATGATCAGCTCGGACGCAAGATTTATCTCATGCTGCAGGATGCCTTCGATGGGCAGCCCCCGGTCTGCATCCAGGTTGGCTACGACGGCGGAGTTGTGTTTCTGGAGTCAGCCGATCGCCACTTAGTGGTGCCGCCCGCTTTCATCGCTGAGCGTGGTTTCTACAACCGCTCTCCGACCTACGCTAACCCTGCCATCCGTGCCGACGTCTCCACCGATGATTGGCCGTTCTTCTACATGCCGGAACGGGTGTATCCGGTCTCTTATCTGGTGATGGTGGCGCTTGTTCTAGTGCTGTCGCTCCTGCTGCTCACGAACTTCCTTCCCGAGCGGCCGCGAGCCGGCAACCTCGCCTTCTTCCTGCTCGGAGCGGGTTTCATGTTGGTCGAGACCAAGGGCATCACGGAATTGGGGCTCACCTTCGGCAATTCTTGGCAGGTGATCGGCATCGCCATCGCAGGAATCATGGTGATGGCATTCTTCGCCAACTGGATCGTGCAGCGGTTCGCCATTACCCGTTCGATGGTTCCTTATGCCTTGCTGCTTGTCTCGCTCGCGCTCGGCTGGTGGGTCGCGAAAAGTGGCGGACTCCCCTCCACCTGGGCCGGCCGCCTCGGAACCGCCTTGCTCCTGACCTCGCCCATGTTTTTCTCCGGCATCGTCTTCTCAACGCTGCTCAAGACACGCGGCGAAATCTCAGGCGTTATGTCGGCGAACCTGTTCGGCGCCATGTGTGGAGGGCTACTGGAATACAACTCCATGTATTTCGGATTCCAGTTCCTTTACCTGATGGCTGCCGGCCTGTATCTTCTGGCGTTCGTCTGGGAGCTTCTGGGATCGAAACTGGATCCCACCGTCGTGGGAGCCGGGAAGGTTGCCGCTGCTCTTTCAGAGAGGTAATGCCCGCAGCCTCTACTCACACCCCGACCGGGAATGGCTTCGTGTGCGTCTCGGATCCTACCGACACTCCCGCGAACCGTCCCTGGAGCAGCGACATCATTCCGGTGTACCAGTAGCCGATCACGAACAGAAGCAGGAAGGGAACCGTGATGTAGTTCTCATTATCGATGGCGTAGTACACGGTCAGTGCGAAGTAGGTCCCCACCAGCAGCTCGAACCAGGGCACCCATCCCAGGCGCTTCCGGTACTTGGTGCTGCCGACCCTGTCTTTCTTCGACTCGACGCGGTACTTCGGAGTGCGTACGAATGCCGTCTCTTTGCCCACCAACGCTTCGAGAACCGCGCGCGTATTGGTGATGGTCAGACCGATGCCGAGCGCCATCAAGAAGGGCAGATAAAGCAGCGCACGCGGCCAGGTTTTCGGAAAGAGCTCTTTCTGCGAAACCAGGTAAAAGCTGGAGATCGAAAACGTCGAGGCCATGAACAGGGGCAGGTCAATGTAGAGCATCTGAAACCATCCCTGGTAGAACCGAATCACCATGGCCGGAAGCAAGAGCACCGAGAGCAAGATCATCAGCGGATAGCTCAAATTGGCCGTCAAGTGGTACCACGCCTCCACCTTTACCGAGCGCGGCACATCACTGGCGAAAACCTTGGGCAGAATCTTCTTCGAAACCTGAATCAGGCCCTTGGCCCATCGCGCCTGCTGAGTTTTGAAAGCGGTCATCTCCACCGGCAGTTCCGCGGGACACTCCACATCCTGCAGGTAAAGGAACTTCCAGCCCTTCAACTGGGCGCGGTACGAGAGGTCGGTGTCTTCGGTCAGGGTGTCGTGTTGCCAGCCGCCGGCCTCGTCGATGGCGACTCGGCGCCACATGCCAGCCGTGCCGTTGAAGTTGAAAAAAACGCCGCTCCGTGCCCGTCCGGAGTGCTCCAGTACGAAGTGGCCGTCGAGCAGGATGGCCTCAACTTCGGTCAGGAAGGAATAGCTGCGGTTGATGTGCGTCCAGCGCGTCTGCACCATCCCGACCTTCGGATCGGTGAAATGATGGATGCACTTCAGCAGAAAGTCCGCTGGCGGAACAAAGTCGGCGTCGAAAATGGCAACGAACTCTCCCTTCGCCGTTTTCAACCCCTCGGCGAGCGCTCCCGCCTTGTAACCCTCGCGGTTATCGCGGTGATGATAAGTGACCGGATGCCCAAGGCTTGCGTACCGCTCCACCAGGATGCGGGCGACTTCCACGGTTTCGTCGGTCGAATCATCCAGCAACTGGATGTCGAGTTTTTCCCGGGGATAATCCAGCCTGCAGACCGCGTCCAGCAGGCGGTCCACCACGTACTGCTCATTGAAAATCGGCAGCTGAACCGTAACGCGCGGCAAGTCCTCGAAGCGGGCTGCCGGTTCCGTAGTCTTGTTCTTCTTGTGCTTGTAATAAAGATAAACCAGCCAGTAGCGGTGCGCTCCGTAGGCCGCCAGAATGACCAGCACAATGAAATACGGAATCAGCAACGCCAGGTCGAAGGCGTTGATCTGGTACAGGCCCTGAAAAGTCTTGTCCAGAAAGTGCTGCCGGATGTAGGGCAACACGCCCTTGGGGGCCAGCACCGCGCAGAAAATGAAGAGGGGAGTCATGCGCTCGAAGAGAGATCATTGTACCCGATAGCCCGCAGCGGGTTTCCGGCACCAGCGTGGCTTGGAAGTTCCTGCCACCTGACACTCGTGACCTGTCACCTGGTGTTCTACTGCCAATCTTCCGAAACCGGCGCGGGCTTCAGTTCGATTTTCTGCCGTGAGCCTTCTTCCACCTTCAGCGCGGTTCCATTGCTTTCCTGCGACTTGAGAAACTCGGCGTCATAGTAGGCCCCGTCTTCCAGATCCTGCCAGGCAAACACGGTGTAGCTCCCCGGTGCCAGACCATGAATCACGAAATGGCCGTTCTGGTCGGTCGTGCCGACACCAAAGCGTTGCCGAATTTTCTGATACTTCTCTTCAGGTACGGCGACCACGCTTGCGTTAGCGACTGGCTGGTCTTGGTCGATAACCGCCCCTTCCAAAACTCCACCTTTCGAATTCATCACCAGTTCGACCGACGCCGGCCCAGCCACCTTGAATCCCGCGCTGGCGTCGACACTGCCGAGGGCAACCGATTTGAGGAAGCCGTCTTTTCCCTCGCCACCGTTCACTTGCGCGATGTAACGTCCGGGAATGACGCCCGTCCACTGGAAACTGCCGAACCGGTCGACCCGTGCGACCGGACCGCTTCCGGGCACAAACGTCATGCTCATTCCGCCAGTCTCAATGTCGTCGACACTTTGCAGGTACACCGTGTACGGCGTGAGGTCAGCCAGAGGCTGTCCTTCAAACCGGAGATGCCCCGAGAGAGTGAATGGTCGCACCGGGACCAGTTTGACCCCTTCCACGTCGGCTGCGACCACGGCGATATTCAGGCGCGCAGTGAGTAGTTCGCCTTCCGAGCCCGAATAAGCGGTGATCCAGTAAGATCCGGGCGCCACTCCCCGCATCTCGAACTGTCCGTCCTCGGCGACATCCGCTGCGTTCATGGTGAGCGTATTCACTCCCCGCGATATCAGCTGCACCATCGGTTTCTGCCGGGCTGGAATGCCGGTCACAATCCCGCGAATGCGATAGGTCCGGGCGGGAACGATGGTGAAATTTACTGGCATTTCATCGCCCGCCCGCAGCGTGATGGCGGAGGCCTGAGTGGCATCCGTCGTCCCGGGATAATAGGTAGTCAGGTAACTCGTATCAGGCTTGCTCTCCAAGTCCGGCGAGCCCTTGGCGGGATGTCCGAGATTGGCAAAATCAGGTGCGGGGGCGATTGAGATGAAGTACTGTCCCGGGAACAGTCCCGAGATGCGGTACTCCCCCAGGTCGTTGGTGCGTTCGCCCCCAAGTGCTTCGGCATCGGTCGCTTTACCCGGCTTTTTTCTTCCCAAAGAAACGCCGAAGTTGGGCAGCGGGTCGCCGTCCTCATCCACGACTCGCCCGGTGATCACCGCCATCGGCAGCATGCGTAGCAGAAGATCCTTCATCTCCTGTCCCGCACGGACATCAAGAACGCTCGTCTCGATTCGGTGATTGCGCTCGTTGATCTGAATGAAACCGGTTCGTTCGAGGAAGAGGCGGTAGCGCCCCGGTTGAACGTTTTCTATGTTGAACCGGCCGTCGGGGGCGGTCGTTGTGGTGTAGTTTCCGGCCTTGGCCTGGTCCTCAGCGATCAGTTGCAGCAGGACTTTCTTGAGAGGCTGGCTGCCCGGTTCCTTTACGATCGTGCCTGCGATGGAAGCGGCATTGGCCGGGCGGTTCGGTTCCTGCGCTCTCGTCAACGAAAGAAGGCTGAGAAGACAAAAGACAAAGCTGAGAGAGCGTTTCATAGCTCCGATCATCAGCCGTTGGGGCGCGGCTTGTAGGTCTTTCCGAAACTCAATTCAGGAAGTACGTCCGGTACAAAGTGTCGCGTTGCGCGGGCCGGAACCCCGCATCCCGTATGATGCGCCGCAACTCTTCTTCCGTTGTGCAGTTGGTGACGCCCGCGGCCCGGACTACATTTTCTTCCAGCATTACGGAGCCAACGTCGTTCCCGCCGAAGCGCAAGCCCATCTGGCAAACCTTCAATCCCTGCGTGACCCAACTGGATTGCACATTCAGGAAGTTCGAAAGGTACAGGCGCGAGATCGCCAGGACTTTGAGGTACTCGACCGCCGTGGCCTCATCCCATCGGCGTCCGCCGAGCGCGGTGTTGGCCGGTTGGAAGCTCCACGGGATGAAAGCCGTAAACCCGCCTGTTTCTTCCTGCAACCGGTAGACGGCCTCCAGGTGATTCACTCGGTGCTCGAACGACTCACCCACGCCAAACATCATGGTGGCCGTGGTGCGCATGCCGAGCTGGTGGGCGGTTCGATGAACCAGCAGCCAGTCGTCAGTCAGGCACTTCAGGCGAGCGATTTTGTGGCGCACTTCGTCGTCCAGAATCTCCGCTCCGCCGCCCGGGATCGAATCGAGCCCGGCGTCGCGCAACCGGGCAATCGTGTCGCGCACGTTCAGCTCGCTGTATTCCGCGATTGCCAGGACTTCCGAAGCGGAGTAACAATGCAGATGAATCTTCGGGAAACGTTGCTTGATGCCCCGCAGCATCCGCTCGTGCCAGTCAATCTTGAGATCGGGATGCAGGCCGCCCTGCATCAACACGCCGGTGCCACCGAGTTCCACGGTCTCGCGGATCTTTTCGTAGATCGTGTCGAAATCGAGGATGTAGCCCTCCTTCGACGCGGGCCCCTTCAGCGGCCGATAGAACGCGCAGAAGGTGCAATATTCGGTGCAGAAGTTCGTGTAATTAATATTGCGGTCAATGATGTAGGTAACGGTGCCTTCGGGATGGATCTTGCGACGCACCGCATCGGCCTCCATGCCGATTCCGATCAGGTCGTCGGACTGGAACAAGTCGAGGGCTTGCTGTTTGGTCAGGGTCATGGCCAGATCACGGGGAGATCACAAGGCTGAGTGACATTCTAGCGGAACGAGCGGCTGGCTCCAACTTGGCAGGGTTCTCGGTAACGGCTTTTCTGCCCGCCCGAAGCCTGTGAAACGAACGAAATTCATGAAAATCCGACCAGACCAGCGCGAACCCTGGAACCAACCCCGCTTGTGAACCGTATCTGGCTCTACGTACAATTCTGCCGTTAGTGGAGGTGGTCGATGAAACGACTGGCCCTTTGTGCTGTTGCACTATTCCTTCTGCTTGCCCCGAGCGCATTTGCCCAAGCGCAGACCTCTTTGATTCCGCGCAGCGTGCTCTTCGGAAATCCTGAGCGCACATCCCCGCAGATTTCCCCTGACGGCGCGATGCTGGCCTACCTCGCTCCGGATCAGGGCGTCCTGAACATCTGGGTGCGCACCCTGGGCAAGACGGACGATCGCGCAGTCACCAACGACCGCAAGCGCGGAATCCGCAACCTGTTCTGGCAGTTTGACTCGAAGAACATTCTGTATGCCCAGGACCAGAACGGCGACGAGAACTGGCGTGTCTATCAAACCAATGTTGCGACCAAACAGACGCGTGACCTCACGCCTTACGAAAAAGTACGCGCCGATATCGTCGGGGGCGAGGCTGCATACCCTGATTCTGTACTGATCCAGCTCAACAAGCGCGATCCAAAAGTCTTTGACATTTATCGGGTCAACTTGAAGACCGGTGAACTGACGCTCGACACCGAGAATCCGGGCGACGTTACCGGTTGGCAGCCCGATCACGATCTCCAGATACGAGCCGCGCAGGTGACCACGGACGATGGCGGCACCGTGATCCGGGTGCGTGACGGCGCAAAATCCCCGTGGCGCGAATTGATGAAGTGGGGCCCGGAAGAAACTCTGGGAAACATCTCCGGTTTCTCTCCGGACAACAAAGCGTTGTGGGTTCTTACCTCGCTGGATGCCAATGCGGCCCGCCTGCTCTCGGTTGATATTGCCACGGGAAAGCGCACCGTGGTCGCCGAGGATCCGCAGTTTGACGTCTCTTTTGTGGTTACACACCCCAAGACCAACAAACTCCAGGCCGTGGTTTTCCTGCGCGAGCGGCGCGACTTCCAGATTCTCGACAAGGACCTGCAGCCGGATTTTGACGCGCTCCGAAAAGTCCGCGAGGCCGATATCAGCGACATCAGCCGCGATCTGGCCGACGATAAGTGGATTGTCGCCTTCGAAGGCGACGATTCTCCCATCTATTACTATCTCTACGATCGCGCCAGCAAAAAGGCCACCATGCTGTTCAGCAATCGTTCCGACCTGGAGAAATACAAACTCGCCAAGGTCAAGCCCATCGAATACAAGGCCCGCGACGGCATGACCATCTACGGATACCTCACCACTCCGGCCGGGGCCGATCCCAAGAACCTGTCCATGGTGGTCTTTCCCCACGGCGGTCCCTGGGGGCGTGATCTATGGGGATACGATCCCTACGCGCAGTGGCTGGCCAATCGTGGCTATGCCGTCCTGCAACCGAACTTCCGCGCGTCCACCGGATACGGGAAACAGTACTTGAATGCTGGTGATCGTCAGTGGGCGGGAACGATGCACACCGATCTGCTCGATGCCAAGGACTGGGCCGTGAAGCAGGGCGTTGCCGATCCGGCAAAAGTCTGCATCATGGGCGGCAGCTACGGCGGATATGCAACCCTCGCCGGAGTCGCGTTCGCTCCCGACGCGTTTGCTTGCGGCGTGGACATCGTGGGGCCGTCGAACCTGAACACTCTACTGAAAACGATCCCGCCGTATTGGTCCACCATGCTGGCGGTGTTTCATAAGCGCATGGGCGAAGACGAAGCATTCCTGAAAACGCAGTCGCCACTTTTCAAGGCGGATCAAATTAAAGTGCCCTTGCTGATCGGACAAGGCGCGAACGATCCGCGGGTGAACAAAGCGGAAAGCGACCAGATCGTGGCCGCGATGCGCAAGAACAACAAGCCGGTCGTGTATTTCGTGTTTCCCGACGAAGGACATGGCTTCGCGCGTCCCGAGAACCGTATGGCCTTTAATGCTGCTTCGGAAGAATTTCTGGCGAAGTATCTGGGCGGAAGATTTGAGCCTCCGACGGATGCGGAGAAGAAGCTGCTCGACAGCGTAAGACAGTAAGAGACGCATGGTCCAACGAGCCGCCGGACCGTCAGGCGGCACGCACTTTCGGTTGAGGGCGGCGCGCTGCGCGTTGCCCTTTTTTCACCTGGAAGTACTTCACCAGCCCCACCACGCCACCCAGCACCGCCAAAACGATCACAATCGCGAGCACTGGCTTGTAATACTGAGCAAAAAAACGCACGATGTGCCGCCCGTAGTGGGCTCCGAGAAATGCGAACACCGTGAATCGCACACCGCGGCCCAGCGTCAGGGCCGCTAAGAATTTTTTCCGCGGGTACTGCATCGCTCCCGCGGCCACCAGGAACGGTACGATCGGAAAGGGCGGCGGCAGCAGCGCCGGGATCGCCACCGCTCCGAATCCCCAGCGCTCAAAGTTTCTGGAAACGTTCTCAGCCGTCCGCTTTGAAAACTTCCGCTCCAGCGCTTCCTTGCCGCCCTTCTGCGCCAGGTGATAGGTGACGTACCCGCCCAGAACCGCTCCCGCCGTGGCCATGATCGCGTAGTAAAACCAGATGTCCGGCCGGTGTGCCGCCAGCAGGATCGTAAGCACGTCCATGCTACCCGGCAGCGGAATGACGGAGTTGTCGGCCAGTCCGAGCAGAATCAGCCCGGGCCCACCCAGATGGATCAGCCACGTCAGCTTACTGTGCTTGGAAGCAAGGAGGACGACGGCGATACTGCGCATCCTTATTAGAGTCATTGTCTACGCCCGCGGATGGCAACAATTAGTCAAGAAGTGTCAATGCCCGGCGTGCACAACGGCATCAGGCTGCCGATTCCGCGCTTTCCAGAAACCGCAGTTCCGGTGCCCGGGGCAGCGCCCCAATCTCGGCCGCATGGCTGTAGAACAGCGCGAGCCCTTCCAGGCACGGCGGGTCGAGATAGTAGTGGATGTTCTCTGTGAGATACGAGCCAATGGTTGACGCCGGCAGGCTCAAACGGCGGCTCCACTCCCGAACAATCACTTGCAGATTGGTCGGGTCTAGCCCGTGGTCACGTGACACTTTGAATGCTTCGGCGATTGCGTTTGCGTTCCGTCCCGCGAGCGCCGCACGACGTATCGCCCAGAAGGCGAAAACAAATGACTTTCCCGTCCGTGCAATCCACTCTTCGGCCAGGTCGAGTGTGACGTACCTTGTCCGATCTACCTGCAAGGCAGGATCGCCAATCAGTAACGCAGCATCGCAACCAGCCAGCATTGCGTCGAGCTCTGGCGGCATCGGAAGGTACTCTCTCTCGCCTCCGAGCCATTTTGCGAACAGAACTTTGGTCAATGCAACGGATGTCATCGAAGAAGTATCAAGCGCGACGGTCCGCACTTCGGCGACGGGAACTTTGCTTACTAGCAGGATGGACCGCACCTCGCGTCGCGCCGCGATCGCCACGTCCGGAACAATGACGAGGTCCGGAATGGTAGTGTAGGCGGCCGCCGGGATGATCCCAATGTCCGCCGATCCCTCCAACAGGGCTTGCGCGCAGCCGGAAGGGATGGTGTAGGAAAGTTCAAATTCTGACCTGCTCCCATGCTCAAAATCCCACAGGAGCGGTGCAGTATTCAGATAAGAGATTGCCGAGATCTTCAACCGGATCATTGCTTTGCGAATTCTAACAAAAGTGGTGTGCGCGCCATCCTTGACAGTATTTCAAAACCGGGCCTAGAGTCCGGCCTGATGCCAACCACCGCCGTTCCAACCGTAAACGCCCAATCCCAGCAGGCTTCCTGTTGGCTCGCTTTGGCCTTGACGCCGGGTCTGGGTCCGACTCGTGTCCGAAAACTGATCGAGCATTTCGGGAATCCGGAGAACGTCTTTCGCGCCAGCTTGACGGAATTGGAAGCGACCGGGATGCAGTCGGTTTCCGCGCAGTCGCTGGCAACTGGCAAGTCGCTGGAGTTAGCCCAGCAGCAGTGGGCGAAGGCTATTGAGGTGGGCGCGAAAATCATCACCCTGGGTGATCCCGAATACCCGCTGCGGCTCAAGGAAATCTACGATCCGCCGGTCGTGCTCTTTGTCCGCGGCGATGTGGAAATACTCTCCCGGCCCGGCATCGCGGTGGTGGGCACGCGCCATCCGACGCCGTACGGCACCGGCATGGCAGAACGCCTCTCCACGGACCTGGTCGTGCACGGGCTGGTCATCATCAGCGGGATGGCGCGCGGCGTGGATTCGGCCGCCCATCGCGGTACCCTCGCCGCCAGGGGAAAGACAGTGGCCGTTTTCGGCACCGGCATTGACGTGATGTATCCCAAGGAGAATACGCGCCTCGCCGAACAGATTCTGGCCTTGGGCGGAGCGTTGATCTCGGAGTTTCCGATCGGTACGTTTGCGGCGCCGCAAAATTTTCCTATCCGCAACCGCATCATCAGCGGGATGTCCGTCGGAGTGCTGGTGGTGGAAGCGGCGGAATACAGTGGAACGCGCATCACGGCACGCTGCGCCCTCGAGCAGAATCGCGATGTGTATGCCGTGCCGGGTAACGTCACCAACAAAGGCTCCTGGGGCCCCAATACCCTGATCAAGCAGGGCGCGAAACTGGTGGCGACCTGGGAAGACGTTTGGGAAGACCTGCCCGCCGATGTCCAAGCGGCACTGACTCCGGCGGCCAATGAATCGTCCGAGTCTCAGACCGCATCTCTATTCCCTGACGAAACCATTTCTCCCCACGAACGGAGGATTCTGTCCATGCTCAAGCCCGACGAGTCCACCCACATCGATGAACTGGTCGAACGCCTGGAGCCGGAGCTGTCCTCCTCCGAAATCTTCGCCGCGTTGTTCGAGCTGGAACTGAACGGCAAGGTGAAGCAGTTGCCGGGGAAGAATTTTGTGAAAAGCTTTTAGCTCCTAGCTACTAGCTGCTGGCAATCAAATACACGGAGGGAGAAGACGCATGAAAGATTTCAAAGAGTTGAAAGTTTGGTCGAAAGCGCACGAACTGACCGTGCTCGTCTACGGTCTCACGCGGTCTTTCCCTAGGGATGAAATCTACGGCTTGACCTCTCAGGTCCGACGCTCGGCTGCGTCGGTCGGCGCAAATATTGCGGAAGGATGTGGAAGACATTCCGATGGAGAGTTGACTCGTTTCTTGCAGATCGCCCGCGGCTCCGCCAGTGAGACCGAGTACCATCTTCTTCTCGCAAAGGATCTTGGATTCCTGTCCGAGGACGACTTCCGGAAAGCAGACCAGAAACTGATTTATGTGCAAAGAATGTTGACCGCGCTCGTGCAGAGGGTCCAACCTGTGAAGCGGGCAATCTAGACTAGTTCGCGCAAAAAGGCTTTTGCTTGCTAGTAGCTAGAAGCTAGTAGCTAGTAGCTAACGCCCCGCGCAGTTGTTGGCTTTCGTACATTCGTGCTAGCTTCAATTCCAATACCGCCCAACTGAGGAAACCATTGTCCAAAGGTCTCGTCATTGTCGAATCGCCGGCCAAGGCGAAAACTATCCAGAAATATCTGGGGAAGGGTTTCACGGTCGATGCTTCCTACGGCCACGTGAAAGACCTGCCCAAGAGCAGTCTCGGGGTCGACGTGGAAAACGACTTCGAGACCGAATACGTCGTTATCCCCGGCAAAGAAAAGGTTCTGGCCAAACTGAAGAAGCTGGCGCTCTCGGCCGACACCATCTACCTTGCGCCTGACCCGGATCGTGAAGGGGAAGCCATCGCCGCGCATCTGGCCGACGAACTCGGCAGCAACGGGTCGAGCAAGAAAAAGAAGACTAAGAAAGACATAGCCGCAGACGCCGTGCGTATCCGTCGCGTCACCTTCAATGAAATAACCCAGCGCGCGGTGAAAGAAGCTTTCGAGCATCCACGCGATATTGATCGCAACCTGGTCGACGCGCAGCAGGCCCGCCGTGTGCTCGATCGCCTGGTGGGATACCAGGTCTCTCCTCTGCTGTGGGACAAGGTGCGGCGCGGCATCTCCGCCGGCCGCGTTCAGACGGTGGCGTTGCGGCTGATCGTCGAACGGGAACGCGAAATCAAGGCGTTCATCAAGAAAGAGTACTGGACGATTGACGCACATCTCGCCGGCCCCAAGCCGCCGGCCTTCGATGCCCGCTTCCTGGGCAAAGGCGAGGAAAAGATCGAGATCCTGAACGGCGAGGAAGCGGAGAAGATCCGCCTCGCACTCGAAACGGCCGATTGGGTGGTCCGTTCAGTCGACAAGAAAGAGCGCCGCCGCAATGCCGCGCCCCCATTTACGACCAGCAAACTGCAGCAGGATTCCTCGCGCAAGCTGCGCTTCAGCGTGAAGCGCACCATGATGATCGCCCAGCGCCTGTATGAAGGAATCGAACTGGGCGAAGAAGGCCTCGTCGGTCTCATCACCTACATGCGAACCGACTCGACCCGCGTTTCACCCGACGCCATCACCGAAGTCCGCGACTACATCACCAGCGAGTACGGCGCCAACTACCGGCCCGAGTCTCCCAATACGTATAAGGACAAGAAGGCAGCCCAGGCCGCGCACGAAGCCATCCGCCCGACCTCGGCGATGCGCCATCCCGACCAGGTCAAACAATACCTGCAGGAAGACGAATTCAAGGTCTACAAGCTGATCTGGCAGCGCTTCGTGGCTTCCCAGATGAACCCGGCAGTGTTTGATCAGACCACAGTCGACATCGACGCCAAGTCCGGCAGCGATGCCTTCTGGTTCCGCGTGACCGGATCGGTAATGAAGTTCGACGGCTTCCTCAAAGTCTATGAAGAGTCCAAGGAAGGCAAGGACGAGGAAGACGAGGAACTGAAGCACAAGCTGCCGCCGCTCGAAGCCGGCCAGAAGCTCACCATGAAGTCTCTGCTCCCCGAGCAGCACTTCACCGAGCCGCCTCCGCGCTTCAACGAAGCATCGCTGGTCAAGGAACTGGAAGAACGCGGCATCGGCCGCCCGTCCACCTATGCCACGATTCTGAGCACGATCCTGGAGCGCCAGTACGTCACCAAGACGGGCGGGAAATTCATGCCGACCGAGATCGGTTTGGTCGTGACCGATCTGCTGGTCGAGAATTTTAAGGACATCTTCGACCCGCAATACACCGCGCGCCTGGAAGAAGAGCTGGACGAGATTGAAGAAGGCAAGGAAAAGTGGACCGACACGCTTGCCGAGTTTTACAAGAAGTTCGCCAAGGATCTCAAATACGCCGAAAAGCACATGGAAAACATCAAGCGTATGGAGAAGCCGACGGACGAAAAGTGCGAGCGCTGCGGCTCACCACTGGTCATCAAATGGGGCAAGCACGGTTCCTTCTACGCCTGCAGCACCTACGACAAGGAGAATCCGGAAAGCTGCACCTTTACGAAAGAAAACCCCATCAACCTGCCCGACCTCGATTCGGCCGACATGCAGGAGACCACGCAGGAGGAATACTGCGAGAACTGCGGCCGGGTTATGGTGCTCAAGCGCGGCCGTTTCGGACAGTTCATGGCTTGCACCGGATACCCCGACTGCAAGACTACGCGCCGGCTTGATCAGGGTAAGCGGGTGCCCGATATTCCACTCGACGAGAAATGCCCCGAATGTGGCCGCAACATGATTCTTCGCCATGGACGCTATGGCGAATTCACGTCCTGCAGCGGCTATCCTGACTGCAAGTACGTGAAGCAGAATTTCGTCGGAGTGAAATGCCCGGACTGCAAAGAAGGCGATCTGGTCGAGAAGCGTGCTCGCAAGGGCAACACCTTCTACGGCTGCTCGAAGTATCCCAAGTGCAAGTTCACCTCCGCCGCCAAGCCGATTCCAGAAAAATGCACCAGTTGTGGCAGCGAGTACCTGGTGGAGCGCTACCGCAAAGACGGATCGGTAATCGCATGTCCGAACAAAGAGTGCGATTACGAGCGCCCGGCGCCGGAAACTGAAAAGGCCGGCTGAAGACTGTTATTGAAAAACTAATCACTCTGCTCCACGAGACACGAGGCGAATTATGGCAAAGAAAGCCACTGCGCACGATGCCCAGGTAGTCATGCAACTCTACGATCTCCGCCGCGAGCCCGAGATGCGCAAGGCCCGCGCCTGGTACACCGCCGAATTCTGGCCGGCGAACGCCGACGAATTCCTGAAGGTTGCCAACGCTTTCCCCGGCCAGCAAAACGCCTGGATGCGACAGGTCGGCGGCTATTGGGATATGGCCGCTTCGCTGGTCTTGCACGGCGCCGTCAACGAAGAACTCTTCCTCCAGCCCGGAATCAGCGGTGAAATGTTTTTCATCTTCGCCAAGTTCTATCCCTTCCTGAAAGAGATCCGCCAGAAGATGAACAATCCCGACGCCTACGCGAACGTCGAGAAGGTCGCTACCGGGTCCAAACTCGCCCGCAAACGCCTCGAACGCTTCCTCAAGAATATTGAGGCGCGCCGCAAGACCATGGCCAAGTCCGCCAAGGGTAAATGATCAACCGGGCGGATTCCCCGAAACGCTTCATACCGTTCCGGAATCCGCCTGTACATGTCCTCGCTGCCGCAATTCTGCTCTGCCGTTCTGCTATCCTAGATGGTTGTGCGGATGCTCTGGTGGTTTCTGATCCTTGGAGCCAGTGCTGCGGTGGTCGTGTCGGTGGCGGTGTTGCTGTATGCGCAGGTGCGGCGGCAGATGAAGAAAACCGTTGCCGGCCACAAGCCCCAGCCCGACGACCTCGTCGAGCCTTCGTCTCCGCCCGAGGTTTAAGCACCACATAGAAAGGACGCAATCATGGCAAGAGCAGCAACAGCAACTCTCGAAGCACACAGCCGGTCGCAGGAGTGGGCCAAGCAAGCCGCCATCGTGGTCGGCGCCAGCCTGTTCGTGGCATTGTGCGCGCAACCGTCCGTCCGTTTGCCGTTTACCCCAGTGCCGCTGACGCTGCAGAACTTCGCTGTGCTGCTGGTCGGATTGACGCTGGGTTGGCGTCGAGGTTTCGCTGCATTGCTTTTGTACCTTGCGGAAGGCGCGTCCGGCTTGCCGGTTTTTGCTCCCGGAGGATTGGGCGGCGCGGCGCAGTTGTTTGGCCCCACCGGCGGATACCTGATGGCTTATCCTTTCGTGGCCGCGCTCGCCGGATGGATCTATGAGCGAGGCTCCCGGAGCTTTATCCGCGCAGCCGTGGCGGGTCTGGCCGCCGAGATTGTTCTTTTCGCCTCTGGACTGACCTGGCTGGCCCTTTACACGCATTCCGTGTCGTTAGCGCTCAAGTTCGGTCTCTACTGGCTCGTGTTCGCGGAAGTAATCAAGATCCTGATGGCCGCCGCGGCAGGGGATCGCGGCCGCAAATGGCTATCGCCGAAAGCCTGAGCATGATCCTGTAGTAGAGACGCAGCTTGCTGCGTCTCGGCAGCGAAGCCGCGGCAAGCCGCGTCTCTACATCTGAGTATTGATTTCCCGGCCTAAGTGGCAACCAGGTCGTCTAGCATTGAGAAAGCCAAGAGCTAAAAGCTAACAGCCAAGAGCTAACAGCCAAAAGCCGAATCTATGTCTTCCGTCTCCACTCCCGTCCGCGAAATCGCCGTGGCCCACAGCCCCGACTCCGATGACGCCTTCATGTTCTATGGCTTGGCCACGAATAAAGTCCGTGTCCCCGGCCTGCGCTTTACCCACACGCTCTGCGACATCGAAACCCTGAACCAGAAAGCGCAGGAAGGCGTCTACGACGTCACCGCCATCTCCTTCCACGCATATCCCTACATCCAGGACAAGTACGCGCTCATGCCCTGCGGCGGGAGCGTCGGCGACGGCTACGGCCCCATGATCGTCTCGCCGCGCCCCTTCTCCCAGACCGAAATCAAGAAGGTCAAGATCGCCATCCCCGGCAAACTGACGACGGCCTATCTAGCCCTGAAGCTTTTTGCTCCGGGCATTGAAACCGAAGTCGTGCCCTTCGACCAGATCATCCCGCAAGTTCTCGAAGGCAAGTACGAAGCCGGACTCATCATCCACGAAGGCCAGCTCACCTACGGCAAGGTTGGACTGCAGCGCGTGGTGGACCTGGGAAAGTGGTGGCAGAAAGTTACCGGACTGCCGCTGCCGCTGGGCGGTAATGCAATCCGCCGCGCCCTCGGTCCCGAAATGATGGCCAGCGTGAACCAGGCCCTGCGCGACAGCATCCAGTACGCAATCGACCACCGCGAAGAAGCGCTCGCCTACGCGATGCAGTTCGCCCGCGATCTCGACACGCAGCTCGCCGACAAATTCGTCGGCATGTACGTCAACGAACGCACCCTCGACTACGGAGAAGACGGCCGAGAGGCCGTCCGCCGCCTGCTCGATATGGGGCATAAGGCGGGGATCATTCCGCAGACGCCGCGTGTGGAGTGGGTGTAGGAGCGCTGCGAGCGTCGGGCTTCGGGCCACTTACAATCGCAAGTTAACCTTCAAGAGTATTAAAATCAGTGGCGTGAGGTGGCGATGTCCCAAATGACACAGCAGGTCTCGAAACTCCTCGCGCAGGCTCTTGCCTTGTCGGTGGAGGAGCAAGAAGCCTTGGCAGAGTCCCTGATCTCCAGTCTCGGCGGAAAATTAGACGAGGGAATCTTGGCTGCTTGGGACGAGGAGATCAAGAAGCGTATTGCCGATCTCGACTCGGGACGAGCCAAGACCATTTCATGGGCCGAGGTTCGCGAGCGAAATCTGGCGAAACTGCCCCGTGCCCACTAGGCCCGCAGAACTTCATGAACAAGCTGCATCGGAGTACGATGCGGCGTTTGATTGGTATCTTGAACGCAGCCCTGACGCGGCCCGTAAGTTCGATGCGGAATTTGAGCGGGCCCTCGAACAGATCGCGCAGACGCCTCAGCGCTGGGCTAGCGGCCCCTACAGCACACGGCAGTTCTTGCTGAGGAGATTTCCGTTTTTCGTGATTTATCGGGAGCGGGTTCACGGTGACATTCAGGTTGTCGCAGTAGCCCACACCAGCCGGAAACCTGGCTACTGGAAAGAACGAGTCTGAATTTCACGCGATACGATCAGTAGACGCCGCGGGTGGAGTGGGTATAAGAAGAAGCTGCTAGCTATTAGCGAACAAGCTATGGGCCGCGAGCTTCGAGCAAGCAAAAGCTTTCGTCGCACGGTTTTTATGATTGTCATCCTGAGCGAAGCAGGAAGTTCACGAAGTGAACTCCCTGCGAAGTCGAAGGACCCCTACTCCCTAAAACTGAGCGAAGTCGCTGCGCGGAGTTCTCCCCGCGCCGCGGGCAGCATCGAGAGAATGCCTTTCTATGATCGGAATGTTGGAGAGAATGCAGGGATCCTTCGACTCCGTAGCCGCTTCGCGGAACGCGAAGCAGCAACTGCGCTCAGGATGACAAGGATTGAGAGCCGCTGGATATTGCGCGGAACTGAAAATCGTCTCAACGCTCTTGGGAAGGGCACGGCTTCAGCCGCGCCGTCACAATTCTCATGCGTTTGTCATTCCGAGCGGGCTTCATCTCGTGGGGGACCCCCGGCAGGCGCAAAGCTTATGTGTAGCTACTTATCTGGAAGGATACCCAATCTCCAGAAGCTCCGACTTTAAAGCCTCAAGAGATGTTTCCGGATTCAATTTCTTGACGACATCCTCCGTGATGGGCTCGTGGTTGTATATCCCTGTCACCATTTCGAGCGGAAGATCCTTCTCAAAGTAGTCCTGGGCAAATTGTGTATACAGTTTTGGGTCGCCACTAAAAAGCGATAGCTGCTCTTCAGAGCCGTCGCTCTCCTCGTCGTCATCTGGATACTCGATCTTGCCTATGTTCCACGAAACGTCGGCGTGCTGACGCCAGATGCAGAAGGTAGTGTCCGGCATGTCGAAAGCGGGTTCTTTTAGGAACTGCTCGAATACTGCTGGAACCTCATCGAAGAGCCGAGGCCAAAGCGACTGATCGTCACGAGCCCATGGACTCATGAAGCTCTCATGATCGAAGCCCTTGATGATAGCCCCGACGGTGGTGAATAAAATGTAGAGTTCATCGCCTGAGCCATTCTTCCTGGACGCCATCATTTCGTTGGTATCCCATTTCGAATTGAACGAGTAATACCGATATTGCCAGTCGGGACTCAAAATCGCGTCGAGAACCGCAAGCGATTGAGCTCTCCGCTGCAATGCGTTCACGTCTGGGAGCGTCGATAATATGGCTCTCATGACCATGCAAGATTGCACTAGCCTAGCACTCACTAATCAAGTCGTCTGCTAGCAGCCAGCAGCTAGAAGCTAGTAGCTGCCCCTACTTCACCCTCTCTGGAAATGCAAACACCGGATCCACATCCACCGGCACTTCCGACGCCATCTTCAGCGATACCTTCAACGACTCGGGCAGCTGCCCGTATTTCTTGAACCAGTTATCTGCACGCTCACGATCTCCGGTAGCTTCGATTTCGAGCAGCTCTTTCGCCAGGTCGGCCACCGCCGCGGGCATTTTCTCGAAGTCAACCGCGTAGCGCCCGGTTGCATTTCGTTTGATCGCGCCGCGCTCCGACAGATAGTTGAACTCCATCATCTCCGCTTGCCCGTGCGCCTCGGCCGTTCCGAAGCGAACAGTGCGAAACATCCCGCCCACGTATGACGTGTAATATTCCTGAAGTTTTTCCTTCGGCACCGCGCCGTTGTCGATCAGCCACTTCAGTCCGAACATCCCGACCACATCCGCCTTGGCTTCTTCTAGCCCGCTGAATCGCGGGCCAATCGCCTCGCGGATACTGACCTTGCCCGCCGCCGTCCGAGCAAATGCCGGGCCCAGCCCGTGGCAGATCTCGTGCATGATCGTGGCCTGCAAATATCCGTCGCCGGTGACTTTCGCCGCCTGCGCCGGGTCCATCAGTTTGCGTGCCACCGGCAGGATCACGTAGTTCACGCGAGCATCCATGAAGTTCTTGAAGAAAAGTTTCTTGCTGCCCTTCTGCTCGTGTACCCGCGGATCGTTCGGCAGATTGTCGGCCACCGCCTGGTATCCATGCGTCAGGTCGCCCGCGCGGAACGGCGTGTCCATCACTTCCATCGGCGTCTCCAGCCCGCGCTTTGAAGGCCGGTCTTCCGCCGCCAGCGGCAGCGCGTCCTGAATGTCGGGAACATACTTCTGGAAGAGTTCCAGCTTCTTGCTCTCCCGCTCATTCCGTATCATGACCGCCGCCCCGTACGACCCCTTCACGCCAAGAAGCCCGTCCATGTAGGTTTCGTAGGGCGCAAAGATGATGTCGAACTTCGGATTTTTCAAATCCAGCCACCCCAGGTCGCTGGGAAAGTAGTCGTCGCTCAGCAGAGCATCGGCCCGCAACTCCAGAAATTTCGCAAACGCGGGATCGTCGCTGAGTTTTGCGGCCTCGCGCAACGCGTTCGCCGCCGGCTCCAGGAACGACCGATAAAAAATGTGAAAGGGAACTACTTCCAACTTCCCGTCTTTGGATCGCACAACGGTGAACTGGTCATAGATCGCCGCCTTCTGCTCCGGATGGTCCTTGACGTACTGCTCCACCTGCTCGCGCGTCAGTCCAGCCGGATAGAAACCGCGTCCCGGCGACAGCGGGTCGGTCCCGACGAATGGCCTGTTTTCGTCAATCAGATCGAATCGAGAAGCATTGATCCTCAAATAAGTGCGCAGCTTCACGTCGCGCGGAGAGGTAGCCGAGGCCAGCGACTGGTACAGCGCGAGGCCCTCGGGATCGCTTTGCCGCCAGTAGACGCTCTCCAGATACCCGCAAGCCTCCACCAGCTTGCGAACCATCTGCTGCTCGCGAGCGGTCAGGCCCACCGCGTTAAACGGCATGCGGACCCGGCGAAACTTCGCCAGCCGTTTGTCCAGATCAGGAGCGACCTTCAGATTGGCCGTCGAACCCGCCTTGGCCGCCGAGCCAGTCATGGCGCGCTTGTTCTTCTTTTGCGCGAATCCGGAAACAGGCACAAGGAGAATGCAGAGAGAAAGAAATAGGAACCAGTAAGT